>Ga0182017_10002744_pt1 | contig 13253 bp, 13 predicted proteins | sample 712E3DmetaG_FD_120492 | JGI IMG/M metagenome (GOLD analysis project Ga0182017, IMG submission 120492) | Permafrost microbial communities from Stordalen Mire, Sweden - 712E3D metaG | ecosystem: Environmental > Terrestrial > Soil > Wetlands > Permafrost | place: Sweden: Stordalen | collected... | reverse complement strand
TTTTTAAATCTTTTTCCGCCATTTTTAATGTCAATGAGTTTCTTGGAAGGCGGAATGCAAATTATATTAACCCAGAAGCCATTCCAATGCATTTGATCTGTCATAAAAGATCGAAAATTTGTAACCTTGATTTATACATACAGTTTCTAAGAATTTAAAATGTTCTAAATGATCCGGATTGATAACTTCGGCTATTTTTATTCCTAAGAGAACCCCTATTATTCGGAATATTTTTGGGCGTTCATAAACCTCTAATACGTTTCCGGGTATGTTTGTTACATTACGATGATCTATCAATACTCTTGTTACTTTATGGTGCCTCATTGTTGCTGCAATTGTTTTTGCCATGTCCATCGAGCTATCTTTGTCTAAGACACCTTTGGTTACAATTTCTATATATTTATAATCAGAATGTATTGTAATTTCACATTCCATCATATTTCCTGTTGATGTCAGTAATTCCTGGATTCCGCCTAACGGACGGACGCGATCTCGTTCGTCCTAAAAGACGGTGCGGACTGCGGCACTGCAAACTTACCACATGCACCCAACCAACTTTATGCTGATAACTAAATTAATTTATTCCCAACCATTGAGAAACTGAAAAGTTAATTATAAAAACTTAAAACCACCACCAGACTTGCTATTTGCAGTGAGCTCCTTAATAAAAAAAGGATCGTGCTATGCACGATTCATTCTTCTGGACAAGCCGAATGAGCGCCCCAGGCGCCATCCCGCTACATCAGAATTAACATTGATAGCGGGACTTGCTTGCCCGCTCGACGAGTCCGTCCATAGTCTGACAGCCGTCTTTTTTGTGGGAGTGCCTAGTTAGGGCGCTGGCTTGTTCCAAAAGCCAATGTGTACAGCCCGCGCCTCATCGAGCAACATTGGTCCAAAAATCATAACTGGTTCGGTTGCCTGTGCGAATAGGTCGCGACACGGCACCAGAAAGTATGGTCCAGCCATTGCTGCGAGTTCCACGGACGAAAGTGCATAAACCACAGATCGGATTCCCGCCCAATAAATCTTCCCAGCACACATTGCGCAGGGTTCACAACTTGTATAGAGGATAGAACGTCTGATCTGTTTAGGCGTGAGTTGCCGAATTGCATGGGCGACAAGATTTGTTTCAGCATGCGCAGTTGGATCACAATCAGTATTTACTGAATTCATGGCAGTGAGAACAACTTGACCGTCCAATACCAGAAGCGCGCCAAACGGTTCGTTTCCATCGCTGCGTGCTTGGCTGGCAAGTAGAATTGCTTCTCTGACAAACGGTTCGTGATAGTATGACGGTGCCATTATCGACTCCGATATGATTTGAGATAATACGAGCGGCCTAATAGATCGGCGCTAAATCCGTCCCGATCTCACAATACCGGGACGCGATCTCGCTCCGCCTCAATGGCGAAACGGACTGCGGCAATGATAATTTTTACGCCGGAGGCGCAAGCGCCTTTGGTGCACAAAATACACTAAACAGTCAGAGCCCTGATAATGTAACACGCGCAGCGTGTTACTATTTCTAAAGTTCAATGTACTTTCTTTCTCTTTAATATAACCTCTGCTCGCAATGAATTTTGCAATGCGCTCTTTGATAAAAACAGTATCGTGCTATGTACGATTCATTTTTCTGAATAAGCCGAGCCTGCCTGCCCCGCTGCTTTCCAGCGGAGAGCGTTTGGTTAAGTCGCAGGGGTATTATAACTTTGTAGGTGCATATGCTTTCCGCCGCTCTGCTAGATCATCGGTGATTTGAATTTCCATTTTCTTGTTAATACTGTAGAAGAATAAACACCCGACACAAATGCCAAATGTAATTGCCGGAAAAACGCTCATAGTCAAGCGTATACCATTCAATGTTTCTGCCGATTGTGCAACGTTAGGAATATAGCCATAGAGCGAAAGAACAAAGCCTGTGATCGCTCCACCAAAACCAAGTCCGGCTTTCAATCCGAAAACAATGGCTGAAAAAATAATGCCTGTTGCACGGCGACTGTTTTTCCATTCTGAATAATCTGCGACATCCGCCATCATTGCCCAAAGCAGCGGAATGGTAAAGCCGTATGCAAACTGACGGAATATTTCCGTTGCAAAAATCAGTTCCACATCGCCCGGCATAAGGAAAACGAAGAGCGCAGTAAAGAATGTTGTGGCCGCTAAACCGCCAATAAATACATTTCGCTTGCCAAAACGCAATGAGAGATTTTTCGAAAAAAAGATTCCGATAATCGTTGCTGTTGTACCAAGTACGTTAAAGAGACTGAATAAATCTTCTTTGCCAACATAGTATTTGAAATAATATAACACAACACTGCCACGCATCGCTAATGTTATGAAGAGTATGATTGTGAGGATAAACATCGTAATCCATGGTCCGTTTTTCAATAGATCGCCAAAATGTTGTCGCACAGTCGCTTTCTGGTTCGGTGCAGGTTGAATGCGTTCTTTTGTGGATGCAAACGTGATAAAAAAGAGCAATACAGCAAACGTAGAGAAGATTCCCATGGTGTATTTGTACCCGACAGCGCTGTTGCCTTGACCGAAGTAATGAACCATGGGTAATGCTAATCCTTGAATGATCAGCTGGGCAAGCATAGCAAAAACAAATCGATACGACGAAAGGCTGGTTCGTTCACCGAGATTTCCCGTCATCACACCGCTTAATGCTGAGTAAGGAAGATTGTTGGCCGAATAAATCATCATTAAGACGATATAGGTGACATAAGCATAAATAAGTTTTCCCGATGAAGATAAATCGGGTGTTAGGAATGTCAGGAATCCCATGATTCCGAATGGAACGGCTGTCCATAAAATCCAAGGGCGAAATTTTCCCCACTTGGTATTTGTGCGATCTGCAACAACGCCCATAATAGGATCAAAGATTGCATCCCAAAAACGAACAACGACAAGTAGCGTTCCGGCAGCAATGGCAGTAATGCCGAAGGTGTCTGTATAGAACACCAGTTGAAACATAATCATGGTTTGAAAAATAAAATTGGCCGCAGTATCACCAAGTGCGTAACCGACTTTTTCACGGATTGAGAGTTTTTCTATTGTTGTCTGCACTGTATATTCCTGTTAAATTATTCTTTGTCCTTGCGGTGAATCTGCAAAGTATTTTTTATTTATTTTCGTTTGTCTATCATAGATGAATGTCATTCTTTAAATCAATGGTTCTCCTTGCGGGCTAACAGATCGGCGCCCAGTACGTCTCGCTCTCACAATATCGGTACGTAATCTCGTTCCGCCTTGAAAGCGAAACGGACTGCTACACTGATAACTTTCAATATACTGATAACGAAACAAGTTCATTGTACTAACTTTCAAATTAAAACAAAACCTCTACTCGCCATAAATTGCACAGAGAGCTCATTCATATGTTAGTATCCTTACATAAAAAGTTGTATCGCGCTTTGCGCGATACATTCTCAGGCCTCCGGCTGCGTGATTCATTTATCTGGACAAGCCGAGCTTGTGTGACCCGCTGCTATCTAGCGGGGAGCGCCCGGTTAGGCAGCATTAATTGTTATCCGTGAGAACGCCTAATTCTTTGAGTGTATCGTGATAATAAAATCCTCCTTCACTACCTGAATGAATATGGGTATGGATGAACTTAATAATATTTATACGAATTTTGTCGGCTTCCGGAAAATCCTCATTGGTCCAAAATCGCTTTGACCGGTCGAAGTAGCCCAGACGCGCAAGGAAATTAGCCCCGAAGGCAACACATGTTTCTTGGGAGTCATCGCTGTCCTGAAGTTTGAATGACCCATCCGGTTGCAGTGATTCGCTCAAGCACCAGCGGAGCATCTTCCGGATTTCGACGCGCATCGCCTCCCGTTGATCCGGCGTGGTCTGATTCCATCCCATACAGAAGAGTTGAACAACATCCATATTATTATGATTCAGGTACCCGCTTCTTTCAAGCCAACCAAGAGGATACTTTTTATCTTTCATTGCCAAGGTGGTCGCAATAATCTTTTGCCAATCCGGCACGTTTCCCCCGAGATAACTGACAATATGAAATGTGATACTCAGATCATCAGTCTTCTTCATTCCGTCATCGTTTGGCTCTCGGTACCACGCACCCCAGTAACCGGTCTTTGGGTTCCGTGCTATATTGAGCAACCAATCCAGCAAGGCTCCTTTAAGCCTTGGATCATATACATAATTCTCCGGTTGATCACGCAAAATCAACCGCATTAAGTCTGAAATTGTTTCATTTAATTCCCGCCGATGGTTTACACTCTCCATATTCAGATCCGAGATCAATAAATGATTGAGATGCCCGGTTAATTTCTCAGGCGAGTTGATCCGATCCAGAAAGTGCACCGGATATTTTGGTACCTGGCCTTGACTGGCAAGCGCCGTTATCTGGTCATAAGAAGCGTCTAATTTGAAAAACCATTCTGTGTACCATCTACCCCAACTGCCATCAATTACAGATTGTTCGTCTATTGCATCTGCATTAGCTGTATCTCTCAGAGCATCTTCCAATATACTTGTGTGTTTACCTATGCGATCACAATCTTGAGTCGTACCGCACAACCATTCAGTCTCATAAAGGATTTGATGTGCAGGCCGGTAAGGCTTTCCCTGTTGTTCGAGGGCAAAGAGCTGTCTTTTTGCCCGGAGAATCCGTATTTCAAAATAAGTCCAACGGATCGTGTTCCACTTAAACGCAATACCCGCTAAAAGGAAAACAACTATAACGATCCAAATATTTTTCTTGGTTGTCACTTTAAAATACTCTCGGGAATTAGACTTGTTTCAGTGTTCATTCTTTGAAATCAATCTGATTATTGGAATGCTGCCTAACTGACCGGACTGCGGCGCAGACAATTATCAAGTTGCTGAAAACAGGCGGAGCCCCATAATTGCAACATGCGTAGCATGTTTCTATTTCTATACTTCATGTCGGTTCTTTCAATTTTGTACTGACCTATACGAGACATGTAAATTGTTCCAATGCTCATTCCGTCAGCTTGCCTGCCCTACTGCTTTCTAGCGGGGAGCACCTAGGTAGGCAGCCATTATAGGAAACCATTTTATAAAACCAATGTTTGTTTAATCTTTGGTGCATTCAACACTGGTTGGATAGTTGGCCATTGCTTTGAAGTATATATAATCAACATTCTTTTTGTCGTACCGTAACCTTTTTTAGGCCTTACATTTCTATTTTTAAATTTTATCGAAAGAAATAAATTCTTCAAGATTTTTCTTTCCATGTGCTTTCGGCCATTCAACAGGCACTCCGAGCGGTGTGATGCATACACGCGTGTATGTATCCGGTATGTTAAACACTTCTTTCGTAATGCTTTCCGGAATTGCATCGGTGATAAAAACCGTACCATATCCCAGTGCGCGTGCTGCGAGCATCAAATATCCGGCAGCCAGCGGACCGTCCCAATGATTATAATCCGGATAAACGGAATGATTGTCGGTCAGAATAATAATATAAACGGGCGTCGAATAAAAATTATCGATTTTCGATTTCAACATTTTTGCATATTGTTCTTTGGTCATTCCCTTCCATTCAGCCGAATCATATTTCAGTCTTCGTTCGACACATTTTTCCTTCATCAAATTAATTTTATCTTTATCCCGAATGACCAAAAATTTCCACGGCTGTTGGTTCCCGGAAGTCGGCGCCATGCGTGCGGCATCTATAATTTTTATGATATCCGCTTCCGGTATCGTGTCCTTCGTGAACGTCCGAACCGACCTGCGGGACTTGAAGACATCCCATATATCAGGCATCTGTAGAACTGCCTGTCCGGTTATATTCGAAGAGGGAGTCTCAACACGTTGGGGCTTCAGTTGTGCAGATGTAAACATGACATTCATAAAATATAAGCTTATCAGTAAGGTTTTCATATGTATCCCTTTCTTGTCACCTTTGAAAATTACCGTTTTTGTATTTTAATAGAAACTTTATAACCAACAACCGTCAGCGATCAAAAACCTTGTCCGTCGACCGATATAATACAAAAAACTTTCCGTGTCATATTCTTGGCATCAGACGATTTATTCCAAAGCGACGGAACCTCCATCAGCCATGCTTAACCACCAGAGCCCGCCATGCATTCATTCGCGAGATTCATTCCGTCAGCTTGGAGCGTCTGGTTATGGTGCAATTATTTCATTTAAGTAAAATATTTTTATCTCAACGAACGAATCAGCCTTCAAACAGCAGAAATATACGCCGCTTGGCAAATCTGAAACATATCACTACATAAGGATATGTCCCTGCCGATTTCGCTTTTCTAGGGTTGCCGCATCAATTTCTATGATAGAACTCACAGGTTACTTCACAAAGCTCACTGTTGTTGATGTCTTGTTTGCCATTCTAACAGATATTTTCTCTGGCTTTGTATCATTTATTTTCAGTTCCCAATCCTCAAAGTGCTCAAAAAACACGAAAATTCCTTTCGCCGGCACAAAACAGGCATTGCCGCTCGCGATTTCTGTTTCGTCTCTGGTTCTCTCGTACCCATTCTGAGTGCCGATTCCCTCAGAAGTGCTAGCACCTCTAAATGTAATTTTCCAGCAATCGAAACCGTTCCTCGTTTCAGTGCCTGCAACCGTATATTTAATATTAGGCTCCCTCACCATGTTTAAACTGCCGATTGTCGTTGTATCAGGTATATTTTCTTTCCATGAATCATACATAGCCATTTCCTTTTCAGGAAATTCAATGAACAATCGCTTAAGGAAATTTATCGGTGTCGACGCTCTATCAATATTACCTATCGTAAAAATGTCAGACGTTACCATCGTATCGATGGGCACCGTTGAAAGTATCTTCCCACGTTCTGTCATGACCACTTTTATTCGCTTGCCAATGTATTCCTTCATTACTATGGTACTGTCATGCGTTCCCGCCAACCAGTTATTAATTTTATGTATCGCTATAGTAGCTTTCATTGTCCACTATTGGAAAACTATTGTTAATGTGTACACTCCCTCTTTTGCATCATTGACTTCAATAGAATAATCAATGTCTGCTAAAAAGGCTTCGTTCACTCCTACGACATTTGCAGAATATGAATATGTCTTTCCTTTTTCTAATTGATAACGAAGTCTCTGCCCGGAAAACATGTTCTGCCAGATTACGAGTATAAAAAGTATTGTCAGACCCGTAGATTTGAATCGTATGTACATTGGAGTATTCCTAACAGAAAATACAGTAAGTATTATACGCTTAGCAGTTATTCTTTTCTGTTCATTCTTCCATAAAATGGTGATAATACAATTGCAACATAAAGGACCGGCGCTGAAAAGTTTCAAAATACAGAAAACGAAATGAGTTCACGCTTGTTCTTTCAATTTTGCACTGACCTATGCTCGCCATGCTTAACCTTCTGGCGGACTGGCAACCGTCAGCTTGCCTGCCCCGCTGCTTTCTCACGGGGGGAGCGTCTGGTTAGGCCGCTTGCGTTTATTTGTTAAATTTTGTCTTTTTTCTTGAACAAGACAACCATGACCTGCTGCTTAGACAGCTTTTAATCGCCATGTAGCTTGTATTTTCCCTAAACTACGGATTTTTAATAATTGTCTCAATGTTATACTTTTCTTCAAATATTTAAACGAACTCATTTCAGAGTATTTTATTTGGGCTTCTTTATCAATCACAAAACCCATATCATTGAAAAACATTTCCGCTTCTTTAAAACTCTCAAAACTATTGCCTTCAGTATTCTGTTGTTCATTAAAATCCTTTATTTTATTATTGAGTTTAAGGCCAAGTTTGGGTTGTTTGTTTTTTAGGTAAATATCAGCAGTAATCCAATAACCTCCACGCTTCATCAAAATGTCATGAATAATTGAGCAAAGTTTTTCCTTTTCTTGTTTATTCAAATACGTTAATAGACCTTCATTAACAATTGCAACCTCACCTTGAGGAAAATGACCAATTATTTCATGAATTTTATTTTCATCAAGAACATTCAAAGATAATAATTCGAATTTTCCATTACTATTGAATCCATCTTTTGTTAAACTATTGAATAATTCCTTTTTAGTAGCTATTACATCTGATAAATCAGTATCTATATAATGAACTCCTTTTTGCAGAGAATATTCCAAACTGCGAAAAGAAAATCCTGATGATAATTCTAAAATATTTTTAACTGCCAAATCATTCAACAGCTGATCAATACTCCAGTACCTGTTTTCGAAGTGCATTGTTGTTCCCCAGAAAGTAAAATCTCTCTTTTTAAAATCTGGAATATATTTATTGGGATATTCTAATAGCTCTGCTGCTTCCCTTGCAAAGGGAATAGTTGTGTGTCCTTTCATGAATAACAACCACTTAGCTGAAGGGCTTATCGAAGAGAAGTCTCTATGAATAATCATATGTTCCATAATGCCTTTTTATATAGTCTAATAATGTTTTGATCATATCTATCCTACTATTATTTTAGAATAAAAGATCTTTCGATAAATAATAATTTTCTATCGGTTAATCGCAGATCTTTTTGCTTGCGTAGCCCGCTGCTTTCTAGCGGGGGGCGCCTGGTTAGCCCGCGGCCTTACAAGAATCACCGATGTACGAATGCAGACTCCAGCGTACCGAGAACCCTCTCACGAGTTGGGAATGTCATTATTCCTACCAAGATTAATAGAACGGCAGATGCTGCATTCAACCAATACATCGGATAAAATCCTATTGTTCCGTTCTTAACACCAATCATACAAATCACAGCTCCGAAGAAAGATACACCTTCAATTGGCGCCATGAGTATTAGTGAGCTTGCCCGGTATAATCCAATGGCAAAAAGAGCTGCCTCGTCCGGTGATTGAATGCCAGACTGCTTGGCGAGACGTTCGGGACGCAGATAAAGGTTGGAGAGATAGAACGCTAGTACGGTTGCTGCCAGCGCGAACAAAGCATGTGTTACGGAAAGCACATCCATCAACGACGAATCTTGTGTACTAAAAGCGTCAGAATTGAATAAAGAATATAATAGAAGAACTACAAAGTAGTAGAACGAGATTCCGAGCATCAGAGCAATTCTGATGATCACAATTACTCGTAATTGTTTCGCTGTTAAGGCTTGTTCAAGTTGTACTCGACTTAATTTATTTGCATTAGTCACAATAATATTCTCTTATAATTGTTGAATAAATGCGTCCGCGGGCTATCGGACCGATGCTAAGCTGCGACGCTGATATTTTTTATATGCACAATACGAAATGAGTTCATGCTGGTAACTTTCAAATCTGTACTTAACCTTTGCTCTCCATGAATTTTGTAGCGACGCTCATTCCATCAGCTTGGAGTGCCTGGTGAGGCGGTTATTGTCTTTTACTTTTATTGATAATGTCATAGGGAATTTTTGAATCCGCATAAACTTGCCAAAACTGAATTTTCCCATTTTTAGTGATCGCTTTCCAAAAAGCGGTCAGACGCTAATAATTTTCATTTCTATCACTCCGACCTTCAAATGTCCTGCCTGCAAAACTGACCTGACCCCGGATTGTTGCGTGTACTATCGACCCAATAAAGAGAGTAGCGAGAGCAATTTGGATAGTAATAAGAGGTTTCAATTTCCCCATAGCATTTCTTTCATCAAATCATTGGAACCTTCCCCATTACTATCATGAAGAATAGTCGTTAAGGGATGGACACAGATTCTTTACCTTATATTATACCCAGCACTTGGCTAAATACTTAATCATTTCTTCTCAGACTTATCGTCGTTCTGCTTCACTTCTTTATTCACTTCTTCCTGAATATCGCGTGCTGCCTTTCGGAATTCTCGAATACCCTGACCAAGTCCTTTCGCTATCTCCGGTAATTTTTTTACACCAAAGAAGAGAAAAATGACAATCAAAATAAGTAAGAGTTCCGGGCCGCCAATGTTCTCAAACATGATACATCTCCATTATCGTTAATATTATTTTGTTCAGATTATATCATAAAATATGATTGATTATTCTTCAAGGGTCATAATAAGTGTCACGAGAATACAAAGTATGAATCTCTTTTTATTACCAACAAAAAGAGTATTCATCCGTTCGGACACAGCCAAAAGTAATCAGATTTGAAGTTTGCGGAGAGAGTAAAAGTTAAACAGACGGGCAATTGGAGGGGCTTGTCTTGTACTAGCGTTTGTCCAAAGAGGAAGAAACCCCTCATCAATTATTATCGGCTTGGCTACAAGTGAATAGCAGGCTTCATCGATGAGAAAAACAGGCTTCCTTAAACTTTTCGCGGATTGATATGCTCTATTCGCTTCTGTGCTAAAATGAAGAGTGAAAATGATCTGTTCTTGATGGAGGGAATTATTGATCTCCGAACATTCACCTTCATACTCTTCACGTATCATTGCCTGCGATGAGAAGATGGCATCAACGTTGATGGCGTCGAGAAAGAGAGCTGATGAGAGTGTGAGTAAAAATATTTTAGAGAGATATGTGTGTAACAAAGAAATCTTTTCGTACTAGTTGTTATTTCAGAATATTAAAAAACGTAATGAGATGCAAACTATTGTAGGGAGCACCAATAACGTCGCTGAACATCAGCCTAAGAATAATAAGATTCATTTCGCCAACGTCCTATTGTATGTGATGAGTCGAATGAGTTTATTTCACAAGAACCATAGGTTTCACTTGCTGAAAATTACCGCTTTGCAGACGATAATAATAAATACCGCTGGGAAGATTATTACCGTTGAAAACAACTTCATGATGGCCTGCAACATAGCTTCCATCAACAAGCGTTGTGACTTCACGCCCCATAGACAAACCATTGGTACAATTTTCTGCAAATGACTTTGCAGTTTCCGGCTGCGCGAAAATCATATTGATCAAATCGTTAAGATCGTTGATTCCTGCATTTGCATCATTCCTCCCGGTAATAATGGTGCTGTTATAGAATGAAGAAAATTGTTTGCTTGTTGTGTCATGACGGGAAAGATTGAAGGATGTCGTCAGCGTGTCAGAGGTAAATTGCCAACCAGTCAATACGCGAGCAGCAGCCTTTATATCATCTTCAGTATAGTAAGAGTTGGGGCCCTTCCCCACGGTGAATAACTCCTGGAGTTCACGACCATAGTTTTCATCGGGCGCAGTTTTCGTATTGCTTCTGCCATTTAAATACACGAGCATGGCAGGTCCTGTAATACCTCTGATCGAGAAAGTGAAAAACGCATAAGTAATTATATTTGCGGACAGATTGCAAATAACACTTTCCACTTAGAAGAAATCGAAGGACAGAATCGGAACGTTAAAGAATTCTTCGACGAGTATATTGAAAATCACTCGCGGCTAGAAAAATCTTTACTATCTAGCTTCTGCCACTCGAAGAATTGGGTCTGATTCAAGCTATACGCTCTGCTCGCCTTGAGCCGCCTTAGACTTCTTCAGTTCTTCTCAGGTGTGATGCATATGATTTGTTCTGTGAATTACTTCCCTAGTCTAATGGAATCGCAGGTTAGTGTGCATTCTTAATATTACTGAAACCCATTAAATAACGAACTCGGTTTGCGTTCTCTAAACTAGTCAATTCCGCCAATAGGTTGAATGCAACCTCAACCGCTGTAGCTGGTGAAGTTGAAGTAATAATATTGTTTGTACGTACTATTGGTTCATCAATTACTTGTACACCAAATTCGACTAATTGCCGTCTACGCTTTCCATCCATAAGATGGTAGGTAGTTCCTCGTTGCCCGTTTAGAAGTCCCGTTTTCGCTACGGGTAGCGAACCAACACAAATAGAAGCGATTGGCTTCTTCATTTCGCCGAAATGCTTGATGAAATCTATAACTTGTTCTGAATATGCATCTTTATAAAAGCCAAATGCTTCAAAGCCACCAGGAATTGCCAATGCGTCAAATTGTGTAACATCTATTTCTTGTAAGAGAGCATCGGGAATTATTTTCAAACCGAAGGAACAATTGACTTCCGTATGCAATCCAACAGTGATTACTTTCACAGGATCGAATCCAGAAGCACCTGACCAACCAAGAACATCGTAAAATGCTGCTGCTTCAAGAACCTCTACACCTTCACAGAGTAATAATAATACCTTCTTCATTTTCTTCTTTCGATAGCTATGTAAAGAATATTGTAATGCGCCCTAACGGAATGGTGCTAAGCTACGGCGTGACCAATTATCATTTTGTACCAAACGAAATGAATTCACGCGATAAATAAATTATTAAACATCCATAACTTTACACGCAATGTAAATTGCACCCATTTATCCCGTGCTTTTCAACGGGGCGCCCATTCCGTCAGCTTATCCCATGGGGGACTCCTGCTGGGAACTTCTATTAGGCAGTTGCAATCGATAAAATAAATTGGATGCAATTATGACGTGCACGTCCAATATATCGTTTCTTTTATTTACCAAATGAATTGCCTTTATATTCAGGAGTGTCAGTCATAGTGCAGGCAGCGTTGTCTCCCCTTACATCAAATACCATAAGTTTTGGATCCTTAGCAGAATAAGGAGTCCAGACCCCCTTCTCTTGACCGTTCGGATTTCCGAACTTGGCAAAATTAGTCCAGTAATCTACAATTTTGTTGCTCAACGCTTTGTCGCCTTCAGTGAAAGGGCGCCAGCTGTGTGAATATGAATGGAACACATACCACAAATCAGAAGAGTGGAAAGCTCCGCTTGAATCACCCGGTAATTGGCGTGCAAATAAGTAGGCAAAAGCAGGCTTGCTGCTTTTCTCTGCACGCAGGGCACAGAAATCTCTAACTGCTTTTGTCATATCCATTAAATCGTTCGCGGTGTATCCAAAGATATATGGGATATCCGCAATTTTGCCGGCAGTTGCTTCATCGCTGAAAGTACCTTCCAGGAGATAATTGTCAACAACCGGGCCCCAAAAAATGCGTTTGTTGGTGGCAGCCGAGTAGTCTTTTGACATTTGCAGGAGTTCATCGAAAGAAAGTGCACGCATTTCCTTTAATGTATTTTTCTTAAAATAATCCATCATTTTCTTGTTTGTTAACTGGGCAGTGTCGATCGAACTACTACCCATTCTAAAGTTGCCCAAACCGCCGCCGCTCATACTTATTGCATGGCTGATCAGGTGCTTGGACAGTGGTGACGCACACAATGACTGAACACTTCCTGCACCTGCGCTCTGACCGAATATAGTTATATTGTCTGGATCTCCCCCGAACTGTTTTATGTTATTATGAATCCATTTTAGTGCTGCAACCTGGTCTAATAAACCATAATTGCCCGAAACACCATGAGGACTCTCAGCCGATAAAAGCGGGTG
>Ga0182017_10002743_pt1 | contig 13253 bp, 6 predicted proteins | sample 712E3DmetaG_FD_120492 | JGI IMG/M metagenome (GOLD analysis project Ga0182017, IMG submission 120492) | Permafrost microbial communities from Stordalen Mire, Sweden - 712E3D metaG | ecosystem: Environmental > Terrestrial > Soil > Wetlands > Permafrost | place: Sweden: Stordalen | collected... | reverse complement strand
TTGTAGCCCGTCGTCCACCAGGTACCTGACACCGTGGGCTCGTTGATCCCCACTCGGATGGAATTGGCCTTCAGGACCGTTTGGAAGCCGGACAAGATCGCATTGGCCGTCGCCAGGGCCGTGTCGTAGGTGTCCGTCGTAGCAGAGAGCCCGGTCGGCTGAATATTGCCCGTCTGGTAGTTGTCGCCAGGATCTGACCAGTTGACGCAATGCCAGTCTCCCGTATTTGAAGACAGACCACCATCCGGGTTGCTGGAGCCCGAAGAACTGCCGCCAGTTGCAACCATGCCGCCGGTTGCCTTGGCTCCGCCCGTTGCGGTTGTGGTCGCCTCCCCTCCGCTGCCCATGACGCCACCGGTTGCAACCCTGCCTCCCGTTGCGTTTGCGCCCTGACCCATGCTGCCACCGGTGGCCCTACTTCCTCCTTGTGCCGTACTGCCGCCCGAGACCGCAATTCCGCCAGAGGCCGCACTTCCACCGACAACCCTGGTCCCACCGGAACTCATGGTTCCGCTGGAGGTCGTGGTTCCGCCAAATGCTGTGATCCCACCCTGTGCCGTGGCTCCGCTGCCACTTGCTGCACCGCCACTTGTCGTCGTGACCCCAACGCCCGTGGTCCCGCCGATGCTGGCGGTCGTTCCACCCGGGCTGTTCGAGCCGCCCGTCGCCGTTGCGCCCGCAAGACTCGTGGCACCGGCACCACCGACGGACGTCTGACCGCCATTGACATTGGTGCTGCCGCCTGTGGGTGCGACGCTACTTGAACCACCCCCGCTGCCACCTGATGCGCCTGGTGAACTTGAAGAAGAGCAGCCAGCCAGGAGGGCCACGAGCAGAACCAAACCGAGCCCGCGCGGGTCCATCTCGCTCTGTAACCAAGTTCGTGGCCGTCGTGCTGTCACGTATCGTTCCATGGTGACTCCTCTCAAACCTCTGGGTTCACGCTGCGCCTTCGCGCTGTCTAACACTTCCAGTAGCGAACCCGGCCATCTCTGGCCCATTCCTCGCGGGGTCCAGAAATGCATCGCGCCAACTTCCGAAGATCGGCAGCTTGAGTCAGCAAATCGCCAGCCCGCAAAAGTTGGTGGGGCCATGGGCTTGGCCATCAACAAGGCGGATACCAGTACAGCGTGGTTTCAGAATGTCGAGATACGGGGTACTGCGACGTGGAACCACGCAAGCGGCAACTCAAGGTCGGCGGTCGAATGGTCCTTCGCGTGGGTAGGTTCGACCAGGAGTTGGAGGTGATCACCCGTTCTCCCGTCGGCTTTTCCGAAGGAAGCCTTATTCCCGTCCGATTTGTTCCCATGATTGGCAAGGCCGAGGCGTGCTTACGGACAGAATCTGATGGCGCAGGAACACACGCCGATCAGCAAGGTATCCAGCTGCCAGCGCCCCCCCGTGCATTTCACGCTCGCTCCGAGAGAGGGGCCGCCACAACATTGGTTGTAGTCGCAGGCGAGCCCGTCGACGCTGCACCCGGTGTTGAAGGCAGGCGACCTAGCGGGACAGCCCGAAGGAACATCAGTCCAGAGACGGCAGTGCCAGTAGCTGCTGCTTTGGCCGGTGAATCCTCCGTCGGGCGCGCAGGGCAGACAACTGCACCGCCCCTCGGAGTAGTCACACGTGCCTTGCAGCGGGCAGGCGTGTCCTTCGCCGGCGCCATAGGTGGCGGGGCACAAAGGCGGGTTTGTGTCTGTCCCGGTCTTCGCGTCTGCCATGGCGCTATCCCCAGATGAATCGAGGGCTGCGTCGTGGACTGCCGGGTTTGAAGCATCGTTGGCAGCGTCGATGCTTGAGCCACCCGTCCCCCCGCTTCCGCCGTTGGCGGTTGCTCCACCCAAGCCGGACACGCCGCCAGATCCAGTGGCTCCACCAGAATCAGAGGAACCACCAACTCCGAGCGGTCCCAAGTCTTGTGGCCCATCTGGGCTGGCTTGGGGTGCGTCGGCAACATCAGACCCCATGGCGTCGAATCCGGAGCCTCCCTCCGCGCTTGTCTGGCCAGCCAAGCCGCCGGGCCCACCGATTGTGCCGCCTGTTCCTCCCGTGGGGGCGTTGCTGCTGGAACACGCCGCAAGGGCGATCGCTACGACGCCCAGACGAAAGCAAGACGAGTTCATGACCCTAAGTTCCGATGCCTCCCGAGTTCGAAAAGGTTCGCTCGCATTGCATTCTGGGTTCGACGTGACGCCATGGACCTATCTTCACGATTCTCAGATCGCCGAGGGGATCGCCCGCTCGCTGGCCCCGGCAGGAACGAGAGTCTGGTCCGCTGGCTCGCGCCCAACTAGCGTCCGCCCCGAGGCGATCGCAGTGCTGAGGGAAATCGGCATAGACATTTCCGGGCACCGAGCAAAGGCGGTCGGAGAAGTCCCGGCGGCCGATGTCGACACGGTCATCACCCTGTGTGGCGAGGAAGAGTGTCCGGTCTTCCTAGGCAAAGCCACGCGGCTGCATTGGGGCCTGCCTGATCCTGCGGCTGTGAACGGATCGGAAGCCGAGCGCCTGGATGCTTTTCGCAACGTGCGCGATGAGCTGCACCGCCGGATCAGAGACTTCTTCGCGCAGCCTGGACAACTCCTCGTAGAGCATCGGCTCGCGTGGCGTTGGCCTGGCGCGGCGGCCGGAGAGCAGGAGCAGCGAAACGAACGCCGGCGGTGACTTCCGCTTATGTATGTGACAACCTGCAGTCAGGCAACGGTGAAGCCGCGCAGACAACATGTTCACGGAAGCGGATCAAGCCCATGAAGCCAAAGGTGACCAAGAAACTGAAGCCACAGCCGAGTACAAAGCTAAAGCCAAAACCGCGCCCAAAGGCGAAGCCAAAGCCGGCAAGAAAAACGAGACCAAAGCCGACCCCAAAGCTCAAACCGCGCCCAAAGCTGAAGCCAAAGCCGGCCAAGAAATTGAAACCAAGAGCGACGCTAAGGCTCAAGCCGAGACCGATCGCCAAGCCTGAGGCCAAGGCCACGCCCAAGCCTGAAAACAGAGCCCCGCGCAAGCCGCAGGAAATCGAACCCAAGCTTGGAGGTTCAAGCATCGCGTCCCAAGCTGAAGCCCCGGCCGAGCCCGAAGCCAAGGATAGGCCCAAGGTTGTGGCCGAAACCGCGCCCAAACTGGATGTCGAAACCGCGCCCAAAGCCGAGGCGAAGGCCGAGCCCCAGCCGGAGGCCGAAGCCGCGCCTAGACCTGAAGAAGCGAAGCCGGAAGCAAAGAGCCAATAGACACCGACGCGAAGAACTGGCCTGTTCCATGCCCCTTGTCAGCTTGGCTGTGGGCAACCGAGCGGACTACAGCCTACCCCTTCGATGAGGGCACGTAGTGTGCGACAGCAGGCGGCGAGGCCCTACAAGAAGGACCGCACCTGTGCTATTCTCCTACAGTGATGATGGACCAGGGGTTCGACCCTGTCGGGACCGTGTTGGGCATGGCTGTGAGCGCCCCATCGACACCGACTGCGTATTGCGAGATGTCGTTATGTCCACTGTTCGTCACGTAGGCGTACTGGCCCGATGGATCGACAGCGAGGGTCAAGGGCCCCGTCCCCGTCGCGACCGTGGCCGCGGACATAGCTGTGAGCGCCCCACTGTTCGGGTCGATGGCGAACTGAGAGACGTTGTTGCCGTTCCAGTTCGGCACGTAGGCGTACTTACCCGAGGGATGGACCGTGATGGTGAAGGGCTGCAGCCCCGCCGTGACCGAGCCCATAGGTGTGAGCGCCCCGGTAATCGGGTCGATCGTGTACTGAGAGATGGTTCCGTAATCGAAACACGCCACGTAGGCGTACTTGCCCGAGGGGTGGATCGTGACCTGCCGGGGACCCGATCCCGCCGGGACCGAGGCCGGGGTCATCGCCTGGAGCGCCCCATTTGCGCCGATCGTGTACTGATAGACTATGTAGTCATTCCGAACGGACGTCACGTACGCGTATTTGCCCGAGGGGTGGACCGCAATGGAGGAGAGCATTTCATTCCCCACTGGGTACGGCCCGGACAGGGATGAAAGCGCCCCATTCGTACCGATCGCGTACGAAATTACGTTGCCATAGCTGGGAGCCAGCGAGTTCACCACGTAGGCGTATGCGCCCGAAGGGTCGACCGCAACGGAGCTCGGCCACGGGGTCCCTGGCCCTGTCGCGACCGTGGCCGGGCTCATTGGTGTGAGCGCCCCATTCGCGCCGATCGTGTACTGCGATACGGTGCCATCCTGGTTGTTACCCACGTAGACGTACTTGCCCGACGGATCGCTCGTGATTGATATGGGTTCGCTGCCCGCCGCGACCGTGGCCGGGTTCATTGGTGTGAGCGCCCCATTCGGACCAATCGTGTACTGAGAGATGTTTTGGCCCATCTGATTCGTCGCATAGGCATAGCCCCTGCTCCATAGGGCATACAGGGTGACGCTTGCCGCGCCCATCGAGAAGGTCTGCCCCGACGCATAGGTCGTCCCGGATCCGTCAGCCTTGGTCTGCCATCCCACGAAGGAATATCCGGAATACGCGAGGCTGCCTGGATTCCCAAGCACCGTCACGGTCTGTCCCTCCGCATAGGTGTTCGGGTCGATCGGGACGCTGCCGACGGTAGCGCCGTTGCGGTCATAGGTCACCGCATAGCCATTGCCGCCACCTCCTCCGCCGCCTTGCCCCCCGCCACCTCCTCCGCCGCCTTGTCCCCGGCCGGCAGCAGCACCTCCGCCTCCGCAAGCCGCCACCGACAATGCGAGAAGCGCAACCAATGACCTGATAGCTGTCTTCATTATCGACTACCTCCGCTTGTGTATTTTACCGGCATGGGCGGTGTTTCCTGCTCTATCCTAGCTGGAGACAAAGTGTATCAGACATCACCAAGGTTGACCTTCTTCTCGTGAGATTCGCAACGGCAGCGGCCGGAATGCAGGCGATCCCGAACGGGCTCACGACGCGGTCGAGTGCGCCGCTTTGGGTCTGGACGGCAAATGGCCCGGAATCCCATGAGAATATGCCGATGAGGGCCATGGAGAGCACATCGCAGCCTGACGGCCGCAACCAAAGGGATCACTCCGGCCACGGCCACGGCCACGGCCACGGCCACGACCACGACCACGACCTCTTGCAGCTGTCGCGGTGCTGTCGAGAATCTTCGCGGCCTGCGAAGAAATATGACGTTAGTAGTACAGCGGCCCCTGCCCAATGCCGACGTCCCCCTGTCAATGCAGACATCTGAAGGTTGCCAGGCTACCTGCCGCCAGCTGCATGTCTGCGGCTACCAACACCCTACGCTTCCGGCCCGGCAGGAAGGAACGCCCACCAGCGCGAGACTCCGAAATGAGCCAACGCCTGATCCACGGCAAGGCCGTTCAAACAGCCATTCCAGGGCTTCGGCGCACAGGTCTCTTGCCACGAGCGAGCAACTGCCAGGTGAGCCTCACACGCGCGGCACGTGGCAAGGTGCCGATTCAAAGTGTGCTTTTCCGCTGCAGATAGCTCGCCCTTGAGCGCCCGGTCGAGGGCCTCCTCGGGATGCACTTCAAAATTCACGGGTACGATTTCCGCCATGACACCCTGACGTGAAGGCTGCGGCGAGCAGCAACGAACCCACGAAGCGATAGAGAAGGATCCATCGCCAGCTTTGGCACGCGCTACTGATTAGCGACTCTGCGACTTTGCCCGAAGGCTATTGGGAAAGCAGCCCGTTCACAACCGGCACAGCCACGGATGTGACTGTGGCCGTAGCTGAGGTCAACCCGGGGCTGGACGCAGTCAGCGTGATAGCTCCGGCGGTCGTTTGCGAACGAATGAAGACACGATTGATTCCGCCCTCGGTGTACAGATAGAGGTTGTTGGTCGAATTGATCATGCTTTCGTTGACCCCGCCGCGCCAGGTTCCGGGACCGGTCACGGCGAAGGTAATCTTGGGCTCGCCAGTTGGTTGGTTGTCCGTTGCTTTGGTGGTGGGGCCGTAGGTGGGAACCCGCAGTCCGGTCGCATCCACGACCTCGACATCGAACATGGCCACGTCCGCACCGTTAGCCAGGAAACCGCCGGGAGCAGTGTAAGGCGTGAGCTTGACGGCGGCGGCCGGGCCAGCCGTGGTCAGGGTATGCTGGCAAACCTGCTTGCCGCTGGAGTCGTAGCCCACGGCCTTGATGTTGCCCGTAGCCCAGGTGATATTCGGGAAACTGTAGTTGTACCCATCGGTCGGGGTCGTCACCTTCGTTTCCGCTCCGCCGTTGATGCTCAATCCCACTGACGACACGTTGTTAGCGACCACGTACACCGTTTTCTTGGTGCCCGCGGGATACGTCCAGTGCCCGATGATATGTATGTCAGGCTGCGTGTTGCCGGTGACGCGGAACGCGTAGTAGGCCTCCTTGGGCAGCCGCACCGCATCGACCTTGCCACCCGCGCGACAGACGGCAGAGCTATCCAAGCGTCCGTCGGCATTCTCGTCCGAGAAGTAGATGCAGGCGTAGCCTGCGAAGAAAGAGTGTGTGGCATCCGTGTTGTGGATGGAATCGATCTTGAAATAGCCATCGATCCGCGAAAGCATCCCAGGATTCGAACTGTCGCCTACGGTGAAGACCTCCGAAGTCTCGTTATACGTGTCCAGCGACCCTGGTACGAAGCCGCCAACGTGCGGGGGCGAGTACTGGTCCCAGATCCCTCGCAAGGACTCATCGCGGAAATCTTCTTCCTCGAGGATGGGACCCTTGTCCCGGAACCCAGTGGAGGCGCCACGGAAGATCGAACTGGTGGGGGGAGTTCCCTCAACGTAGGCTTCCATTGTGCCATACCAATCGGCAGAGGCTTCGGCTCCTGTGTCTGGCGTGTCGCGATCACCAACACCGCGGCCACCGTTTGGATCCCATGTGTCTCTGAGAGTCTTCAAATCCGCCATCTGGGCATCGGAAACTGTACCGTTGCCCGCCTCATAGAAGAAGGCGCTCGGATTGTTCCTCACGTAGATCATGGTGGATTGCATGACGGCCATCCTCGGCGTCCACTGGGCATCCGTCGGATTGGACACCTCCTTGTCGGCGGCCGGCACAATGCTGATTACGCCGTACTTGTCACCCGATCTGAGGTCTGAGATCTGCGGCGTGACGTGCATCCAGCGCATGTAGTTGGCGTTGGCGCCCCGGACCAGATTAGCGTGAAAGTCGTGCATCCAGTCTGGCACGGCCTGGCCGAGGCCTGCCCATGAATTGGTCGAGCGGTTGGCGAAACCAAGCATATACACGAACCGGCCATTGATATACACGCCGCCCGTGCCGGCGCCTCCCTTGAATGCCGTCTGCCGAAACCCTGTAAGTGTGCTGCGGCCGTTGACCACTGTCCCGCCCACAGTGAGCGTGGTGACAACGCTGTAGAGATTGGGGTACAGGTCACTCCACAATTTCGCGCCCGTCAACGGTCCACTCGCCTTGAGCGTTGTGGTCCCAGTCGTCGGCACTGACGTGGCCGTTCCTGAGAATGAGGTCAACGTCGTGCCTGTGGCTGCATCGACTACTTTGACGCCAAGTGTTGCGCTCGCCGCGCTGCCCGATTCGTTGCTCACCTCGGATTCCACGTTCAGCGTCAGATTGCCCGTGTCGCCCTGCGCGGTGTTGTTGGTGATACTCGCGTAGTTAGTGCCGTAGATGTAAATGCCCTGCGTCTTCAGATTTTGGTAGAGCGGATAGGTTTGATAAATCTTGCCCGGCACGTGCAGCCAGACATGGCCCACCAATCCACCGTAGTCCGGGTTGGTGGCATTCGCGTTCCAGTACTCACCGCCCCCGCTGTTGTCGACGGCGACCGCGAGAACGTTGTCGGTGGTCCCGTCAGCCTTGACATTCGCGGTGATATCGATGCCGACCGGTGAGACACCGTCGGTGAAGGTTCCGACTGAGGTTCCGTTGATATAGAACGTGGCGGATTCCCGGATCCGTTCGAACTCGACGATGAACTTGTTGCCAGCGAATGCAGCAGGAACCTTGAAATGCTTGCGGTACCACGCCGGTCCGGCGTACATACCGTGGTCGCCACCGCTGTGGTTGATGAGAGTTCTGTAGGAATCAGTATCATTGTACGTATGCGGTGTGCTGACCGAAGTCCAACCAGACTCGCTGGCCGTGGTAGCCTGGGCCCCGCTTTGGTCCTGCTTGATGAACATCCAGCCCACGTCCATGCTGTACTCGGCTTCGCCCGATCCAACGGCGGCACCGCCAGTGATGATGGAAATGCCCCCGGTTGGGCCTACGCCCCCGGTTGGGCCTACGCCCCCGGTTGGGCCTACGCCCCCAGTGGGGCCTACGCCCCCGGTTGGGCCTATTCCCCCAGTGGGGCCTACGCCCCCGGTGGTGACCACGCCCGCGGTGCCTCGGCCAGCCACGCCGCCGGTGGCCACGCCCCCGGTGGTGACTACGCCCGCGGTGCCTCGGCCGGTTGCGCCGCCGTTGGCCACGCCCCCGGTAGTGACTACGCCCGCGGTGCCTCGGCCGGCCTCGCCGCCGGTGGCGGTGCCGCCGCCGGTCGGACCGGTCTGACCACCGGTAGCGTTGCCGCCGCCGGTCGGACCGTTCTGACCACCGGTAGCGTTGCCGCCGCCGGCCGGACCGGTCTGACCGCCGGTAGCGTTGCCACCACCCGGCGCAACGGTCTGACCGCCAACTGAAACAGGGGTCTGCCCACCTCCGTTGTTCACCGAGCCGCCGGAACTCGGCGTGCCACCGCCAGTACTCGCGTTGTGTGAAGAAGATGAGCAAGCGGAAGCGACAAGTGTCGCTGAGAGGATCATGGTCGAGAGGGCGCCTTTGGTTTGCATTGAGTACTCCTTGGTTAGTAAGGGGAAGCTGCTCAGCAGGACGGGTCATCGCAATCCCCGAGAAGAGGAGAATTTGGGCCGGAGTGGCAACCGGTGGCGCAGCTTTTGCGCGATTCCATTGGGAACGCCGTCCACCCCTGCACACTCACCTCCGAAATCAGAGTTGCTTTGCCTTCGTACTTTTGACACCGACCTCGAATGAGAGCCTGATCGGGCACCAGGAATGAAACACAGCCGGAAAAGTGAGGCACTTGAGAAGACATTAGCCGGGCATTACCGGCTCCTGCTCATCTCGTCTCTCGTCGTCGCTCTTGTTGTTGCATGGCAGCTTCGTTTCGTTCAGGACGACGCCTTTGTTTCATTCACCTTTGCAAAGAGCCTCGTCGAAGGGAATGGCCTGACGTGGTTCGGAAACCGCGTTGAGGGCTACACCAATTTCCTGTGGGTCACGTGGATTGCCCTCGGGATGAAGCTGGGCATCGAGCCTATTGCATGGTCGTATGCCGGAGGCCTTGCTTCTCTCGTGGGTTGCGTCTGGTGCCTCTGGGAGATTTCCAGGCGGGTGTTCAAGGAACACCTTCCGATGCTTCTCGCCGTTCTTTTTTTCATCGGCAACTTCTCGGTGCTCTCCTATGCGACCGGTGGACTGGAGACCATGCTCCAGACTTTCCTCCTCTCGCTTTCCTTTCTCCTAGCGTGCCTCATCACAGCCGATGAAGAAATCAAGGGCTCCTCGTGCATTCTGCTCTCCCTCGTGGTGGCTGCGGCCGTTCTGGCGCGACTTGACAGTGCGGTGATCGTCTCCCTTATCGTTCTCAATGTCCTCATCTCCATCGCGTCGAAAGAATCACCCTTCAAGAACTCCCTTGCCCTGCTCCTGCCGGCGGCCATCATCCTGCTGGGGTGGTTTGCGTGGCGCTGGTCGTTCTACGGAAAACTCCTCCCCAATACGTACTATGCGAAAGTGGGTTGGGACGAGAGGAGCTTCAGCAACGGAATTCTCTACCTCGGACGGTTTCTGCACTGGTATCTGCTCTGGCCCATCATCCTGCTCGGTCTCGCGGGCATGGTGCGCCGCCGACGGAAACTCGATCGTCCTATGAGACTCTCCCTTTTCATCATCGCAGCATGGTTTGTCTACGTTGTGGCTGTGGGGGGGGACTTCATGGAATTCAGGTTTATCATTCCTGTCGCTCCCTTTCTCTTCCTCTGGCTGGCCTACCTCGTTCACCATCACATCGCTGGCGCCTTGGTCGAGAACGAAATCGTTGTTGCGACGATTGCCGCTGTTGTTCTTACGGCCGCCTCCATTCACCACGGCCTTTCATTCAACAGTCTCACGGAGGACAAGACTCTCGACAGCATCGAGATGTTGTCCACATTCTATGGCGTCTATCCCGATCATGATTTTCGGAGAATCGGGCGGCGGATGAAGGAGGAACTGGGGGCAACAGGTGCGACAATTTCCACGTCAGCGGTCGGTTCCATTCCCTTCTACGGCGGACTGAGGACGGTTGACGGCATTGGACTCTGCGATGAGAACGTGAGCGATCCCGGATCATTCTGGCAGGCGCCGGGTTACCGTCCGGGACACCTCTATCGCGTGAACATGAGCTACCTCAAGCGACAGGGTGTCAATTTTGTGTTGGACCAGCCGACAGCTGTGGTCCGTGGCGCGCTCAACAGGCCGGAGTCTGCAGGCGCCCTTGCTCGATGGATTCTTCACGCGGCACATCGTGACCACCCTCCTGACAGCATCGAGACTGTCGTCGCCATGCCCCTCGACGCCAGGACGTCGCTGCTGATGCTTTATCTTACACCGACGGCAGAGCTCGATAGTGTCGTCCGGAGCGGGTCGTGGGAAGTTGCAAGGGTGCGGTTGTACTGACGTGTGGATGGATGAGAGGACAGCGCGGATGACCGCCTGGCGAAGGGCAGGTGGCGACACTATGTGGGCACAGGCGACGAACCCAGCGCATCGCGTTCGGGCCCGGGTCGCGGACGATGCGGGGCTGTTCATTGACCTTGCGAGACAGGTTCCTGTTGGCTCCGGGCTCGACGCCTCGAGACCCTGGGGAAGAGCCGATCCCTCAACCTGAGAGCGGGCATCTCGATGAGCCTGCCCATGACATACCCAACTAGGCTGGCGACGGTCACGTACAACGTGGTGAACGCGAGCCAGCGGAGGGGAGGGTCGGAGACAAGCCCTTGAGCGGGAATCGTGCGGCGATATTCAATAGAGGCAGGCGCGCCACGTGCCAGTGCCAGAGGTAAGGCGCTGCCCCGAGAGCGCATAGGCGGCAACCTCCTTGACCAGCGGTGTGTCCGCACCGCCAACCAAGGAGGCTCCCATGGGACTGTTACGTGACGGTTGAGCCCGACTCCGACATTTTCTGGGGCGTCCCCATTTGCTTTCTCAAAAGCCATCAAACGACATTCCTCGAAGCCGGCCTACTCGATGATCACCCCGTTCTTCATGCACATCGCCTTGACCAACTCGCGCTTCGTGTCGCTCAGGTGGGAGGCGGCCTCGCGGGCGGCGTCGGCCTCGCCAATGGCACAGGAGCAGGTTGTGATGATCTCGTAGGCCTGCACGGCCTGTGCGTGCTTGGGTTCGGCCCTGAGCGCGGCCTGCGCCTTGCTGATCGCCGCAGCGTATTGCCCGCTCATCCAGGCGCGCTGGGCCTCGCGCACGAGGTCGTCGACGTTCGCCGGCGCAGGAGGCGTCGGCTCGGGCTCGGCCGTGGCCGTGCTCGGGACCGGCGGCTCGGACTCGGGCTGCGGCTCTGGCTTGGCGGCAGGCGCCGGCGCGGTCTCGGACTCGGCGGCAGGCGCCGGCGCGGTCTCGGGCGGCACGGGGATCACCGGCGCCGTCTGGCGAGCACTGCTCGCCCGGGCGGGGCGAGTCCGGGACGAGGCGAGCTTGCCCGGACCGCGGGCCGTTGCGCTGACCATCTCGGCGGGCGCTGCTGGTTCGGGCCTGGGCAGCGCGGCCGCTGGCGCTGCCGCCGCTGGAGCGGCTGGTTCGGCTGCCGCGGCCACCGGGGCTGCCGCCAGCGGCGGTGGTGACGGTGCGGGCGTGGGGGCCGGAGCCGGCCGCGAGGCAACGACGGGCTTCGTCGTGCTCTGAGCCGAGCCGCTGCGCGCGGCCCAAACCGCGATCCCGGCGCCGCCGAGTAGCAGCATGCCTGCCAGAGCAATCAGCTGCGGCCGACGCGAGCTTGCCAGTCCCGGTTTGCCGGGGAGGACATCTGCCTCCAGGTCGAAGCGCTCGGAGCGCTCTTCGACGTCGGTGGTTTTCTGCGCCACCGACGGTACCACGGGCTTCGCTACGACCGGCGCCGCGGCCGGCTTCTGCAGGACCGACGCTGCTGTGGGCCTCGCTACGACAGACGCCACCGCGGTTTTCTGCGCCACCGGCGCTACCGCGGGCTTCTCTGCGGATCGTGCTGGATCCTGGCGCGCCTGGAGCGAGGCTTCCGACAGATCGATACCCGACTCCATGATCCCCGGAAGGCGGTGCGCGTCCCTCAGGAAGGCGCAGTCGGTGACACAGGCGTCGAGTGCCTCGCACAGCTCGCCGGTGCCGGCGAACCTCAGGGGCGGGTTCTTCTTCAGGCATCTCAGGGTCAGTGCGTCGATGCACGCATAGGTGCCGGCCCCTGGGGTGCGGCGGCTGGGTGGGATCACCTCACCCGAGACGTGTCCCCTGAGGATGTCGGGCAGCGATTCGCCGCCGAAGAGGACGGTCCCGGTGACCATCTCGTAGAAAACGGCGCCCAGGGAGTAGATGTCGCTGCGCTGGTCGGCGGGCCGCCCCTGGGCCTGTTCGGGCGACAGGTAGTGGGGCGTGCCGCACACCGCCCCGGCACGGGGCTGAGCGCCAGGGGCCAGGTCGAAGAACCTGGCCGTCCCGAAGTCGAGCAGCTTGACCAGGTCGAAGCTCTCCTCAGTCTCAACCACCAAGCGCATCCCCTTCGCCCTGCTGCGACGGACGATGCGGCGCCTGCCCTCGCGCCTGCACAGGAAGATGTTGGCCGGCTTGAGGCCGCCGTGGACGATGCCGGCCTCGTGCGCCGCGCCCAGTCCGCGCGCCACCTGCCGCAGGATGTTGATGGCCTCAAAGAGTGGCAAGCGCTGAACCCGGCTCAGGCGGCTCCGCAGGCTCTCGCCCTCCAGGTACTCCATCGCGAGGAAGACCGTGCCGTCGGGCGTGGTGCCGAGGTCGGTCACGTCGACGACGTTGGGGTGGCTCGTAGCCCTGGCCTCGCCGATGAACTGCTCCACCGCGTCCTTCTTCCGTGCGCAGTGGTCGTGCAGGACCTTGATGGCGACTGGCCTATCGCTGGCGACGTGGCGGCCGCGGTAGACCGCGCCCGTCCCGCCCTCGCCGATGACGCCCTTGATCTCGTAGTCCCCGACCCGCATGCCCAGGCGGGCCATAGCCTCGGCCGACAGGAGCAGCGT
>Ga0182017_10002742_pt1 | contig 13256 bp, 13 predicted proteins | sample 712E3DmetaG_FD_120492 | JGI IMG/M metagenome (GOLD analysis project Ga0182017, IMG submission 120492) | Permafrost microbial communities from Stordalen Mire, Sweden - 712E3D metaG | ecosystem: Environmental > Terrestrial > Soil > Wetlands > Permafrost | place: Sweden: Stordalen | collected... | reverse complement strand
TTATTGGAGTAGAATTTCTGAAAGAATAGATCGTTTTCAATTAATAATATTTTCATTACATTTTTTCAATCTTGGACAGTTCTGTATTGAGTTCGTCTACGGAATTTTTTAAAAGATTCATAAATTTGTCATCAACCAAGTTTATTCTATTTAGAATATCATCGGAGGCTTTTTCAATATTTCCGGATAAATCGGCAATCGCTGAAAACCCCATCACCTGACTCTGACTTCTTAAAGAGTGCGAACTGATGTGAATGGTGTTAATTGCTTCATTATCCACAGAATTAACAGACAATTTTGAACAGTCCGAAGACAAGCTGTTGACATATTCTCTTGCGGTCTGTAAATATACTTTTTTATAATCCGACAAATCTGTTGGGGTCATATTTAATACCCATAAGGCTATACCTGTACCCCGAAGGGGTATAAGAAAATCATACTATAGTTATATTACTCATTCAATATATCAGTTGACATTCGTTGTTACTGTTGATACCATCGTTTTATGGATCCGGCAAAAATTTTGGTTGTTGAAGATGATTTATTTTTAAGAGAATTATATACTGATATTCTATCGGGAGAAGGATACAAAGTTGAATCCGCTGTAGATGGCGAGGATGCTTTGGGAAAAATGAAAATTGGCGGATATGATTTGGTTTTACTTGACATAATAATGGCAAGAATGGACGGCCTAACCGGTATGAAACAGATGCAAAATATTACACCTCAGGCTCCCAATAAATGCGTTGTCTTCTTAACCAATCTTGATAAGGACGAAGAAATAAAAATAGCTCTGGAACTCGGAAACGGCTATTTAATTAAAAGCCAAATTACTCCGGGAAGTTTACTTGATGAAGTAAAAACATATCTTGGTAAGGACAAGATTACTACTTAGGACGTTTTCAAAGTAAAGCTAAACTTAGATCCTTTCCCCAATCCTTCGGATTCTACCCAAATTTTTCCACCCATTAATTCAATTATTGATTTTGATAGATATAACCCCAATCCCGTTCCCTGGGCATTTTGCTTTACCAAATAGTTAGTTCCAACCATTGAAAATTTTTGGAATAATTTTGACATGTCTTCCGTAGCAATTCCTTTTCCGTTGTCCGTGACGGAAATAACTTCTTTTTGCTCTTTAGTATCATGTTCTACTGAAATTCTTATCACGCCGTTTTCCGGAGTAAATTTCAAAGAATTGCCGATTAGATTTATTAGGACCTCTTCTACTCTTTCGGGATCGACATCAACTTTTGGCATAGGCTGCAAAGGTCTGGCAAATTCCAAATTTATCTTTTGCTCTTGGGCCTTAGGCAGCATTTCCGTATACACGGTATTTATCAATTCTCCGAGGTCAATTTGCTTCATGTTCAAAGTAAATCTTCCTGACTCTATTCTTGAAACATTCAACATGTCATTGACTAAATTTATAAGCCTTTGGGTTGATGTATATGCCCTGTCAATATATTTTTTCTGCTTTTCGGAAAGTGCGGATATATTATTTTTATCCAACATTAGCCATAGATAAGATTTGATAACAGTCATCGGGGTCCTAAGTTCGTGAGATGCCAGAGACACAAACTCGTCCTTCAATTTATCTACCTCTTGTAACCGCAAATTGGCATCCTGAAGTCCCTGATACAAAAGAGAATTATCAATAGCAATCCCGATAACTCCTGACAATCGATCTATCAATTCGTTTTTAAATTCCGAATGCTCTTCGCGATCATCAATGGAAATTACCATCGCACCTATTACTATATCTCTTACGATAAGCGGATATACAAAGGATGCGTTTATCCCCATTATTTCCTGCGCAATTTTTGATTGCTCCTCTGAAAAATGAGGAATTAGGGTGTTGTTTAATCCGTGAGTTAGCTGCATCATTCGGGTTTTTATTGCCTTTATGATCAAATTTGATTCCCCTGCAAGAGGAATTCTTTCACCGAAAAGTTTTTGATTCAATTTAGCTTCCGCTTGGGCCGTTGCATCCGTTTGAGAAACGGCAAGTCTTCCTACATTTTTATTCTCTTTATCTAGCATCAAAACTGCCACCATCTTAAAAGAAAGCTCTCCGATAATTGTATCTACAATTTCCTGAGCAACTTGACTAATATCCGTAACTTTACTAAGAACAATGCCGTCTATTTTCCTAAGAAGCGCCAGGGCTTTGTTTTTTTCCGCAAGTTCTTTGTTTTTCTTGTACATTTCTTCCGTTACGTGTCCCAATTCATCTTGGGCAACTGGAGTAGTTATACCAACTAAAGAAATTTTATTATCGTTCATATCGCCCATATATTGCTAATAAATTTATTATAATATTAGTTTGCAAACCAATACAAGGAATTGTTTTTTATTGAAGCAAAGGGGGAATATTTTCTTTTGATACACCAACCAAGATCTTTCTTGATGCTTCTTTGCAAACTTCAACGGAAGCTTGCCCAAAGAAATCTCTGTATTTTTCCACCAATTTTTCAACTACATCCTTTTCGTTTCCCTCGAATTGAATTTGATGTTTTTGCAAATCAACTTTGAGACCCGAAACTTTACTAGCCTCCTCTAAAGCAATAGGTCCAATAATCTTTTCCTGCTCTGTAATAATTTTTTCAACTATTTGCCCAAAAATATCCATAGGCTATTTTTATATTTTAATCCGTTTTTATATCAAAACTCGAAATGCCAAAACATATAACAAAAAGAGAAATAACGAATAATAAATCGGAAAAACTGCCATTAAAATATGTGCCAATCGTTGTTGAATACGAAAAATAAAAATCGGTAAAAAAATTTAAAACAAAACCTAAGACAACAATAAGTACTGGCCATTTAAATTTTCCTCCCAAATATTTAAGGGAAAGACTATAGATCAATAAAGCTATTGTAACAATAATTACATCAACCAAAGGGTATGCGAAATCAAAGAATACTTTTAGAGCTCCTCCCCCTGAAGTAATTTGCCCGTTGCGAGCGACAGTTACCAACAAATAATAGGAAATTGCAAAAATTATTACAGGTAGAATAAACACATATAATTGTCTATGTTTTTTTAATCCATATCTGGCACCTGTGGCTTTCGCCAGGTGCCACATTCCAACTGCCCACAGGCCAAAAGCAATGATATAAAGCGCATCTGCCAACGATGGATATGGAATATTATTATGTTCTACGAAATTATAATAAGACCAAATCCAATTACCCGCTGCCCATGAAAGCAAACCAATTGATATATACATAAGAGCTTTCCCAAGTGCACTTTTAAAACCTCCCCAACGCAAAGCAATAAATATACCGAAAATACCGCCCAGAGTGGGAATACCGTTAATTCCAATTCCCCACATATAATTAATAGGAAGAGTTTTTATATTTGATATCTGGATTCCAATCCAGAAAATAAACATTACAATTACGTAACCGACAAGTAACGAATTTTTTGAATTAAATCTCATACAATTTTATTTAAGTCTCTTTTATGTTAATTGTCAACTTTGGTTGGGGTCTGCCATATTTTATGTGGGGATTTTAACAAAATATTTTTATCTGGACGCTTTCTCTGCTTTTGCCAAAATAGCGCTATCAAAACCATCCTCTGCCCATTCCGGAATAGACATTACCTGGATATCCGTATTCACAAATCTATAATTTTCAAACATTGATTTAAAGTCGTTTTCGTTTACATGTGGGCTTGGAAAATCCTGATCAATAACTCGATATGAAACCGCATTTCTTAATGCTGCCAGAATTATGGTCCCTCCAGGTTCTACAAGAGTAAATATATTGCTCATGCATTTTCTCCAATCATCCTTATTTTTTGTTACGGAGTCAGCGCAAAAAAATGATGTTACAAGAGAATATGTTTTTAGCGTTCCAAGTGGATAGTGCCGATAAATATCAATTGGTAATAACTGCGTAATTCGTTTCTCCATATCTTTTTTCCTCTCTTGGATACTTTCCTGATTTCCTTCAAGATCTAAAACAAATTTTATGTATACATCCCAATTATGCGCATCATGTTCATTGTTAAGCCATTTCCTGATCTCCTTTAAATTTTCCGGCAAAAAATCCGATAAATGTAATTCTTTCACATAAGGTATTAAAGGAATTATTTGGTGAAGTGTAGGACCTGATCCAACGTCAATTGCCCGCTTAAAGTTTTTGCCTGATATTTTAAAAAAATCAACTAAGTACTTCAGAGATACGGTTTCATCAGAGCTAGGTTTATCGTTTGAATAATACTGTTGAAGATACTTTTTTGCATCCCAATCTTTTTTAAAATCGCCTAAATTTCTCATAATAACTACGAATCCGTATCTACCTGGATTGATTGTCTATATTTATTAGCCCAAAAACTTACATCATTGAATCCACTCGGCAGAAATCCGCCCCAGGGTTCAAAAACAGATTCTATGCTCGGATCATGATTAATAATAATTCTGGAAGCTTTACTTTCCCTTATAAATTCTTCTTGCATTTTTTTATCATTACTAAACAAAGCATCGTTAAGATTGCAGGGGCTCTTTCCTAACCATTTTTTCCATTCATCTTTTTCATAAGGCATAATTCCGGCAATAGGACCATAAACATCTTCCTCTAAAAATTTACCATCCCTGCTCCCCAATGCGCAGAGAACCGGAGCGATGTAGTTTTTGCCCAATGGCAGTTTCTCGGATTTGCCGGAAATTATTTTATATTTTTTTGCGATTTCCAACAATCCCTCCGCCTGTTTTTCATGAAATAACGGACCCATATTGTTATTATTTAAACGGGGATCGCCTATCGATAAACTATTAAGCGCTTCTGCTAGTTTACCTGAAAATTCTTCGTAATTTTCTTTCGGAACAAGAATCATTCTTATTGAACTGCAAAGCTCTCCGTTGCATCTGACTATTCCATCCCGACAAGCTTTTATTACTGAATCAAGAGGAATGTTCTTACCCACAACAACAAAGCTGCTTCCCTCTCCATCAACAAGAACCTTCACGTTGCTCTCAATTGATTCTCTTAAAATATTTAATCCATGCCTTGAACTGCCGATATAATGAATAAGATTGGCTTTTTTATGACTTGATTCCAAAAAATCTATTGCATTACACGATACAATATTTATTTTCTCCAATATTGATGTTGGCAATGTTTTAACAAGTGCCCGAGACAGGAGGGATATTGTGCCGACACACTGGCTTGAAGGACGAAGTATTATGCTATTTCCACCGACAAGAGCATTGGCAATCACTGTCAATTCGAGCAGTAAGGGGGCATTTTGCGCTGTCATCGCGGCAATAACACCATAAGGTTTGGAATAAACACAAAGACGTCTTCCGGTTTTGACATTAAAAGAAAAAGTCGCAACTTGAATAGGATTGTTGACCTCATTTATATGGTCTTCAAAGTAAGAAAGAAACTCTATCGATCCCTCAACTAAATCCGTCGCATCTTTTAGGGTGTACCCCGTTTCTAAAATGATTTGATCGACAAAAGACTTTTTGCGGGAATTTATATATGCTGCCAACTTTTTAAAATCTATTGCCTCTCTATCTTTGGAAGAATTTTTAAAAGATTGATGGAGTCTCTCAAAAACTCTATCAATTTCCCCTGAAGAAATGGTAATACCTTGCCCTATGACTTTCTGATCAATTGGAGAAAAAACATCAAATCTTTTCCCTTCCTGGGAAAGTTTGCCACGCAAAAGGTTTGAAAAAATCATGCTTAGACACCTCCTATAAGTATCGTCCCTATTATTGTAATCGCTATTCCCAAAAATTGAAGTTTATTTATACGCTCTTTAAGAAATTTAACTGCTAATATAACCGTAATTAGCGAATTTAATGTACTCACGGGCGAAACTAGTGAAGCAGGACCTGTTGCAAATGCTAAATTAAGAGGAATTAAGTCAAATTCAATCATTGCTATACCAATCAAACTTATTGCAGATGACTTCCATTTCATTTTTTTTATATTTCTTCCTTTTTTGTCGAATACAGCGCATATTAAAACTGCAGGTAAGCAGAATAATGCTAATAGGAATGTAAACGTGTTCCCGCCGCCATGCGCTGTGCCGATTTTCGTCAAAAGTTCGGCAATTCCTATCATTATAGCTCCGCCAATTCCCCAGATAAACCATTTTTGAGGATGTCTAAGTGATTTTTCAGGTATTCTTGACGGAAACGCCAATATAACAGTGCCCGATATAATCATCAAAACAGCAAGTATTTGAAGGCGTGTCAAAGTCTCATGCAGGAAAAGAAACGATAAGATGATTGTTACCAGTGGATAACTGGAAAAAACCGGTACGGTTAGGGAAATCTGCCCCTTACTGATAACATAATAAAACACCATGTACAATACTGCTGCAAAAAATGCATATAACCATACTGATGGAATTAAAGATAAATTTATCCCTAAAAAGAATAGAACAAATGGTGCCACTAAAAACACCTGTATCAGTGTCGCAATTACATTGTCCGCAAAAGGAGAAAGCGAAGATTGTCCTTTCTTTACCAATATACTACCAATTCCCCACATCGCTGCTGAAAGCAGAGCGTAATAAAACCACATATTTTTTTATTTTGTTACTATTATAATCTTTCGTTGCTTTTCTCTACATCCTTCAAAAGGATGGATAAGAAATCATGCAAAAAACCAATTGGAGAAAAAAAGAACAATCTGCTTAAGGGAATGCTTTCTTCAACTAAAATAATTTTGCGTATAATTGGAAAAAGCTCCGATCTTGATATCTTATGTTCTTCAAGATATTTATTAAGAGCTTTTAAGAACTTGTCATGTCCTAAATGTGAATTCTCTGCTTTATATTTTATAATCCAGCTTATTAGGGGAATTATGTGTTGTTTTTTTAGTGTTTTCCCTACTTCTTCAAGCTCCTGAGCCGATGGCAGTTGCGGTTGAAGATTTCTGCTTAAAAACTTCTTTGAAAATTCTCTGCCGAAATTTATCAAACTGATTGCTTTTTCATTATTTAGTTTACCTGTTGCAAAATCGATGTTGTCATACGGCAGTTTAATACGGACATAATCATAATAGGAAAGATCTCCCTCAATTGGTGTGTTTTTAGCCGCACCTATAACTCTTTTTTCAGAAATTACAACATCCGTAATCCTGTTTGTTAAAAAAAGCATGTCCATTACTGGTCTTGGACAGGTAGGCAATAACGAAAATGATAGGTTCCTGTCGACGTTAATTTTTCCTATCGTGATTGCCTCCGGGAAATACCCGCCAAAAAATTCTTCGGATAGTACTTTTGCTATAAGATAGCTACCGACAACAGGATCCAGATATGCATCCAAGAACGGTTCAAAATCCGGCTTAAACAGATTCCATTTTACTGCACTGTCTATTTTCCAGCTGAATTTCCCTTTGATCTCTTTCCATGAAGCTTTTATTTTTTTGTGGCATCGATCGCATCCGGCTGAAATTTGTCCTTCTTCAACTTTCATAACTCTTGTATTGTCTATTTTGTTACATTTAGGACAAAGAACTGAAAAAATCTGGCTCATGGTGTAGTTTGGAAAATGTTTTTTGAGAACTTTATGAATTTTGGAATAGTTTTTGAAAACAATTTCTTTGGCAAAATCATATTGCCCATGCTGATACAATGACCACACATCTATAACGGTAGGGAAAATCCCAAGATTGTGAAATCTGCTTATAATTTCTTCCTGAAAATGTGCCGAATAATTATCATGACATCTATAGGGGTCTGGGACTAATTTAACCGGCGTACCATAATATTTCTCAAACTGCTTAATCAGCTTCCCATCTTTTTTAACACCAACCTTCAGTTTTGGATGGGTAAGCGGATCAAAAGAGTCATCAAAAAGGTAAAAAAAAACATTTTTCCCTTTTTTTCTGAAATAGTTTGCTATATTGTCTGCGAGAAGAAATTCCCTTAAATTTCTTTCGTCTCCCAACCCGGAGCTCGTAGTACCGGCGGAAACGGTAATAATTTTGGAAGATACTTTCTTTTCTCGCTCTTCCAAAAGCTTTAGTAATTCCCTATCAATAATCTTATCTATCATTGCTATTTGCAATTATAGCAATATATGTTTATTTCTGCCACTAATCCTGTCCAGATCATCTTTCCAATTGCCTAAAACCTTATTGTTTGATTCTCCAGCTCGTGCGGACTATAATACTAGGCATGACTACAGCAACTTTGGGTGGACTAATTAAGGATTACCGCATAAAAAAAAGGCTTTCACAACTGGAAGTTTCTTTAAAGATCGGCTGGAAAGACTCTACCCGCCTTTCAAAAATTGAACAAGGAAGGGTTGGAAGACCAACCAGAGAAACAATTGATAGGATTATTATAGCGCTAGAGTTAACCGATCAGGAAAAAGGAGAGTTTTTACTTACCGGAGGATATCTTCCTACAGATAAAGAAATAGATCGAGTAATTAAATCTGTTAGTAAAAAAATTACTACATGGCCATATCCTGCATACTTAATGGATTTTGGCTGGCGCATGCTACTGGTTAATCAGCCCACAATTGATATTTTTGGATTCCCGCAAGATTTATTGCAAACAGCAAAAAAAATGAAACCAAATTTATTGGAGAGCGCAATAAGCGATTGGAAAATCGAGATATTTAAAGGAGATGATAAGGAAACTTTGAAACCGCTGGCTCAGACATTAATCGCTCAATTTAAGGCAGAACATCTCGGAAAAGAAAATGAAAAATGGTATAAGCTACTTATAAATAAGCTTTCGGCTCATGCTCCATTCCGTAAATTATGGAACACAATAGATGCAAAAGATTATCATAAAAAACTATATGAATACGAATATAAGCAAATCAAATGGCCAAATGGCAAAACAATTACCTATCATGTATTTGATTCAAAACTGGTTTTTGATAGAAGATTTATTGTTGTTTTATACCTAAAGGAAAATAAATAGTCTCAAAATTTCAGAAACTGTCAATTAATTGCTATCAAATACTTGACAGCATTTAAATTAAGTGCTACCATATCCGCGACTACCCATACCCTAGCTTTAGTTTATGAAAAGATTAATGGCGGGTGAGGAAGTGAGGCTTCGCACAAACAGCCTTGTTAAGCAATTAACTGCCTTGGACAGGAAAGCGCAGCGGTTTGATCACCTCTTAAAAAACGTGAGAATTGAAATATACAACACGTTTTGGAATTTAATAGAAATAAAAAATAAGGAATTAAAATAGATACTTAAATTGAATTAAGCCTGAAGGTTTTTACTGGGCGTTGACGCGGCCGGTGAAGGTGGATTTCTCCAGCATTTCCCGTTGAATATTTTGCGGCACTTCTTCATAATGAGACGGCTCCATGTAGTACGACGCTCTTCCCTTTGTCATTGAGCGAAGCGTGGTTGCATATCCGGACAACTCCGACAAAGGAACCATTGCCAAAATAATAGTTGCCCTGCTTCTTTCTTCCGTTCCCGAAATCTGTGCTCTCTTGGAAGACAAATCTCCGATGACATCTCCCATAAATTCGCTCGGGGTTGTAACTTCAACTTTCATGATCGGTTCCAAAAGCGTTAGTCCTGCTTTTTTAGTGGCTGCCTGTAAGGCCTGTGATGCGGCGATTTTGAAAGCAATATCCGATGAGTCGACCTCATGGAATGATCCGTCATAAACTGCTACACTCATATCTACCATCGGATAACCAAGGAGAATTCCATTCTCCATAGTTTCTTTGACTCCCTTTTCAATTGAGGATATAAAGACGGCCGGAATTGTTCCTCCCTTGATTTCATTTAAGAATTCAAAACCTTCCCCCCTTGGCTTTGGTTCGACCCGCAGGAGGCAGTGTCCGTATTGTCCTTTTCCTCCGGACTGTTTAATGTATTTTCCCTCACCTTCCGCAACCCTTGAAATAGTTTCCTTATAAGCAACCTGCGGAGCTCCGACATTGGCCTCAACTCCGAAATCGGCTTTCATAGTATTGACTTTAACTTCCAATTGCAATTCTCCGACTCCGGAAATAATTGTCTGCCCTGTTTCATGATTTGTCTTAACCTGGAAGGTCGGATCTTCATCCATCAGGCGTTTTAACGCATAGCCTAATTTTTCCTGATCCGATTTTGTTTTTGGCTCAATTGCCAAAGAGATAACCGGTTCGGGGAAAGTAATTTTTTCCAGAATAATCGGCTTTCCCGGATCACACAGAGTATCTCCTGTGGTCGTATCTTTCAAACCGACAATTGCCACAATTTCTCCGGCAAATGCTTCCTTGATTTCGGTTCTCTCGTTAGAATGCATTAATAGTAAACGACCGACTCTTTCCTGGGCATTTTTGGTGCTATTGTAGATGTAAGTTCCGGCCGCAACTTTACCGGAATAAATCCTGAAATATGTCAATTTTCCGACATGAGGATCATTTTGGATTTAAAAGCCAAACCCGCTATTGGCTCTTCGGGGATTAATCTCCTGACCTCTTCAGCGCCTGTTTTCGGATTGGTTCCTTTAACTTGCCCCAAGTCAACAGGAGACGGAAGATAATCGACAACTCCGTCCAATAAAAGTTGCACTCCTTTGTTTCTCAAGGACGAACCGGCAAAGATAGGAACCAACTTATAGGTGATGACTGCACGTCGAAGAGCGGCTTTTAATTCTTCAATGCCTATCTCCTGATTTCCCAGATATTTTTCCAAAAGAACGTCATCTGTTTCCGAAATTTTTTCAACCAATTTGGCTCTGTATTCTTCAATCTGGTCTTTCATGCCTTCCGGCACTTCATCGGTAATATTAAACTTCGCTCCTAATTCTTCTCCTGTCCAGATAACGGATTTTCTGTGCAGTAAATCGTAGACTCCTTTGAAGGTTGCCTCCGCTCCGATTGGTAGAACCATGATGGCGGGATTGGCCCCTAACTTATCCTCAATGCTTTTGACGGTGGCCAAAAAATCTGCTCCGAGTTTGTCCATTTTGTTGACAAAACAAAGTCGAGGAACCTTATACTTATCCGCCTGTCTCCAAACTGTTTCAGACTGTGACTGGACTCCTTCTTCCGCATCCAAAACCGTGATTCCCCCGTCCAGAACTCGAAGAGATCTTTCTACTTCGGCGGTAAAATCAACATGTCCGGGAGTATCGATAATATTAAATCTGTATGGATCTTCTTTGCCTTCCGCATTTACTTTAGAACGGGACCAATAAGCGGTTGTTGCAGCCGAAACAATTGTAATTCCTCGGGCTCTTTCTTCCGCCATCCAGTCCATGACTGTCGTGCCCTCATCAATATCTCCGATTTTGTAAGTTTTTCCGGTGTAATACAAAATACGCTCCGTGGTCGTGGTCTTACCCGCATCAATGTGCGCGATAATACCGATATTTCTGATGTGATCGAGTTTGACGTAACGTTTATCTTCTGTTGTAGCTGCCATAATGTTTTTTGAACAAAAACTTCCCACTTAAGGGAAGCATTTGGTAACCTCCTGTGATAACTTTTTTAGTATAACATATTTTTATTTTGCATTCTAGGGGAATGGTTTCACTTGCTTTAGGGACCTAAATTAACTTTTTTTCGCGGAAAGCTAAATAATCGGTTTTTTTCTGGATAAGTATTGCCCCTATGCCTGCAAACGTCGCGAATATTTTCATCAGTCCGCCTACAACCGGAACAAATCCAACAATGTAATAAATAAAAATACCCAAGACAAAAGCCCAGTAAGAATTCATGTGCCACTTTGCTTTTTCTGCAATAAATTTACCGATGGTCAGAGAAATAAATATTTTGGCTATATAGATTAATACAAAATAGACAAACATAAGAACCAAAGCGATCGGAATACCCAGAACAGTAACAGCAAAAATAATACCTACAACGGGTATAACGATAAGCGTAACGAATCCGATTAAAACGCTAAACCAAAATTTATTTTTGATCAAGTCAACTGTTTTTTGAGTAAAGACCGGCAATAGCCAAATAAATAAAAGACCCAAAATAAGGGATGTGATAAGTCCGTACACCGTGAAGAAAGCTTTTACACAGGAGGCAACCCTGTTGATTCTTCCGATAGTCTTTCTCGGACCGGTTTGGAATTGTTCCTGGTAAAAATTGGTTTGCCCGACTATTCTGGCGCTTGGCTCAATGATTGCCTTATTGTTGCTCCAATAATTTAAACTTCCGCGAATCATCGCGTCGGACATGATGTCAAGCGTTCCAATTCCGGCCGTAAAATTACCCAAAATATTACCATCTATCCTGGCGTTTCCTCCTGCAATCACGGTATTTCCCGTAATTTTTGCAGTTTTATAAATTGTCAGATTTCCTGCGACGATACTGACATTTTTTCCGGCATTTCCTTCGATGACAACATTTCCGCCGACCGCTCTGATATTTTGAGAGACAGTACCCCTGATATTTATCTGTCCTCCCGCGACTAGCAAATCGCCGTTTATTATTCCGTTGACATCTACCTGTCCACTTGCGACATAAGCATCGCCATTAATAGTTCCGTCAATGACTACCTGACTGCCTGCCGTAAAATAATCATGATTAACTATTTGGTTTTTGTCTAAGATAACTATTTTTTGTCTGTTGAATGAATTTGCTTGGGCGAAAGTTTTAAGAGGAAGAACAAACAAGAAGAATGAGGCAAGAAAGAAAAATATAAATTTGCTTCTCAAAAATTTCATACAGGAGTCATTATACAGTAAAGCCCTTTACAGTCAAATTTTTATGCTATAATCTTCTTTGTGGGAAAATTTCTTATGGTTACTGTTTTAATTATTCTCGGACTGTTTGCGGTTTATGTATTTAACGAAAACGCGACAAAGCCTGCCGAACAAACTTTAAATAATTCATTAAACCCATCCCCGGCTCCAACCCAAGCTTTGAATATTAACTCGCCTAAAACTGCTCCCTCATCACCTGAAAAGGAAAATGTTCCTCCAACGCAGAGCAATATTGTTGTTTTGGAAACCAGCATGGGAAATATTGAAATCACATTGAATCCTGAAAAAGCACCGATTACAGTAGCAAACTTCCTTACTTATGTAAACGAAGGGTTTTACAGCGGAACCGTATTTCATCGAGTAATTCCCAACTTTATGGTGCAAGGCGGCGGATTTACCGCTGACGGAACACAAAAACCGACACACGATCCTATAAAACTTGAGTCCGCTAATGGCCTGAAAAACGATGTCGGAACCGTAGCCATGGCGCGGACAAATATTCCGGACAGCGCAACGAGTCAGTTCTTCATTAATGTTGTAAACAACGATTTTCTAAACTATGCTCCGGGAAATGACGGTTACACCGTA
>Ga0182017_10002741_pt1 | contig 13257 bp, 10 predicted proteins | sample 712E3DmetaG_FD_120492 | JGI IMG/M metagenome (GOLD analysis project Ga0182017, IMG submission 120492) | Permafrost microbial communities from Stordalen Mire, Sweden - 712E3D metaG | ecosystem: Environmental > Terrestrial > Soil > Wetlands > Permafrost | place: Sweden: Stordalen | collected... | reverse complement strand
TAACAACCAGTACTTTTTTGTCAATGATTCAAGTACTTTGTCAAACCAATTCAAGGTTGTATATGATGATTTTGAATTGCTTCAATTTTCCGCTGAATTTGATATTAAGGCTTCGGAAAAACTGTCGGTTCTGGCACGAGGCAATTACAGGATATTTTCTATGGCCCATGAATTGTACCCCTGGCAAATGCCAAATCTGGATGCTACCCTGACATTTAAATATAATTTGCAGGATAAAATATTACTTAATGCCGATATTTTCATTTTGGGAAGACGGTATGCAAAAGATCCTAAAACAAAAGATGCTAAACTGATGAATCCTTTTTTCGATTTCAATCTTGGGATTGAATACCGTTATACCAAATTATTGTCGTTATTTCTTCAATTCAAAAATCTGTCTGCTAACAGGTATTCAATATGGGAACAATACCCGGCATATCGGTTTCAGGCTATGGCCGGACTGACATATGCTTTTTAATTAAGTTAAAACCACGAAACTTTAGAAATATATATTTAAAAAAATCTTTTTGATAATTATTAACAATAGTTCGTTAAACATTTTATTTTTTCAATTAAAATAATTTGTAATAAATTGAAATTATTTAAGAAAATATTACTGATTCTTATAGCTGCTCTTTTATCATGTGTAGGATTCATCATGATTTGTAATTATCTTATAATCAGAAAATCCAGCCCATTTATTTACAGCAGAATTGAACTGGTCCCATACAATAAGGCCGGATTATTATTAGGTACCAGTAAGAATTTTCGTGGAGGAGCGCCAAATTTATATTTTGACAATCGCATAAATGCTGCAGTATCTCTTTACAGAGCAAAAAGAATAAAATACCTTATAGTCAGCGGTGATAACAGAAAAGCATCATACAACGAACCGGTAATGATGAAAAAAGAGCTTATCAGGCTTGGTGTTCCGGATATGTCAATTATTCTGGATTATGCCGGTTTTCGCACATTTGACTCGGTAATAAGGTGCAGGGAAATTTTTAGTCAGAACAGCATTACTATTATATCCCAGCGTTTCCATCTTGAAAGGGCAATATACATTTCACATTATTTTGGGATCGGGGCAATTGGATATGAAGCAAAAGATGTTGGCTGGTCATCTGGTTTCAAAACTAAAATCAGGGAAAACTTTGCACGGGTTAAAGTTTTTTGGGACATTCATACAGGTGAGAAACCAAAATTTCTGGGTAAAAAAATTACCATAAAATAATGCGATAATTTGCCAATTAATCAATGTGCCAATTTGCCAATGTATTTATGCATTTATAGCCAAACAATATATCTTTGTAACTAGCTAATATTCAATTGTTTAATTGAAGTATTTTCTAATTGCCACATTGGCACATCAGCACATTGGCACATTGATTAATTTTTGTTAATTCTTTGTTGAAAAAACTTCACGAAAGCATAGTAAAAATAAGCAAAGGAATGGGTAATTAATAGTATATTTGTAATGTGTTAAAATATTCATGATAATTAATAAAAAAGTACATTAAATGAGCGAATTAGAAAAAGAAGGGGAAAAAACCAGACAAAAAGATACATCAAACTATTCAGCTGACAGCATTCAGGTGCTTGAAGGCCTCGAGGCGGTGCGTAAAAGACCTGCCATGTATATTGGAGATATAGGAGTGCGCGGATTGCATCATTTGGTTTATGAAGTAGTAGATAATTCAATAGATGAAGCTTTAGTCGGATATTGTAAAAACATATCTGTTACAATAAATGAAGATAATTCGGTTACAGTTACTGATGATGGCAGGGGTATCCCAACCGGTATGATGGAGAAAGAAAAAAAATCTGCCCTTGAAGTAGTACTTACAGTTTTGCATGCCGGTGGTAAGTTTAATAAAGATTCTTATAAAGTATCTGGTGGTCTTCACGGCGTTGGAGTATCTTGTGTAAATGCATTATCCAGCTATCTAAAAGCTGAAATTCATAACGAAGGAAAAATATTTGTCCAGGAATACAGTATCGGTAAACCTACCAGTCCTGTTAAAACTATTGGAAACAGCGATAAAACGGGAACAATAATAACTTTCAAACCAGATAGTTCAATATTTATTACAACTGAATTTAATTTTGAAATTCTTGAATCACGGCTTCGCGAACTTTCTTTTTTGAATAAGGGAGTTCGTCTTACTTTGGTTGACAAACGCGAACATGACGAAGCCTCAAATGGTTCGGGTGAAAAATATCATACTGAAGAATTCTATTCTGAAAAAGGTTTGCGTGAGTTCGTAGACTTTCTGGATGCAAGTCGTGAAAAATTGATTGAAAAAAGTATCTACCTTGAGACCGAGAAAAATGGAATCCCTGTTGAAATTGCACTGCAGTATAATACTTCATTTACAGAAAACGTTTTTTCATATGTGAACAATATCAATACTATTGAAGGTGGCACACACCTTGCTGGTTTTCGCAGGGGACTCACCCGCACGTTGAAATCTTATGCAGAAAAAGAAGGCATGCTGCAAAAACTGAAATTTGATATCAGTGGCGATGATTTCAGGGAAGGGTTAACTGCAATTATCTCCGTAAAGGTGGCTGAACCCCAGTTTGAAGGACAAACTAAAACACGCCTTGGCAATAATGAAGTTATGGGCGCAGTGGATACTGCCGTAAGTTCAGAACTATCAAATTATCTCGAGGAAAACCCTAGAGACGCTAAAACAATAGTGTTAAAAGTTATTCTCGCCGCTACTGCCCGACATGCTGCGCGTAAGGCCAGAGAATTGGTGCAACGTAAAAATGTGCTTTCCGGATCAGGGCTGCCCGGCAAATTAGCTGATTGTTCCGATAAGGACCCTGCAGTAAGCGAACTATTCCTGGTTGAGGGTGATTCAGCCGGTGGTACTGCCAAACAAGGCCGGAACAGGAAATTTCAGGCTATTATGCCATTGCGGGGAAAAATTCTGAATGTCGAAAAGGCTATGGTACATAAAATATTCGACAATGAAGAAATAAGGAATATGTTTACTGCGCTTGGAGTTTCAATAGGTACTGAAGAAGATACGAAAGCTCTCAACATAGAAAAACTTCGTTATCACAAAATAATAATTATGACTGATGCCGATGTTGACGGTAGCCATATTACAACTTTGATTCTGACTTTTTTCTTTCGCTATATGCATAACCTGATTCAAAACGGGCATGTGTATATTGCAACACCCCCTCTTTATCTTGTGAAAAAAGGAAAGTCCGAGAAATATTGCTGGAACGAAGAGGAACGTCTGGCCACTATTGAAGAATTTGGAAAAGGTAAAGGTGATTCGGTGCATGTTCAGCGCTACAAAGGTTTGGGTGAGATGAATGCCGAACAATTGTGGACAACTACCATGAGTCCCGAAACCCGCACATTGCGCCAGATTACAATTGAAAGCGCCGCAGAGGCCGATCGTATTTTTTCAATGCTCATGGGTGATGAAGTCCCTCCCAGAAGAGAATTTATTGAAAAACACGCAAAATATGCCAAAATTGATGCTTAATATTACTGAACTCAGTCCATCCTAATATAATTTGGAGTGAAACAAATATCTCTTTTTTTGATATGTATAAGTTGTGGATTTCCGCTTTTGGCGCAGCAGCAACAAACTACCATTAAGCAAATGAGCTGGGGTCCTGACTACCAGGTTTACCTGAAACTTGATAATGACTCAAGCTACAAATACCAAATAGAACAGTTGTTTCATGCCAATCCTGATGATATTTTCAACAGAAAAACTGAATTTGTATATTACCCGGTAAACTTTGAACAATCGTATATAGATAGTTTGCTTTATCATAAAAGCACACAGGGAGATTATACCGTTGAAATGCCCCGCGAACCGCAAATCAGGAAAATTACTTTGTGGAGCGTTATGAAGGAATCTATTGATGGCGGTTGGGTTCATTTTATCAATTGCTTATTATATTCACTCGAAACCAGGCAACTGGAACTTAATGCTCCTCTTTTAATGCGCCCGGAAAGTAAGTGGAAACCCAAACCAATGACACAGACTTACAAGAGAACCAGAAAATGGAAGTTCTACTGTCCGGTTGAACAAAAATATGCCCAAAAAGAATTTAAGATTCGTAAGAAACATAACCAGTTAGGGGATCTGTCCAGTATTCCCCAGGCTTATATTGATCTTATGATGCATACTTCGGAAAGTGAATACCAGCAATTAATACAAAAAAGAGAATTTCACAAAGTTGCCTGCATTGATTTGATTAAACTCATGTTGGGAGCTCCATATTTAAGTGAAGGACAAATTAACTTTATCAAAAGCCGTGTGATGCAGGCCATTGCTAAGTACAATTCCAATCGTATGCCCACTGTCCTTGTTTTCGACAAATATGATGCAGCTGTAGCAATGTCAATGGACGAACTCGGTTATAAAGCCGAAAAAATTGTTTTTCTCAATGAAGATAAATTATCTGCTGAAGAGATTTACCAAAGAACTATAATCATAAGGGGAATTATTGCACTTATTAATGAGGCTAATAAAAAGGCTTTCCAGGACAGACTAAATAGTTTTTATAAGCAATAGTCACTTTTCCATTCCTTAATGATCCGTTATTACCGCCATAATGAAATCGATAAATCTGCATGGGACAATTGCATTGAAAATTCCCAAAATGGTTTGATCTACGCCTGTTCATGGTACCTTGATATTGTTTGCCCCGGTTGGGGCGCACTTGTTCAGGATAATTATGATTCTGTTATGCCTCTGCCTGAGAAAAGCAAGTTCGGATTGTCATACATTTATAAGCCGGTATTTACACAGCAAATGGGTGTTTTCTACAGAATAAAAATAGATGAACCTAAATTCAAACTTTTTTTAAATTCAATCCCTCAACATATAAGATTTGCAGATATATGTGTAAATGCTGATAATAATTTTGTTATCAGCGAATACTCTTCAAAAGAAAATAATAATTATGAACTAAATCTGGAAAAAGGATACCAGGAACTTTTCAACTTTTTTTCGGAAAACCATAAACGAAATATTAAAAAAGCATCAACGTTTGACCTTACTTTCAAAGAAGATTTGAATATTGAAGGGCTAATTGATTTTAAAAAGAAAAATAATGAAATTTTTGTAAATGAAAAGGAGCTGAATATTTTAAATATAATAGCAGGTAAATCTTTTAAAAAGGGCATAGGAAAAATTTATAGTACTTTTAATGCTGAAAACCAGAGAATTGCTTCAGTATTTTTTGTCTTTTATAAGAACCGCGCTACATATCTTTTTCCTGTATCAAACAGGGAAGGCATAAAAAAAAGAGCTATGTTTTATCTCATTGATAATATTATCAAAAAATATTCAGGGTCAAAAATTATTCTTGATTTTGAAGGTTCAAATATTCCCGGTATCGCATTCTTCTTTAGCGGATTTGGCGCTGTTTCTCAAAACTATTTAAGCTTCAGGATTAACAGGTTGCCCTGGTATATAAAATTTCTAAAACATTCCTGATATGGCTGTAATCAATGTCCTGAAGGTTCTGTTTCCATTCTATCACACAGTTAGCGACAGAGAGCTTGTTCATATTAAACATCTTTACAGGGTTCGGACAATTAAAGAATTTAAAAATGATCTGGATTTTTTTCTTCGCTTCTGCCATCCATTGGACATAAACCAGTTAATTAAATCATTTGAAAATAATAAACCCTTAGAAAATAGAAGTTTTGTTCTATCTTTTGACGATGGCCTCAGCCAGGTTTATGATATCATTGTGCCTATTCTTAAAGAAAAAGGCATTAGTGCAATTTTTTTTCTAAATCCTTCATTTATTGATAACAAGGACCTGTTTTTCAGATATAAAGCTTCCGTTCTGGCTGAGAAATTTATTCAGTCTGAAAATCCAACATTAATAAAAGCAATAGTTGAATTGCTGAATGTAAAATTTGGTTCAAAAAAAGAAACTGTAAAACATATCCTCACCATTGACTATACTTCAAAGTCAAAATTAGATGAGATTGCAAAATTGTTGGAAATCGATTTTACAAAATTCCTTTCAGATGAAAAGCCTTATTTAACGGAAGCACAGATACATTCAATCATTAAGGATGGCTTTTTCATTGGCGCCCATAGCATGGATCACCCTCGCTATAATAAAATAACCCTGGAGGAACAATTACATCAGACAATTGAAAGTGTGGATACATTGCAAAAACATTATACTTTAAATTACAGGTTGTTCTCATTTCCCTTTTCTGATTCCGGGGTTTCTAAACATTTTTTTGAAGAAATCTACAAAAAAGATAACCGGCAATTGGATTTATCATTTGGTATTTCAGGAATCAAAAAAGATATTTTCCCCAGAAATATACAAAGATTGCCGGTTGAAAATTATTCGGTTCCTGCTTCCTGGTCAGTTTTTATTCAATATATTTACTGGCTGCTCAAAATACCATTTGGTAAAAACACTATGCAAAGGCTTTAGATAAAAAGATATGCTTTCTAAACTGACAAAAATATTTGAGAAATTCAGTAAAAGAAATGCCTTATTTATCAAGGGAAAATATTATACATACCAGGAACTTTCTGAAAAAATTACTACGATTATTCAAGTGCTGAAAAATTCCACGGCAAAAAAATCAAAACTTATCGGGATAATTTGTTCTGATGAATTTGAGACTTACGCTTCATTTTTTGCAGCATGGTTTTCAGGTTATGGATTTGTCCCCATAAATCCCCGGAATCCGTTTGACAGGAATAATAATATTTTGGAGCAAACAGATATTGAAATAATTCTTTCAGCTGAAAAAGACATTTTAAATATTGTCGATACAAAGAACCTGATAATAATATATACAAAAGAAATACCAGGCAGTTCAAATTTCTTAAATATCCCGGAAATTCAGGATAACCAGGTGATGTGTATATTATTTACTTCAGGCAGCACTGGAATTCCAAAAGGCGTTCCTATGACCTTAAAAAATATAAATGCAACAATAGATGCATTCCAGGCACTGGGATATAAACTGACTGCAGAGGATCGGTTTCTACAGATGTTCGAGTTTACTTTTGATATGTCAATATTGTCTTATTTACCGGCAATGATGCTTGGAGCATGTGTATATTCAGTCTCTGATGCCAAAGTCAAATATTTGGCTGCTGTAAAAATCATGCAGGAACATGACATCACATTTGCTGCTATGGTACCTTCAACACTTGCATTTTTAAAACCATATTTTAAAGAACTTAAACTGGAAAAACTCAGGTACTCATTGCTTGGAGGAGAACCTTTCTATAAAGATATTGCTGCTGAATGGGCAAAATGTATTCCAAATGCATTAATTGTAAACATTAGCGGACCAACTGAAACGACAATGGCTTGCATGGGATATACCCTTCACCGGAATATGCAGGAGAACAAAACTTATAATGGAATATTGGCATTTGGCAGACCCTGGAAAAATACCAAGGCAATTGTAATTGATGAAAAGAAAAAACCGGTTGCGACAGGAGTACAAGGTGAATTGTGTTTTGCCGGGGACAATGTTATGGAGGGGTATTGGAACATGCCGGAGAAAAACAAAGAAGTGTTTTTCAATTTAAAGTTTGAAGGGAAAAACATTAGGTTTTATAAGACTGGTGATATGACTTTTGTTGACAATGATGGTGATTTTATGACTTGTGGGAGAATAGACCATCAGGTAAAAATTCAGGGTCATAAAGTTGAACTGGGCGAAATTGAAGTGTTGGTAAGGGAATCCATTCCTGATGCGAATATTGTTGTTTTGGCCGGTATTAATGACAAAGGCATAAAAGAACTGTTTCTTTTTATTGATAAACCGAAACTGGATCATACTGCTATTATTGAATACCTGAAAACAAAAGTTCCGTGGTTCATGATCCCAAAAGAAGTGATTTCCATTGAGGTTTTTCCAACAAATGCCAATGGTAAAATTGATCGCCTGGCATTATTATCTTTAATTCCAAAAAATGAATAGGAATAAAAAGTCATCCGGGGAAATTACCGGATTAATTGAGGAAAATCTTTACGATTTATATCGTTTTGCAGCCATTCAGGGTGGATTAAAGACAGGAGATTTTAATAACTTTTCATGGGTAAACGCGTATCCTGCCTGCTGGCCAAACTATATCTTCAACACAAATTTCAAGAGTAATACTTCAAATGAAATTATCACTGATGCAAATGATCTTATTACGCAAAAAATTGTCCCTCCTTTCTGGATAACTTTATCAGATATTAATTCCCAATCATTTCAAAAACAACTTACAGTTTTTAATTTCAGGCAGGTCATGCAATGGCCCGGTATGGCTATTGGTCTTGATAATTTACAGGATGTGCCTTTAATTCAAGGTTTGGACATCCGGGTTATCGATGATGCAGAAAGTTTAAAAGAATGGATCAAAATCACTGAAATATGTCTTTTTAATGGCAAACATCAAAATCAAGACATGTTTGCAAATATGATGAGAAACAAAAAAACCAGGTTTGTTTTGGGATACTGTAAAGGCATCCCGGTTGCCACATTGCTTTCATATATAAATAATGGAATTGCCGGTTATTTTATGGTTTCAACTATGCCGGAATTCAGAAATAAAGGCATTAGCAAATCGATAGTGCATAAGGGCTTGTCCATAGCAAGAGAAGAAGGTTGCCGGCTTGGAACATTGCAGGCAAATGAGATGAGTAAGAATTTATATCTGAGTTTTGGTTTTAAAGAATATTGCACTTTCGATATATACTGGAAAATGAATATTTAATTTTGCTTTTGTATTTCCTTCATAATTCCTATTTTCGCTTATATCAACTATTTGTAAAATGACGAAAGAACATTCTTTAAGCAGCGTACAGGAAATTTTCAAAACAGTATTTAAAAATAAGGATCTCAATATTAATTACAGTACATCAATGAAAGACATTGACGACTGGGACTCACTGACACATGTCATAATTATAGATTCTGTGGAAAAGCAATTTAACTTTAAATTTGAACTCCGTGACATGCTTACAATTGAAACTGTGGATGATATCTGCAATAAAATTGTCGAAAAATCAAAGGTATGATTACAATAAAACAAATTAAAGTCAAAGAATTACCTCATTATATAAATACATCTGAATTTATAAACAGCGAATATATACCTGTTACCAAAGCAAGGGCCATATCTCAATCATTTAATCCAAATGCAGAAGCCGAAGATATTGCACTTCTGGTTGCATATAATGATAGCAATGAAATGATTGGATACATTGGAATTTTACCCGGTCTGTATTATTCCCATAATTCAACTACAAAAGTATATTGGAACAGTGGATGGTGGGTTCACCCGGTTAAAGGAAAATTGGCTTCAATGCCATTGTTTTACTCGATGATGGAAATATTTGGAGACAAACTTGTGTTGGCTGATCTGACTCCCCTGACAACTCAAATACTTGAGAAAACCGGACTTTTTGAATTCCCTTTTCAAACCCCGGGAGTCACAGCTTATTTAAGAATACCCGTAAAAAAAACAATTCAAAACAAAATGAGTATATTCCGTAAATTGCACATCCTGGTCAAATCAATTGATTTTATTGTGAATTTTTTAGTTCTGATATATCAATTTTTCTGGCAATTTAGATTGTCAATTCCGGAAGATATTACAATTAAAGAAATAAATTCTATTGATCTTGAGGTATCTGAATTCATTAATTCAATCACTAAAGAAACGGGAACCTTCCGAAAACAGGATGAACTGAACTGGATACTTCAATACCCCTGGTTAAGAAATGGTGAATTTGACAAGGACATTGAAGCAAAGAAATTTTATTTTTCGAGCATTACAGAAGAATTCAGTAACCGTTGCCTGAAAATATATAAGAACAATTTATTGATAGCTTTTATATTTCTCACTTCCAGAGAAGGTAATTTTAAGGTACCGTATATCTTTTCTAATATCATTGAACCAGAATACTTGTACAATATCCTATTGAAATTTTTATTGGAGAACAAAGCAGTCTCCTTCACCACATGGCAGACTGATTTGCAAAAAATAATACAAACAAGATTCTCACCTTTCATTATCAAAAACCATATTATAAAGCAGGCGGCCTATTCAGTACAATTAAAAACTATGCTTTCCGGTTTTAAGTTTCAGGATGGAGAGGGGGATATGGTGTTTACCTAGTGTTTTCTGTTGGTAACTGCTTTTTTGAATGATAGAATATCTATTCTATAATGTGCCAATTACTCTATGTGCCAATGTGCTAATGCAAAATAATAAAATCATTAGTGCCGAACTAAAATATTGTTTATCCTCTATAAGGAAAAAATATATATATTAACCCCTTTCAACAATACTTTATCACCTACTGTGAAAATTCCGCGTAGCGGATAAAATATTGTAAAAAAACTACCACTCTCGATTAGATACCTCGTAGAGGTTAAACAATTTTTGTAATTCTATTATTTCCAAAAGATATTTACCTGACAGCTGTGATTATCTAATTGGCACTTTGACACATTGGCATATCGGCACATTGGCACATTGACACATTAATTAATTGTGTTTCACCCATTCCAGCCAATTTTCATTTGTATATTTAAGTTTCTCATTATCAAGCAACCAACGAATGACTTTCAACAATTTCTCTTCGCCGAATCTTTGTGAATGTTTGTCAACCAATGTCTGAAGAGGAACCGGAGTACCCAGTTCTTTTTTAAATTCTTCAACTATCAAATCGAATTCATATTTACTTATATCCAATTCATTGCGTTTTTGGCAAACATCGCACTGCCCGCAACGGAAAGGATCTTTTTCACCGAAATAGCTCAGGAGTATCTGGCTACGGCATTTATTATGAGTTGAGGCATAATGCAATATCGTTTCAAGTTTTTCCACATACCGGTTCTTGCGTCCTGTATATTCTTCATAAGTAATATGCAATGCTTTGTCTTCGAGTCTTTCTTCTGTAAAAACTATTACAGGATTATTTTTTCGTGGTATGTAATGCAATATTTTCGATGAAGCCAATTTGCTGAGGTATTTATAAATATTGTCCTGGCTGGTATTCACTCTTTTAGCAAGCAGGTTTTCGTCAATATTAACATAATTTGTAAAAAGTCCTTCGTATGAACGGAGCAATAGCTTAATGAAACTGTCAAATGCCAGGTTTGAAACCTGGAACCTGTAAAGATCATCCCGGCTGACCAGGAAATGAACTTTTGAAGGGTTATTCAAATCATCGGTCAGTTCAATATAGCCTTCCTGTTCAAGTACTTTCAGGCTGCTGTATGCAGTATGAATATTGAATTTATAATTTGTGGCAAATTCAATCAGGTTAAAATCATATGCAACATTTTTACCAGCACCATAAGGAACCTGAAAATAATTGCCCAATGCATTGTAAACATTCTTTATTGTTTTTATTTCCGGGAAATTCGTTTCAACTCTTTTTTCAGCGCTCAGTTTGTCTGAATTGTTATACAACAATACTGCAAAGGCCTTGTTTTCATCACGCCCTGCCCTGCCGGCTTCCTGGAAATATGCTTCCGGAGAATCAGGCATGTCGTAATGAACCACCATCCTTACGTCAGGCTTATCAATACCCATTCCAAAAGCATTTGTAGCAACTATTATCCGGATTTTACCGGACATCCACTGATTTTGTTTGTGTGTTCTCATTTCGTCGGACAGACCGGCATGATAAAAGTCAGCAGATAAATTATTTTTTATAAGAAACTGTGCAATTTCCTTTGTTTTTTGCCTGTTTCTGACATAGACTATGCCACTACCCTGCACAGAAGTGAACAACTTGATCAGGGTTTTGAGCTTGTCTTCAGTTTCACGAACCATATATACCAGGTTCTTACGTTCAAAACTGATCTGAAAGACATTTTTCTCCCTGAACTCCAGTTTGTCAATTATGTCATCAACTACTTTTGGCGTAGCTGTAGCTGTAAGAGCAAGAATCGGTATATCCGGCAAAATTTTACGAAGTTCAATTATTTTCAAATAGGAAGGTCTGAAATCATATCCCCATTGTGAAATGCAATGGGCCTCATCAACAGCTATCAGCGAAATATTCATTTTGTTTACCCTGGCACGGAACATTTCAGTCCCCAGTCTTTCAGGTGAACAATAAAGGAATTTATAATCCCCGTAAATACAATTATCAAGAGCGATATCAATTTCTTCCATCGTTAATCCGGAGTATACAGTTATTGCTTTAATTCCTTTCTTCTTTAGACTATTTACCTGATCCTTCATCAGGGCAATTAAGGGTGTAATAACAATACAGAGCCCCTCGGAAGCCAATGCAGGAATCTGAAATGTCAGAGATTTTCCACCCCCAGTTGGCATGAGGGCCAACGTATCTTTTTTGGCAGTTATTGATCGGATAATATCCTCCTGCAAGGGCCTGAACGTACTGTGCCCCCAATATTGGATTAATAGTTGACGAAATTTATCCAAAGTTTAATCACTTATTCAATACGAAGATAGTTCTTGTTGGATTATGTACAAAGAAAAATGAATTTACCCATAACCTTGAATCCTATAAGTAATAGAATCAAAAGAAAAGATAGAATCAAATAGTTTTTAAAATTGGGGTTGAAAGTGTAGGAAATGAAAATTGAATTTATTGTGAATCGAAAGACATCTTTTTTGAAGCGTATATATTATAATGTTGTGAAAAGAGATGCTTGGTTTTTTTAACCTTAGTCTGGCCGTTCCTTTTATCTTCCCTTATTTTTATCTGCCTGTCCAATCTTGAGTTTAACCGCTCATATAAATTGCGGCCAAAAAAAGGGAATACAGCGATACTGTATATTATTTTTCTTCTTAAACTGTCATGTATCATTTTCACCAGAAATCAGTTAACGATATTTATACGTGAAAATACATTAAAGGTTACAAAACTGCAAACACATTAAAAGTATTTTTGTTGCTAAAGAATATATTAATTAACTTTAAGAATAATTCTACTAAGTGGTAATAATATGGCTGAACCATGCGATGTACTTATTCACATTTCTGAGCTGAATAACCGGGTATACTATATATTCAGGCATGTCTTCAGCATGATTGGATTAAGACCTATCTTAACTAACGATAAAGAAGCTTTTATCAGCTGTACTTCAATAAAAATAAACTATTCCAAAGGCAGGTTTAATGATGAAATTTATATCAGACCACAGGGAATGCTTTATGAAAAAGGGACAAAACATGTAAATGTTAAAGCAAATTATTACAAAGGACTTCCTGTTCTATTTTCCTGTACCGAAGAATC
>Ga0182017_10002739_pt1 | contig 13260 bp, 10 predicted proteins | sample 712E3DmetaG_FD_120492 | JGI IMG/M metagenome (GOLD analysis project Ga0182017, IMG submission 120492) | Permafrost microbial communities from Stordalen Mire, Sweden - 712E3D metaG | ecosystem: Environmental > Terrestrial > Soil > Wetlands > Permafrost | place: Sweden: Stordalen | collected... | reverse complement strand
GGCCCACGCAGTGGCCGCGCTCAAACACCCCGGCATCGTCGAGATCTACGACTTCGTGGACGCCACCGCCGAGGAGCCGAGCTACATCGTGGCCGAGCTGATCGAAGGCCCCACCTTGCGGCGTCTCATGGACGAACGCCAGGCGCGCCTCTTGCCCGAGGTGGCTGCGCTCATCGCCTTGCCGCTGGCCGAGGCGCTGGCCACCGCTCACGCCCGCGGCATCGTCCACCGCGACGTCAAGCCCGACAACGTGATGATCGAGCACGGTGGCGACAGAAGCCGCGTGGTGATCACCGACTTCGGCGTGGCCCACATCACCGGGATGGAAACCATGACAGCCTCCGGCGCCTTGGTGGGCTCGCCCGCGTATATGGCGCCTGAGCAGGCGCGCGCGCACGAGATCGGTCCCGGCACCGACATCTGGGCGCTGGGGGTTTTGCTCTACGAGATGGCCACCGGGTGCTTGCCCTTTCCCGGCAAGGATCCCTTCTGCGTGATCGCATCCATCGTACAGGGAAGCTTCCGCCGCCCCTCCCAGATCGCTGCCACCATCGGGCCACACTTCGAGCGCATCGTTCTGCGCTGCCTTCGGCCCAATTTGGCCGATCGCTACGCGAATGCGGGCGAGCTGGCCGCTGATCTGCGCGAGCTGGCGGCCGAGGCGGGGCTTCTGCCCGAGCAGCCGGCACTGCACCGTTTTCTCGACGATCCGGCCAAGTTCGAAGCCGAGCTGCGTCCCAAGATTGCCGACGCCGCGGTCGCCCAGGCACGCAAGCGGGCACACCGGGGCGAGCTGGCGCGCGCCCTGGCCGAGATCGGGCGAGCCACGGCGTACGCGCCTGACCACGCGGGTGCCAACACCCTGCTCAAGAAGCTGTCGGCTGGGCGAACCGCTTTGCGCGTGGCGGGGATCGCTGTTGCGGGCCTGGTCCTGGCCTCAGCCGCCTGGTTGGCCTGGCATCCGCCCTGGCGAAGGACTGCACCTGTCGCCACTGCGATGCAGCCCCTGACCCGGCCCAAGCCAGCGCCCATTCTTCCGGCCGCGCCCGCAGCCGGACTGACTGGGACTGCCGCTTCGGCGACCGCCGAGGCGCGGGTGACAGGTGCCGGCGCCTCGTCCCGCAACGCGCCCGCAACGCGTGCCGCGCCCACTTCCCTGGGGAAGCCAAAGCCAGTTCGGCGCGCAAGCGCTTCGTCGACGAGCGCCAGTCAGCAGTCTACGGCAACGCCGACCGTCGCCCTCGCCGCGCAGCCGTCACCTTCCCACGCGCCCGAGCCCGCGCCCGCACCGCCGCCAGCAACGCCCAGGACACCGGAACAGCCCAACCCGGGTGTGGTCCAGCTCTTTGCCACAGGCGCTATCTGCTACCCGAGCTTGGATGCCGAGCCCCCTTCCGTCTTCATGCCTCGCTACGAAGGTGTGGCGCCCGGCCGACACAAGGTTTTCTGCACGCGCAACAAGGGAGGGGCAAAGGAACTGGTGGGCGAGATTGACCTGCCAGCAGGCGCCAGGGTCCAACGCACTGTGACGCAGATAAATGGCAAGCTCCTCCTCGCGCGACCCCAGTGATGGGGATCACGGGCTACGGCGCCCGCATGTCGGCGTCAGAGACGCCCGAACCACGGCGAGGTGTACGAGGCCGAGGAGCGGGCAGCGATGCTGCCGGCGCCAGCGACGCTGTTCGACGTGCTTTTCTGGGTGGACAAGGCGAAGGTGCACTCTGACCACCACGTGCAGGTCGCCCATGCGCTGTTGCGCTGTACTCGGTGCCGACCCGGCACGTGGGCAAGACCGTGCGCGTGCGCTTGGACAGGACCACCGTACGCATCTTCCTCGGTGCCGAGATGATCAAGATGCACGGGCGGGTCGGCCCCGGCCAGCGCTCGACCGACGTCTATTCATCAATTCGACGGCAACGGTGGACCCTGTTCGCTGCGCCCACAGCTGCGCGGTCACTCGTACCTGAGGGCGTCGATCGGATTCAGGCCGGCCGCCCGGCGGGCTGGGAAGAAGCCGAAGATGACGCCGATTGCCGTGGAGAAGAGGAAGGACAGCAGGTTGATGCCGGGGTCGAACAGGTAGGGCACATCCATCAGACCGGCCAGCCCGATCGATGCGCCGGTCGCGAGCGCGATGCCAATGAGGCCGCCGATGCCCGACAGCACCACCGCCTCGATGAGGAACTGCAGCAGCACTTCGCGCTCGAACGCGCCGATGGCGAGGCGGATGCCAATCTCGCGGGTGCGCTCGGTCACCGACACCAGCATGATGTTCATGATGCCGATACCCCCGACCAAGAGGCTCACCGCCGCCACCGCGCCAAGCAACATGGTGAGGATCCTCGTTGTGCCGGTGAGAGTCTCCGCGAGTTGGCGGGTGTCCATCACCCGGAAGTCGTCCTCTTCGTTCTCGCCGATCTTCCGCCGTTCGCGCAGGAGCGAGGCGAGCTGCAGCTTGACCGCATCCATCGAGGCTCTCTGCGTCACCGAGACCATGATCCGGCCGATGTCCTGGCTTCCCGTGAGACGGCGTTGCGTGGTTCGCAGCGGCATCACCACCGTGTCGTCCTGGTCCTGCCCCATCGCCGCCTGGCCCTTGCTCTTGAGCAGACCGATGACTTCACATGCGAAGCCCTTGAGACGGATCTCGTTGCCCACCGGGTTCTGACGGCCGAACAGCTTGTTGCGCACCGTCTCGCCAATGACACACACCGCCTTGCCGGCGCGTTCCTCGGTGTCGCTGAAATTCCGGCCAGCGGCCATCTCCCAGTTTCCGGCCGAGAAGTAGTCGTTGTTCGTGCCGGTGACCTGCGTGGACCAGGCGTGGGCTTGATACACGGCGGTCACTGCCTTGCTCACCACCGGCGCGATCCCACGCGCGGCGGTGATCTGGCTGCGTATGGCGTCGACATCGGCCATCTTGAAGCTGGGCGCTCCCAGCTCGGAGCCGGGACCGAAGCGCTGGCCCGGCACCACCATGAGCTGGTTGGTGCCCATGGCCGCGATCTGGTCGGAGACGGACCTCGTGGCGCCGTTGCCAAGAGTCACCAAGGTGACAACCGCCGCGATGCCGATGACGATGCCGAGGATGGTGAGGAAGGAGCGCATCAGGTTGCGCCGGATGGTCCGCATGGCGAGCAGCAGCGTGTTCCACAGCATCTAGGCGGCCTCCCCGTTGCGGCTGTCGCTCGCCACTCGCCCGTCGACGAAGCGGATGATGCGCTTCGCATGCGCCGCGATGTCGATCTCATGGGTGACCATCAGGACGGTGATGCCCAGGTCGCGGTTGAATCCGGTGATCAAGTCCATGACCTCCCGGCTGGTGCGCGTATCCAGGTTGCCGGTTGGCTCGTCGGCCAGCAGCACGATCGGTCGGGTGACGATGGCGCGGGCGATCGCGACCCGCTGTTGCTGGCCTCCGGACAGCTCGGAAGGGTTGTGGTGCTCCCACCCCTTGAGGCCCACCTGATCGAGCGCGGCACGCGCGGCGGCATGGCGCTTGGCAGCGGCCTCGTGCCGGTAGATGAGCGGCAGCTCGACGTTCTCAAGCGCCGTCGTGCGCGCCAGCAAGTTGAAGCCTTGGAACACGAATCCCAAATAGTGCCGCCGCAGCAGCGTGCGCTGGCGCTGCGACAGCAGCTCGACGTGAACGCCCTGGAACTCGTAGCTGCCCCCCGTGGGCATGTCGAGACAGCCGAGGATGTTCATGGTGGTCGACTTGCCGGAACCGCTGGGGCCCATGATCGCGACGAAGTCGCCGGCCGCGATGGAGAGATCGATGCCCTTGAGGGCCTGGAATGCCGCCTGCCCGCGCCCGTAGGTCTTGGTGACGGCGGACAGCCGGATGAGGGCGTCGTCATTCATGGCTGCGAGCCGCTGGCCTCGGTGATCACCTGCGTGCCCGCGGCCAGCGTTCCCCCGAGCACCTCGGTCATCTGGCCGTTGGTGGCGCCGGTCTGGATCTCGATTGGAGCGGCCTGACCGCCGCGCAGCACCCAGACCCTCGGCCTGCCATCGGTGACAGGCGCAGGCAGCTTCGGTGGCTGGCTCGGGGGGCGCGGCATCAGCTTTCCCACGATGCCTCCGGGCGGTCCCCCAGGCGATCCTCCTGCGGGGGCACCAACCACCGCCGGGGTGAAGCGCAAGGCGGCATTCGGCACCAGGAGCACGTTCTCGCGAGTCACGGTGACGATGTCGGCGGTGCCAGTCATGCCGGGGCGCAAGCTGAGGTCGTCGTTGTTGACCGCGAGGACCGTAGGGTAGGAGACGACGTTGTCCTTGGTCTGGGAGCCGTAGCCGACGCGGGTGATCACGCCGGTGTACTTGCGGCCTGGCCAGGCATCGACGGTGAACGTGGCCTCTTGGTGCACCCGCACCTGGCCGACGTCGGCCTCGTCGACATCCACCTGCAGTTTCATCTTCGCCAGGTCCTCAGCGAGCGTGAACAGCACCGGCGCCTGGAGAGCGGCGGCGACCGTCTGCCCCGGCTCGATCTTGCGAGTCAGCACGACGCCGTCGATGGGCGAGCGGATGCTGGCCTTGCCGAGGTTGGTCTCGTCCGACCGCAGATTCGCCCGCGCCTGGGTGACGCTCGCGCGTGCGCTGGCCTCGTTGGCCTCGGCACGCCTCAGATTGGCCTCGGCGGTGGCCATTTCGCTCTTGGAGGGCACCTTTCCGCCCGACAGCTCCGCGACCTGCTTGAACCGCGCAAGCTGCGCACGCGCTTCCTCCACCGTGGCCTGCGCCTGGAGCACCTGCGCTTCGGCTGCCTCGAGGGTGGCGCGCGACTTCGTCACCGCGTCCTTGAGCTTGGAGAGATCGAGCTGGGCCAGCACCTGGCCCTTGTTCACTCGGTCGTTCTCGTCTACCAGCACCTCGGTGACGATCCCGGAGAGCTCACTCGACACCTCCACCTTGTTGGTCGGTTGCAGGTTGCCGGTGGCGGACACCTTGACCACCAGCTTGTCCATCGTGACCGGCTCAGTGTTGTAGCGCGGTCCTGGCGATCGGTCGCCGGAGCGGAGGCCCACGAGCGCCACGACAGCCGCGACGGCCAGAACCATGGCGCCGGCGATCCAGCGCTTGCGCCGCGAAAACGGTCCACCTGACTCGGCCTCGAGGAGAGCTGCCAGAGGAGGGATCTCGGTGGAGTTCGATGTGTCGGACGGCTTCATGGAGCATCCTTGCCTGCCGGGCGGGATTCGGTCTCTTGGGACCAACCTCCTCCCAGCGCCTTGTACAGACGGATGAGCGCTTGCACCCCATCGGCGCGGGTGATGGCGAGGCTGTCTTCCACCGCCAGCACCGTGCGCTCGGTGTCGATCACCGACTGGAAGTCGATCACTCCGGCGCCGTAGCGCTGCCGTGCCAGTTGCGCGGCAGCGCGTGCAGCCTCGGCCGCACGCGTCAGGGCCTCGCCGCGTTCGCGGTTGCGGGCGAGGGCCACCAACGTGTTCTCTACCTCCTGCAGAGCAGTGAGCACCGCCTGCTCGTAAGCCACCTGCGCCTGTTCCCGGACCGCGTCCTGGGCTTCCACCTGACCCTTGAGGCGTCCGGCATTGAAGATCGGCGCGGTGATACCACCGAGCAGCGAGTAGGAGACGCCGGCGCTGTTGCCGGTCGCGCCCTGAACCAGCGCATCGAGGCCGATGGATCCGGAGAGCTTGAAGGACGGATACCGCGCGGCTTCGGCCACACCGACCCGGGCGGTCTCTGCCGCGAGCTTCCGCTCCGCCGCGCGCACGTCTGGCCGCTGGCGGAGGGTGTCGGCGGGGATCCCGACGGCGACCCGGACTTGAACCTCGGGCAACGACCCGGCCACGGAGAGGCGCGCGTGCAATGTGCCCGGCGTCTTGCCGAGGAGGATGTCCAGACGGTGCTCCGCCTCGGCCAGGCTGGTCTCAAGGCTGGGGATCTGCGCCCGGGTCTGTTCCCGATTGCTGCGCGCTTGCTCCACATCCTGGGTGCTGACGAGACCGGCCTGTGCGCGAAACTCCGTGAGCTGGAGCGTCTCGGTCTGACTCGCGAGGTTGGTGCGGGCGATGCCGATCCGGATCTGGAGAGACCGGACCTCGAGGTAGTTCCGCGCCACTTCGGCAACGAGGGAGACTCGCGTGTCGTCGAGGCTGGCCACCGCTGATTCCTGATCGGCCTCGGCTGCCTCAATGCTGCGGCGTACGCCCCCGAACACGTCCAGCTCCCAGCTTGCGTCGAAGCCGACATTGAATTGGTTGCCCGTGCTGGCAGCCGTGTTGCCGCCAGCAACACTCGGGCCCACGCTCGACTCGGAGCGGCCCGCGGACCCGGTTGCCTCGACGGTGGGATAGCGCCCGGCACCTGCCACCGCGAGGCGGGCGCGCACTTCACGCAGTCGGGCGCGCGTCCTGCGCAGGTCCAGGCTCTGTCGCAGCGCTTGATCCACGAACTCGGACAGCAAAGGTTCGTTCAGACTGCGCCACCACTGGCTCAGGTCGCTGCGGGCGCCGGCGTCGGCCACCGGGGTCTCCGTCGCCTCGATCCGGCTCCACTTGGCCGGCGTGCTCAGCTCCGGCTTCCGGTAGTTCGGCCCGACCGCGCAGCCGACAAAAATGAGGCCAGCTAGCATGACCAGTGAGCACGCAGGCCGGCGGGGTTGGCAGGCGACCGTTCTTGAGCGTTTGCTCAAATAACAGGCAGACTGATTCTCATTCGTGAGCCGCACAACATTTACCCTTGTCGTCTTGATTGAGCGGGCTTGGTGGTGCCGTGCACGAGGACGTCGACCAGACCCCGCACGAAGGCCCGCCTTCCCTCATCGTCACGTGCCGCTTGTCCGGAGCGCACGTAGTCGATGCACCCACCGAAGATCGCGCGCGCAGCAGCACTCGTATCAATGGCGCGGGCACGACCGATGCGAATCTCTGCCTCAAAGTAGCCTGCGAGAAGCTCCACGGTGCGCTGCGGGGGCGGCTTCTTGGCCTTCGCAAAGAGCAGCTTGTGTATCTCGCCGGAGGTGGGGCTCGTCACTGCAAGCTCCAGAAACGGGTGCGCGCGGACGACCGACTCAAGCAGAGTCTCGACGATCCTCTTGAGGTTCTCGGCAACGCTTCGCTTGCCCTCGGCGGTTTTCACGAGGTCGCGCAGCGACTCTGGAGGCTGGGTCTCCCGGAAAATCACGGCCGCGAGCAGGGCCTCCTTGCTCTTGTAGCGGTAGAAGAGAATCCCCTCGGAAACACCCGCCCTCTCCGCGATCTTCGCGGTGGTTGTCGCGTGACCCTCCTCGCGGAACACGTCTCGTGCGGCGTTGAGAATCTCGTCCTCCCGGATGCGGGGTGGGCGTCCACGCATGACTTATTGAGTATGGACTCAAGAAAAGGACCAGTCAAGAGGCTACGACCCTGACCGCCTATCAAATCGATCTCCGAAAAGCTGGATCATTTCGATCGGTTACGAGATCCCTTGAAAATGAAGACTCTGCTCCAGCCGTTTCACAAGGCACACCGCAAGACGCTTGGCGCAGCGAGGCCAGCGGCACTACAGGTCGAAGGTTACGCCGGCAAACCATGTGCTGTCACCAACGTGCAACAGGTTGTCAAAACCCAGTCCGTTGATCGCGGCGTAGTCCCATTCGAAGAACAGCGCGCAGGGGTCGGCCAGCGCACCCGGATTGGTGGTGCCCAATCCGAGGAAGTTGAGCCCTAGTGCGACGCCCGCGGCGGCGTGCCATCCTGGCGTGAACCCGGTGTGGGAAGGACTGCCCCCTGTGCTGCTCGCCGTCCACACCACGCCGTCCAATCCGGCCTTCAAGTACGGAATCAGCGGCACCTGCCTGAGGCCCGGAATCTGGTCGGCTTTGTACACCAGCGACAGCGCGAACGGGATGAGGCTGAGGGCGGTCTCGTCTCCGCTGCGTGTCCCGTCGGCCAGAAAGGCTGCCCCGGTGACTCTGTAGTAGCCGCCGCGCAGACCCACGCCCCAGGTTCCGAAACGATGGTACACGTACCGGGTGACCTCCGCCTCGGACAGGAGATGACGGCTGGACCCGAAGGTCTCGGCAAAGGGATGGGCGCAGTTGCTGAATTCACTGTCCACAGCCGGGCGATACAGCGATACCCCGAGCTCGACACCCCAATCAAGGGTTGGCGGCTGCGGCTGCACTTGCGACTGCGGCCAATCGGCATCGCGGTAGTCGAGCGAAATCTGCGCGCTAGCGGTCTCGCTGAATGCGAGCAGCAAGATTAGCACGCGCCTGATGCTAGCTGCGGCGGCTCCCCGACGAGACTTGCCTCGCGGGCCGCAGCCCAGCGCCACGACCAGTGCGGCAGCCAGCGCAATCCAGGGCAGACCCGCGCGACCTGAGTGCGGCACCAATGCGCAGCCGCTGGCCGTCCCGCCTTCCTGTTGATACTTGTCGAAGAACCCAAATGTCGGTTGGGGCATCGCCGTGGCCTGCGGCGACAAAGGGCTGACGCCGCCACTCAGATCAATCGAGATCACGGCCACGGTATAGGACGTGCCATTGTCCAGTCCAGCCAGACGGACTGATGTCTTCGTGGCGGAAACCTCGGCCGAGCACACTTCAGTCTCGTCAGAGGCGGTCATTACTGTGCCGTCGCTGCCGCTGCTGCCTAGCCCGCAGCTTTCGTAGGCAGCCGTCGACGCCTGGACCGGACGGGGCAGGCACAGCACCTGGTATCCGGCGACCTGGGATGTGTCGGACGGAGGGGTCCAGCCAACCAAGAGGCCGTGGTTCGAGGGCAGCGCGGTGACGGCGGTCGGAGCCGCCACCGCAGTAGTGACTACCGGAAGCTCCTGGGAGAGAGAGAAAGAGAGGGCCTTTCCGTCCTGGGTGAGAAACGCCCAGAGAGTGGTTGACCCAGCGGTCAAGGTCCCGCAGGCCACGGTCGTGCTGCCGGCTGCCGATTGGAAGACCTGGCTGCCGGAAAGCGTCGCTTGGGCTGCCTGAGACGTAGTGAGGGCTACCTGGCTGCCGAGCGCGCTGCAGGACGTAGACGTGGCGGAGTTGGAACAGTCTGTGCCCAGAAAGAAACTGACCGCGATCGTCGAACTACCTACGTCGGTTTGCCCAGCCGAGGTCATCTGCACCACGGCCGTGATGGTGTCGGGACAGAGGCATTCATGCGGATTGAAGAAACCGCCAAGGCTGCTTGAATCGAGAGTGAGAGAAGAACTCCCGACAGAGGCGTACGCCGAAAGGGCGAAGTCGCTCGCAGTGAGTGTGGCGGCATGAACCGCGCCTGGCACCCAAGCAAGGGCTGCTGCCAGCGCTAGGGCGACGCGAGCCCGCGGACATCTGGTACCCGGCCGATGAGTCCTCATGTTCGTCATTATCCACGATGCTGCCGCCCTATCCAGGGCGCCAATTGTGTACAAATGTTTCGCGCCCCCAAGTTCTGCCTGCCATGTGACGAAGACCGGAGTGGCAGGCGGACCCACAACAAAGGAGAGAACGATGTCCATTTCGAGTATCAGTACGGCAAGCAGTTCGGTGGACTACACCCAGATGCGGAAGGAACTCGCCGACAAAGTGGCTGCGAAGCTCATGTCGGACCTAGACTCCGATGGCGACGGTGCCATCTCCAAGGCTGAGCTTCAGAAGGCGAGCCAGGCTGCAAGCGCGAGCTCGTCCAGTGGCTCTTCCACGACATCCAACAGCAGCACGAGTTCCATCGACGAGCTATTCAGCGCTCTCGACACCAATGGGGATGGCTCCATCTCAAAGTCTGAACTCTCAGCCTTCATCGAGAAGGCGGACTCGCAAAAGGGTGGACCCCAAGGACCGCCACCCGGTCCGCCACCCACGGGCGGCGATGTCTCGGCCTCTGGTGGCTCAAGCACGACGGACGCGAACGACACGTCAGCCGACTCGACCAGCACCGCCAGCACGTCCAGTTCAAGTAGCAAGGTCGCTACTGATCCGGCGGACGTGAACCAGGACGGCACGGTGAGCGCACAGGAGCGAATTGCCTACGCATTCAAGCAGCTGATGGCATGTCTGCAATCGATACAAAATACGTCGAGCATCGGCGCAGGCAGCAGCAGCACCACCACCACCAGCGTCACTGCCTAGCAGACAATCACCATCCTTACACGAGCCCGCAATCAGCTGAGCTAGTCCTCGCGTGGCGGCTGCGGCATGTGCTCGGGCAGGCAGAATAGACGGCTGTCGTGCGCCGAAACGCAACGTCCGGTGATGGTCTGGTCAGGCAGCTTCACCGAGCACACGCTGTCGGCCTGCTTGTCCTTGCACGCAGTAAACGCCTCGGGGGGCGGCTCGCGGTGGGGCGGCGGTTGATCGGGCCGACAGGCGAGCCGGCCGTCGGGAATGGCCGCGCATTGACCGGCAATGGTGGCGTCGTGTATGACAACCTGGCAGGTATCACCGGCCTGCTTGTCCTTGCACGCGGCAAACGCCTCGGCGGGCGGCTCACGCGGCGGCGGGCGGTTGTCGTTCCCGGCAAGCGCCTCGGTTGCAAGGCCGAGCGGGAGCAAAGTTGCAAGCAGCAAAGAGGAAAGGACTGTTGTGTGCATGAGATCTCCTTCGTTTGCGGTTGGTGGCCGTTGCAATGTCCAACGGCACGCCACCACTGTGATCGCCGCGTGTGGAGCCTTGTTTGCGGGAAGGTTGCGAAGTGTGTAGCCGACTACACCGCAATCGGAATGCGGACCGTCACGGTTGTCCCGACATCAAGCTGGCTTTCAATGCTGATGCTGCCGGCGTGGGCCTCGACGATGCGCTTGGCCAGGGCCAGGCCCAGACCCGCGCCGCCTGTCCCACGGCTGCGGCTGCGGTCGGTGCGAAAGAACGGGTGAAACACATGGGGAAGGTCCTCGGCGCCGATGCCGTGACCCTGATCGCGCACGACCAGTATGGCATGGTCCTCGACCTGGCGCAGGTTCAGTTTCACCGGTGTTGGAGCGGGACTGTATTTGCAGGCGTTGTCGAGCAGGTTCTCAATCACACGGCGAAGCAGGTTGGCATCACCATCGACAGTCACGTTATTTGGCGGCAGGTCAGCCTGCACACTGTGCCCGGCGTGCGCCGCTTGGGAACGGGTCGTGGCGCGCCGGACCACCTCGCAAAGGTCGATGGGCGCGCGGTGGAGTGGCGGAATCGCGTGCATGTTCTGTGCTTCCATCCGCGCCATGACCAGAACCTCCTCCACCAGCTCCTCCAGCTCGGACAGGTCCTGGGCAATGTCGCCCAACGACTGGCGGGCCGCTTCGGGGTCGCCTTCGCTGGCCAGGTCCAGTGCCACACGGATGCGCGCCAGCGGCGTGCGGATCTCGTGCGACACACTGGCCAGCAGCTCACGTTGGGCGCTGAGTAGCTGGGTAATTCGCTCGGCCATTTCGTCGAAAGCGCGCGCCACCTCGCCCAGCTCGTCGGCACGGGCCAGACCCGCGCGTGCCGACAGATCGCCTGCACCAAAGGCGCGCGCCATAGCCGCAATCTGTTTCATTGGCCGGGCCAGCATGAAGGCGAGCGCCGCCGAGGCAAGCGCCAGACACACCAGCACAGTCACGATTTCAAAAGTCGGATTGGGCGGCTCCCACGCCATGCGCGGCAGGCGGACCAGGGCATAGGCGCCCGGCTCGTCGGCAAGAGCCAGTGGAACCATCTGCAAGGGCGCCTGGCGATCAGGCGGCGGCGGTGGCCGTCCGAGAAAATCGCGGGCTAGGGGCAGGGGCTCGTCGGGCGGAGGATGCGAACCGGGCGGCCATGGCGGTTCACCCGGAGGTGGCGGAGGCATTCCTTCTCCAGGTGAACCTGGGGGGGGGCCGGCCCGATGCGCACCGAGCGGTCCAAGCGGCCCTTCCGGTGGCGGTGGGGGCATTGCCTCCCCTGGTGGACCTAGAAGCGGCAAAGGCCGAGGCGGGCCTGGAGGCGGGGGAGACTTGGCCGCGCTGCCAAGCAGTTTCCCGTCGGCGGTGTAGACCGTGATCTCGATGCCCATGTCGTGCAAAGCGCGGTCAAGCTCGCGGCGCATCGCCTGGGGATTGCTGTGCTGACTGGCCACCATCTGAGCCAGGTAGGGCCCGAGGGCAGCCGGTCCAGGCCAACGCCGAGCGTGGCGAACGCGGGCCACCACCACGAGCACCGCTGCGATGCTTACAAAGGCGAGCAGGATGACCACGTAGATACGCAATGCCAGACGCGTGCCGGGAACCCGGCGTGCTCGGGCGCGGCTCATGGGGTGTCGTTCCAAGCCAGCAAATAGCCTGCGCCTCGGACAGTCTTGAGCAGATGCGGGTGGCGCGGATCGGCCTCCAGCTTCTGTCGGAGGCGCGAGATGTGCACGTCAATGGAGCGATCAAAGGCTTCCTCGGCGTTGCCCTTGGCCAAATCCAGCAGCTGCTCGCGCGTGAGCACGCGGCCGGCATGTTCGGCCAGCACCCGCAGCAAGCTGAATTCATACGCGGTCAACAGGATGGGTTTGTCGTGGAGTGTGACGGCAAGTGCTGCGGGATCGACGACCAGACCGCCGACGCGCAGTCGGCGTACCACCGGCGGGCCAGCCTGGCCGCGCGCCCGCCGCGCCTGCGCGCGAATGCGGGCCAAAAGCTCGCGCGAGGAGAACGGCTTGGGCAGGTAGTCGTCAGCCCCGCTCTCCAGCCCCAGTACCCGATCCGCTTCCTCGCCGCGCGCGGTGAGCATGATGACGGGCACGTCCGAGCGAGTCCGGATCTCGCGACACAACCGGATGCCATCCATCCGGGGCAGCATGATGTCGAGCAGAACCACGTCGAAAATGTGACGGCAGATCTCCGCCAGCCCGGCCTCGCCGTCGGCCGCGCAGGTCACAGCCAAACTGTGTCCCTGCAAGTAGCGGCTGGTCAGGCTGGCGAGCCGCTCATCGTCTTCGACAATGAGCACGCGCAGGGGAACTTCGCCGTGTTCGGGCGCCGGGCCGCTTGCCATGTTTCCATCATAGACGGTCGCGCCGGGTCCGGCAGCCGTCGCAACACTTGTTAACAGTCGAACGTGTTTCAAACCTGTCCCGTTCGGTGCGCACCTCGACCACCTTGATCCGCCCGCCCTGCCGAATCAAGAAGTTGCGAACGGGTTCCAGCCGCCCGCAATCGACGGCGACGCGAAGTAGAGCACCGCCGACAGCCGCTGGTCGATGAGCTGTCCGAGGCCCACGCAGTGGCCGCGCTCAAACACCCCGGCATCGTCGAGATCTACGACTTCGTGGACGCCACCGCCGAGGAGCCGAGCTACATCGTGGCCGAGCTGATCGAAGGCCCCACCTTGCG
>Ga0182017_10002736_pt1 | contig 13270 bp, 12 predicted proteins | sample 712E3DmetaG_FD_120492 | JGI IMG/M metagenome (GOLD analysis project Ga0182017, IMG submission 120492) | Permafrost microbial communities from Stordalen Mire, Sweden - 712E3D metaG | ecosystem: Environmental > Terrestrial > Soil > Wetlands > Permafrost | place: Sweden: Stordalen | collected... | reverse complement strand
TGCGCCGGCCTGGTCGTCGTCGGCATGACGGGCATCTTCGTCGCGACCGGCTCGCTCCTGGCGCTCGCCGTCGCCGGCAACGCCATCTACGGCTTCGGCATCGGCGCGACGATCGCCATCCGATCGGCCGCCTTTTCGGATGTGTTCGGCGGCCACAACTTCGGTGCCGTGTTCGGGATCACGGCCGTCGCCTATCCCCTCGGCGGGGTCCTGGTCATGAACGCCGGCGGCATCATGTACGACCGCGTCGGCAACTACTGGCCCGTCTACGGCATCGCCATGGTCGCCATCGTGGCGTGGTCCATTGCCCTGGTGGTTGCGGGGCCGCGTCACCACGGCCTCCGCAAGCGCCTCCGGATCGTTCGGGCCCGGATGCCGGTGTAGCGGTCGGTTGCGCCGCCGCGCTCCGCGACCTACGCCACCTCCCGCCGGATCGTGGCTGCGGCGAGGATCACGAAGACTGCCGCGATGCCGGCCAGCACGCCGAGGTCCAGCTGCAGCTGCGGCGTCGATAGATCGGCACCGGCGATCATCACTTGCCGCAGGCCGTCGATGGCATAGGTGATCGGCAGGATTCTGGCGACCGGCTGGAGCAGGGTGGGCAGCTGTTCGATCGGCCAGAAGAAGCCGCCCAGCAGGCCCTGCGGCACGATCACGATCGGAATGAACTGGATTATCTGTAGCTCCGTCCGGGCGAAGGTGGAAAGGAAGATGCCGAGCGACACTGCGCCAAGGCCCAGGACCAGAACCAGCAGATAGGCGATCAGCGGATTGCCGATGGTTCGGACGCCCAGGCCGATGGCGAACGCCGGAACGGGTCCGAGCGCCGGGATATCCAGACGGCCAAGGACGAACGCCAGCACCAGGGCCACCTGCAGTGTCGCGAAGATGCCGAACCCGATGCTGTAGCCGAGCACGATCTCGGCCCGGCTTACCGGCGTGGCCATGAGCCGCTCCAGCGTGCCGCCGATCCGTTCTCGCAGGAAGCTGATGCCCGTCAGGATGAAGACGAAGAAGTAGGCGAAGAACCCGACTACTACCGGTGCCAGCGTGTCGAGCTGGGTCGCGTCTGGAGAGCCGTAGATGCTCGATCTCTCGACCGTCGGCAGAACCGCGCCGGCAGAGTCCGCCACCGCGCCGATCAGCGCCTTCTGGATCGCGGGTATCGACGCGGCCTCGGCCATCGGGTTCAGCCCCAGCGTGGTCAGGACGATCTTGCGGTTCTGGACGCTGAAGTCGGCGGGCAGAACAACGACCAGGTCGAGCGTCTTGTCCTTGAGCATCTGCCGGGCGGTCGAGATGTCCGACACCGACTTGTCGAGCACGATCCCGGGCTGGCCGTCGAGCGCGGACTCGAGCCTGGAGGCCACAACCGAACCGGCGGGGCCGGTCGACTCGTTGACGATGGCGATGCGGGCGTTGGTCGACTGCGAGCTGCTCAGGACCCAGCCGAGGAGCGCGATGATCGCCAGAGGGGCGACGAACAGCAGGGCCAGTGAGCGGGGATCGCGGCGAAATTGGGCGACGATGCGGCGAACCACGGCGGCTACGCGAAGCGGGTTCATCGAGCAGGCTCCTGGGTCTCGGTGACGGGAGAGGCCGTTTCCGACTCGGTGGCAAACCTCAGGAACGCGGTCTCGAGGTTGTCCGTGCCGGCTCGTTTTCGCAGCTCGGCCGGCGTCCCCTGCGCCAGAACGTGCCCGTCCCTGATGAAGAGCAGTTTGTCGCAGCGATCGGCCTCGTCCATGACGTGGCTGGAGACCAGGAGCGTGGCTCCGTCCGCGGCGAGTCGATGGAAGTGGTCCCAGAACTGGACTCGCAGGGCCGGGTCCACACCGACTGTGGGCTCGTCGAGGAAGATGACCGAGGGGTGGTGGGCCAGGGCGCAGGCCATCGACAGGCGGCGCCGCATCCCGCCGGAGAGGTTCTGCGCCGGCGTGTCGGTCCGCGTATCCAGTTCGACGAACTCGAGCGATCGGCGCAGATCGGCCTTGTCAGTCTGGCCGTAGAGCGCGGCAAAGAACGTCAGGTTCTCCCAGACCGACAGCTCGGGGTAGATGCCGTCCGACTGGGTCATGTAGCCGATCCGAGCCAGGTTGGCCCGCGACGGCATGTCCACTCCGAGGACCCGGGCCTTGCCGCTCGTGGCAGACGCGAGGCCGGCGAGGAGCCTGATCAACGTCGTCTTGCCGGAACCGTTGGGGCCGAGCAGGCCGTAGATCCGGCCGGGCGGCAGGCTCATATCGATGCCGTCGACGGCGTGGAGCGGCCCGAAATCCTTGCGCAGCCCGACCGCCTCGACGGCCGGGGCCGGGGCGGTGGGAGCGGCGAGGCTCGATGCCATTGGCGGACTGGCTGTCATCTACCGATCTCCTGGTTGATTGGGGCTTGCGCGATCCCGTTCAGGACGAGGTCGACGTAGGCTTCGACGTTCTCGATTGCGGAGCGGACTCCCTGCTGCGCCATCCGGTCGATCATGTCGCGGCCCATGACCACGAGCAGGAGCACCGGCCCGAACAGCATCTGGACCACGAGCGACGGATCGACCGGACGCAGTGCGCCTCGGCTCACCTGCATGCCGAACCAGAGGAAGAGCAACGGCGCTCCCTGGCCGACGATCTCGTTCATAACGATGGACGTGAGCTCCGGGTCATGCGAAGCGTTGGAAGCCAGGTTCCGGATCAGGTCCGCGCGCGGGCTGATGGCCTCGTAGTAGGCGTGAGCAATGGCAATCAACCCGTCTCGAGCCGATCCGTTCATGTCGGGCTCGAGTCGGGTGCGCATCTCCTGGACGGGGCTGACGCGACGGGCGACGGCACGGAGCAGCTCCGCCCGATCGGCGAAGTGGTGGTAGAAGGCGCCCTTGGTCAAACCGGCCTCGGCGGCGATGGACTCGATCGAGACGAAGCCGCCACCGGGCCGCGAGAGAATCCGCACGGCTGCGTCGATCAGGCGATCTCGCGTGGGCTCGTCCTGGGCCGAAGACGTGTCCAGGCCCTCGGCAGCGAGAGCCGCGCGGAGCCCGCGCAGGCCGCCGAAGTAGTGATGCACTGTCTGCCGCGAGACGCCCGACTCCGAGGCCACGGCTTTGATCGAGAGCCGCGGCGGGTCCGCGCCGAACTGGCGGCGGGCGGCGCGCAGGATCTCTTGGCGAGCGGTAGTTTGAGACGCCGAGTGGAGGTCGGCCGCTTCGGTCCGGGCTGAGCCCTCGATCGACTGGTCAGACATGCGTACCAGTATGCATGTCGTGTCAATGGCTACCCAGGCGGCGCCGACGCCGGCGGGTCGCATCGACGCTGGCGGGCGGCGCTGCCCGCGCTACTCCGCGGCCAGCCTCCTGATCTCGTCGGCGAGGGCGGCCACGAAGGCCGGAAGCGCGGCCGCCACTGCCGGCGACAGCTCTTCGCCCACCCGAAACTGCGCGCCGCCCATTCCCACGAAACTGCCTCGGAGCGGTGAGCCGCGCAATTCCTCGGCCAGGGCCAGAACCTGGTCAGGCGGCAGCGAGTGCGATGAGGCGGGCGCAGGAGCGGCCGCGGCCCGACGGGTGGCCGTACCTGCGGAAACGACCGCCAATGGCAGCGTGACCACTTCGCCCGCCGCCACGCCGATCGCCGCGTCCGCCACGATCAAGGCCACTCCCTCTGGAATGTCCAGCAATGCCTCCACGGACAGCTGCCCCGCCTCGACCAGTTGCGCGAGCGAAAGAGCGTCGGCGGGCAGTGCCTTCGAGGCCAGAATCGCCGCCGCGTCGTCGCCGCGCAATCGCTCGCCGCACACGAGGACCCGGACCATCTTCTCGCCGCGCGCACCTCCCATTGGGCAAAGGATAAGCGTCCGCGCGACGGGAGTCAGCGCGCATGACCGTGCTCGAAACAGTCCGCGACTCGTTTCGCGAACGTTGGGGCAAGCCGGCCCTGGGCAATGAAGACGTTCCTCGGGGTCCGAGGGGCCGGGCCGATATCTACTCGGCTGCCTCCGGCAGGGCCAGCTCAGCCTGGAGGTCCGCCGCCACGTCGGGCGCGGGTCGGCGAGCCCGCAGGGCTGAGCGCAGTTCAACGAACTGGACCACGACCACGGCCACGGCCGCCAGGGCGAACGAGCGAACAATACCCAGCGGCACGAGAGTGGCCGCCACGACCGTGAGGAACGAGGCGAAGCCGAGCAGGCCGTGGGTCATCCCGCGCATCACCCCGACCGTCCTGTCCGGGCCCTCCTGGGCGTGGGTGAAGAGGGCCAAAACCGCGGCAACTGTGGGGATCGTCGTCATCATGCCGCTGATCGTGGCCCCGAATATTGGTCCCACTGTCGTGACGAAGACGACCATCGCCGCCCCGGCGACCATCCGCGTGGGCAGGTCCGACCTGGCCGTGGCGCGCCGCGGCATCGGCGCAGCCTCGGGGAGCAGGCGGCGCGAGACCAGCAGAATGCCGACCGTAGCGACGAACGGAGGGCCCAAGCCCCAGGACGCGATCGGGAGCATCACCGCCCACGTCACAGCGAACGCTCCGTACGCCGCCGCTCCCGCCAGCGGCCAGTCCATGCGGCGGCAGACCCGAGCGTAGACCAGGCAGAAGACGCCGCACCCCGCCGCGCCGCCAAGCGAAGCCGCGGCCGAAGTGGCGGCAAAGGAGGTGTTCTGTTCCAGTGCCAGGAACAGAAGGATCGGACCGCCCTTGGCCGGAACCGCGCCGAGGATGCCTCCGACGGCAGGACCGTAGCGGTGGCTGGCCAGCGTGACGATGCCGATCATCAGCACCGGCAGTCCGATCTTGAAGAAGAGGTCAATCATGGGCGGCCCCAATGTTGACTGACAGCGCGCGCGGCCGCCTTGGCCCCGGGCTTCGCCGGGCCGGTGGCAGGTGCGATCGGCGGACCGACTGGGCGCAGCTGGGTCAGTCGCTCGCGATCTCAAGGGTGAGGAAATGGGTCGCGCAGCTGATGCAGGGGTCGTAGGAGCGGATCAGCTGCTCGAGGCGGATTGTCGCCTCTGCATGCGGCAGTGATAGAACCTGCGGCGCGAACTCCGCCAGATCCCGCTCGATCATCCCCTGGTTCTGTCCGGTGGGGGCGACGATTTGCGCGGCGACGATCTTGCCGTCCTCGTCGATATCGTAGTTGTGCCAGCAGATGCCGCGCGGAGCCTCAGAGCCCCAGCCCGTCTCGCCGCCTCGTGCCGTCCACGGCGTGGAGGGCCGGGCCGGTTCTTCGTACGAGTTCACGATGTCGAGCGCGCTGGCCGAGGCGTGGATCAACTCCACCGCTCGAGCGGCGATGCTCCAGTACGGGTTGCGGGCGATTTGAGTGGCCAGGCCACTCGCCTTGAGTGCTTCGGCGGCCAGCGGATGCAGCTGTTCGGCGTTGAGGGTCACCCGCGCCGACGGCCCCAGCTGGTAGGTTCGGCCGTCGAGCGTTCGGGCGTGGAGGGCGTTCGAGCCTTCGTGGTGCTCCTCGCGGAAAGCCTCGCGCCAGCCCCACAGCGGCACGTCGATGCCGTCGTTCGATACGATCCGGCCCTCGTTGAGGCCGTATTCGATCGGGTGCTTGATGGCGACGTACACGGGGTCGCGTTCGAACTTGGGCGCCTTGAAGCCGGTCACGAGCTTGAGGGTCGCCTGCGACAGCGCCAGCGCTTCGGTGAGGGGCTCGCGGAAGGCCCGGATCCGATCCTTGCTCGGCGTCCTGGAGAACCCGCCCACGCGCATCGAGACCGGGTGGATTGCCCGGCCGCCGATCAGCTTCATGATCTCGTTGCCGGTGCGCTTGAGGCGCAGCGCCTGCTCAACGACCGGCTTGTGGTCGCGGGCCATGGCGATCGCGCTCTCGTAGCCCAGGAAGTCCGGCGCGTGGAGCATGTAGACGTGGAGAGCGTGGCTCTCGATCCATTCGCCCCAGTAGAAGAGCTTTCGAAGCGCTCGAACCTGCGGGTCGATCTCGACTTCGAACAGGTGCTCGAACGCCATCGACGCGCCCATCTGGTAGGCGACCGGGCAGATTCCGCAGATGCGGGCGACGATGTCGATCACCTCGTCGGGCGCCCGACCGACGACCAGCTTCTCGAAGTAGCGTGGCGCCTCAAAGATCGACAGGCGTGCCTCGAGCACCTCGCCATCGGTGATTCGCAGCCGAAGCGTGCCCTCGCCCTCGACTCGAGCTATGCCGACGACTTCGAAGTCGCGCTCGCCGGTCGTCATCTGTGCCTTTGCCATCGGTCTACCACCTGGCTATGCGCATCGCCGCCCCGACCCGGGCATGGCGAGGTTGCCCCATTCTCCGCCGGACGGCATAGGGCCGTTTGTCGTGCCGGACCGGGCTGCCCGCCGAGTTGGCGAGCGTCGATCAGCCGGCGAGAGCCTGTCCGAACCTGGTCATGATCACGTTGAAGACGCCGTAGTAGTCGTTCTTCTTCAGATAGGGTTGGACAGCGGGAGACAGGCCGGACCAGAAAGTTGTGTCTGCCTTGGGGGATGCGCTGTCGGACCACCACCAGGCATTCGTCGTCGGCTGGTCCGTGACGATGAGCGTGATGAAGTAGCAGCTCCCCAGCGAACTGCTCCACTCGCTCATGATCTCGGTCAGGTCGTTCTGGACTTTCGCCGATGTGGCGACCTCGAATGCATCGGCCAATTCCGTGACCATCCAGACGCCGCAGCCGAAATCGCTGCTGATCGACGCGGCCGAAGCCTCCAGCGCGCTGATCTGTGAACTGGTCATCAGATGACCGAAGTCGTAGACCTGGCGCCCGGTAGTGGGTATCCCGAACTTGCCGGTCGGAACTGCGACCGGCGTATCGGTCGGAGTCGGCTCGGCGATCGTCGTCATCGGAGTGGGGGAGGCCGTTGGCTGGGGCGTCGCCAGCGGAGTGGTAGACGAAACCGCCGACGAGCTCGATCCCGCTCCGACCGAGCCCTTGTTTCCGCTGATAACCACGAAGGCGGCAGCGCCGGCCACGAGCACGAGAATCAGGCCCAACCCGGCGAGGATCAGCGGCGTGTTGGATCGGGCTCTCGGCGGTGCCCCGTAGGCGCCGGGATATGGCGCGCCCGGATACGCGCCCGGATATTGGGCGCCGGGATACGGGGCGCCGGGATACGGGGCGCCGGGATACTGGGAGCCCGGAAACGGAGCGCCTGAATATGGGGGTGGATATTGCTGGTCCTGCGCTCCGGACCACGCCGGTGGCGGTGCGGGAGGGGCCGGCGGCTGCTCCGAGTACAGCACGTTTGGTTGAACCGGAGCGCCCCACGGCGGTGGCGCCAGCGGTGCGGATCCTGGCATCGCGGACACGTCGAGACCGCATCCGCCGCAGAACTGCTTGCCGGCTACGAGCGGCGTCCCGCACTTGGGGCAGATCCCGAATCCCGTCGTCATCTGGAGCCTCCCGCTCGCTTTCAGGTGGCCAGGACTGGCCAGAGTCCCCTCGGAGCGCGTGGCGGCGCCCAGCCACCGCCCGTGGCACGATCCGCCCCGAACAGGTGACATCCTAGCTCCCCCGCAGGCGTCTCGGGCGGTCTCGGCGCCCTCTCGTTGCGATCAAGGCGCCGACGCCCGGCCAACCTCTTGACCCCAAACCCGTGGCGGTATAGTCGCGGAGTGGAACTGCCATTTGCGCCGCCCATCGAGCCGATGCTCGCGAAACTCACCGACGAAATCCCGGCCGGGGAGGGCTGGCAGTACGAGCCCAAGTGGGACGGCTTCCGGGCCATCGTCTTCCGTGACGGGCCGGAGACCTACATCCAGAGCCGCGACCAGAAGCCCCTCGATCGCTACTTCCCGGAGCTGCCCCCTGCTCTGCGGGCCGCGCTCCCAGAGCGGTGCGTCCTCGACGGCGAGGTCGTCATCGCCGGGCCGAGTGGCCTGGACTTCGATTCGCTGCTGCTGCGCATTCACCCCGCCGCGTCCCGGGTCAAGTTGCTCGCGGCCCAGACGCCCGCCAGCTACGTGGCATGGGATCTGCTGGCGTTGGGCGACCGCGATCTCCGGGCCGTCCCACAGGGGGAGCGGCGCCGGCTCCTCGAGCAGTCGCTCGCGGCGGCGCCGCCTCCCGTCCATTTGACCCCCGCAACATCCGACCCGTCGGTCGCCGCCGACTGGTTCGACCGATTCGAGGGTGCCGGCTTGGACGGCGTCGTCGCCAAGCGCCTGTCGGACCCGTACATGCCCGGCAAGAGGGGCTGGGCGAAGATCAAGCACGCCCGCACCGCCGACTGCGTGGTCGCCGGATTCCGCTGGCACAAGAACGGACCCGGAACGCTGGTCGGCTCGCTCCTGCTGGGGCTCTTCGACGATACTGGCCGGCTCAACAGCGTCGGGATCACGGCTAGCTTCACGATGGACAAACGTCGCCAGCTGGTCGACGAACTGGCGCCGCTGCGCGAGAACGCCCTCGACGGGCACCCCTGGGCCGAATGGGCCGAATGGGAAGAGGCGGCCCGCGCCAGCGGCCAGCGCATGCCCGGCGCAACGAGCCGCTGGAACCGCGAACGCGATCTCAGCTGGGAGCCGTTGCGTGTCCAGCGTGTGTGCGAGGTCGCCTACGATCACCTGCAGGGCGACCGCTTCCGCCACGCCACGACGTTCCTGCGCTGGCGCCCCGACAAAGCGCCAGCCCAATGCAGGTACGACCAACTGGAGACTACGGCGCCCTTCGAGCTGGCGGCGATCTTCAGGCGATAGCTAGCGCATCGCCGCCCACGGGTCGTAGTCCGCGTCGAGGGGTTCCTGAGGCGGACGCTCCGCGGCGGGCACGTGCTCCAGGTTGACGCGGATTCGGTACCACAAGGTGAAGCGGCCTCGCATGCCGTCGACCAGGATGTCCGCCGGCTCGAGGTAGCCCGAGACCGCGGCGTGGCGCCCGCGCCAGCGCTCGAAGGCGGCGAGGGCTTCTTCCTTGGTGGCGGCCCGGGCGATCTCCACTAGTGGCTTGGTCGAGACGCGGCGCCCGGTGGGTGACGGCGACCCTGCGGCGTCCCCGCCGGGCGCGCCCGCTGCGCTGTCGCCGCCGCCGACGACCTTCTTCGCCCGCGAGGGCATTACCCGCGGCGGCTCGCCCGGGGCCTTGGCGTAGTGGGGCGGCCACGGCGCGTCGCCCTGGCCCTCGCGCTCCTGCCGGGCGGACAGCTCGAGCAACGCGTCCAGCGACCCGACGGCCCCGTCGATCCCCGCTCCGGGATCGCCCAGGCGGGCAACGCGCGCCGGCACCGTGGCCAGGGTGAAGTCCCCCAACTCGCACACAGGCAGCTCGTCCCAGGTCACCGGCGCCGAGACGCGCGCATCGGGCACCGGCCGGACCGAGTACGCCGAGGCGACCGTTCGATCCTTGGCGTTCTGGTTGTAGTCGATGAAGACGCCGTGGCGTTCCTCCTTCCACCATTTGCTGGAAGCGATCGAAGGGGCGCGCCGCTCCACCTCGCGCGCCAGTGCCAGGGCAGCCCGGCGAACCTCGTCGAACGACCAGCGCGGCTCGATGCGGATGTTGACGTGGATCCCGCGAGATCCCGACGTCTTGGGCCAGCCGACCAGCCCGTGATCTGTGAGGACCTCGCGAGCTACTAGCGCAACGTGGCGGATGTCGTCCCACGGAACGCCGGGCATCGGGTCCAGGTCCACTCGCAACTCGTCGGGATGGTCCAGCTCGCCGGCCCGGACGGCATGAGGGTTGAGGTCTACGCAGCCCAGGTTGGCGACCCAGGCCAGTCCCGCGGCGTCGTCGAGGACGATCTCGTCGGCAGTCCGACCGGACGGGAAGAACAGCTCCACGGTACGCAGCCACTCGGGCCGCGATTCGGGAGCTCGCTTCTGGAAGAAGAACTCACCGTCGGCGCCATTGACGTAGCGCTTGAGGGCCATGGGCCTTCCGCCGGCGCCTCGGAGCGCTCCCTCGGCCACGGCCAGGTAGTAGTGGACGAGGTCGCGCTTGGTGTAGCCCGGTCCTTCGAAGAAGACCTTGCCCGGGTTCGTGATCGCGACCTGCCTGCCGGCGACTTCGACGATCTCGCTGCGCGTTGGCATGCCCGAAAGATAGCGCCTTGGCGGCGGCAGGCTCACCGACCGGAACACCCGGTCGAAGCTCGAACGGCATGATCTTCTTGGCGAGGTTGCTGTGGCCGAAGGCCAGACGCTGATAGGACTTACGTGCTACCACGACCGGGCCCCCCGCATGTAATCTTGGCGGGCGAGAGTCCGGTGGCGATGATCGAGACAGCGGGCGTGCATCCCGCGTTGCGACCCGTCCTGCGCCCGTCGGCCCGTCCCTGACTCAAGGTAGGCGATCTCGATGAACCGTGAAAGGCCGGTCAAGCCGGCAACCCAATCGCCGGTTGAGCGTCGGCCCGCGGACTGCGCGGCCTGTGTGGCGAGCCCGGTCGCGCGGAGCGATTCGGTGTCCTCGCAGTGGGGGCCGGTGCCATGAGACTCGTCGTTCTGGCGGCGGGGGCGGGCACGCGAATGCGTCCCCTCACCGACGATCGCCCCAAGGCAATGGTGCCGTTCCTCGGCCGGCCGCTATTGGACTGGACGCTGGCCGCCGCCAGGGAGTGCGGCCTGTCCGACATCACCGTCGTCGGGGGCCACAAGTCCGAGCGTCTCGAGGGCTATCAAGTCCATCTGCTGAGGAATCCGGATTTCGCGTCGACGGGCATGGTGGCGACGCTGATGGCCGCCGATCAGTATTTCCGGGACGAATTGGTGGTCAGCTACGGCGACATCGCGTACCGGCCTGAGGTGCTGCGCGCGCTGCTCGCGTCGCCGGCCGAGATAGGCGTCGTGGTCGATCTGGACTGGCAGGCCTACTGGGAGCGGCGCTTCGCGGATCCCCTGGCGAACGCCGAGAGCCTGCGCATGTCGCCCGACGGGACCATTCGGTCGATCGGCCAGACGGTGAACCGCATCGAAGACGCGCAGGGCCAGTCAATCGGGCTGGTGGTCTTCCGCGGCCGCGGAGTGAAGGCTCTCCGCCGGGCCTGGACGCGGGCCACGACCGATGCCGCCTACCGGCGACCGATCCTGGGTCACCGCCTCTCGCTGGCCAAGCTGGCCCTGACCGATGTACTCGACGAGTTGACGACCGGCGACGTGCCTGTCAAGGCGGTCCCGATCCACGGCGGCTGGGTCGACTTCGATACACCGGAGGATGTGGCCGCGGCCGAAGAGCGGTGGAGTTCCGCCACGGAGCCGATAGTGGCGGGTCCAACGGCGCGCGAGTCTGCGGCGCCGCAGCAGTCGGCCCCGACGGCGACCCAGAAGCCGGCCAGCGTCATCGTATACGAACAGCCGGCCTTCTTCGCCCATCGTCGCCGCTGAGCCGCGACCAGGACATAAAGGAACGGCCGCCGGTATTGCCGGCGGCCGTTCCTTCTCCGAGGGGCGACAATTCGAGCCGCTACTCCTCCGTCGGCATGTGGAGATACATGCTCTGGATACCGATCCGACCGGGGCCGGAGAAGCGGTTGAAGACCAGGTTCCCGGACCCGCCGAGGATGCCCATGCGCAGGCCGACGACCTTGACTTCCATGCCGACCTGCGGATCCTTGTAGACCCAGCCGCCCGGCTCAACGTCGAAGACCTCACCCGGCCCAAGGACCTTCTCGAAGACGTTGCCGTAGCCGTGCAGCCACAGAGTGCTGCCGCCCTGGCCGCCGGTGAACGTATCGATGAAGATGCCGGTACCGCCGAACAGCATGTTGGCGACGCCGCGCAACCGGCGGAAGCTGTAGTCCGTGTTGGCGGTCGCGGCGAGGAACTGATGCTCGCGGACTTCGACCGTCTGGCCCGGAGCGAGGGGCAGATGGAACACGTGCCCGACGCCGTCGCGGCTGAAGGCAATCTGTCCGGCGCCCTTGGCCTCGGTCATGAAGATCGCCATTCCGGCGATCGCCCGCTTGAATGCGCCCTTCATCGGGTGCAGCCCGATCTCGAGCGACGGGGTCTTCCAGAGCACGATGTGGTGCTCGAAGAAGACCGACATCGTGCCGTCGAGCTCCATTGTCAGCGCGGGGACGAGTTCGCCGTCGGTACGGAACTGGACGCCCGGCCCCTGCCCTTCGTCGATCATTGTTGGCAGCAACTTGGGGAGATACTCGGTATGCATCGGTCCTCCAGGTGGCCCGCTCCTATCGGCGCGGCGCCCACACTTTAGGGCAGTGCGCGGTCTCTGCATACGGTTAGCCTATTCACGAGCCCCCGGATTCGACGCCGGGTCCGGGCGGCGACGCACGGGGTGTTCTCGGCTGGTTTCGCACGCATCGAAGCACCAGGGAGGATCAAATGGCAACCGTGAGCCCCGCTCCAGCCTCCGGCCGGCGCAACACCCGTTTCAACCGGTTCCTGATGTGGTGGCTCGGATCGCCATTCGGTGTCTTCTCCGGCAGGGTCGTGCTGCTCCGCTATACGGGCCGCGTCTCCGGCCTGCCCCGGCAGCTTCCCGTCAACGCCGAACCGTTTGAGGGCGGCTACCTGATCCGAGTCAGCAAGTTCGAGCAGAAGAAGTGGTGGCGCAACTTCCGTTCACCGTGGCCGGTGGATCTGGTGCGCAGGGGGCGCCGGACCCGCGGTTCGGCGGCGGTGATTCCGGGCACGACGGGCGACGGTCAGCGCATTGCCGCGGACTACTTCGCCGACCATCACGGGGCCGCGCGCCGAGCGGGCTTGCCCAGGCTGCCCAAGGGCGAATTGCCGAGCGCTGAGGCCCTCCAGGCCGCGGCGGCGACCGTGATCTTCGTCATCGTCACGCCGGACCGCTAGCCGTTCGGGCGCCGCCCGCGAAACAGGGACTCGGTCAGGCTCCGAACCCTCGCCTCTGTTCAACTCTCGGCCACCGGCCAGCGTTCCCGGGGAGTCGCGGCCGCGGCGGCGGGGGCGGGCGTGGTCGCCCGCAGGCGAGCGGCTGGCGAGGCCGCCCGGGCATCCGACACGGCAGTTAACGGGGTCGAAACGACGGGCTGGACCGAGTCCGAGCCGTTTTGGGCAATCCCTTAATGGCACCGGCTCAGGGAGGCGAAACGCCGCAGGAAATGCCCTACGCCGGTCCCGTTTTGGTCAGGGGCGCGAAGCTACCGGCTGCGCGGCCCGATGGACATGCGCTGATGGTTCTGCGCTCGTGATACGATCCCGGTCGCGCCGACATAGCTCAGCGGTAGAGCAGTTGTTTCGTAAACAACAGGTCCTCGGTTCGAATCCGAGTGTCGGCTCCAGCCTTCCCGTCGATGTGACCACCTGCCGCCGGCTGTGCCGCCGTGGTCGCCCTCGCTACACGCCGCTGATGACCAGCCGC
>Ga0182017_10002735_pt1 | contig 13271 bp, 14 predicted proteins | sample 712E3DmetaG_FD_120492 | JGI IMG/M metagenome (GOLD analysis project Ga0182017, IMG submission 120492) | Permafrost microbial communities from Stordalen Mire, Sweden - 712E3D metaG | ecosystem: Environmental > Terrestrial > Soil > Wetlands > Permafrost | place: Sweden: Stordalen | collected... | reverse complement strand
GCTCAAGGCGGCCAACGTGCAGGCGTTCATCAACTGGTCGATCGAGCCGGCGCAAGCCATCGTCATCAAGAACGCACGCCAGGTCGGCCTTTCCGTGCCCATCTTCCAGAGCCACGGTTTTGGCAACATCCAGTACGCCAAGGCCGCCGGGCCCGCCGCCGAGGGCGTGATTTTCCCGGCCAGCCGGCTGCTGGTGGCCGACAGCCTGCCTGCCAGCGACAAGCAGAAGCCCGTGCTGCTCAAGTACAAGCAGAGCTACGAGGCCCGCTATCACGAGGATGCCAGCACCTTTGGCGGCCACGCCCACGACGCCCTTTTGCTATTGGGCAAGGCGGTGGAAAAGGCCGGGGCGCTCGACAAGGAAAAGGTGCGCGCCGCCCTCGAAAGCCTGCAGGGCGTGGTGGGCACGGCCGGGGTCTTCAATTTCTCCGCGCGCGACCACGGCGGCCTGGGCATGGACGCTTTCGAAATGCAGACCGTGAAGAACGGCAAATTCGTCGTCTATAGCGACACGGCCGCCAAGAAGTAGCGACGGCGGCCGGCCGAGCCTGGCCGTCACATACGCATGAGTCCCGATCTTCTCTTTCAGTACCTGGTGGCCGGAATCACCTACGGCACGATTTACGCGATCGTCGCCATCGGGTTCAACATCATCTACAACACCACCGGCATCATCAACTTCGCCCAGGGCGAGTTTGTCATGCTGGGTGGGATGATCGGGGTGACATTGAACGCGTTCCTGCCCGTGCCGCTCGCCATCGCGGGCGCGGTTATGGCCACCATGCTGGTGGGGGCGCTGATTGAGATGCTATTCATTCGCTGGCTGCGCCGGCCGTCGGTGCTGCGCCTGATCGTCATCACCATCGGACTGTCCATCGCAATTCGCGAGTTGGCGCTGCTGCTGTGGGGCGAGGGCGTGCGCGCCTTGCCGTATTTCACCGGCACAGCGGTGAGCTCGCTTTCCATCGGCGACGTCCACATCTCGCCGCAGGTGTTGTGGGTGCTCGGGATCTCGGCGGTGATGGTGGCGGCGCTCAACTTCTTCTTCGCCCGCACCCTGCTGGGCCGACAGATGCGCGCCTGCGCCTGCAACCGCGAGGCCGCCCAGTTGTGCGGGATCAGCGCCAAGAACATGGTGACCCTGTCCTTCGTGCTAAGCGCGGGCATCGGCGGCCTGGCCGGCTGTGTGATCTCGCCCATCACCTACGTCCAGTACGACAGCGGGACCAGCCTGGCCTTGAAGGGGTTCACCGTGGCCATCCTGGGCGGACTGGGCAACAGCATGGCTGCCATCGCCGCGGGCCTGTTGCTCGGCACCCTGGAGTCGTTCTCGATCTGGGTCATGCCCGCCGCCTACAAGGACGTCATCGCCATCAGCATCCTCTTACTCATTCTCTTCGTGCGGCCGTCCGGGCTGTTCGGCAATGCCGAGGCTGCGCGCCTCAAGGACTACTGATGGCTCGCCGGCGCAACCTGCCGATTGTCGTCTTGGCCCTTGCGGTGATCGCGGTGCACCTCTTGGCTGCGGCCGCGGGCAAGCCTCAGTACCTCACCCAGCTCACCATGGCTGGGTACTACTCGCTGGTCATCGTGGGGCTCACCCTGCTGATGGGCTACACCGGCCAGATCTCGCTGGGCCACGCTGGGTTCTTCGCCATCGGCGGCTACACCTCGGGCTTGCTCTGCACGTACAACCTTCACGCGAGCAGCGGCCGGGCCTTGGTCTCGCTGCTGCACGCGGCCGGGCTCCTCGTCGCGGGCCAGGATCTGTACGGAGCCGAGATCCTGGTGGTGCGGCCCTGGGTGGCTTGTGTCGTCGCGCTGCTGGTGACCATTGCCATCGCCTACCTGGTGGGCAAGCCGGTCTTGAAACTGAGGGGCCACTACCTGGCCATGGCGACCCTGGGATTTGGCACCATCGTGTACAAGGTGGTACTGGGCAGCAGCCTGGTGGGCGCGGCCGACGGGATCTCCGACATTCCCGCCTTCCCACTATTCGCAGGCCTGGCGGTGACGGGAAAATCCGCCCTGCGCACGCAGAATTACTATCTGGCCTGGGGTCTGGTGTTGGGGGCAATGGCCTTGCTCACCAATCTCATCCATTCGCGAGTAGGCCGCGCCCTGCGCGCGATTCACGGCGCCGAGGATGCGGCCGACGCCATGGGCGTGGACACTGCTCGCTACAAGCTGAGCATGTTCGTGCTCAGCGCCGGCCTGGCCGCCCTGGGCGGCGTGTTCCTCACCCACTACAACGGCGGCATCGGCCCGTCCGAGGCCTCGATCATGAAGTCGGTGCGCTACGTGGCCATCGTCGCGGTTGGTGGCATGGCCAACCTGTGGGGCGCCCTGATCATGGGCGTGCTGCTCAATTTCCTCTCCTTGCGCGGTTCCTTCGGCTCGTTCGACGACGCGGTCTTCGGCCTGATTCTTCTGGCCATCATGCTCTTCGCACCCGACGGGTTGCTGCGCGCAGAGTTCGTCCGGCGTCTGCCGGGCCTGCGCCGCGTGTTTGGACAGAAAGCGGAGCCATGAGCCTGCTGGCGGTCAAGGATCTCTGTAAGCGCTTCGGCGGTTTGCAGGCCGTGGGCAACGTCAGCTTCACGGTCGCCCCGGGTAGCATCAAAGCGCTCATCGGTCCCAACGGCGCCGGCAAGACGACCCTGTTCAACCTGATCTTCGGCTCCCTGCTGCCCGACTCGGGGCAGGTGTGGTTCGACGGCAAGCAGACGGACGGCTGGAAGCCGCATCAGGTGGCGGCGGCGGGCATGGCGCGTACCTTCCAGCACATCCGCCTGTTTCCCAAGATGAGCGCCTGGGAGAACATCGCGGTCGGACGCCATGTGCACAGCCGGGCCGGGTTCTTGGCCAGCATGCTCGGTCTGCCCTGGACCCAACGCGAGCAACGGGCGGTGCGCGAGAAAGCCCTGGAGATCATGCGCTTCTTGGGCGTGGCAGAGCTGGCCGATGTCGAGGGTATCAGCCTGGCCTACGGCCAGCAGCGCATTGTCGAGTTGGGTCGGGCGCTGGCTTGCGAGCCCAAGCTGCTCCTGCTCGACGAGCCCGCCGCCGGGCTCAACATGCGCGAGACCAGCGAGATGGCGAAACTGATCGCGCGCATCCGCGACACCGGGGTCACTGTGCTGCTGGTCGAGCACGACATGACCCTGGTGATGAACATCTCGGATGAGGTCTTGGTCTTGAGCTACGGCGAGAAGATCGCCGACGACAAGCCCCTCGCCATCCAGAAACATCCCGAGGTAATCAAGGTCTACTTGGGAGAGGACGATGCTTAGGATCCGTAGCCTGGAAGCCGGCTACGGCAACCTCAAGGTTCTACGCCGGGTGTCGATCCACGTTTCGCCTGGCGAGATCGTGACCATCATCGGTGCCAACGGCGCGGGCAAGACCACCCTGCTGCATGCCATTGCCGGCCTGCTGCGTGCCCAGGCTGGCGAGATCCTGTTTGACAAGCAGGAGGTTGGCCGTCATGCCCCCGAAGCCATCGCCTTGTTGGGTTGCGCGCTGGTGCCCGAGGGCCGCCAACTCTTCGCGCCCATGACTGTGCGCGAGAACCTGCAGCTTGGCGCCTATGTGCAGATCCGCCGCGGCCACGTGCATGAGGTGGAAAGCGACCTTGGCCGCGTCTTCGAGCTGTTCCCGCGCTTACAGGAGCGCGCCTCGCAACTGGCCGGTACGCTTTCGGGCGGCGAGCAGCAGATGCTGGCCATCGGCCGCGCGCTCATGGCCCGGCCCAAGTTGATCATGATGGATGAACCGTCAATGGGACTGGCGCCTCTGGTGGTGAGGGACATCTTCGCCATCATCCGCCGCCTGGGCAGCGAGGGCCACACCGTGCTGCTGGTCGAGCAGAATGCCAAGGCGGCCCTACGCATCGCCAACCGCGGCTACGTGCTGGAGAACGGGCGCATTCTGCTGGAGGAGAACGCGGAAGACCTGCTGGCCAATCGGGACGTGCAGCGCGCCTATCTGGGGCGCGACCTGGATTCGGAAACCGAACTCGACGGCAAGAGGAGATGACCATGGTCTGGGAGCCTGACAAGGAATGCATGCAAAGGGACGAGTTGCGCCAGTTGCAGCTCGAACAACTACAGGCGGTTTTGGCGCGGGTCTATATGCACGTGCCGTTCTATCGAAGGCAGTTCGACGCGCGCAAAGTCGACCCGGATGATTTTCGCAGCCTCGACGATCTGCGCCGGTTGCCGTTTACCAGCAAGGCCGACCTGCAGGAGAACTACCCCTATGGCCTGTTCGCCGTGCCCCTACGCGACGTCGTGCGCATTCACGCCTCGGCCTGCATGTCCACGGTGGTGGGGTACACGCGCAATGACATCAAGACTTGGTCGGCTCTGGTGGCGCGCGTACTTTGCGCCGGGGGCGTAGGCAAAGACGACGTGGTGCAGATCGCCTACGGCTACGACCTGTCGACCGGCGGTTTCGGCATCCACTATGGCGCCGAGCGCATCGGGGCCTCGGTCATTCCCACCTCGACCGGCAACACCGCCCGCCAGATCAAGATCATGCGCGATTTCAAAACCACCGCGCTGGTCTGCACGCCCAGCTATGCCCTGCTGATTGCGGAGAGCATCCACAAGCAAGGCATCAACCCGGGCGTCTTGTCGTTGAAGTACGGCCTGTTTGGCGGCGAGCCCTGGTCCGAGGCCATGCGGCAGGAGATCCAGGACAAGCTGCACATAGTGGCCACCGACAACTACGGGGTGTCCGAGGTGATGGGGCCAGGGGTGGCGAGCGAGTGCATGGAGCGCAAGGGACTGCACATCAATGAGGACCACTTTCTGGTCGAGGTGGTGGACCCGCAGACGCTCGACCCCTTGCCGTTGGGCAAGACCGGCGAACTGGTGATCACGACCCTCACCAAGGAGGCATTCCCGGTCATCCGGTTCCGCACTCGCGATCTGACCAGCTTGCTGGCCGAGCCGTGCCCTTGCGGCCGCAAGACCATGCGCATGGCGCGGGTAGCCGGCCGCAGCGACGATGTGCTGATCATCCGCGGAACCAAGGTGTCGCCCGAGCAGATCGCGGCCCTGCTGGGTGAGATCGAGGGTCAGGTGCCAGCGCACCAGGTGGTGGTGGAACGCCCGGGCGCGCTCGATGAGGTGACCGTGCTGCTCGCGCCCAGCGAATCAAGCGCCTTTGACGAGCTTCGCAAGCAGCACGAGCGCCTGGCCGCCATCGCGCACCGGCTATCTTCGGAGTTGGGCCTCGCAATCAACGTGAAGCTGGTGGAACGCAAGTCCGTCGAATCCGGCCCGCGCGTGCTCGACAAACGAAAGGCCTGAACCCGCAGGCGGATCCAGGCCTTGTCGCTCGCGAGGAAGCGCTACTTCTTGTCGTCCCACATCTTGGCGACGTAGGTCACAACCACGAAGAGGTTGTGGGCCATGTCGGTCAGGTCGCCCGAGTCAAGTCTATCCACTCCGAGTTCGAGCATGTACATGGGGGTCACGGTCAGGGCAGGCGTAACTTTGAAGTCGATGCCCACATAGGTGCGATTGTAGCGGAAGCCGTTTTTCCAGTAGCCGCGCGGGTCGTAGCCACCGACAAGCTTCGGCGTCTTGAGTTTTTGGGTGTCGCTGTCCTCAATGATTCCGAAGAACAGTTCATCAGCAAGCAAGACGCCGAGAGTGTCAGTCACGGCGTAGCGGACCTGGGCGAGCTCCCGCAGGACTGTGCCCCAGCCAGCGCGCTGCGAGCCGACGTCGAGGCCGGCGTTGGTGGCGGGGTTGGTGTCGTTGTAGAGGTCCGCGTAGAAGGTGTTGTGGAAGATGATCCGGTCATAGAAGGACCAGCGGCCCAACCGGTACTCAACCGAGGGAATGATCTCGAGGTTGTGCGAGAAATTGTACGTCGGCACGCAGTCTGGGGGACTGCAAGCCAAGTTCCCCGGGTGGGTTACGTCCTCTTTCATGCGCCCGCGCTGCGGGTAACCCATGTAGTAGTACCAGAGCGATCCCTTGATGGTCAGGTTGCCCAGCTTGTACGTGTAGTTGGGGCCAATGAAGAATTCAAGGAACTGGAGCCCCTGTAGGCTTTCACGCGAACGCGCATACTCGAAACGCATGCCGGGCATGACCGAGAAGCTCCACTCGGGCGTGAAAGCCAAGGTGAGATTCTGGTCGTACCAGACCCGGCCCTCCTGCTTGGTTGGATAGTCCGTCGCCTGTGCGACTCCGCTCAGTGCAACCAATGAAACAAGGCTGATGGCAAGAAATGACAATCGTTTCATGTGCTCTCCCTTGTAAAATGACGCGCCATAAGACGCTTCTTGCTATCACGAGCGCCAAGAAAGCGGAAGGTCCTGAGTCAAGGGTTGTGGTCGCCGGGGCGGCGCGGTGCGACAGCGTGCGGTGACTTCGTGAGCCTGCTGTCAGAGCGAACTCCGTCGGGAATATGTGTTCTTGCGCAATGCGAGAACGATTTTTTGCTAGGCGTAGTGCCCGCCTCTAGCATCCGAGCATGCAGCTTGAGCGTCGACAGGCCGAACGGGATCGCCGCCACGATGGCCGCATCTCGGCCGTGTTCGCGGTTTGCAATCGGATCGGTGCGCGGGTGCAGCTCGGTCAGGCCGAGGACATCGCGCCCTCTGGGATCACCTTGCGGCGGCCACGCGACGTGCCGGTGGTTCCGCACACGCCACTGACTCTCCTCTTCGATCTGCCGGGCGCAGGCGCACGCATCAGCGTCCGCGGCCTGGTGATCACAGATCGGCGTTCCGGGCCCTTCCGTCGCACGGGCGTGCGGTTTACTGAGATTTCACCCGAGAGCGCTGCTCTGCTAGCCGAATTCTGTGCCCACAGGGGCCTCGGCCCCAGGGGGATGACTATGAATCCTCGATAAGAATCTCACGCCGACGCATGCCTGGCCGCTGACCGGCCGGTGCGATCAGTCGGGCCACGCCCCAGGCTGAAACAAAGTCACCCTCGCAACCAAGCCCGGGCAGGTTTTCCGCGCTGGTCAGGTAGACGTTGCTGATCCCCGTCGCATGGGGTGTACCCCCGATGCCCAGCATGCGCGGCAGATCACAACTCAACACCGGGGTCATCGGCGTGGCCGGTACTGGGTCGAGCACGGGCGCCTTGCCTGCCGGCGCCTCGATGCCCAACTCGGGCGCCAGCCCATCGTGGGGCGAAGCCAGCACCCAGAGGTGGCGCTCGCTAAAGGGGAGCAGTCGTGAAATCTCCTCACGAACACGCGCACGGACGACGGCCAGATAGCCCAGGCTCTCAGCCGCGGCGGCGGGAACCAGGCATTCGACCCAGACCGGGACACGGTTGGGCTGGCGGAGTGGGGGAGATCCCACCGCTAGCAAGAGGGCGTTGTCCTCCAGGATGGGCTTGGCCGGATCGCGCACCGACAGAACCCGCGGGCCCATGCCTTCGGGCAGGGCCTCGGGACGCAGCAGCAGGCACAGGGTGTAGCGGAAGCAAGCAGGGCGGATGGCCGCCGCGGTTTCGCGCAAACGTCGAGGGGCCGCGTCCCCGCACAAGGAAAGCAGTGACGCCGCTGAGCCGGCCCAGATGAGCCGGCCGAGCCCGATGGTTTCGCCACGTGGCCGCGCGCGCAGGCCCGAGACATTGCCCCGCTTCCACACCAGTTCGTGCGGCACCAGGTGCTCGCGTACCTCGCCAGAAAAGTTTTCGATCTTGTCGGTGAACAGAGCGCGCAGATCCCCACCGCCGCCGAGCCGGAAGACCCCGCGCCGAGCCCCATCAAAGGCGCGGGCCTGGGTCATGGCCGTCACGTCTCCCGGCGCGAACCCGCTTGACAGGACGGCCAATGCGGCCAGTCCGGCGCGCATGGGATGATAGGGCGGCAGCGCGGCTAGCCAGTCGCCATCGAGTGGCGGAAGCTGGCTCTGGATGCGGCTCACGTCACGTCTTTCCCAGAAGCCCTCAGGGGGCAGCGTGATGTCGGAGCCGAGGAGAGGATCCAGCACCGCGCTGCTGTTGCGCAGGCGCGCCAGGGTCTCCTCCACCGCAGCGCACTCCGAGGGGAACTCGCGGCGCAGATCGGCGGAGACGGCCTCGGGATCGCTGCCAAAGGCGATACGGTGCTGAGGGAAGATGATCTGCAGCCCGGGCTGCAAGGCTGGTGCACGCCGGCGAATCACCTGCGCATGGCCAAGCTCGCGCATCACCCGCGCGACTGGCTCGGCGTCGGGGGGTGGCAGAAACCCCGGCTCGCGCGCCAGGGTATACGGGCCGGCCTGGAAGGTAGCGGGCTTGCGGTCGTGTCCACACAAGAGGATGCGCTGCCCGCGGCGGCTTAGCAGGGCCGCCGCGATCAGCCCGGCCAGGTCCGGGCCGCACACCACGACCTCGAAGTAGTTGGTGTCCACGGCAGGGACAGTCTATAGCCCAAACCTGTTCTGATGGTTGACAGATCACCGGCCGCGGTCGAAATTGGGGGTCGTGTCCGAAAAACTCCCCATCGTCTGGTATAGGCGAAGCAAGAAGGACGAACCCGTCTCGGAGAAGCGCAGCATTCCGGCAGGCGTTTTCACCAAGTGTCCCATGTGCCGCGAGGCGCTCCTCACCGCGGATGTGCACAAGAACCTAGATGTGTGCACGAGTTGCGGGCACCACTTCGCCATGGCCACGCGCGATCGCATCGCCTCCATCATGGACAAGGGCAGCCTCATCGAGCACGACGCGCATGTGGAAAGCATTGACCCGCTGGGCTTCCGCGATTCGAAGAAGTACAGCGATCGTCTGAAATCCATGCGCAAGACCTCCGGCGAGGTCGAGGCCCTGATCGCGGTCGCTGGCCACATCGAGAACATCGCGGTCGAGGCGGGTTTCTTTGTGTTCGAATTCATGGGCGGATCCATGGGGTCGGTGGTGGGCGAAAAGATCGCGCGCGTGTTCGAACGCGCCCTGGAACGGCGGGTGCCGGCCCTGATCTTTTCCTCGTCGGGTGGGGCACGCATGCAGGAAGGGATCCTTTCGCTTATGCAGATGGCCAAGACCAGCGCCGCGATTGCGCGCTTGCGGGACGCGCGCGTGCCAATTCTGTCCATCCTTTTGCACCCCACCACCGGGGGCGTGGCGGCCAGCTTCTCCATGCTAGGCGATTTGCACATCGCCGAGCCCAAGGCGCTTATCGGCTTTGCTGGCCCGCGCGTGATTCAGAACACCATCCACCAGAACCTGCCCCCCGGTTTCCAGCGCTCCGAGTTCCTGCTAACCCACGGTTTCGTAGACATCATCGTGCCCCGCAAGGAGCTGAAAGCGACCATTGCTCTGGCCTTGCGTTGGATGGGCACGCCGGCGGTGACCACGCGGAACTGAAGGTCAAGATCGGGACAGTCGGTGGTGATCGTAGACGTGGTCGTGGCCGGAGTGATCACCATCGGCCACGACCACGACCTCATGTTGTTGTCGCGAGATAGCCGGGTCTTCCCATGAACACGGCGTACGGGGAGCTGCTGGCTCGCCTGCAATCGGTGCGCACCCTGGGCGTTTCCTTTGGCCTGGACCGCGTGCGGCTGGCCCTGCAGCGCCTGGGCTGGCCTGAACGTCGTTTGCGAGCTGTGCAGATCGCGGGTACCAATGGCAAGGGCTCGACCGCGGCCTTCCTCGAATCGATCTTGCGCGTCGCTGGTCTGCGCACGGGGCTGTTTACCTCGCCGCATCTGTGCCGCTTTTCTGAGCGCATCCGCATCGACGGCCGCGAGGTCGAGGGCGAACGTCTAGGCCAGCTTGACCTGGCGGTGGCGGCAACCGGCGTGCCGCTGACCTACTTCGAGATCTCGGCGGTGCTGGCTTTCCTGGCCTTTGCCGAGGCCAATGTCGATCTGGCGGTGCTGGAGACAGGCTTGGGCGGTCGACTGGACGCGGCCACGGCTTCGCACCCTCTGGCTTGCGCAATCACCAGCATCGCGCTTGACCATCAGGATTTGCTGGGCAGGGCCATGCGCGAGATCGCTTACGAAAAGGCGTGCATCGCGCGGCCCGGGGTGCCGCTGTTTCTGGGGACACTGCCACCCGAGGCATTGGCTGAGGTCGAGCGGATCGCGCACGAGACGGGCTCGCCGTTGCGCCGGTTTGGCGTCGACTTCGCGGCGCCGGAATTCCCGCTGGCCTTGGCCGGGGCCCACCAAGCCTCGAACGCAGCCCTGGCCGTGGCTCTGTCCCGCGAGGTTGCGTCCAGCATGGGTCTGGTGCTGGAACCCGAGGTAGTCAAGCGCGGCCTGGCCGAGACGCGATGGCCGGGGCGACTGGAGCGGGTGACTCCCGACGTTCTGCTCGATTGCGCCCACAATGCCGAGGGAGCCGAGGCGCTCGCCGCTGCGCTGCCAGCCGCGTCCTGCCGCGCTTTGGTGGTGTCCATTGTGCAGGGCAAGGATGCGGCAGCCATGCTCGCCGCGCTCTGTCCGCACTTCAATATCGTCGTGGCCACGCGCTCGCCCAGCGAACGTTCACTTGCGCCCGAGGCGCTGGCCGCACTGGTCCCGCCCGACGGAACACGGGTGGTCGAGGTCATTGCTGACCCTGGTCTTGCGCTCACGCGCGCCCGCGCATTGGTGGCGCCCGACGGCCTGGTCGTGGTCGCAGGCTCGATCTTCTTAGTTGGCGCCTTGCGAGCCCGGCTGCTCAGGGAGCCGGTGGACGTGATCGCAGGCTCTGACCCGATGCCATGAAGGCGTAGCAAGCCACCGAGCGAGCGGCCGTGTCCAATTCACCTGGATTCGGGCAGCGGTGACAGCGGGAATCCCATGCGGGCTGCAGCGTCGCGCATGCGCGTGTCGTTCGTACACAAAGGCCATGAAACGCATTGTGCGGCGGCTGCCAGGTGAATGGCATCGAGGGAGCGCAAGGCCACCTCCAGGTGACAGGCGACCATAATGGCGTTGGCCCGCTCAAGAACCGAACGGGTAATTGCGACCAGATTCAGTCGCCGACGGCCGACGTCATCTTCTAGCTGTTTCCAGGCGGCCTTGCGATGGCGGGTCGTGACAGCGCCTTCGCGTTCCTTGCGCAGCAGGGCTGAAAGACACTCGGTCAAGGCTAGCTCAGCCGACCAAGCTATCTGGCCGTCGACCATGTCTGCATAGAACAGGCTGTCAGGCTCGCGCACCAGCAGCTTCACCAGGATCGCGCTGTCGAGGAACATGTTAGTCGCGGCCGTCGCGATCCTGGCGGACCAACTTCTCGGCCGGCGTGCCGGCCTTGCGCGTGGCCACGGCCAAGAGGCGGCGGTTCACACGATAGCGCACGCGGACAGGCGGAATGCCCACCAGCTTGGCCTTGGGCCGGCCATCAGACGTGATTACGACCTCTTCGCCGGCCGCAGCCCGCTCAAGCAGTTCGGACAGCCTGGCCTTGGTGGTGCGCACGCTCGCGATCATGATGTCAGTGTAGCCACATGTGACCACATGGGCAAGTACCCCCCTTACGCGACCTTTGACCGTCACGCGCCTGCTTTCGTCCCCCTGACCCAGACGGCAGAGCAGCGGCGCCGTGCTGGCAAGGTAAGACAATCGCGCGTAGGATGCCCGCCATGAAGAACCGATCAACGACAGCATGGGTTTTCCTGTTGCTCTGCTTCACCGGGTGCAAGAAGGGCGAGGGCCCCAAGCCGGCAGCCGTGCCGCCTTCGCCCGCATCGTCGGCCGGGCGAGCGCCAGCTTTTGTATCGAAACTTGAAGCGGCCCAGGCGGACGCGGACGCGACGAAGGCGCTTCTGACCGAAGACAAGCTCTCGCGCTTCGTCACCTACCAGAAGGAGATGCTGTCGGTCACCGGCGACGCCGTGGGCGTCGGCATGCAGGCCTACGCGAAGGGCGGGACCGACCAGAAGAAGTTCCAGGGTGCCATGGCGGCTGACGACCGCAGCGCCAAGATCGCTTCCGCGACCAAGGCCGCGCTTGAGAAGAGCGGCCTCACCCAGGACGAAATGATGAAGCTCTCCCGCGTGGCCACCCGTTACTACGCACAGGTCTACGCCATGCAAGACGCGGTTGGCAAGGTCGAGGAGCTGCGCAAGAAGATCGACGAGGCCAAGGCCAAGGGCAAACCGCCGAGCCCGGTCGACACGGCGATGGAGAAGGCCTACTCCGCGCAGGCAGACCGACTCGAAAAGATTCGCGAGGCTTTTGCCGGGCTTTACGGGCCGCAGGCGCTAGCTCTCATCCGGAAGCACGAACCGGAGTTTTTCGCTATCAACAAGAGAATGATGGACTCGGCGATGGGGGCCATGAGGAGGAAGCCGTAGCACGCCGGCGGGGTGCCGAGCGGTTTTCGCCATCAGGCAGGGGGCGCTGGCGCGGCCCATGGGCCACGATGGGGAAGAAGTGGTGCCCCGTGCCAGATGCCACGCGCTGAGCGGCACAGGTGGCCTAATCCAACGCAGTGGTGCTAGGGTTTGTCTCGCGTCTTTGGTAGACTACATGCCGTGACTTCGGCTTCTATGGCCTTGCCTTTGGGCAGGATTGACCCGGCGGGTGGCCTAGGGTTTTTCCTGTTGCTTCCCCGCCTAGTGCGGCCCTTCAGCTTCCTGACTGATTCGGGGGAGGAACGCGCCCTGTTCGCGCAGATCGAGCGAACCGCTCCCGTGCTGGGAGGCATCGTGTTGGGGGCGAAGGACCGCACGGACCTGGACGAGCGTCTCGACGAGGCTTTGGACCGCCCTGAGTTTGACGAGTTCTTCGCTAGCGTGGGCCGGCTGCTTCCTGGTCTCGCCAGCCGGCTTGATGAAGCCCAGTTTGAGATCGAGACACTGACCAGCGTGCTCGGTGACGGTGTCCGGCGACAGCTTCGCGAAGGTGACGCGATTAGTGCGGAGATCGTACATTGTCTTGGGCAATTCCTTGACGCCCATCGGGACGAACTGGCGAGTCTGCCCTCGGGCGATGCGAAACGGCCGCTAGCGGTGCTTGAGGATCCGACCATTCCTCAGTCGACCGCCCGTGCGATCCTCGATTCTTCGAAGTTGCTGGTCGTGATGTTGGCTATTGGTGCAGCAGCCGGACGGCGTACACGGCTGGAGCCCTGGCTCGCGCTGGCGCTGGCAGAGCGAGTTGTTCGCGGGCTGCGCGCTCATCTCTGCCTGCTCGCTCTTGTCCCGGGGATTGATGTTTCCGAGCAGGTTCTGCCGCGGGAAATGCGGATTGTCGCCAGCGGGCAGCGAGGGTCCCACTTTCACCAATATCACCGGGGACCAGGGACCCACCCGGTGGCGCGGAGACGGATCTTCGCGCTGCCCGTTGGCGCGAAGTCGGCGTAGGGCAT
>Ga0182017_10002731_pt1 | contig 13276 bp, 8 predicted proteins | sample 712E3DmetaG_FD_120492 | JGI IMG/M metagenome (GOLD analysis project Ga0182017, IMG submission 120492) | Permafrost microbial communities from Stordalen Mire, Sweden - 712E3D metaG | ecosystem: Environmental > Terrestrial > Soil > Wetlands > Permafrost | place: Sweden: Stordalen | collected... | reverse complement strand
GGCGTGATAGCCGGGTCGGTGCTGAACGATAGCTTCCACTTCGGCCAGACCTGGATCAACGACTTCGGCCGTCCCTTCGGGCAAGGCTGGAACTCCTACGCCGGTTTCACTGCCCGAGCGGAAGCCGGCCGGTTCTTCGCCCTGGTGCGGGCGGAGTACCAGCACGCTCCAGGAAGCGCCGGGTATCCGCTGGGCGTGCGCCAGACGATCTCGCAGTTGGACGATACCCCACTCGCGTCCCCGCTCGAGAAGCCGGTCACCGACCGTTTCCGGCCGATCGAAGCCTACGTGGGCGTGCGGTGGAGCGACTTCGAGTTCTCGCTGGGGAAACAAGCGCTCTGGTGGGGGCCCACCTATGACCCCCCCCTCTCTTTCAGCAGCAACGCCGAGCCCACCAAGAACTTTCGGATTTCCACGATCCACCCCCTGCGTCTGCCGGGCTTTCTGAGCCATCTGGGTGGGATTCGGGCCGAGTTCATCATCGGCAAGCTGGGAGGCCAGCAATACACTTGGCGGCCCTGGTTCAACGCGCAGAAACTCTCTTTCAAGCTCACCGACAACCTCGAGATGGGTTTCACGCGCTGGTCCATTTTCTGGGGTGTCGGCCACCCCATCACTTTGCGGAGCCTGGCCCGGAATCTGGCCTCCGCCAACTCTCAGTCGCCCGCCGGACTGTTCGATCCGGCCGACCCGGGAGACCGCAAGGGCGGTTTCGACTTCCGCTACCGCGTTCCCGGGCTCCGAAACTGGCTCACAATCTACAGCGACTCCTACAGCGACGACGATCCCTCGCCGCTGGCCGCGCCTCGCCGCGCCGCCATCAGCCCTGGCCTGTATCTGACCCATGTGCCCGGCATCGCGCGACTGGACCTCCGCGTCGAGGCGGCTTCCACCACGCCGATGAGCGGCGATCACGGCGGGCAGTTCGTCTACTACAACAACCAGTACCGCAGCGGCAACACCAACTACGGGGTTCTGCTCGGAAGTTGGGTCGGACGCGACGCGCGGGCCATCCAGGGTTGGTCGACCTACTGGTTCTCGGCGCGCAACAAGATCGAGGCCGGCTACCGCCAGCTCAAAGGCGGAGCCCGGTTCCTCCCCGGAGGCGGGACGCAAACGGCGGCCACGCTGAAGGGCTCGGTCCAACTGCCAAATCACTGGTATGCCGAAGTGGCAATCCAGTACGAGAGGTTCCGAATTCCTGTCCTGGGCGGGCCGGAACGGAACCTGAGCGCATGGGTGCGGTTGAGCTGGGAGCCGAAGCTTCAACTCCTGGGTAGCCGCGACACAGAAAGGAAACAGAAGAAGTGATGAGATCCGGATTCCCGTTCGGCGGCGGCTGCCTGGCCGCCTTTGGGCTGGTGTTTGGCCTGGGCTTGATGCTCTTTCCGCAGCCGCTTGGGGCGCAAATCCCGCCTGCCGCCGCCTCGCAAGCCGACCGCTGCGGCAGTCCGCTGGGGCCCTTGCTGCCGGAGTGCCAGGAGACGAGCGTCCCCGTGGATCTCCCGTCACTCCCCCGGCCGGTTCCGGCCAGCGTGCCGCAGCAGTTTGCCGATCCAGCGATGTGGCCCACCCCATCGCGCGCCGAGCGCCGCGAAATCCCCAGCGCACCCGCACCCGAAAAGACCACCGAGCCGCCGACCGAGTTTCAGCGCCTGGCGGCGTCCTCCATCGGGCGGCTCCTGCCCATTTTCGGTGCCAGTCTGTTCGACAAGGTGCCGCTCACCTTCGCGCCGCTGGACCGCGTTCCGGTCGGCGCCGACTACCTGGTCGGCCCGGGCGACGAACTGGTGATCCGGGTGTGGGGGCAGGTCAACCTGAACCTCGAGGTGACGGTGGACCGGGCGGGCGCAATCTACATCCCGCATGCCGGTAATGTCACCGTGGCCGGGATACGGTTCCAGCAGCTTCCCGGCTATATTCGCTCGCAGTTGGAGCGGGTCTTCCGGAACTTCGATCTCAATGTGAACATGGGACAACTGCGTTCCATTCAGATCTTCGTGGTAGGGCAGGCGCGCCGGCCCGGCGCTTACACCGTCGGCTCTCTGAGTACGCTGATCAATGCCATCTTCGCCTCCGGGGGGCCTTCCGGGCAGGGCTCCATGCGTCGCATCCAGCTCAAGCGGGGCGCGCAAGTGGTTTCCGAGTTCGACCTGTACGACCTGTTGCTCGACGGCGATAAATCCAAGGATGCGCGCCTGCTGCCCGGAGACGTGGTCTACATTCCGCCGGCGGGACCCCAGGTCGTCGTGGCTGGGAGCGTGAAGAATCCCGCCATTTACGAGCTGAGAGGCGAAAAGACGGTAGCGGGACTCATTCGCATGGCGGGCGGCCTGTCGCCGGTGGCGGACGGGAAGCGAGCCACGCTGGAGCGCATCCGGCAACGGAGTTTCCGCGAGACCCTGGAATTCTCCCTGGAGGGCGCCGGCTTGGAGACGCCGGTGGAGGACGGCGACTTGCTGCAGGTGCGCGCCATCGCGCCGCGGTTCGAGAACACCGTAACGCTGCGCGGTAACGTCGCCAACCCGGGGCGCTTCCCCTGGCGCGCCGGCATGCGCCTGCGCGACGTCATCCCCGACAAGGAGTCGTTGGTTACCCGGGAGTACTGGAAGAAGCGCAATCTGCTCGGTTTCACGGCGCCCGAGGACGTGCTCCCGGCGGAGCCCGCCGCGGAGATGGGCCGAAAACCGCCGCCAACCATTCTGGAGGGGACGGCGCCTGAGATCAACTGGTCCTACGCGGTGATCGAGCGCCGGAGCTCGGACGACTTGAAGTCCGAGCTGCTTCAGTTTCACCTGGGTAAGCTGGTCCTGGAGCGGGACGAGCGCCAGAACCTCGAACTGCGGCCCGGCGACGTGGTGACCGTCTTTTCGCAATCGGACTTCCGCGTTCCCAGGGCGCAGCAGAACCGGTTCGTGCGACTGGAGGGCGAATTCAACGCCGCGGGGGTCTACACCGTCCTTCCCGGGGAAACTCTGGGCGCGCTCATCCAGCGTGCCGGCGGACTCACCCCGCAGGCCTATCTGTTCGCCGCCGAACTGCTTCGGGAATCCACCCGGCTGGAGCAGCAACGCGGCCTGGATCAGTTCGCCAGCGAGATGGAGCGCCAGATTGAGCGGACCGCCTCCAACCGGCTAGGCAGCGCCGCGACGCCGGAGGAATCCGCGGGCCTGCTTGCCAAGGTCGACAGCGAGCGGCGGTTCGCGCAGAAGCTGCGCCTGGTGAAGGCCACCGGCCGCATCGTGCTCAACCTCGACCCCGGCGAAACCGGCCTCTCCAGGCTCATGGACCTCTCGCTGGAAGACGACGACCGTTTCGTGGTCCCCCCGCGGCCCTCCACGGTCAACGTTCTCGGCGCCGTTTACAATCAGAACTCCTTCATTTACGAGCCCGGCCAACGCATCGGCGATTAACTGCGACGGGCGGGTGGCTTCACCCGCAGCGCGGACAAAGGCCGTCTCTTCGTCATCCGGGCCGATGGCTCCGTGGTCCCCAAGCAGGACCATGCCTATGGCCTCTTCAAGCCCGCCTTTGAGGCGGGCCGGCTGAATCCCGGTGACTCCATCGTAGCGCCCGAGGCGGTCTTCAAGACCACTTTTCTGCACGGACTGCGCGACTGGTCGCAGGTCATCTCCCAGTTTGCCCTGGGCGCGGCTGCGATCAACGTTCTGAAATAGAGGAGCTGGCCATGCCAACCGATGTCGAACTGACGCGAACCAGTCACGCTTCCCCGACCAGCCCGCTTCCCCCGTCAGAAGAGGAACGGGAAAGCGGGTTGCTCGATCTTCTGCTGATTCTGGCGGCACGGAAGTGGTTCATCCTGGGCGTCACGCTGCTGGGCGGGACCCTGGCCGCGATTGCCCTCCTACTGATGCCGCCCAGCTACACCGCCACCTCCGTGATCATCCCTCCCCAAGCGCAGCAATCCTCGGCTGCGGCCATCCTCGGCCAGTTGGGCGGGGCGGCGGCCATGAGCCGCACGGATCTTCTCAGGACCCCCGCCGACCTGTACATCGGCATTCTCAAGAGCCGGAGCATCGCCGACAATCTGCTCGCGCGCCTGGGCCTGAGCCGGCTGTACCGCGTCAAAACGCTGGTGGACGCCCGCAGAAGGCTGGAAGGCCAGGTTCGCTTCCAGACCGCCAAGGACGGGCTGATCCGGATCAGCGTCGAGGACCGGGATCCGAAGCGCGCCGCCGCGATCGCCAATGGATACGTCGAGGAACTCCAAAAACTGAACAGCCGCCTGGCGCTCACCGACTCCGGGCAGCGCAGGATCTTCTTCGAGCGGCAACTGGAGTCCGAGAAAGACGAACTGAGTAGAGCCGAGACGGACCTCAAGACACTCCAGGAGAAGTCCGGACTGCTCCACGTCGCCAGCCAGACCGAAGCCATGATCCGTTCCATCGCCCAGATTGAGGCGGAAATCTCGGGGCGTCGCGTGATTTTGCAGAGGCTAAGGTCCGGCGCGACGGACCAGAACCCCGAGGTCGTCCGTCTGGAAGCCGAACTTAAGGCGCTGGAGGTGGAACTCTCCAGGCTGGAGGACCGCGGCGTTCGCAGCCGGCCCGGCAATCCGGTCATCCCCACCTCCAACATTCCCGCCGCGGGGCTGGAATACCTGCGCCGCTTGCGCGAGTTGAAGTACCACGAGACGCTGCTGGAGCTGCTGGGCAAGCAGTACGAAGTGGCCAAAATCGACGAAGCCAGACAGGCCCCCCTGATTCAGGTGGTCGACCTGGCCGTCCCGCCGGACAAGAAGAGCGGACCATCGCGCCGGCTCCTGGTGTTGCTGGCCGCGCTGTCCTCGGCGCTTCTGGGGTGCTCGATCGCGGTGGCCCAGCGCCGCCTGGCCGATCCGGTTCGGACCGCGAAGCTGCGGTCGCTCCGGCGCGCGCTGTTTACGATCCGAGGGCGCTGACGCCCGGAGGTTCTGGTGGAGGGCATCTGGCAACTCATTCTCGTTGGCGCCATCGCCATTGCTGTCTTCACGCAGCGCATCGACCGGGTCGTCGCCGCCTATCTTTTCTGCGCCGTCAATCTGGAAGCGTTCCGGTTCGCGGGCGAGGAGACGCGCATCACCTATGAGGCCGTCCTGTCCGCGCTGGTGTGCATTCGTCTTTGCCTCAACACCGCGTTCAGCGCAAAACTGCGGAGTGCCTGGCGGGATTCCCGATGGCTCATGCTCGGAGCCGGGTGTTTCGCCCTGGCGGGCTTGCTCAGCGCGGTCGGCTCGATCGACCCGATGCGAAGTTGGAAGGCGGTGGCCCGCCTGATCAGTTACCTTCCGCTCATCGCGGGTATCCAGCGCACCCTGGAGATGCGCGGCGCCCAGTGGGTAACGCGGGTGTGCCTGGCGGGCTGCGTGGTGCCCCTGATCTGCGCCGGAATGCAGCTCCTGGATCCGTCTCTCTCCATCGGCGACCGGGAATGGAGCCCCGAGATCATCGCCATGGATACGACGGTGGCCGGCCTTCCGCGCGTGAACGGAACCCTCAACAACGCCAACGCGTTGGCGGAACTCCTGGTGATCGCGGTGGGGTGGGGTGCGGTGAGCGCCCGGGCCTGGAAGCGGCGCCGCTATTCCCTGTACCTGCTGGAAGCGGCTGCGATCGCCGCGCTGTTGCTGACGTTTTCCCGGGGTGTCTGGCTCTGTACCGCGGTGCTCGCCTTCTTATGGGTGGCGGCGAATCTGCCGCGAAGGACCGTCGCTCTCGCACTGTGCGCGGTCCTGTTGGCGGGGGTGGGTGTGGGGGTGACCACGGGTATCTTTGAAGCCCGATTCACCGACATAGGCACTCCCAACAACAGCCTGACATGGCGTTTCCTGGTCTGGGCGGGTATCTGGGAGCAGCCCAGAACTCTCGAGCGGATGCTGGTGGGCCAGGGCTATGACACCATGATCGTCGACAACCCCGTGGAGGAAGGATTCAAGGCGCACAATGCGTACCTCGCGGCCTACCACGATTGCGGGATCCTCGGGGTGGTGGCGCAACTCCTGGTGCTGGTCATCCCGTTGCGGATCCTTCACAAGCGGCTGCGCCAGCACTGGTCGCGGCCCGACGTGCGCGCCGTACTCAGCTTCGGCTATTTCCTGCTGCTGGTTTTTCTGGTCTTGTCGATTACCGAGGAGCCGCTGACCGTGCCGGCGGTGGCGGTGTATTTCTGGACGATTCTGCTAACCTGTGACAAAGCGGCCCGGGAGTTGCTCCAAGGCAGCGCACCCAGCCTGTCCGGTGGATTACGGGTGGCGGGATGAAGCATGCGCACGGCATGGCAACCCTTCCGGTAGTCCCGCCGGCGGAGGGCGCCCGGACGCCCGCGGCGCGCCCCTTCTCGCTTCGCGTGCCCGCCAGGAACGCCGCCAACAGCGTGGCCACCGCGCTCGTTCAGTTCATCGGGCGCGGCGCGCTCGCCTTGGTCGCCCCGGCCCTTCTGGCGCCCGGCGATTACGGAGCGTACGCCTACGCGCTCTGGTTGATGAGCATCGCCATGCAGACCGGACAATGCGGCCTGACGCATTCCGCGCAGAGGTACATCCCGCTGCTGGGAACCGGCGGCCAGGACCGCGCCGCGGCCGCCTTCCTGACCCGGACCGCAACCCTCTCTTCGGTGCTGGTGCTGGGATTGCTTCTCGGCCTTTCCCGCTGGCTGCAACCGCAGAGCCCGCTGCCGGCCGGGGTCTCGTTGGCCGCGGCCCTGATCGTGCTTGCGGCCACCTACGGCAACATGCGCACGGCCGTTTGCCAGGGCTACGGCCACTTCGGGCGCATCACGCGCGTGGAGAGCCAGGCGCTTGCGGTAAGAATCGCCGCCGTGGCTCTGCTGGTGGCCTTCCGGCGCCACGCCGGCATCTTCCTGTTTCTTCTGGCCGATCTGGCGACCCAGGTGGTGCGCGGCTTGCAGCTCTCGGCTCGGACCGGCCCGGCCCGGCCGCCGCAGCCGCTGCCGCGTCCCCTGGCCAGGCAAATGCTTTCCTACGCCGCCACCATCTGGTCCATCGGCGTCTTCGACATGCTGATTTGCCAGAGAGTCGAGGTTGGGTTTCTCAAGGAAATGTGCGGCTACACGGCTGCGGGATACTTCGGCTTGGCCAGCCAGCTCGTGTTCATGCTGGTCATGTTTCCCGCCGCCGCGATTCAGGCGGTCTTCCCGACGCTGGCGGCGATGAGCGCCCGCAATTCGCTCCACTTTGCCGCGGCGAATTCGGCGCTGCTGACCATCTCGGCGGCCGCTGCCGCGCCGCTGTACTTCACGGGCTGCGCCGCGATTCCCCTGTTCGTCTCCGTCTATAAGCGGGACTACGCGCCGGCAATCCCGCTGATCCCCTACCTGTGCCTGGGGCGCGTGCTGCTATTCGTGACCAGCCCCCTGTCGACCAGCCTGTATGCGAGCGCCCATCACAAGGTCCTGCTCAAGATCGTCCTCGTCACCGCTGCGCCGGGCCTGCTCATCGACTACTTCTTGATCCGGCGCTTCGGATTGATGGGCGCGGGTTTCGCCGTCGCGATCGTCCAGCCGGTGGTGGCCCTGCTGGCGGTGATCGTGGCCCGGTCGATCCTCAAGACCTCCTGGCCGCTTCAGGCTCGCACGCTGCTGCTGGCGGTGGTGTCACTCGGCGCGACGGTCTATGCGGCTGGCCACGTGTGGGCCTGGATTCCGGCATCTATCGTTCTGCTGGTCTACTGCCGGGCCGCTTGGAGAGACAGGAACGTTCAGGCATTGCGCGGCGCTTTCGCCAATCTGGAAGACTGAACGCGCCGCCGGCCCGAGCTCAATGCGCTGGCGGCGGCTCTGCCGCGGTAGGCGCGCTGGGCAGGAAGGAATCGCATCCCGCCGCGCAATCATCCGGCGCCGGCAGGCCCGCGAGACTTAGAATCTGCGGCAGAGTCACCGGCACGGAAGCGCTTCGCTGTTCCACCACATCGTTTCCCGAGGTAATGAACGGGCCTCTGGCGTTCCTTTCCAGATAGGCCATCGAGATCGCGTTCGCGGTGCCCACCGCCGAGTTGCTGATCCCGTAGCGCTGTGTCTTGGCGGCCTGCATATCGGTAGCGGCGATAGATTGGACGACGTTCCTCGTGGCGCCCCCCATGAACCTCAGCCCGTCGCTCATGTTGGCATCCCTCTGCGAGTTGTTTACCGCGATCAAAGAAAGGGTATTCCCCTCGCCGGAATCGATCCGGACGCCGTCTCGCTCATTGGCGCAAGCCACCACCGAGCGAAACACGTTGCGGCTTCCTCCGATGTACACGCCGGCGCCGCCGCTGCCTCGGTCGACGGAGCCCGTTGCCACCACCGACTCGAAGCTGTTGTCGTCGCTATTGCATTCCAGGCCGTTGCCGATGTTACTCGTCGCGCGAATCAGGCGAAATCGATTGTGGCCCGAGCTGGCTTCCAGGAACGCTCCATTGTCTCCGTTGGACTCCAGATAGGATTCCGTGAACGAGTTGTATTCGGAATGGTCGACCAGCGCGAGCCCCTTTCCACCGCTGGATCGTAACCTCAGCGATCCGAATTGATTGCGGCTGCTGCTATTGAGGTGAACGCCGTTGCCCGAGGCGCCCTCTCCTCGAATCGCATAGACCTTATTATCGAAGGATCCGCCCATGTACAGATACGCGCCTTCGTACTGTCGCACTATCCCGGCGCCGCCCGGATACGTCACGGTCAAGGAGTCGAAAGTGTTCTCGTGGGAAGTGCTGATGGCAACGCCATAGTTCATCGGGTTGGCTACTTCCACAGACTCGAAGTAGTTTCCGGAGCTGGCTGCGGAGAGTATCATGCCGCCGCCTTGCGGGAGGGTTTGCTCCGACTTGTTGCCATCGATCTTCAACACCCCGGTGAAGCGCACACCGGTTGCACCATTCAGAGAGAAGACCCAGGCATTCGAGCCGGCCGCGAGCTTGATCGTCGTTCCGTCGAAGATAAGGGTTCGATTACTCGGCACCGTGAGCCCTGTAACTACGTAGGTCAGCCGGGCAAATCGCACCGTAGCGCCGGTGGCCAAGGCTCTGGCGATAGCGGTCGTGTCGTCGGCGACGCCATCCCCCCTGGCGCCAAAACCCGCCACATCGACCGTATGCGGTTCTGCGCCTGCAAACGCCCCGGAGGCGATCCACCAGGCGGACAGAAGTAAGCTCAGTATTCTCATAGGCTAGGGCCGACCCTTAGAGTATGGTACGGCGAAACCCTTAGAAATGGCCCGGAGGTGGGATTACTCGACTGTTTCGTACTGGTACTGCGTTACAAATCCCTCACCTGGTCCCGATGGGGACCCGACGAGTAGCGCCAGCGCCAAAGCGGTCCTGGCCGTGCTCACCGCTTGACAGACAGATTCTCCAATGGTATGTCTAGACATATGAGAACCACCGTCCGCCTCGATGACGCCCTTCTGGAGCAGGCCAAGTGCGAAGCCTACAGTCGCGGGGAAACGCTGACCGCCCTGATCGAGAATGGCCTGCGCCTGGTGCTGTCGCAGCGCCGGACTGCGCCGCGACGCTCGCGGGTGGTCCTGCCGGTCTGCCGCGCCGGCGGCGGGACGCTGCCGGGGGTGGACCTGAACGATAGCGCCGCTCTCCTGGACCTAATGGAAGGCCGGGGATGATTCTTCCCGATGTGAACGTGCTGCTCTACGCCTTCCGGAGCGACTCTCCGAAGCACGCCCGCTACAGGCAGTGGCTGGAAGCCGTCGTCAACGGCCCGGCCGCCTACGGGATGTCACCCCAGGTACTGAGCTCGGTGGTGCGCATCGCCACGCATCCCCGCATCTTCGCGCGGCCGAGTCTCTTGAAGGATGCGCTGGCTTTTTCGACGACGCTACTGGAGCAGGCCCATTGCCAACTCATCCAACCGGGACCCCGCCACTGGCGAATCTTCTGCGATCTGTGCCGCCACGCGCAGGCATCGGGCAACGTGGTCCCGGATGCATGGCCCGCCGCCCTGGCCATCGAATCCGGCTGCGAATGGGTGACCACGGACCGCGACTACGCGCGCTTCGCGGGCCTGCGCTGGTGCACCCCGTTTTGAAAGTCTCTCTCCCCGCAAACCAACTGCGCCGAAGCTCCCGACCCCAGCCGCTTCAAGGCCGCGCACGCGATAGCGTTGTGCCGGCGATTCCATCGGCGGCGCTGCAGGACAACAAACCGGGACTGCGCAAGATCCGACTTTGCAGGAGGCCGCGGGGTGTCCCGGAACTTACCCTTTGCGAGACGCGCGAGACCGGCGAACATGGGTGTGCGGCTTCACGTGTCCTGTGCCAAGCCGCCACGCCTCGGGGATCTCGCCCGGGGTGACATCCTTCTTCTTCCAAACTTCGTGCGTAGTCAGTTCCAGGTCCAGTCTTCCGTCCGGCCGGATTCGGAAAACAGTCTTTGTGACGGTGTGTGTCGACGGCATTCGCGCCATGAAGCTGAGCGCTATGCCGTCCCATTTCATGTGCGTGATTTCAAACTCTTCGCCATCCGAACGGCAAAACCCGGAAACACGAAGTTTATTGTTTTCCCTTGAGAACCTAAACGCGGTGTTTGAATCCTCCCAATCGGTGACCCACGTCCCGATGAGGGCGTGATCAGCGGGAATAGTAGACTTGGTTTTGGCCACGGTGTTTCCCATTGTCCCAGAACTTACCCGTTGCGAAACAAGGCGGGCGCGTGGCTACTTCTTACCCCACTCCAGCCGCAGGGCCAGCTCAAGCGGTTCCGCTTTCGCCAGTATTCGTGGGCACGCTCCGCGTGGCGTGGCGCTACCCTTGGGGAAAACCCGCGACAGTACACGCTGTCCACGGAGGGGCAGAGTGTACTGCCACGGGTTTTTGGCCGCCTCATCGATTAGCGCCAGCGGCTGCTTCCTCAGATGTCCGGAACCACAATCCGCTGGAACTGCTCGTGCAGCCCGGTGCGGGCGGCGCAGAAGTCCAGCAGGCGGCGCATGGTGTCGCGCGGCTGCATGTGTACGCTCAGGCGCATGAGGGTGCGGCCGCCGCGGCCGGCGAAGACCAGCGAGCGGGTGGTACGGCCCGGGATAGGCAGAATGTCCCGCACGGAGAACGCCCTGCGGTTGGCCGCAATCACCTCGCGCGTCTCCACGCTGGTCACGTCGCCCCAGGGAACGTCGCGCCAGCCGAAGGCCGAGGTTTCGCGGAGGCCATGCGCGTCGGCCGCCACCTCGGTGGTGCCGTTGTGCAGGGACAGCGCCGCCATCAGCAGCACCCAGAGGCACCCGAGAGAGAACGCGCCGAGCCGTGGCAGGGGGGCTCCGGAACGCGCGAACACCCCACACGCGGCCATTCCCACGCCCAGCAACGACCAGAACAGTGGTGCCTTCCATTCCGATGCCGGCCGATGCACGCGCAGGTTGGTGTCGAGAGGCGGTGGCGATTCGTTCATCATCCAGCGACTCGCGCCGTAACCGGTCTCGTCACCGGTGCGGCCCACGCGTACGGCAGCGAGCGCACAGGCGAAGAAGAACAGCGTCAACAGAAGCAGCGCGGCGGGCCCGAGCCATATCTGCAACAGGCCCCCGGGCCGCACATGCGCCGGATCGGCCGGGTCGATATAGACCGGCACCCTCTTGAGCGCCGACAAGCCGATCTGGTGATCCGGCCGAATCGTCACGCGGCGCGTGTCCGGCTCCGTCCCCAGTTCGATCTGCACCTCGTGGTTCCCGGCGTAGGCGACCAACCCCTCGGTGCGAGTCCACGAGCGCAGCATCACCAGGTTGTCCATGACGGCCGCCCGGAGGAGCCAACCTCCTAGCGCTACGAGCGCCGCCGCCAGAAGCACCAGCGCGATGCGAACCTCAGTGTGCATGGTTGTCTCTTCTAGCCCCTGGCGGTGATTGCCACGCTGCTCGATTTCAGCCCGGGCGAGGTTGCATTCACGTGGATCGCCCCCGGCTTCCCTGTGGACTGCACGATCGCCAGGCACATCCCGTTGAAGGCCTTTGTTCGATTGCCCTTGAAGTCCTCGTGGCTTCGCTGATCTCCGCTGTCCACGCCGATGATCTTGCCGTCCCCTTGAATCTCGAAGGTGACCTCGTTGTCCGCCATCGGCACGATCCGGCCTTGCGCGTCCAGAATCCGCACCGTGAAGTGCGCAACGTCCCGGCGGTCCGCCGCGATGCTGTCGCGATCCACCGTGAGGCCAATCGCCGCCGCTTCGCCTGTGGTGCTGATTTCGACGGCGGCGACAACCTTCCCGTCCTTGGTCCCCACCGCCTTGAGCGTGCCCGGCTCGTAGGGGACGTCCCAGGAAAGGTGCAAGTCCGCCGTGGTCCGCGGAACTCTGGCCCGCGCGGGGAAGTTCGCCCACCTGAGCTCCATCCCCTGCCGCGGGAACGCATACCCCTTGACCCCGACCGGCCTCCCGTTCAGGAACAGTTCCACCGTATCGCAGTTGGTGTAGCACATCACCGGAATGAAGTGCCCTTCCTTGCCTTTCCAGTTCCAGTGGGGGAACAGGTGCAGCACCGGCTTCTCGGTCCACTGGCTCTGGTAGAAATAGAAGCCGTCCTTCTTGAATCCGCAAGTATCCAGGACCCCGGAGGACGAGCTCCGCCCAGGCCATCGCGATTCGCCCAGGTAGTCGATGCCGGTCCACATGTAGTCGCCCGCCACGTAGTCGTAAGTCCTGACGAACTTCCATAACTGCTCGACGTCGATGTTCCGGCCGCTCCCCATGGAGCGCGGGCCGTCCACGGCCGCACTGATGAAGAGGCCGCTATAGTCGCCCCGGACGCCGCCCATGGATCCGCTCTCCGTGCCGATCATCTTTCTACGCGGATACGCGTGCCGGTCGATGCTGTAATACCTCTCCGCCCGGTCGCGCCAGCGGTCCACGTAGTTGTAGCCAACGACATCGAGCAGCGCCAGAAACTCCTGCGGCACCCCCCGCGGCTCGGCGACGATCTGGTCGCACCCCACCGTCACCGGGCGGCTGGGGTCCTCGCGGTGGAAGATCTCGATCAGCCGGCTCAGCGTATCGACTCCACGCGGATCGTTCTGATCGACCACCTCGTTGCCCGCGCTCCACAGCGCCACCGAGGGATGATTGCGGTCGCGGTGTACGAAGCTGGTCACGTCGCGCTCCGACCACTCGTCGAAGTACAAACTGTAGCCGTAGGGACCGATCTGGTTCTTGGTGACGCGCCACTCGTCGAAGGCTTCGTTCATCACCAGGAAGCCCATCCGGTCGCACAGGTCCAGAAACTCCGGCGCAGGAGGGTTGTGGCTGGTCCGGATAGAGTTGCAGCCCATCTCTTTCAGCAGCTCCAGTCT
>Ga0182017_10002730_pt1 | contig 13281 bp, 11 predicted proteins | sample 712E3DmetaG_FD_120492 | JGI IMG/M metagenome (GOLD analysis project Ga0182017, IMG submission 120492) | Permafrost microbial communities from Stordalen Mire, Sweden - 712E3D metaG | ecosystem: Environmental > Terrestrial > Soil > Wetlands > Permafrost | place: Sweden: Stordalen | collected... | reverse complement strand
GTTCGCGCTGACGGCGGCATTGAATTGGCCGATGGCCGTGTTTTGGATAAAAGTTTCCGGGAATTTCTACCCGGCTATGCCGTCACCTCCTACGGTTCACAGGGCAAAACGGTGGATTTCGTTTTGTTTTCCGATTCCACCGTAAAGGCCGCGACCAACGCGCAGCAATGGTATGTGACCATCTCGCGCGGACGGCGCGGCATCCGTATTTTCACGCCCGACAAGGAACAGCTCCGGGAAAATGTTGCCCGTTCCGGTCACCGTCCGCTGGCATTTGAATTTGCCGGGGATTTCCATCAACAACCCGGTTTGCAGCTTTGGGACAAACTTCATGGTTATCTCCTCCGCTTTGGCAAGGACGTGGCGGACACCATTTGCCGGCTGAAAAAATCCGAGCAAAGCAAACATCAACACAAACAAAAATATGAGCACAAAATTAACCGAATGCTGGTCGAGTGATTCCCAGGCGGACGGATTGCGGATTGAGCTGTCCAGCGAGCATTGCCTGCTGCTGCCGTTCAATCAATTTCTGCTTGCCGAACTCAAGATTGAAAATAAGGAACATCACCTCCGTCTGGTGTTTGTCATGCATGAAGTCCTGCTCAGCGGGAAAAATCTGAAACGGCTTCAAATCGCGATGCAGAAAAAGGAACTGGCGTTCATTGCCAAGGTGTCAACCAATTATCAATCCACCACTGTGGATGGATCGCCACTCATCCTCAACATCGTTGTGAATGAGACCGCAGCGCCCGTTAAGCAACCGCAAGATGTCGCCAGTTAAAACGGGCACCGTCTCTGTGTGTCGAAAAATTGTGGGTGTGGCTTTATCTCTGCGCCAACGTTGTATCACTGATTTCCCTCTCCGACTTGGTTGACCTCATTTAATTTCTGGATTTGAATGGCCAAATAGCGCAGCATATCTGTTAACAGGGCGTTGAAAAAACCAAGTTTTGGGAAAACGACCCTCAAAATCATTGGGCTTTTTGCATGAAAATGTGGTCGAAAAGTCGTATTTCAACACCCTGTTAACTGTTCAACAAAAAAATATGGGCAAACCCTTCGCTGCCGAACTTACGCGCGTCGTGGACACCCTGGCTTGGGTGCAAGCGTTGGATATTTCTCAGGCAGCCGACTTTTTTGCCAGAGCCAACGGCAGCCCCCTCGTCACGATCGGAGCCGGCGGCTCATTTACCACTGCGGAAATGGCGCGGCTTTTATTTGAGTCTCGTGGCGGAATTGGCATCGTGCACACGCCACTCAGCTTTCTCCAAAATCGTTCAAATCTGCGGGACATGAATATCCTGCTTTTTACCGCTAGTGGTAATAACCGCGACGTTTTGGCTATTTTCGATGCGGCCGTCGAACGTGAAGCCAAGACCATCTTCGTTGTGTGTGGCTCGGCTCGCTCGAAAATCGGATTGAAAGTTGCAGGTTGCTCCCAAGCCAAGCTGTTCACGATGCCCTTGCTTACGAAGAAAGACGGTTACCTGGCGACCAATTCCCTTGCGGCTTTCTCCGCGATGACCATCCGCGCGTTCGGTCACGCACTCCCCTCACCGAAAACGATCGATCAGATCATCACGATGCCGGATGAAAAGTGGTGCCAGAAGACAATCAAGCCAATTTCACCCTTCCATCTCGCTCTCTACGGAGATTGGGCCCGGCCGGCTGCGGTTGACCTCGAGTCCAAGTTCAGCGAAGCGGGCCTTGGCGGTGTTATGCTTGCAGATTACCGGAATTTCGCACATGGCCGTCACAACTGGATTGACAAACGAGGCGAAGAATCGACCGTGATAGCCTTTATCACGCCGGAGTCTGCAGCGCTGGCCGAGAGAACGCTTCAACTTCTCCCATCTACGACGCGGGTTCTTGAATTCAAAACAAAAACACCCGGTCCGGCTGGCGGACTTGAACTCATCCTTCACGCGTTCCGATACACGGCTTTTGTCGGCAAGCAACGCGGGATAGACCCCGGACGTCCGGGTGTGCCGGCCTACGGCAGTCGCATCTTCCACCTCGGACCAGTCGTTTACACGAAATGCCGTCGCGCTTCCAATCTAGCCCAACTGCAAGCTGCCGCAGTGAACCGCAAACAGGCCGCGCGCGGCACCCTCGACGACGAGGACGATCGCTCACGTGTTACCCAAGCATTCGCGACATATTCAGCACGCCTCCAAGAGGCCAAATTCGGCTCATTGGTTGTTGATTTCGACGGCACAGTCGTTGGTTCCGGTGCCACAAATGGTCCACTCCCTCCGGCAATCATTGCGTTTTTCACAAAACTCCTAAAACGCCACGTGACAATCTACTTCGCCACCGGTCGAGGAGATTCGATTCACTGTATCCTTCAAGCATCATTCCCCTCCTCGCTGTGGGACCGCCTTTACATTTCATACTATAATGGCGTGCTGACTCTGCCGTTTACCGAGTCATCGTCCTTTGACGAAGGAAATCTGCCCGCAAACCCGGCGCTTGATTTGGTTTTCAAGATCATGCAGCAGGATTCGTTGCTCACGAAATTAACTAAATTAAATAGAGCGAACCACAAACATTGCCAAATCGCCATAAAGGTCGCCGCGAGTTCCAGCGTTAGTGTCGTGAGCGCGCTCGTTCGAGACATCGTTGCGGAAAATGCCTGCACTGCCCTCCGCGTGGTCCAGTCGAGCCATTCCATCGATGTAATTCCGGCCGAGCGAACCAAACTCGCTTGTGTTGAGCTTGCGCAAAACCGTCTCCAGTCCTCGTACCAAGTTCTCACCATAGGTGACCGCGGTGCGATGCCAGGTAACGACTTCGATCTCTTGACGCATCCTTTTTCCCTCAGTGTGGACACGGTTTCCACTGCTTTGGATTCCTGTTGGAATTTCTTGCCACCTGGTGTACGCAACACTCCAGGGCTCGCTTGCTACGCGTCGTGGATTCGAGCACAAGACGGACGGTTCACCATTGCTTTACCAAGGAATAGTCGCTCATGAATGAAGGCTATGCCCTCCGCCACCTCCGAAAGGTGATGAATTGGAGTTTTGAAGATGATAACCGCGAAACCATCTGGCTCCGGATGATGTCGGATTTCAAGTACGACAGTTACCGTAGCTTCTGGGCCGGGTCCAGATTCGCCGAGGCGCTGTTGTATTGGCTCCAACAGTTCGATCCGGCCGACCGACCGGTCGCATATGATCTAATCCGGCGCCGGTTGGTTTTTATTAGCTTTACCGAAATGCAGCACTTGGCGAACCGTACTCTACCCGTTCACGCTCGCCAATTGATTGTGTCGCGTGTCGCTGCAAAGAACAAGGTGCCGAAATTCTTAGTCTGGGCACAACCTGCTACCCGCAAGCTTTACGAAGACACTTTGACGCGCACCCTCTTCATCGGTTTAAGTGACGGTGCGCGAATCGACGGGTTCCGCCGCGCGAATGCCGGGATCATCGCCAACGATCAGGTCGCGCTCGGTTACGAAATTTCCAATGACAAATGGCAGGATCTTCAGGATAATTTGCGAGAGCGCACCAAAGATCCTACCGCCACATTCGAGGTGTTGTTTTTGATCGATGACTTTGTAGGGAGCGGCAAAACGTTATTGCGACAGCAAGACGGCAAATGGAAAGGCAAGCTGACGAAACTCGCGCAAAGCTATGGGGATCATCAGGAGATGTTCTCTGCCGACTGCACAATAGCCGTACACCACTACATTGGCACAGAAAAGGCCAAAGAGACTATCATAAAGCTATTGGAAGAGGCGCAACTTCCGACGGGGCCAAAACCATGGTTTCCCAATAAAATCCTAACATCCTTCGATTTGGTTATTAGAAATGATACCGTCATCACTCGGGGCGTTCTGCCAAAACTCGATCCTCTTGTAGATCGGTACTATGACCCGGCCATCGAGACGAAAAGCATCAAGTTGGGCGGCACGGACGCTAAATTCGGTTTTGCCGAATGCGGCTTGCCGGTGATACTTGAGCACAACACGCCAAACAACTCGCTCGGATTACTGTGGGCAGAGTCTCCAGTTTCGGAGCTGCGTCCACCGCATATCATGAGGCCGTTGTTCCGTCGTCGCCAACGCCACACCTAGTATTTATGGCCAATCCCTTCACCACTCGCGCGACGGAATTCGTCAAATCCAACGAAGCATTCCTGACTTTGATCGCCCCGGACCCTGTTTCATTTTTTTTGGAACCGCGCGCGCACGATGACGGCCTTTACCGGAGACTGTTGTCAATCCAAGGCCAACCCGGCAGTGGGAAGACCACAATTGCCCGCTTGTTCGAATTCTCCACACTTGCCACTCTGCTCCGTGGAGGACAGAACGAAACCTATTCGGAACTGATTGGGCCTTTACAGAAGTGCGGCGCGATCCGTGATGGTTTAATCCAGATCCTCGCTTGTCGCCTACCTCTGGAGAGCGAATACCGTGAATTGTGGCAGTTGCCATATGCCGAAAATGTTCGCACCGAGCTTTTGCAACGCTTGATTCAGGCTCGGGCAATCCTTGCGTGGTTTAGTCAACTCCGCAGAGCGGGAGTTGGTCCCACTACAGTTTCGTTGGAAGTGCGCGACGAGACGCATGCGCCGTTGGCCTTCGTTGGTGGTCAAGATGGCGCGCAAATTCTCGACCGCGCCAAAGCGATTGAGGCGGCTATTTACCGCATCGTCGGCGCCCTTCTGCCGCCTACGGAAACCGATATCGAACGCGAAATTCTCGAGCCGTATCGTCCTTTTGATGTCATTGATCGCATCCGACTTGCTCCTGCCGGCACTCAAGCCACGTCCTCTTCAGAATTCCTCCGCCCTCTTGTCATTCTTGACGATGCTCACTTCCTGCACCCCGCCCAGTTGGTGAACTTGAAAACTTGGTTAGTTCGTCGTGAACTTGCCGTCGGACGGTGGATACTGTCACGACTTGATGTGCTCCAACCGAAGGAGCTATTCGAATGTTTCTCTGCTGACGAAGCGGAAGTGAATATGCCTGGTATTACCTCTGGACGTGATATCATCCGCATCAATCTACAGAGCACCAAGCGCAACGAAAGTCGACGGAATTTTCGTGCCATGGCAAGGGAGATGAGCAGGAAATACTTGGGGCAGATGAGAATATTCGGGCAAAACAGCATTACTACGCTTGAAGAAATTCTTCCCGAGAAAGTGGATCAGACCTCGGCCTCTAACTGCGAGAAATTGCGCCAAGCGGTAAGGAGTGTCGCACGACGTCTCCATATTTCTGACCAGCGACTTGCGGAGCTTGAACACATGGCTGCTGAATTTCTAATCGAGCGCAACGAGAATTGCGACGATATGCGTTGGGCTATTGTCCGCATCTTGGTCCACCGCTACGCCAAACGAACACCACAAGCGGCGCTTTTTCCGGACGAGGACGGACCAGAGCCGTCTAAGCCGTTGCGAGCTGATCTTGCAGTTTACGATGGTGCACGAATCCAACTGTTGCACGACTATGACCGGCCATACTATGTCGGATTTGACGCCTTGAGCGATGCTGCATCAGAGAACGCCGAAACCTTCTTGCACCTCGCCTCGCATATCGTCGAGGCTGCCGAAAATCTACTTATCAAGCAAAAACCCAGTGCCATTCAGGCGCGTGAGCAGCACAAGCTGCTCGTCGAACGCGCCAACATGATCGTCGACGCTTGGAACTTCCCAGAGTACCGCCGCGTCCGCACGCTCGCAGCTTGGATTGCTGAGCGCTGTAAGGCTCGCACCTTGGAAGCGAACGCGCCGCTCGGCCATGGTGCGAACGCTTATGGCATCCTCCAAGAAGACTTCGACCGCATAGGCAACGACTTTTTATTGCTTGCGAACATCCTCAAATTTGCTGTTGCATACAATGCGATTACTCTTGTCCCGAATTACCCATGCAAGGATAAGATTTGGTGTTTGCTTGAACTTGGTGGGGTTTTTATCGTGCGGTCCAGTCTTCCGTTCAAACGTGGCGGATTCGTCGAAGGAACAGCCGACGAGCTTGATCGCAAACTGAAAGGTATGGCATGACGCTCCGCTGGGATCCTTGTGTCGTCCAAGACGCGACTGATTTCGATTATTTTCTCGCCAATTATATTGATCGATCGGAGCGGCGGTGCCTATTAATCGGCGGTGCTGGTTTTGATCCCCGCGCGACACTGGTACCACTGAAATTCAGCCGACTCCACCGGTGCCAGATTAAGGGTGTTTTCTTCCGCGAAGAGCGCATTCTTGATCAGCCATTGCTCCGTCCGTGCGCGGACAATAACGAGGCGTCCATACAAAAACTGCTTTCAGCTGCGACTTTCCCAAGGATCGAGATTTTCTCGGACGGAGTTACCGCGGTCGGTGGTCGCCGCGCGGTAGAAGCGATCCGCGACCTCAAGTGCTCGGCATTTACTGATATTTTTGTCGATATCAGCGCGCTTTCCTGCGGTGTATTTTTCTCGGTTGTGTCATTTCTTGTCGCACTTTGTGATAGCAATAAGGACGCTCATCTGAATCTTCATCTCCTGACGGTGGAACAACCGCAGTTCGACTATAATATCCGTGGCATGGCGGCTGACACGGCAGCAATGTTGCATGGATTTAAGGGGATGCGATCTCTTGATGGCAATGAGAGCGAGGCGCTGTTGTGGATTCCAACTTTGTCTCTTGGCAACCGCGGCTCCTTGGCAAAGATTTATCAGTTTATCCAACGTGCGGACACACCAATCGATGTTTGTCCAATGATCCCGTTCCCTGGCGTCGATCCGCGGCTACCTGACCTCCTTGTCGAGGAATACCGCGAAGACCTAAACACATGGCGCTCGGATCATTACAACTTTCTGTATGCGGCGGAGGGCGATCCACTGGATTCCTACCGTGCCATTTCGTTTCTCTACGCCACGCGCGATGAAATTTTCCGCGATCTCGGTGGTTCCCAAGTTGTCCTGTCGCCGCTTGGCAACAAGATGCTTTCCGTCGGCGCAATGCTAGCTGCTATCGAAAAAGGCCTCCCAGTTGCCATGGTTGAATCCATCGGGTACGAAGAAAATCCAACAATTGGGCCTGAATGTAAGGAAAGCGCATTAAAGCATGTCTGGCTTTGCGGCGAGGCTTATGCGAGATAAGCTCGGAATTTGTCTCGACTGTGCTAGGCTATCCGAGAGATAAATTGTCGGTTGTTTTGAGTTGAATGAACACCACCGCTCACGCTTTTCATCGGACGAAGTCGTCCGCCCATGCACAGCCCATCTCAGTGGGGGCTGGTTTTTTTGCCTTGGACCAACTCCTTATTGGGAAAAATCGCGTGAGGGCCAACCAGGAATACGCAGGAGGTTCCTGTGGCAATGTCGTTGCGATTCTTGCTTATCTCGACTGGAGTTCATATGCAGTTGCGCGTCTCGGCACCGACCAGAGAGCCCAACGTCTGATCAACGATTTGGAGTTGTGCCGCGTAAACACTGCGTTCGTTGCTAAGGAGGCTACAGGCGTTACCCCGATTATTGTCATTCGATTAGCACAAGATGACAATGGGAATCATAAATCGCGGTTCGAATGGAAGGACCCGCAATCGGGCCAATGGCTGCCGCGCTACCGACCGCTACCCAAAAAATACGCCGAGCGAATCACTCCACAACTGCCCACCGCAAAGGTCTTTTATTTTGACCGAGCTGAACCCAGTTCGCTGTTGCTCGCAACTGCGATGCGTGAAAAGGGGTCAATCGTTTTTTTTGAGCCCTCATCTTGCAGGGACGACACGCTGTTCACAGCGTGCCTTGCCGTTTCTGACATTGTAAAATATTCGGTTGATCGTATTCCAAAACCCCCGCGCAACCCTGCCAGCAAGTCGCCACGACTTGAAATACAGACGCAAGGAGATGATGGTCTCCGTTACCGTCTCAAAATGGCGACCAATTTCCCAGGTCCGTGGCGGAGTTTATCTGCCTTCCCGGTGCGTGATTACAAAGACGCCACCGGCTGCGGCGATTGGTGCAGCGCTGGCATTATCAGCCGGCTTTGCGGACAGGGGCGACAGCATTTCAAGCGCTTGACCGAAAACAAAATCGTTCACGGGATTCGTTTTGGGCAGGCGCTCGCTGCCATTAACTGTGAATATGGGGGAGCCCGCGGGCCGATGTATCAAATGACCCGTATCGCGCTTATGGCCCAAGTTCAAAAACTATTAGCCCTCGACCAGCGCCAAAGCCCACAGCTGGCGCGTCGGAGCGCGTAATTAACGACTAAGCGCGCTCTTCGCGCCATTTCGATGGACCCGATAAAAGAAAGACTTCTTCGTGATTATGCGTGGGCATATTTTTCCTTTCACGCTGACCAGCGGATGAAGACTTTCAATTTCTTCATAATTCTTGCTGGCCTTGTTTCTGGCGGCATTGTCACGCTCATGCGGGACAACGGTAATCCGTGGATTGTGGCTCCGCTTGGTTTGGCACTTAGCATCTTGTGCCTTCTGTTCTGGCGTCTCGACCAACGGAACCACGTTCTCGTCCGCAACGGTGAGGCGGCGGTCAAGTTCCTTGATTCCCAGACCGGACTAGCAACTTCTGACGGAACGCCTCATGTTCTTTGCATTTTCGAGCGTGACGACTTTAATCGGAAGGAAGAATCACGTTCACTTTTCCGTAAGGGGTATTTCAGCTATTCTCAGGTGATTCGTTATGTGTACGGCCTGTTTGCTTGCCTCGGTATTTTCTTCGCGGCCGTATCATTTTTCACCATCAAATCCACACCAACTTTGTCAGTGCAGCTTCTGAATGCGGCTGCATCGGCTACGCTGGCGCCCGTTGTTCCTGATTCAGCTCCAGCCGATTTATCATCCGGCAATTGTGGCATTTCAAATCTGGTTCATCTGGTTGTGTCACATGCGACAGACCCCAAAACACTCAACACCGTTGGGCTCATGCTAAACATTTTTGGTGTGGGTATTCTTTTTTGCTACGGTTTTCCACAGCCAACGCATGAAGAAAGTGTTTGTCTTGCGATTGGGGATGCGACACCACTGCCAGAGGGAGGCACCGTGGCTGATCACAACAAGAAAGTCAGGAAGACGAAGTTAAAATACCGTTGCCTTTCAATGTTAGCATTAAGCCTTATTTTGCTCGGTTTTGCATTTCAGGTGTGGGCCACATGGAAATGAGATTGTCACCGCTTCCAACACTGCTGTGAGGCGTGCATTGTGCAAACAAATGAAAAGTTTGCAACGTAATCCAGCAAAATCACAATTCCACAAAATGTGAGCCATCCATAACTCAACTTTGCTTCGGCCTGCGGTTCGGCGAACGGGAAAGTGAAGCGCAGGCGTAGAGAACATTTGGAAACGGAGCGCAACGACCGTCGCCGTGCCGCAGGCGGAAGCACGCCGATCATTCGGCATGGTGCGGATACAACTCGTGACGAGCGCGCTTTCTTGCGGTACGGAACAGGCGTGGTCGTGAAGGGAAACAGGGCCGACCGCCAGCCAGTGAAGTGCAGCAGGAAAGCACGGTGGTCACGGCGGAAAATGTTCGCCATGTTTACGCCCGGCTGGCAAGTGCACGGGCTACTTGCTTGAAATTCGTGATGCGCCATTTTGCTCCGTTTCCCACCAGTGAAGCACGTTTCTGTAAGGCCGCCGCCGCACGCGGACTGCGGCGAGCTTGACGAATTGCCCTCATGCGGCTTTGCGCTTCTTGCTCTTTTATTTCACTGAAGGATGGCGTCTTCACTTGGAACGTAACCGCGGACTCCATGGATCAAGGACGTTGCTATGACCAGCGCGAGCTTACCAATTGTAAAGCTCGACTCAGACCCGTTGCAGACAAACTATATTTCAATACCTTTCGGGAGCGAGATGCGCTAGAGCGTATTCGGCTGAGGAAATGCATGCGGGTGCGGCACAGAATTTGACTGTGCCGTCTCGCTGGTGAAGTCGCGGGCCGCCCCCAGAGTGGATTCTGTCGTCCTTATCCGCTAACGTCGGCGAAGCGTGAACCGCAAAACTTTCAAGATTGTCAGCGGCGGCCAGACCGGCGCTGATCGTGCCGCGCTGGATTGGGCCATCGAGCACCGCATTCCGCACGGAGGCTGGTGTCCCAAGGGCCGCTGGGCCGAGGATGAGCAGATTGATGGCCGGTACCAGTTGCAGGAGACGCCCACCGGGAACTACGTCGAGCGCACGGAATGGAATGCACGGGATTCCGATGGCACAGTTGTCTTTTCCATTGGTGAAGTGCTGACGGGCGGCTCCCGGAAGACCGTTGAGCTTGCGCGCAAGCACGGCAGGCCAGTGCTCCACCTTTCCAAGGCGAGCGGGGTTCCGGCCGCCGAAGTGGCATTCCGGAGCTTCATCGAGGAACACGACATCAAGGTGCTCAACGTTGCCGGGCCGCGAGCCTCGAAGGAACCGGAGGTCGGGGCGTTTGTCAAAGAGGTTTTGGACAGAACATGGCCGTCACCATGAAACCGCTACATCCACCGGACAGCCATCATTTGCTCGCCGCCCAAGGTTGGCTTGAGCTTGGGAATCATCTGGAAGCCAACGAGGAACTGGAACGCATCGCGCCTCAACTTCGCGTCCACCCGGACGTACTGGAAGTCCGCTGGCAAATTTATGCCAAGGAAAACAAGTGGGATGCATGCGTGGACATCGCCGGGGCGATCATCAAGCTCGACCCGAATCGACCTGATGCGTGGATTCACCGCTCCTTTGCCCTGCACGCGTTGAAGCGCACACAGGAAGCATTTGACCTCCTGCTGCCCGTGGCGGACAGGTTTCCCAAGGTGTGGACGATTCCATACAACCTCGCGTGCTACTGTGCCCAACTGGGGCGGCTGGACGAATGTCAGGCATGGTTCAAGCAGGCGATGGCCATCGACGAGCATACCGTCAAGCGGGCGGCGCTTGATGATCCTGACTTGAAACCGCTTTGGGATAGCATGAGCGGAACGATGTGGAAGCGTACTGCCTAGGCTTGCCCTTGTCCCCTCACGGCGCGACCGTGGCGCGGTAAAACCGCTGGCCGAACAACAACGTATTGGATTCACCAAAGGAAAATGGTGCGGCATTGGTCAGGAGCGGAATCCAATCCGGCGCTGCCAAATTGGTTGTGACTTGCACCACATAATTTGTTCCCGCCGTACCGTTCACGGTAAACTGAAATTGATTGTTTGTGAACATGAGCGACGAAAATGACGGCGCAATGGCGGGATTGCTCACAGTAAAATTTCCCGCGCTCGTTGCCAGTCCGCCCGGCGCGATCACAGAGACCGGCCCGGTGGTTGCCCCTGTCGGCACCGCGGCGGTAATCTGGTTGCTGGAATTGAGTGTGAAGGCGGCATTGGTGCCGTTGAACCACACCACGGAAGCCCCGGCAAAGTTCGTCCCCTTGATGACCACGCTGGTGCCCACACTGCCGCTGGTGGGTGAGACATTGGTGATGCCCGGCACCGGCGAGCCGTCAACTTTCGCACGGAATACGGCGGCAATGTTGGCAGGAACGGCGGTGAAAAACATGAAACCGGTGTCCAATTCAATCTGTCTCGCGGATGTCAGGTAGGTCTGCCATGAACTGCTCAAACCGTTTGTGACGTTCGGTATGGATACGGCAATCACACGGTTGGTGACACTCAACCGGCTTAATGCTGTGCCACTGTTGGTGGGCACAATCACGGCAATTTTCCAGACGTTTGAGCCGATGTATGCCTTGCCGCTGGGGATTTTTTTTGTGCCAAAGCCGCTTGGCCCGCACAGGATGAGAAGCTCGTTGCCTGCCGAGGCGAACGTGCGGCAGTCGGATTCGAGATTGTTCCAGACGCCCTGATTGTTCGGCCCCGACTGCGGCATGATGTTGGACATGAAAAAAACCAGCTTGTTGTCGGCGGAGGTGTCGGTGCGGTCTTCGGAAGGGCACAGATGCCCGCGATTGAAATCAATGTTGCCGACGCCGTTGTAATCGTCGGTGGTGAGACGAGTAAAATTGGGCGGCAAATTGGTGTCCATGTAATAACTGGTGGAACGAGTGGCCGAGCCGACATCGCCAGCGGTCAAATCCCAACTGGCCCAGACCGGCTCGCCGAGGTTGTCGCTGTAATCAAGTGCCTCAACCGTGCGCTGAACGAGGTAATGATTATGATTGTTCGTGTCTGCGCTGGCATTGCTCGGATTCCCAAGCTGCATTTGCAGTGAGGCGTCGATTGTGGCATTGGCGCACGGAACTAGGAAAAACACCACCGCTGCACTCGCAGTGATTAAAAACAGGGTTCGCATCAAATGTTGTTTCAAGGCACTTAGTATTTAAGCGGACAATTGAGAAATTGTGAATCGTTTTTTATTGCCGCGCCGAAACGCGATAGCAATGTTGCCAATCACACCGGACAGGTGGATGGAGCCATTCCACTTTTTGATTTGCACTGGCGTTTTCGGGCTTGGAGTGGTCAACTCCGGCAACAATATGAAGAAATCATTGGCCCTTTTTCTGGCTCTCGCTTTTCTGTTGCTGCCCCATTTGGCGCTGGCGTGGAGCGGGCCGGGTCATCTCGCCATTGCAGCCGAAGCTTACCGGGAACTTTCACCGGAATTGAAGGCCGAGGCGTTTGACGTGTTAAAAGCGCATCCTGATTTTGCGAAATGGGAAAAAGCCTATCACCCCAATCCGAATCTGGATTTGGCGGCCTACGTGTTCCTGCGCAGCAGCACCTGGCCCGATGAAATCAGGAGAAGCGGCAGCAAATATGACCATCCGAACTGGCACTTCATTGATTATCCCCTGCGACCACCGGCATTCCCCTTGGAACCCGGCCCGAAGCCAACGGACGACGTGCTGTTTGGCGTGGCGCAATGTGAAAAGACGTTGAGCGACACCAACGCCGATCCTGAACTGCGGGCGGTGTATCTGTCCTACCTGATTCATCTGGTTGGCGACATGCACCAGCCGTTGCACTGCGTTTCACTGTTCACGGCTGCCTACCCGAACGGGGATCGGGGCGGCAATGACTTTTATGTGAAACCGGCTCAACGCGGAGTTCGGCTGCATGGCATTTGGGATGATCTGTTGGGTTCGTCCAATAACCCACGGACACAATGGAATTACGCCATCGAGATTGAGGCAAAATATCCCCGAACGTCCCTGCCGGAACTGGCCGCCCATACAACGCCCAAAGAGTGGAGTCTGGAAAGCCGTGAAGTGGCCATCGAGACGGGATATTTGCGTGGTGCATTACAGGGCAGCACCAACGCTGATACCGCCCCGGCGTTGCCAGCCGGTTACACCAAGGCAGCCAAGGCCGTGGCCGAACGACAGGCCGCGCTGGCAGGATACCGTT
>Ga0182017_10002727_pt1 | contig 13286 bp, 13 predicted proteins | sample 712E3DmetaG_FD_120492 | JGI IMG/M metagenome (GOLD analysis project Ga0182017, IMG submission 120492) | Permafrost microbial communities from Stordalen Mire, Sweden - 712E3D metaG | ecosystem: Environmental > Terrestrial > Soil > Wetlands > Permafrost | place: Sweden: Stordalen | collected... | reverse complement strand
CTTTACCAGCATCTTTCCGGCGTCGTGCCAGGGCTCACCCAGATCACCGCCGCCTCGGACGTGGGCATAGGCCATCACCACACCGCGGTCCAGCAGGCTGAGCCGATTCCCGCTGAAACCGAGGGGCAGCGAGTAGCCATAGGAGCCGTAGCCGTAGAAGTAGATTGGATTCCGGCCTTTTGTAAACTTGTCCCTGCGATAGACCAGTGAAACCGGCACCTGTACGCCGTCTTGCGCGGTGGCGTGGACGCGCTCGCTGGCATAGAGCGTGCGGTCGAAGTCGCCGGGAATCTCAAGCTGCTTGAGCAGCGTGGATGCGCCTGTGGCCACATCGTACTCATAGACGGAACTAGGAGTGACCAGCGACTGGTATGCATAACGGAAGGTGGGCGCATCAAAGATGCGGTTGATGTGTGGCTGGGCGCTGTAAGCAGGCTCCGGAAATGCAATCTCACCGGCGGGTGTGGCTTCGGTCCCTTCGCCGGAGAAGCGGCATATCCGCAGCCGGGGCAGGCCTGCCTCACGCTCGCAGGCCACCAGAAAACCGGCAAAGAGATCTACCTCTTCGATCATTACGGCGTCACGGTGGGGAATGAGCTCGGTCCAGTACTCGCGGCCCGGCGTAGCAACCGGAGCGGTTACCAGGCGGAAGTTGCGCCCACGATCATTGGTGCGGATGAACCATAGCCCGTTGCGATGGTCGATTGCGTACTCGTGCTCGTCCCGACGTGGGCAAATGAGAGTGAATACGCCCTCTGGCTCGGCTGCCGGGAGCACCCAGGACTCAGTGGTGGTGTGGCTGGCAAATTCCATTACCAGGAACTTGCCGTCGCGGGTGCGGCCTGCGCCCAAGTTGAAACGCTCGTCGTCGTCCTGGTGGATTAGCACGTCCGCGGCGTGCGGCGTGCCGCGCGTATGCCGCAATAGCTGGTATTGGCGTTTCTGCTCCTCGTCCTCAACGGTGTAGAAGAGGGTCCGATTATCCGCAGCCCATACGACAGAACCGACGCGCTCTACCTCGCCGGGGAGGGTTTCGCCGGTTTCGAGATCCTTGATGTGCAGGGTGTACTGGCGGAAGCCCGTTGTGTCCGTAGTGTAGGCCAGACAGCGGCCGTCGTCGGTGATGTCGGTGGTGCCGATGGAGAAGAATGGGTGGCCTTCGGCCAGCAGGTTGCCGTCCAGGATCACCTGTTCGGGCGCGTCGGGGTCCAGGGAGGTCTTGCGGCAGTGGATGGCGTATTGACGCCCCTCTTCGGTGCGGTTGTAGTACCACCAGCCGCCGTCGCGGTAGGGGACCGAAACATCAGTCTGCTTCACATGGCTGAGCATCTCCTGGTAGAGCTTCTCGCGGAGGCCGGCAAGCGGGGCCATCACGGCTTCGGCGTAGGCATTTTCCGCCTCCAGGTAAGCGGTCACAGCGGGGTCTTGCTTGTCGCGGAGCCAGGCGTAGTCGTCAGTGAGCGTCACGCCATGCAAAACGGTTTCAGTGTGTTGTTTGTCGGCGATGGGAGGCTGGATGGGCTGGTTCTCGGTCATTTGCTTCTCCAGTGTAGTGCAAGGGCGGCCGAGGGAACCTGTCGCACCTAAACCGCGTACAATGAAGAGCGATGAAGGGCTTTTGCCGAGTACATTGGAGCGTCTTCCGGCTGCTTGTGGCCGCGCTCGTGGGATTTTCCGCCACGGCCACTCTGGCCGAGCGGGTAGAAGACCTGCCTAAGCCCACCGGCTACGTGGGTGACTACGCCAGCGTGCTGTCTCCCGAGGCGATAGCGCGCTTGGAACGTCTCTGCAGCCAGCTCGACCACTCCCAGGCCAATGCGCAGATCGCCGTTGTCACCATCCATACCCTGAACGGCGCCGATGCGGCAGAGTACGCCAATGCACTGGAAGATAAGTGGAAGATGGGCCGCAAGGGCTCAGATCGCGGAGCGCTGGTACTGCTGGCCGTCGACGACCACAAGTACCGGATTGAAGTGGGTTATGGCCTTGAAGGCATTCTGCCCGACGGCAAGGTAGGCGACATCGGGCGGGAGATGGTTCCGCTGCTGCGGGCCAGCGACTATGATGGCGCCATCAGCCAGGCAGTCGGCGAGGTGGCTCAGGTGATCGCCGCCGACGCCAAAGTGACGCTGGACGAGGAGCCGGCTCTGCAGCAGCCGGTCCTGCGGCACCACTCATCCGGGGTCAGTTATGTCCGACTCGTCATCCTTCTTATCGTGGTAGCCCTCTACTTATTCCGTGTTTTGGGCAGTTTTGGCTTGTTTGGCGCATGGGGCCTGGGGCTTTTGTCGGGCGGAATCGTTGGCAGGGGCGGCGGAGGAGGATTTGGCGTGGGTGGCGGCGGCGGCGGTGGCTTTGGCGGATTCGGCGGTGGCGGATTTGGCGGTGGTGGAGCCGGCGGAAGCTGGTAGGATTTCACGTTTTTGAAAAATGGGCTTCCTTGAGTGGAGGCCAAAGGAGAAGGGAACTGTTATGAGTCGTGGAGTTGGAATTGCACTCGGAGTCGTAGGCGTTCTGATCCTGATTGTGCTGATGGTCTTTGGCAGCTTTATCGGCGCCCGGAACCAGATGGTAGCGAAGGATCAGACGGTAAAAAGTATGTGGTCTGAGGTGGACGTGCAGTTGGAGCGGCGCGCCGACCTGATTCCCAACCTGGTGGAGACAGTGAAGGGCTTTACCAAGGAAGAAAGCACCGTCTTTGGCGATATTGCCAACGCCCGCGCCGGCATGTTGAATGCGCAGGGACCGCAGGGGAAGATCGCGGCCAACGGGAAGCTGGATTCGGCCCTGGGCCGCCTGCTGCTGCTCACTGAGAACTACCCACAACTGCGGTCGAGCGACCAGTTCATGCGCCTACAGGATGAGCTTTCAGGGACTGAGAACCGCATCAGCGTGGCGCGCAAACGTTACAACGACGCGATCCAGGCGTACAACACCTTCATTCTTCAATTTCCCAACAATATCTGGGCGGGATTGGCCGGTTTCAAGGAGAACGACGCCTACTTCAATGCCAGCCCGGCGGCGCGGACGGTTCCGGGAGTCAAGTTCTAAGAGCTTTACGGATAGTGTCAGGTCATGGGTGCCCCATCCTCGCCGCGTCTTTGTTTTTGCGGCTAGGGTGGGATAGCAAACAACGCATACGCGAAAAGAGGCCATCCCGCTCGGGGGATGGCCTCTTCCATGATAGGGCTTCGGACGCCCGGACCGGCCTACTTGAAGGAGGAGACGGCGTGGGCCTCGTCGTCGTAGATGTCGAAGACGGTGTAGAGCTTGGTCAACTGCAGCAGGTCATGAACCTTCTTGGTCAGGTTTAGCAGCTTGAGCCCGGCAGCCTGATTCTTGGCGGTAGTATAGGCGCTCACCAACTCGCCTAACCCCGAGCTATCGATATAGTTCACGTCAGCCAAATTCAGCAGGATGCTCTTCGATCCCTTGGCTATCAGGTTGCGAATGGCATCGCGCAACTGCACACTGCCCTCGCCGAGAGTGATCCGCCCGCTAAGGTCCAGAACGGTTACGCCGTCCACTTCACGGGAAGCAATAGTAAGTGCCACGGAAAATCCTCCTTGTTGGTAATACTGTTATAGCACCTAGGCAGGCCTGTGTGCTGTGGAAGCTCCGGCCAGCCCGGCCGCCAGTGAAAAACAATGGTTTTCAACTCCAACCGCTGCTTAGTGCGGAAGCATCTACAGTTTATCGACTGCCAGAGCTAGATGTTGATCAGCGTCAACTCGGTTCCAGGATGCAGTTGACGAAAGTGTACCTCATCCATGAAGGAACGGATGAGGAAGATGCCGCGGCCGGTGCCTCGCAAGAGATTTTCCGGGGCCAATGGGTCGGGCAGCTTCTCCGCATCGAGGCCCCTGCCCTGGTCGGCGATGGTAAAGACGAGCGCCTTGCCGGTGTTCTCGAAGCTGACCGCGATCTGCTTGGCGGGATCGTACTGGTTGCCGTGCAAAACAGCGTTTATCGCCGCCTCGCGCACCGCCATGGTCACGCGGAATCGCTCGTTCTCATTCAGGCCGGCTTCCCCGGCCAGCTTCTCCGCGGCAGCCTCCACCTGGCTGACGCTCTCCATGGTGGAGCTCAGAGATAAACACAGCCGGCCTGCCCTGGACTCGCTCACCGCGTCTCTCTCCGCCCCTGCCGGAACGGGCGGGCGCACTGCCCTCCCGCGCACCGGTAACCTTGATGCAGTTTCATGGCTGGCGATGAAATGTGTCAAGCGGCGGCTCCGAATCGCTACTTCTTGTAGTAGGTCGCATTGACCGTCACAAACTGCTGCATTTCTCCCGGCAGCTCGTCCACCTCGAAGATGGCCTCGCACTCGCAAACCGCGATGCAGGAGCCGCAGTTGATGCACTTCTTCGGATCAATGTAAAGCTGCGCGACCATGGCGAATCCGGGCTCGTCCGCCGTGGGATGGATTGCGTCGCTCTGACACGCATCCACGCAAGCCAGGTCTTTGATGCAGTTGTCTGTGATGACGCTGAAGTTGGGCATGATTCAAATCTCCACGAAAAAGTTGCTCTCGCGCGCGGTCTTCTTGGCCCCTGGCTTACCTGTCGGTGCAGGAGTAGCAGGGGTCGATGGAGGCCTGGATCAAGGGCGTATCCGCAAGCCGTGCTCCCATCACCATCCAGCGGATGGCCGGCATATTGGCAAAGGTAGGCGTTCGCACGTGCACGCGGCTGGGATTTCTGGAGTCCTCTTTCCAGGAGACGCTGTACATGACTTCTCCGCGCGGAGCTTCAACGCGGCTGGTGGCCGTTCCGGTGACGAATTCGAGCTTGTCACCTGCGTACAACTCGCCGGGAGGCATCTTGGTGAGTGCCTGGCGAAGAATCTTGCAGCTCTCCATAATCTCCAGCGCCCGTACTAGCAATCGTGCCCGCACGTCGCCATCCTGCTGGACCGGTACGTCGAACTCCATTTCGGGGTATGCCGCATACGGGGCGGCGCGGCGCAGGTCCTGGGGCAGCCCGGAGGCGCGTGCCGTAGGCCCGACGACGCCGCAGGAGACGGCCTTCTCATGGGTCAGGACCCCGATGCCTGCGCAACGCGAGGTGGCCGTCTTGCTGGTGGTGAAGATGGGGATGACGGTGCGGATCATCTCGCGTTCCAGCGCCTCGACCATGGCGAGGATCGCGAGCGGATCTTCGATGTCGCGGTTGACTCCGCCGACGCGGTTCATCGAGTAGTTGACGCGGTTGCCGGAGATGGCCTGGAGCACGTCCATCACCTTCTCGCGCAGCTCGAAGCAGGTCATGAACATGGTCTTGAAGCCCATGAGCTTGGCCGCGATGCCCGCCCAGAGCACATGGGAGTGCAGGCGTTCCAGCTCCGCGACGACCACGCGAATGTACCGGGCGCGCGGGGGCGGCGTCAGGCCGGTCAGCCCCTCCATCGCCTGGCAAAGTGTAAGCGTGTGGATGTTGGAGCAGATGCCGCAGACGCGCTCCATCAGCGCGATCACTTGGATATAGTTGCGGCTCTCGGCCAGATGCTCGATGCCGCGAAAGTTAAATCCGATGTGCAGCTTGGCGTCGGAGACGGTTTCGCCCGTGCAGATCAGGTCCAGCTTGTAGGGCTCTTCCAACGCTGGGTGGTAGGGTCCCATGGGAATCTTGTAGCTCATTCGTCCTCCTCGCGCAGGTTCACGCCCGGCTTGTCTCCATGGCGCAGAAGAAGCGGTTCGTACTCGCGTCCCAGAAAGTCAACGGCGAAGCCTTCGTGAATCTCGCGCTCAATCCAGTCCACGGCCTCGCACAGGTCGTAAATACTTTCGATGGAGTTGCTGGCAAGCAGGAAGGTAAAGCCCAGCAACTGGCCGTCGAGGTCCCAGTGATACTCCAAGCGCATGCCTTCCGTGCCGGGCAACTGGTATGCGGTGATGGTGACAAAGCGGGCCTGAAGGGCGTTCATGGTTTTGGCCAGATCGCGCACATTCAATGCGCTGGCCGTCAGCCAATGGACGCCTCCCTTTTCAATCCAGGGTTCCGCCGTCCCCAGTTTTTCCAGAATGCTATCGATTAATGTCATTGCGCGCCTCCAGCGGCGGGATTTGGTTCTTGTCCGGCAGCAGCCGGCGAAGCAGCCGGGGCAGCTTTCGGAGCAGGCGGCTTACGGGCGACGGTATAGGACTGCTTCAACGCGCCAATGGTCAGATACACGGGCGGACATTCGGGATCCTGGCTGAGCGCGCCGGCCTTGCAGCCTTCAACGCAGCGCCCGCAAAAGGTGCATTGGCCGGGATCGTAGCTCCATTTGAACTCGCCTTTGCCGGCGCGGAAGGTGATGGCGCGCGAGGTGCAGCGGAATTTGCAGATGGCGCAGCCGGAGCAGAGCGCGGGATCGAAGCGCACCTGGCCTCGAAAGCCCTGGCTCATCGCCGGGCGCGCGGGAAATAGCAAGGTCCGAGAACCGCCCCAAAGGTTCTTCCACAACATGGTGAGTATGTTCATGATCTGAACCTCATGAAGAGCGCGGACGAGATAGCCAGAACCGCGAAGATCAGCGTGCATTGCCAGTAAAAGCGCACCGTGGTGTCGATGGCCAGCCGCGCCGTAGCTGCGGCCAGCACCGACAATAGCAGCACGACGCCGAAGGAGAGCGCGACGAAGACCAGGGCGGCCAGCCACCAGATGGTCAGATGCGGTGCAACCAGCGTGGCTACCAGGCCGGTTGCGGCAACCCATTCCAGGCCATGCGAGAGTTCCCACATCGCCAACTCAGGGCCAGCGTACTCAACCATCGGGCCGGAGTAAATCTCCTGCTCGGCGTTAGGCAGCGAAAAGGGATTGAGATGGAGCTTCGCGGGCAGGCAGACCAGAATCGCCACGATGCCGAGAATCTGCAGCGGCGAGAACGGCAACCTGGCCAATGCCTCAAGGCTGAAGGTGCGCTGCGAGGCGGCGATGGAGACGATGGCTAGGAGAAAGACGATGTTGTAAGAGACGCTCAAGACAGCTTCACGCGCCGAGCCGATCTCGCCAAAAATGGAGCGCGAGGAGAAGCCCGCCGCGATGATGCACATGGAGGGGAGCTCGAGCAGCGCCAGGAGCAAAATCAGGTCGCCCTGAAAGCCGCCTGAAGAAGGCAGCACGGGCAGAAGGCCGACAGCGCCGGCCGCCGCCGAGACTGCAATCAGCGGCCAGGCCTTCATCAGCAGTCCGCCGATGCCGCTGCGAGGAGGGGTGTCTTTTCCGAGCAGCTTGATGAAATCGTAGAAGGGCTGCATGAAGGGAGGGCCGATGCGCCCCTGCATTAAGGCAACCGATTTACGCTCAACCCAGAGAAAGAACCAGGCGGCAGGCACAGCGAAGAGAACTCCGGGAAAGATGAGCAGGCGCGCCAGGGCAGTGATCAGATTCATGACTGGACCTCGCTGGGAGCGGATTCTGTTTTGGCCGCGCATGCGCAATCGCCGCCGCAATCCGATCCGGACAAAGGCATGACAACCGGCTCAATGGGCAACTTCTTCGCCGCTCTCTCGGCCAGAATCCCCGCAGCCATGGCGACGCCCTGGATAATGGCGTCGGGACGCGGCGGACAGCCGGGCACAAAGACATCGACCGGGATGTGCTTGTTCAGCGGCCCGGCGAGCGTCCGGCTGTCGATGAAGACGTTGGTGGTCGCCGGGCAAGAGCCAATGGCTACAACAGCCTTCGGTCCGCAGACCTGGCCGTAGACGGTCTTGATCGCGTTCACCGCGTTGTGGGTGATGGGCCCGGTGATGCAAAGAATGTCGGCATGACGCGGGCTGCCTTCCAGGCGTACGCCCAACTGCTCGGCGTCGTAACGGGGCGTTAGACTGGCGATCAATTCGATATCGCAGCCGTTGCAACTGCCCCCGTTCATGTGAAAGAGCCAGGGGCTGCGGCGCCGACAGTAGCACATCAATTTATTCCAAGGGTTCATGGTCTCCCCCAATGCAGCATTTGCAGTGTGTCGGGCCATGCTCCGGCAACCAGCAGCAACACCACCAGCAAAACGATCACGGTTTGTAAAACGAACGGCTCGTTCTTTTGATGCGGGAGAGCCGAGTCTGGATGCGGGGCGGATGGCGGTCCCCACCACACGCGCGTCAACGCCAGCACGTACGCAATCAGCGCAAAGATAGAAGAGAGGATGAAAACCGCCAGCAGTAGTGGGTTAATCTGCAACGCGGTCTCATAGAGACGCCAGCGGCCGATGTATCCGAGCATCGGCGGCACGCCCAGCATGGCCAGCATACCGAAGAGGAATCCGAAGGCGCTTACTGGGTAGCGCGTGGCCAGCCCCCTAGGTTCGCCATCGAGCGCGCCATCGGCCTCGGGAGCGCTGAGGCAGATAAAGAGCAGCGCCTTGGCTAGGGCATGAGTAGCTGCCGCGAAGACAACACCGGAAGTTCCCAGAGCATTGGCCGAGGCCAGTCCCAGCAGCAGGAAGCCGATGTCTTCGATGGTTGAAAGAACCAGCAACCGCTTGAGGCTGCGCTGCGTGAGCATCAGCAGAGCGGCGATAAACGATGTAGCGGCGGCCACGCCCAGCAGAAGTCCCTGCGGTGTGAGCAGGCCCGGAGAAGCCTGCGCAACCACATACAGTTCGCCGAAGACGGCCATATCGACCACAGCGATAATCAGTCCCAGCACCAGGGAAGGCAGCTCATCGGCTAGGCTGAGTAGCCAGAAGAAGAGCGGAACCGCGGCCAGCTTGACGCAGACGCTGGTCAGCAGCAGCGCTCGCGCCCAATCGGGCTCTCCGCGCTCCATCAATACGTCGCTCGTAACCAGAGACAAAGCCGAGATGGCTACAACCGTTAAGTAGGTCAGCTTGGCGAGTTTCGTCCGTGCGTATCTCCAGACCAGCGCTACGGTCACGAGTGCGGCCGCTTCCAAGAACCCAAGACGATTCCAGGGATCAGTAACGACAAGGCCTTGGATGGAACATATGCCAGCGACAAGTATCACCGGCGCTAGGATGAGGCTCTTTTCGTGGGCCAGCGCGGCCAAAATCAATGCAATCGCAGCCACGGCGCAGGCGGCAATCAGCAGCAACGGTACTCGCGGCGCGGGAAGTGCTGCGGCGCTCACAGCTCCGGGGGCAAGCCAGCGCATCCCGGCCAGTACTGCCGCTGCCAGTACGATAACCAGCACCGCCGCATACCGCTCCATCCAAGCGGCCACCGCGCCCAACCAGCGCGAAACCGTCTGCAAGCCGCTCCACACGCCCAGATAAACGCGATCCACATTGGTCCAGCGGAAGAAGGAATGCCAGTTGCCGAGAAAGATCTCGGAGAAGTCGCCGGCTGTGAGCCTTCCCTGCGACGACAAGGGTTCTCCGCCGGTAAAGATGCCGCCACCCCACCCCACGGACGAAGACCCGTCCGCGGGGACCCCGGCGCCTACACCTGCCAGTGCCGCGCCGCCGCCGGCAGTCGCGGCCGGAGTCTGGCGCGAGACATAGGCGATGGCATAAATCGCGCCGCCCAGAACAAGCGATACCAGGGCCAGCACCAGGCCGCCGGTGGTGGAGAAGCTGCCCGCGTCGGCGGACAATCCGAACCAGGTGACCGAAACCGCCTTCAGTTGCAGTACGCCCAGGATGGGATTGAGAAAGTAGTTGACGGCCAACTGCGGCGCAACGCCCAGCACTACACTGCCCGCAGCCAGAATACCCATTCCCAAAAGCATCGTCGGCGGAGACTCGTGAGCGTCTTTGGTGGCCTCGGTCAACGGCCCCAGGAAGACCGCGCTGGTAGCCTTTGCGCCCAAAAAGACCGTGCCCAGGCTGACCGCCCAGGCCACAATCGCCGGAACCGTCCATCCTGCCTGCAACGCCGCCGCGTAGAGCATCCACTTGCTGGCGAAGCCGCTCATCAGCGGAATGCCCATCATGCTGCCCACGCCGATTAACCAGGACAGCGTCGTAAGCGGCATCCGCTGCGCCAGGCCGCCCAACTGGTTCATATCGCGGGTGCCTGAGGCGTGCTGCACCGAGCCGGCAGTCAGGAAGAGGCCGCCCTTGAAGAATCCGTGATTCAGGCAATGGAGCAGCCCCGCGGCAATGGCCAGCGGCGTGCCGATTCCCAGCCCCATCATCATGTAGCCGATCTGGCTCACCGTGGAGAAGGCCAGCATGCGTTTCAGGTCGGTCTGCACCATGGCGTACATCACGCCCACCGCCATGGTCACCGTGCCTACCCACACCAGAGAATCATTGCCCCAGGCAAAGCCTCCAGCCGTCGGCCACGCGCCAAAGCTGTGCATGCGGCAGGCGAGATAAACGCCGGCCTTTACGTAACAGGCCGCGTGCAACAGGGCGCTCACCGGTGTCGGAGCAGCCATGGCCTCGGGAATCCACGTATGCAGGGGGAACTGCACGGATTTGGCGACCAGCGAAACCAGCATCAACACAAAGACACCGCCGGTGAAGGCGTGGGCCACGGCCGGATCGGTCCAGAGAGCGCTGCCGGTGCGGTAATAGATGACCAGGATGGCCGCCAGCAGGCCGTAGCCCGCGATATGCGTCATCAGCAGCACCTTGCGCGCGCCGTTGACTGCCTCGCGGTTGGTGTACCAGAAGCCCACCAAAGTGAAGGAGCAGAGGCCGACCAGTTCCCAGCAGAGGTAGAAGAAGAAGAGGTTGGCGCTGTAGACCAGCCCGACGAATCCGCCGATGAAGACCAGCATCGAAGCGTAAAAGCGCGTGGCAGCCTTGTCGTGGGCCATGTAGCCGATGGAGTAGAGCAGCACGAAGCCGCCCAGGAATGTCCCCATAAAAGCAAAAAGGACGCTGAGCGCGTCCACATGGAAGACGAGGGCCATCGGCCCATCCCACGGCAGGAGTTTGAGCTCCACCGCCTGCCCTGCCCACACCGTCGGGGCCACGCCCGCCACGGCGAGCATCGCCGGCAGGCAGCTGAGAAAGGCCAGGACACCCTTTGTCCGGGCGGAAGAGAGGCGCGCTACAAGTAGCTGGAGCGCCGCGCCCAGCAAAAGCGAGCAGGGAGCAAGAAGTACAAGGGTCGCAGCCGTCATGCCTCAAATAGTAGGTGTGCGAGAGAAGGCCGTGATGTGATGAAACTCACATTTAGGTTTCATATGCCGCATTACGGGACGACGGGCAGGGGGTTGGTAGGCCAGGGTTGGACAACACGCCGGTCTGGTTTTTCAGGAGGATGGGCGGGGAATGGGAGACGGGCGGTCGGGGTTTGCGGTCTCACCCCCCTTGCCGGGGTGAAACTGCGTCAAGGATGGGGTATCCGGCCTGCGGCAAAGGTGGTAAGTTCTTTGTTTCGGTAGGGCGAAGCGGGTGTTTTTGACCTAATCCTTTTCTTTTGCTGGGGTTGCAGCAAAAGTGGGGGGGTAGGGGCCAGGGAGCAGGGAATAGGGAGTAGCAAAGCATCGCGGCTCTGGTCCTCGTTCATGCTTTTATTGTGCGCCGAAGGAGGGTAATTATCTGCAAACCACCTGCGGTGGGGCTGACTGCCTTCGGCGCGGGGGACGAAAAGCAACCGAGAAGTACTGTACTGGGCCTAACGACGGGGAATCCCACTCGGCGATCTTCCGTGTGATTTCGAGGTCCATTACCCTCATCTCTAATTCGGAAGGCTTCCTCTTGAGGTAAAGTTCCTGTCTCTGGCAAGCCTTTATTCCAGCAAAACTGATGAAACCATCTTTAACTACGTCCTCTCGGTCTTTCAGTGAGAAGTTGATTAAAGGGGCGCAGCCGAAGTCTCTTTTAGGCGAAAAACACTTCTTGGAATCTATTGCATCAGCCATCTTTTCTAAGAATGAGCGGCGGAAGTTCACATCCCGAATGGTATTGAAAATGGCGGCGAGTGCACTGAAGTGGTGGAAGAAGACATCTTCTTGTAGGAGCGCTTTCTGCTGTGATGTCGTTAAGCTGGAAGCAAGCCCAGTAATGTATTGATCGGCGGATGTACACCCCATCTGGATGGAGTAGGACGCAAGGTCTTCGGGAGAGATTACAGGTGTTGGTCTCACGCTTCGTCCTTTCATATGTGCCTCAAGGCCGCAGCTAGACCTTACATTGCGCGTGACCTAAGCCTCGCATTTGGCCATCTCTTGCTTCGCCTGCGAATTGGGTCCGACTTAAGCTTCTTATTGATAGTTTTCTTCATCTGTATTAATGGTCCCATGGAAGGCAAAGTACGTCCATACGAATCGACAAGGACCGCGGCGAAAAAAGCGCGTTTCGGCGAAGAAGTCATGGCCAAATTAGTTGTGCTTCCCCTTCCACTCGGCGTACGGCCCCTGGAAGTCTTCGATGCCGTCGTCGTGGAAGACCCAAAGTCGCGTGGCGACTTCGTCGATCAGGTCGTGGTCGTGTGTGACTAACAGGACCGTGCCTTCGTAGCGCTGGAGGGCGATGTTGAGGGCGTTGATAGCTTCTAAGTCTAAGTGATTAGTCGGCTCGTCGAAGATGAGGATGTTGGGCTTGGTGAGGATGAGCTTGCAAAAAGCCAGGCGCGCCTGCTCGCCGCCCGACAATGCTTTGGTCTGCTTGTCGCCCTCTTCGCCGCTGAATAACATTTGCCCTAATATGCCGCGGATATCTTCAACATGGGCATCGGGCTTCCAGCGATGGAGCCACTCGGCCACGGTGAGGCCGTGTTCGATAGTCGCGCCCACGTCCTGCGGGAAGTAGCCGATCTGCGCTTCGTGGCCCCAGAAGACCGTACCCGAATCAAGAATAAAATCCTTGTCGGCGAGGCCGGGATAGTTATGCAGCAGGCTCTTGAGCAGGGTGGTTTTGCCGGCGCCGTTGCGGCCCATGAGGCAGATGTGCTCGCCGCGCAGGAGGTTGGCGGTGAAACCGTCGATGACTTTGTGGTCGCCGTATAACTTGGTCAGGTGCTTGAACTCGAGAATGTGCTTGCCGCTGGGGCGGAGCTGGTCGAAGCGGATGTAGGGGCGGGCGATGTTGGAGCGGGCGAGGTCGTTGGTTTGCAGGCGCTCGACCTCTTTGCGGCGGCTGGTGACCTGGGAGGAGCGGGTTCCGGCGGAGAAGCGGGCGATGAAGTCGTTGAGCTGGGCGATCTTTTTTTCGCGCTGGGCGTTTTGCGATTCGAGGGTGGAGCGGATTTGGGTTTTGGCCATCACCATCTCGTCGTAGCCGCCGGTGTAGGTGATGATGGTCTGGTAGTCGATGTCGGCGGTGTGGGTGGTGACGGAGTTGAGGAAGTGGCGGTCGTGGGAGATGGCGATGAGGGTGCCGTCGTAGTTGTTGAGGAAATCCTGCAGCCAGTGGATGGATTCGAGATCGAGGTAGTTGGTAGG
>Ga0182017_10002724_pt1 | contig 13293 bp, 10 predicted proteins | sample 712E3DmetaG_FD_120492 | JGI IMG/M metagenome (GOLD analysis project Ga0182017, IMG submission 120492) | Permafrost microbial communities from Stordalen Mire, Sweden - 712E3D metaG | ecosystem: Environmental > Terrestrial > Soil > Wetlands > Permafrost | place: Sweden: Stordalen | collected... | reverse complement strand
TTTTACTGCATAATTTTTCATCTTTTCTAAATTTAGGCATATTACTAACAATTTATTATAAATAATAAAAAAGGGGGATTTTTATCCCCCTTTTTTTTATAAGGTTCATAGTTTTTATTTGCTTTTTCTGTTTTTATTAAATTCTTTAATAAAAATATCTAATGCCATTGTCATAGATGGTGCCTGAGGTATTGGGGCTTGTATGTCAAGTCTTAAGCCTGCTTCTTTTACCGCTTTGGCTGTAGCATCTCCAAATGAAGCAATTTTAATTTCATTTTGTTTGAAATTTGGAAAGTTCTGAAACAGAGATTTGATTCCTGTTGGACTGTAAAAAACTAAGATATCGTAATCAATATTCGCAAGATCTGAAAGATCACTGCAAACAGTTCTATATAAAACAGCTTTTGAAAATTTTAACTTTAGTCTTTCTAAAAGCAATGGTATTTCAGGTTTGTGATTATCTGAAAGAGGAACAAGATACTTTTCATCCCTGTTTTTAACTAATACATCTTCAATATCAATTAATGAATTTTTCCCGTAGAAGATCTTTCTTTTTCGATACACAATATATTTTTGAAGATAAAATGCAACAGATTCAGAAGTGCAAAAGTACTTCATAGTATCAGATACCGTGATGCGAAGCTCTTCACAAATTCTGAAAAAATGATCAATTGCTGTTTTACTTGAAAAAATTATTGCAGTATGCTCTAAAATGTCGATTCTCGACTGCCTGAAATCTTTAGCTGATAAACCCTCTACATGACTAAATGGTCTGAAATCAATTTTCAAATTGTTTTTTAATGCTAGTTCACGATAAGGTGATTTTTCGTTGTCAGGCTCTGGCTGTGACACAAGAATTTTCTTGATTCTCAAGGCGCTTAATTTTTATTGTTAATAATTTGATTTACAAAATTATACTCGAGAATTGATTAACTTGTAAAGCAATATTATTGGTAAAAATTCAACTGTGCAAAGGTATAAAATCCAATAGAATAATAAAATACCTTTTTGCAACATTATTCTAGTAGCCCTGAAAATACTAATGAAGTAAAGTATAAAAATTATTAAAAGACTTATCAATAATGCCATGATTTTAAATTTCTCAGATAAAATATAAATGATAAAAATAAATGGTAACAAAAACAATCCCATCGCTTTATAATAAATGAATGTACTATGTAAATATTCATTAAATACTTGTTTTTGATAAAGAATAAAACCAAATATTTTATTTATAATATATCTATAAACATAAATGGAAACAATAAAACCAAAGCAAAAAAATAACATGAGAAATGATTTGCCAATTAATATTTCATGGTTAAAATATTTAATCAAGTAAAAAATGAACGATCCTCCTGTAATTGTAAATATTACATTTAAAAGCAGATAAAGTCTATCTATTATAATATTTTGATCATTATAAAGCTTTGCTTCATCAGAATAATTTATTATTGCACGTAAAAGCTGGATTAAATATTTATTATATGATATTTTAATCCATACGAATAAAACAAATGAAGTAAGTATAAAAGGTAATATTATATTGCTAATATCAATATAGTCTATGTATTTATGCAGAGTTTCTTTTATTGGTTTTGAGTTGAAAGATATTATTGAATTTTCATTAACATTATAAATAACTTTTTCATTGCTAATTAATTTATAAACGTTGCTTTTTACTGATATTATGTTATTCCAAGGTTCATATGTATAGGTTTTTATAATAGAGGTGGAATTAATCGTGTCTTTTTGATTCTTTATAAATATTTGATGTGAAATATCAATATTTTTATTTGTAATTTGCATATTAATGCTATCTGAAGTTACAATTGGTTTATTTAAAATTGTATTGGGCGGAATGTTATCATTTTTATGACTTGATTTAATAATTATACTGTCATTTTTTACTTGAGAATTAATACCCAGAGAATCGCTCATTGCAATCATATTAACAATTGATAATTAAACTATTGACCGTCTAAACTATTTATTCAAAACAAATGACATCTAAACTCAATAATGTATAAATTAAAATTTGATCTAAAATTAATTCGTATTCTAGTATTTCCAAGATAAATTATGCCACAATAATAAATAATTGTCATTCTTTGTTTTTTGTATCAATAATTATTGTGACGGGTCCGTCATTTATTAGTTCAATTTGCATATCTGTTTTAAATTTGCCAGCTTTTACCGATTGTCCAAAATCCTTACTTATCTGGTTAATAAAATCTTTATAGATTTTATTAGCAGTTTCTTCTCTTGCTGCTCTTGTATATGAAGGCCTGTTCCCTTTTTTTGTGCTTGCTAACAAAGTAAATTGACTGACAACCATAATATTACCTTGAATTTCCTGGACATTTTTATTCATTACCCCACCAGCGTCATTAAAAATCCGTAACAAAACTATTTTTTTACTAAGCCATAATATATCATCCATTTTATCGCTTTCTTCTATAGCAAGTAAAACAAGTAAACCTTTATCAATTTTGCTTACTTTCAGATTGTTTATTGTTAGGTTAACTCTTTTTACTCTTTGAATAACTGCTCTCATTTTCTTGGTATTTATGTTTAAGTATTATAAATTGATTTAAACTATTTTTGAATAATTTATTTTATTGAATTTTTTGACTCAATGAAAATTTTAAAAAAAATTATTTTTGTCTTATTTGGACTTGTGTTTTTCATCTTGCTTTCGGTAATAATTATATTAAAGTATTTTGAAAAAGAAATATATAAAATTGCTTTGGTTCAAATAAATAAAAATTTAAATATTGAAATTTCTTCTAATAGAACAAAACTATTATTATTCCAATATTTTCCAAATGCTGCCTTGTCATTCAGCAATGTAAAAATTGACATTAATAAAAGTTTCTCACTCGCAAAAGTTGATACATTTAAGTCCTATAATTTCATTTCAATAGATCAATTAACTTTTAAAATTAGCTTATTTAGTCTTCTTAAGAATCCAATTATTATTAAAGGCATAGAAATAAAAAATGGTTCTATCTTAATGTTAGAAAATTTAAATAATATAACTAACTATCAATTAAGGAATAATCTGTCAAAAAACTCAAATGCATTAATTTTTCAAGTTCAAAAACTTCAAATGAAACATATCCATTTCAGATATTTTAATGAAAAAACCGATTTTTATTTTAATACTTATTTGGAAAGTTTAAATATTCAAGGAAAAATTCAAAACACTTATAGTAATTTTAAAATTACATCTTTTCTTAATTATATTTTTATTTCTCATAAAAATTTAAAATATTATGCTAAACATACTTCCAATGTCTCTTTTACATTTATTTCCAAACCTGAAATTGTTTTATTAAACGATGGGTTTTTATCTATCAACAATGAATTATTTATGTTCAAAGGAAGTTATTTGTTTGCAAATGTTAAAAGATATAATTTCACATTACAGACACGTAAATTAAATTTTACCAGCATTCATAATTTCAATATCCTTATTCCTAAAGAAATATCATCTCTAGATGGTAATTTTACAATATATCTTAACTTTTTTGGGAAAAACGAAATAAATTCTCCTTTACATTTTTATGCTCTATCTTCTCTAAATAATCTTTCTTTCAATTATACTAAATACAAATTCAATAATATTAATTTTAAATTTCATGCAAATGGAACATATTTAAATTCCTTAAAAGTAACTATTTATACAAAAGAAATTAAGGGAACTTTTTTTAATTCATACTTTAGTTTAACCGATGTAAAGTACAAAACTTTAAATGATTCTGTATTTGGACAAGGTTCGGTTATTATTAATTGTTCCGATCTTAAAAATTTAATCAACGATAGCGTAATTAAAATTACTGATGGAAAAATTAAATTATCATTTGCACTTAAATCAAGAATTAAGAATAATATTAAAAATAATCTTCTAGGAATTTTAAAAAACTCGAGAATTTCAATATTAAAACTTAACTGCTCATTGTTTAATAATAACTATTCCATAATAAATTTAAATAGTGAAATGTTTGGTTCAGATATAAATTTAAATATCCCTTATTTAGAGGGCATTATAAATAACAATCACATAATTTTTTCTGGTATTGTTGCTAATTATCAATCCTTTTTAATCGATTCCTTTCAGAAAATTGAAATCAATGGTATGTTAAATGGAAAGTTTTTGAATTTAAATGATATTATAACTAATAACAAATCTGTAACTAGTGATAATTCATTTAAACATAGGAATTTTTCACTATTTGTTGACTTACACGTAAAATATGACACTGCTATTTTTAAAGATTTCACATTTAGTAATTATCAATCAATATTTCACTATTCAAATGGAAAGTATTTATTTAGCAATATTAGTACAGCATTTTGTGGAGGTATAATTTCAGATGGAACTTTAAAAATTTGTACTGATTCCAGTTTCTTAAGTTTTACTACAAATTGCAATTTTAAACTTATTGATATTGAAACACTTTTTTTAAGATTTAATGAGTTCGGACAAAATGAGATTACATCAAAAAATATTAAAGGAAAACTTAGTGGAAATGCAAAATGTAAAATTAGTTGGAGAGATAATATTTTTTTAAAGGAGAATTTTATAGGTAATATCAATTTTGAACTTATTAATGGACAATTGAATGGATTTCAGCCAATTTATAAATTATCAAAATACATTGATATTTCAGAGTTGAATAATATTAAATTTAAAAAATTGAATAATACGATTACTATCAGCAATAAAATAGTTAACATCCCAGTTATGCAATTAGATAATTCCGCTTTAAATTTATCTATGTCTGGTTCTCATTCATTTGAAAATGAATACGAATATCATTTTAAAGTAATACTTTCAAATTTTTTACTTAAAAAACAAGTTGATAAAGTGAAAAATAAAAGAGAATATTTTCAAACTGAAAAAGATACTTTAAGAATAATTTACTTGAAATTGGCGGGCAATAGCAGTTCTTACAAATTTACGTATGATGGAAAGCTGGCTTTGAAAGCCTTTTCGAATAATATTAAAACAGAAAAAAATAAATTTAAAAAAATATTTAATGATGAATTTGGTTTATTTAAAAATGATAGCTCTATAATAAATAATACAAATAAATTAAAAAAGAAAAAAAATATTGATATTGAGGAAATTGGAATAGACAAAAATCAAATAGAAATTGATAAAAAAAGAAAAAATGAAAAAGAAAAAAATAAAATTGAATGGAAAGATGAATAATATTGTAAACTATAAAAACATTTAAACTTGACAATCTATAATAGAAAACAATGGTGGAAATTAATTTTATTGTTAGTAGCTATTAGTATAGGTGTTTCATCCCTGTATTATACCAGTATACTTGTAAAAAAACTCTCTTTTGAAGAAAGAAAAAAGATTGAACTTTGGGCTGAGGCTACGAGACAATTAGGAGAAGTTGATATTTCAGAAAAAGATTTTGGCTTTCTACTTCAAGTAGTCCGAAATAATAGAACAGTTCCTGTAATACTGACCGATTCTGCAAAAAATATATTATCATTTAGGAATCTCGATTCAATTAGAGCAATGAATCCTGTTTATGTGAAAGAGCAATTAAATAAGATGAAGCATGAAAACGAGCCGATCCCTATATATATCGGAAACAATAATAAAAATTACATTTATTATCAGGATTCATATTTACTTCATCAGTTGACCTATTATCCTTATATTCAAATTGGGGTAATTCTTCTTTTCATTTTTGTAGCTTATTTGGCTTTCAGTGCTTCAAGAAAAGCAGAACAAAACCAGGTCTGGGTGGGTCTGACCAAAGAAACAGCTCACCAACTTGGAACACCTACCTCATCTTTAATGGCTTGGACTGAATTAATTAAAGATAAATTTAATGATTCTGAAATGGTAAATGAATTTGAAAAAGATGTTAAACGCCTAGAAGTAATTACAGATCGTTTTTCTAAAATTGGTTCAAAACCAACTTTAAAGCCTACTAATTTAATAGAAACTGTTCAATCTACGCTTGATTATTTAAAAAGCCGTATATCCGATAAAATTACTTTTATATTCACTTATCCTGAAAGTCAAATAATTATCCCCTTAAGCAAATCTCTTTTCGAATGGGTTATTGAAAATTTATGTAAAAATGCAGTAGATTCAATAAGTAACAAAGGAAGAATAACCATCTGTTTGAAGATAAACAAACAGAAAGTGTTCATCGATATTTCGGATACAGGTAAGGGAATTCCAAAATCAAAGTTTAAAACAATCTTTAAACCAGGATACACCACCAAATCAAGAGGTTGGGGCCTTGGGCTTTCATTGGCAAAAAGAATCATTGAAATTTATCATAAGGGAAAGATATTTGTGCTGAGTTCAGAACCAGGAAAAGGTTCAATATTTAGAGTAGTATTAAAATATTAAATAAATGCTTAATGAAATTAAAGCGTAATGATATTGAATTATTGGCACCTGTTGGTTCTTTTGAGACATTATATGCTGCAATTCAAGGTAATACTGATGCAGTATATTTTGGTATTGGTAAATTGAATATGCGTTCAAAATCTACAATTAATTTTTCAGTTGAAAATTTAAATGATATTGTAAAAATCTGTAAGGATAATGATATTCGACAATATGTTACACTTAACACAGTTATATTTGATGAAGATATATCAGAAGCTCAAAAAATTATCGATGCTTGTAAAAATTTAGATGTTAGTGCAATAATTGCTTCAGATATTTCAATTTTATTATATGCACATTCAAAAGGTATTCAAACACATATATCTACTCAGCAAAATATCTGCAACATTGATTCAGTGAAGTTTTTTTCAAAATTGGCAGATGTTGTGGTATTAGCAAGGGAATTAAGTCTTAAGCAAATTAAAGCCATCTGCGATGAAATAAAAGTTCAAAAAATCAAAGGACCATCTGGAAAATTGGTTACAGTCGAAATATTTGCTCACGGAGCACTATGTATGGCTATTTCGGGGAAATGTTATCTAAGTCTTCACGAATATAATCATTCTGCAAACCGAGGCGAATGTTATCAAATGTGTAGAAGGGCATATTATGTTTCAGATAAAGAAACAGGCTCAAAACTTGAAATAGAAAATGAATTCATAATGTCACCAAAGGATTTGTGTACAATTAATTTTCTTGATAAAATAATTGAATCCGGTGTTAGAATATTAAAAATTGAAGGAAGAGCCCGCTCAGCTGAATACGTTAAAACTGTAACCCAATGCTATGATGAGGCTATTAAATCATACTTATCAGGAAAATACGATGAAAATAAAATTTTCAATTGGATGACTCGTCTGTCTACAGTTTATAATCGTGGATTTTGGGATGGTTATTATTTAGGAAAAAGAATTGGAGAATGGAATGATATTCATGGCTCTAAATCTTCAAAAAGAAAAATATACATTGGAAAAAGTATTAACTATTTTTCAAATATTAAAGTGGCTGAATTTATTGTTGAAACAGGAACGATCAATATTGGGGATGAAATTTTGATCATTGGTCCTACTACAGGAGTTATAGAATCTATAGTTGACGAAATTCGTGTTGCTCTGTTACCTGTGAAATCAGCAAAGAAAGGTGAAAATTTTTCAATTAGCATTGGCAATATTGTTCGTCGTTCAGATAAACTTTACAAACTGGTTGCTACCGAGAATTAAGGTTGTATAACTTATTAATAACATTGTCAAGTCCTATATCAGTTATAAATCAAAAAAAAAAGTTTATTTATTATTTTTTCGCCTGTTTGAAGAAATTATCCTTATTTCGTATTTGCTTAAATCCAATTTTTTAGAAAATCATTGGTGTAAAAAAATTGTAGTTTTGTCAAAAATCCTTTAACTTTATTTTTTGTATATAACAGATTAATAATGAGATTAATTACATATTTGTATTCCATTATTTATCAACTTAAGTAAACTGTTTTCTATAAATACTGTATAAACATTCTGGAAACAGCTATGATGTATTAATTGGAGAAAAATGGGAAAGCTAATATACTTTGTTGATGATGATAAGATGATTTTGAATCTTCTTGAATATACTTTTAAAAACCGCGATAATTATGATGTCAAAACTTTTCGAAACGGTGAAGATTGTTTAGTTGCTATGTCTGATAAACCAGCCTTAATAGTTTTAGATCATTTTTTTATAGTAAATAATACTCAGCTTTCTAAAGGAATTCAAATTCTTAAAAAAATTCGTGAAATTGATTCAACAGTTCCAGTTATTATGCTTTCCGGCGAAAAAAGTGAAAGTATAATTAATGAATATGCTAAAAATGGTGTAAGTAAATTCATCATAAAAGACTCATATTTTATTGATTCATTAATTGAATCAATTGAAGATGTTTTGACAGAAATACAATAATTCAATAAATCATTTCATTTCTTATTAGATTGTATTTTAATTCATTTTTTCTTAAATATCCAATAAATAAATATATCTTGAAGCAAAAAATAAATCTTCATAATTCCATTTAAGTATTTAATATTTTTTTTATTAATGTCTTCATTAGAAATATTTATCGTAAATCATTTCTATTATTAGATTAATATTTATTTTGAAACTGTCAATCTATTGTATCAAAAAATCAAAAAAAAATGTTGAATTTTCTGCAATTTATATTTTTATAATTTTATATTATCTATGTGAATCTATTACTAGTTCAATTAATACATCTAATAATATTAAATATTGAGTTTAATTGTTTACAACAATTCTTAATAAGAGGCTATTTTGAAAATTAAGCCTCTGATAATTTAAATGCTAATGGAGAATTATGATAATTTATTTTTTGAAATATTTTTTATTTTAATAATTGGTGTCTTGCTTTTTGATCTTTTGGTTGTAGGTAAAAACAAACATGAAATTTCTTTTAGAGAATCCCTTACCTGGACCTCAATATGGTTTTTACTAGCATTATTGTTTTTAGTATTTATTTATTTTTTTGGACATAAAATACATAATATCAATACTTTTGATGACCTAAAGTTTTATTTTTCTAAATTTTACCCCAATCTTAAAATTGACCACTTAAATTATTCAGAAGCATTACTAGTTTATAGAAAAAATATTTCCACAGACTATATTACAGGATATTTTCTTGAATACTCCTTGTCTATAGATAACATTTTTGTCATTCTAATGATTTTAACTGCTTTTTCAGTAAATTCAGTCAATTATAAAACAGTACTTTTCTGGGGTATATTTGGTGCAATCGTCTTGAGATTTTTATTTATTTTTCTCGGTTCTGCCTTAATAGTCAGATATAACTGGGTTTTGTATATTTTTGGTAGTTTTCTTTTGTACTCTGGAATTAAAATGTTTTTAGAAAAAAATAAAAAGGAAACCTTAGAGGTTAAAAATCATTATGTTGTTAAGTCCATGTCAAAATATTTTCATGTTTATCCCGAATTCATTAATCATAAATTTTGGTTAATTATAGATGGGAAATTTTTTATAACACCTCTTTTAATTGTCCTGGTTCTTATTGAATTTTCTGATTTGATATTTGCATTTGATTCTATTCCTGCAATCTTTTCTATTACTCGTGACCCATATATAGTATTTTTTTCAAATATATTCGCAATACTGGGACTTAGATCCTTATTTTTCTTTGTAATTAAAATAGTAGATTATTTTCACTTTCTAAAAATTGGAGTTTCAATACTTCTTTTATTTGTAGGAGTAAAATTGTTACTGCACTCGCTTTTACAAAATATAGGGTTCACAAATATCTATTCCCTTTTATTTATTTTGATTACTTTACTATTTTGCATTGTAGCATCAGTAATAATACCTGAAAAAAAGAAAATTTAGTTTCTTCAACTAAAACTATATGTAATTATACCAAATGCTTTATTAATTAATAAATTAAATTTCTTCTGAAAATAATTTAATCAATATTTTCTTTATAACATCAATTTTAACAGGTTTAGTAATATAATCATTCATACCACTTGCAATTGCACTTGTCTTTTCATCTTTTGCAATATTAGCGGTCATTGCGATAATTGGTACTTCAATGTTTTTTTGTCTTAGTTCCATAGTTGCCTGTATTCCATCCATTTCAGGCATCATGATATCCATAAAAATTATATCGTATTGCGATAATTTCATTTTATCCAGTACTTCAAGACCGTTTTTTGCAAAATCAACTTCGTATCCAATATTTTTAAAAAGAGTTTTCGCAACCTTTTGGTTAATAAAATTGTCTTCAGCAACAAGAATTTTTAAATCGCTTTTAATCTTATGAACTTTGAATTTTGATTTTTCTTCTTCTAGTTTCAATGAGGTAAAATTTTCACAAAGAAAATTATATATTTCAGAAATTTCATAAGGAAATATCATGTAGTAGTCTATCCCATTTCTTTTACCTTTTACATAGTTCCCTTGCTTATCATTGGTACTAATTAATACGATAATAAAATAATTCACAATTTTTGCATCATTCATTCGTGCAATTAACTTGAAACCATCAAAAGTTGATGAATCCTTTATAATTAATAATTTAAATCTTTCTGAATCACTTTTTGTCAAGTTATTTTTTAAAAAATCTATGGTATTTTTATTGTATAATTGTTGCTCCACAGGAACATTGAAAAAAGCCAAACTTTCTTCAATTGTTTTTTCCTCTGATTTATTCTCGCCAATTATTAATGTATTTATTTGATTGAAACTACAAATACTACTAATATTTAAATCCTTCTGTAATTTTTCGTTTGAATATACTTCAATAGTAAAAACAAATTTTGTGCCCGGGTATTTTGGATTTTTCGAAATCATGGAAGGACTTTCTACATGAATTTCACCATTCATTAATTCAACCAACTGTTTTGAAATAGCAGTACCTAAACCCGTTCCTCCAAATTTACGGGTTGTGCTGTTATCAGCTTGGGTAAAAGATTGAAAAATTAATGGCAATTTTTCTTTAGGAATTCCTACACCAGTATCTTCAACAGTAAATTGTAAAGTCAAATTTCTATTGTATTCTTCGACCTTTTCAACTCTTAAAATTATTTCACCTTCATGTGTAAATTTTAGAGCATTCCCAACAAGATTTATTAATATTTGCCTTAATCGAAAAGGATCACCTAATATATTATTCGGTACATCTTGTACAACAATTCCACTAAGCTTAATTTCCTTTTCATCTGCTGATACCTTAAACAATTCAAGAGCTAAATTTATGTCATCGCGAATTTTGAACGGTATTTCTTCCAGAATCATCTTACCTGCTTCAATTTTAGAGATATCCAAAATATCATTTAATATATTAAGAAGAAGGTCTGCTGATTTTCTTATAATTTGAATTTGTTCAGCTTGCTCAGCAGTAAAGTTTTGTTGAGCCAGTGAGTCTGCCATACCAATAATACCATTCATAGGAGTTCTGATTTCATGACTCATTTTTGCAAGAAATTCTGATTTTGCCATATTAGCAGCTATTTCACGCTTTCTTGACTTTTCAATTGGAGTAACATCAATAAAAGACTGAACTATTAGTTCTTCTCCACGCAATTTTAGAGGTATATCTTTCTTAAAGATTACTATATCATTCCCGTCTTTTTCATAATGAAGAAAATGTGTTGACTCAAAAGCGGCTGAAAATTCGGTATCCAGCAAAAGTGTTTTTCCCAGGAAAAATCTATGACTAATGTCTTCACCTATAAGATTTTCATTATCGTCGATCATTAGGATCTTGGCAGCTGCTTTGTTGAGACTTTTTATTCGTTTTTCCTGGTCTATAATAATGATACCAATTGGCATCAATTCAAGAATTTGTTTAATTGCTTCTTCTGATTCTCGTAATTTCTTTTCTTCATCACCTCTGCTTTTAACCATCTTAATTATATAAAGAAATATTACTAGAAGCAATGATATATTAATTACAATTGCCCAAATTCCATTACTAATAAATTGTCTTAAAATATATTGATTCTTAAAATTCACAACAACTGCAAACTTTGTTTTTAAAAAACTTATACAATCATAAGAACTAATGTAACTTAGCTTTATAGTACCATTATCAATTGCATCAGTTATTATGCCTTTCCGGCCACCATTAAAGCTTTCAACAATTTTTTTAAGAGTACTTTTTTCAATTTTTAAATTTGTAAATGGACTATAAATGATATTGCCTTTACTATCTATTATTAGTTGCCATAAATTTTCACCTATAATTTCTGATTCCAATTGCTTTTTAAAAAATCCAAACAGATCTATGTTGATAATTAAATTCCCAATTACATTATTATCTTTAAAAATTGGCATTATAAACTCTTGTTCTGCATTTCGTAATATAGTTTTTTCTTTCTCATACAATTGTATTTGTTTTCTCGAAATATAAACATCATTTAAAAAATTATCTCTTTTATCTTTATAAAGGCTAAATACATTTTGGTTATTATCCTGAATAAGAATACTTGTTACCAAAGAAGGGTATTTCGAGTAAAATATTTCCAATTTTATTAAAATATCCTTATAATTTTCTGGTATAAATATATTTGCGATATTATCTGAATAAAGAATATAATTAATATTGTTTTCAAAATCCAGTCCAACATTTTCTATAGAATTTGAAACATTTTCAGCTTGTTTTAAAAGAATTTCTTTTTGAAAATCATTGTGTTTAATATACGCATTTATAAAAAAATACAAATTGCTGATTAGTACCAAAACAAAGACAGCTGGTAATAGTATTCTTAGGGGTTTCATTTTAATTCTTCTTCTTTAGGTTAATCTGAAAATTATTCTTATTTTATTTTCTATATTTTGCACCAGAATCATGATACAGATTACAATAACTTGCATATCGTGATTCGGCAATTTGACCTTTAGAAATTGCTTTTATTACGGCGCAATCCGGTTCATGAATATGTGTACAATTGTTAAACCTGCAATATCTGGAAAAAGTAAAAATTTCGGGAAAATAGTGATAAATTTCTTCTCTGTAAAAATCAATTAATCCAAAACCTTTTATTCCCGGAGTATCAATCAAATATCCATTTTGGCCAATTGCATACATTTCACTATACGATGTTGTATGAACACCAGATTTATGAAAAGTAGAAATTTCGCCAATTTTGATAAATATATTTGGATTAATACTTTTAATTAACAGTGATTTTCCAACACCAGAATTTCCGCTAATAACAGTTATTTTTCCCTGCACAAGTTTAAGCAAAATATCAATATTAATTCTTTTAAGAGCAGAAATCTCAACACAATTATAACCTATTTTATTATAAATTTTTTTTAATTTATTCACTTTTTAATATTATTTTTTTATTTTT
>Ga0182017_10002721_pt1 | contig 13304 bp, 15 predicted proteins | sample 712E3DmetaG_FD_120492 | JGI IMG/M metagenome (GOLD analysis project Ga0182017, IMG submission 120492) | Permafrost microbial communities from Stordalen Mire, Sweden - 712E3D metaG | ecosystem: Environmental > Terrestrial > Soil > Wetlands > Permafrost | place: Sweden: Stordalen | collected... | reverse complement strand
TTCCCGTCAAGATCCTTCATCGGTCCTCCTCGTTACCACCATCTCAGCAGGTCGAAAAACCTGATGATCTTCCTGTCACGCCCCTCGTGCGAGTACTTGTCACGCTTGATGACGATCTCGTCCGACGCCAGTGGCTCTATGTGGACTACCTCCCCACACAGCTTGCACTCGAGCGAGCCGTCCGGCAGCTTCCTGAACTTGTGCAGGCATCTCTTGCTGTTCACGTGCCACCCCCGCAGTTGTCAAGGATAGTCTAGAACCGGGGGACAGGGAAAGCCACCCGTGTTGCCGGAGTCTGAGCGCCAAGTGATAACATTGTCCGGTACTCGATGAACGACTGAAACTCGGAGACGTAATGAAGAGAATTCTTTTCCCGCTCCTCGTAGTAGCACTCGTATCGGGCATGCTGTTCGTCGGCGGTTGCGGCGGCGACACGAGCCAGGCCCAGCAGTACATGAAGAAGGGCGACGAGATGTCCGTGCAGTTGGCGCGGTACGGTGGTGGCAAGCAGGCGGCTTACGACACTGCCGCGCTGCTGGCCAACCTGGGCATCAACCTCGCACAGGGGAATACGGACCTGACCACGACCGGCAAGAAGGCGAAGGCCGACATCGACAAGCTGATCGTCGAGGGCAAGGCCGCCAAGGCCGAGTACGCGAAGATCCTGGACCTGAACGACGTCACCGACTACAAGGAATACGCGCGGCTGCGGATCCAGGCCATCAACTCGACCACAGACGTGCTGGAGCAGGTCAAGGGCCTGATCGACACGCTGATGAAGCCGGGGACGAAATCGAACACCCAGAGGGTGACGGACTGGGCCAAGAACCACGTGTCGATAGTGACCGACCTGGCGCAGGCGGTCCTTTACTGGCACGATGCGGCGACGCTGAAAACGGACAAGAACATTTAGTCGATCAGGTTTACCAGCCAGGCCACGTTCTCCCCGAAGCGCCTGACGGTCTCGAGCCCCTCGGTATCGTCCATGACCTCGCCCGGCAGCCTCCCGAAGGCCATGTTCCAGTACGTGGAGCCGGGCACAACCATGTCGTTGATGAGGTAGAACATCAACAGCTCCTGGATGGTGGCGGTCTGCCCGGCCCTGCGCGCGACGACCACCGGGCCGCCGACTTTCCGCGACAGGAAGTTGTCGTTGGCCTTCGACACCATGCCAATGCGCTGAAGCGCGGACATCAGGTCGCCCCTGGCGGTGCCGAAGTAGACAGGCGTGCCGACGACGAAGCCCCTTGCCTGCATCAACTTGTCGATGATCGCGTTGAGGCCGTCGTCCTGCGAGCATTCCCCGGACCCTTCACACTGGCCGCAGGCTATGCACGACTTGATCTCCATATCCGCCATGGAGATGATCTCGGCCTCGACAGACTCACGCTCGAGGACTTTCGCGCACTCCTCGAGAAGACGCATCGTGTTGCCGTTCTTACGCGGACTCGCGCACAGGATGACCACTTTCTTCACGTTCCACCTCCGTTGTCCGTTACTGTTTCGATGATAGCACTGCTTCAACGGGATAAAGATTTTGAAGTGTCAGCGAGGGGCGAGGTCCGACAGCGCTTCTTTCGCCAGCCGGTTAGCTTCGGCTATCACGTCAGAGGCGGCGTATGCCGCGTCGAGGGCCGGAGTAAGCTGAGCGCTGTCGCCCCCCTTCAGGAGCGCCGCCGCGGAATCCAGCTGCCTCGCGGCTTTCGTAGCGGTATCGCACGCCTGCTGGAGCTTCCTCGCGGAGTCGCGGATGCGGGGTTCCGCTGAATTGCCGAAAGTGCTGTTCACCTCGAAAGCGAGCGCGCTGAGTGTATGAATGTACGCTTTGAACAGCGAACTGTATGTCCCGTACATGGAGGACATCTGGCTCGAGACATTCACGCCCTGGTCCTGACCGTCGGAGACCCCTTCATCTACCCGGAACGCGATGTGCCGGGGCGGGATGAGCGAGGAAAGCGACAGCGAAGCGTATAACGGCGTGCGGGCGGAGCCGCCCGACTGGTTCAAGTCCTCGAGGTCGGACTGAAAGCGCTCCGCGGTGCTGGACAGCTGGTCTATCACCGAGGAGGCGCGGACGTCGAGTATGGCGAGCTGGAGTGAAGAGATGATGACGATATGGGCTCCAACAGAGGTGTCCGGCTTGATCTTTATCACGACTGCGGGCTTGTGAACGGGCTTGTGAACGGGCTTTTGCGCTGGCTTCTTCACGGGCTTGTGCGTGCCGCCGGATGACGTGGCCCCGACGATGAAGAACGTGGCGATGAGCGCGATCACGAGCACACACCCGGCCGAGAGCGCGGCTTTACTGCCTGGCGTCAGCCCGCCCCAGAACGAGTTCCTGCGCTTTGAAACGAAAGGCGGCTCCTCGCCGCCGTATCTGACGTTTGCTCTCATGTTCGATACCGACCGTCTTATCGGTGCCTTCAACGAGGCACGCTAACAAGGGGGTACATCGCCATAACATTTTAGCAGAAAGTGGTCAAAGCCTTTCGTTCTCGCGGCGTCCACGGCGGACGCACCGCCCCACGGCCGCTTCCTTTTGACGCAACGCTCCAATATCCTATTCGATGTCATTTTCAAAAGAGTTCGCTCCGACGCGGGCGCGCGAGGTATCGACCAGGGAGATGTCGTCATGGCGGAAGGCAATAACTTCATCGACGCGGGGAGCGGGACAGCCGTCGTGATGGTGCCGGGCATGGAGGGCTCGAAGGAGTTCTTCCAGCCGCAGATAGAGCGCATGTCCGACTCCTACCGAGTCGTGGCGTGCGACCTGGCCATCCGCAAGCCTTCTATCTCGAGCAGTATCGCGGACTACGCGGCGGAAGTGCTGACGACCATGGATTCGCTGGGCATCGAGAAAGCCGTCATACTGGGTGAGTCCATGGGCGGGATGGTGGCCCAGGAGATAGTGACGTCGCACCCCGAGCGCGTGCAAGGCCTGATCCTGGTCAACACGATGGACAACGCGCGAACGAGGATGGGCTTCGGCCTGAACATGTTCACGCTCGCGACGCTGATCCACAACCTGGCTTTTCTGCCCTTTCTCACCGACCGGATGAGGTTCCGACTGCTGATGTGGGTAGGGAGGCGCCGGGGGTTTATCCTGGACCCGAGCCCCGGCAACCGCGACCTCGTACAGTACTTTTTCGATCACGAGCCGGAGTGTGGAGCGGGCGGCTTTCTAGACAGGTTCCTCGCCTGCGGCAAGCAGTGGTACACGGAGAAGCTGAAGGACATCTCAGTCCCGGCGCTCGTCATAAGGGGCACCGAGGACAGGCTGGTGTCGCCGGAGGCAACAGTTCAGTTCGTCGGCCGCATCCCCGGCGCGCGGCTGGTACTCATCGAGGGCGGAGGGCACTGCTGCTCCTTCACCAGACCGGACGACACGACGAAAGCCCTGCTCGACTGGCTGGGAGACAACGAGCTGTAAGTGCTTTCTACTCGTTTTCCTCCATAATGGAGGAGATGCCAGGCGGCAGCTCCACTGAAGCCGTTCCGGCCGAGCATTCTTCGATCGCCGCCACGAGGTTCCGCATGCGCTCGTAAGGTATCGTCACGAAGACGACGTCCGGGTCGTACTTCTGCATCCTCCGGGCGGTCCAGTCGCCGAAGGTGACGTTCGTGTTCCCGGTCACAGTCGGGTAGCCGATCGCTGCATGGCAAAGCGAACCGGTCAGCTCGGTATGCGGCGGCTTGCCGTCCCAGAAGTGGTCCAGCGATATCAGCCTGCACGCCTGCTCGCCGTTGCAGACGAACAGCGCGAGGTCGGGCCTCATCGAGGCGGAGACGAGCGGCTCGAAGAGGATACGGTCGGCCATGCCGGTAGGCGGCTTCGAGCCCAGGTCCTGCATCCGCTGAAAAGACACTATCGAATGGGTGAGCTTCTCGCCTTTCGTGAGGAACTTCTGAAGCTCCCTTCTCGCCTGCTGCTCCGGCGGCGGTCTCAAGCCGCAGTGCCAGGAGCCGCCCTGGCAGACCGACGTCTCGGAGTCGACGACCAGCGACTCGCCCTTCTCGGCCGCCAGCTTCATCGCCCTGCAGATCCAGACCTTCTTGCGGTCGCCCACGACCTCGTCGTTGGTGAAGGTGACGGCAACCGGCTTTCTCTGCAGCCCCAGCACCTCGGTCAGCTTCTTCGATTCCTCGACCCATGGACCGTCCATGAAAACACCCCCGTTGTATGCTTATGTTTCAATAGTAAGTGCGGCCGGTCGGGCGTTACAAGCTTTTCCGGCCGGCTGCGCCGGCCGGGCGACGGTCTCCCGGGTCGATTGTGCAGATGAAAGGACGAGGTGTGGACAGGAAGCGCTGGTACGTCCTGATAGCCATCGGGCTCGCGCTGCTGTCGCTTGCGCTATACCTGATACAGTTCGCCATCTTCCACAACGCCCACCTGATTTACTTCTACATGCTGCTCAGCCTGGCTTTTCTGCCGCTCGAGGTACTCTTCGTCACCCTGATCATTGACTGGCTCCTCACCGACCGCGAGAAGCGGCTGATGCTCGAGAAGATGAACATGGTCATCGGCGCTTTCTACGGCGAGGTAGGGACCGAGCTTCTGCGCCGGTTCATGGAATGCGACCCCGGCAGGGACGAGAAGCGTGAGAAGTTCGCCTTTCCAGGGGGGATGAGTGAAGTAGACATCGCGCGCCTGAGGGGCACTATCTATTCGTTGAAGTTCGTCGCGGACGCGGACGAATGCGACCTCGACTCGCTGAAGGAGTTCCTGCTCGGCCGAAGGGACTTCATGATAAGGCTGCTCGAGAACCCGATGCTGCTGGAGCACGAGAGTTTCACCGACATCCTCTGGGCCGTGTTCCACCTGGCCGAGGAGCTCGACGCGAGAAAGGACCTCCACGTGCTGCCGGTCTCCGACATGAAGCACATCACCGGCGACATGAGCAGGGCTTACGAGCGCCTGGCCGGCGGCTGGCTCTCGTACATGCGCCACCTCGAGAAGAACTACCCCTACCTGTTCTCGCTGGCGGCGAGGCTGAACCCGTTCGAGGAGGAAGCGGACCCCACCGTGCTTTGAGCCCTGGTCCCACGGTTGAGCGTTACTCGCCTTGCTGGTATATTCACTCTGCTCCGGCGCCGGGAGCGGGAGCCCTTTCAGGCAGGAGATCGCATCGACATCACATCGAGTGGGAAGGGACGACGAAATGCCGGATTCATCGACGAAGTTCCACAGGGCGGAGATGCTGTTCGTGCCGGTTGCCGTCCCGGTCATCGTGAGGGCGATCGACAGATTGCGAGGAGGAGACACGTTCGAGGCGGACGTGCGCTGCTCGGACCATTCCGCCAGGTCGGCCGACGGGACCAGGATCCATTACAGCATATGCGGCGAGGGCGATCGCGTCGTCTTCTTCGTGCACGGGTGGACCTGCAACTCGACCATCTTCAGGTATCAGCAGGAATGCTTCTCGCCGGAATACAAGATAGTGTCGCTCGACCTTCGCGGCCACGGGATGTCGGGGGTGCCGGAGAGCCTCGATTATCACCCTGACAGGCTCGCCGAAGACCTGAAGTGCGTGATAGACGCGGTCGGGCCCGCGGAGTTCGTGATCGCCGGGCACAGCCTGGGCGGTTTTACTACCTTCAAGTTCTTCGAGCATTACGCTGAAGAATACAAGGGCGCGCTGAAGGGCCTCGCCATCATCGATTCCACCGGCACCGACCTGGTCGACGGCATAGTCATGGGCGAGGTCGTATCCCGCGTCTACCCGCGGCCACTTGCGGCCCTGATGAAGGCGGTCGGCCGCAACAGCAGGTTCTCCGAAACACTCCTCAGGCTCTTCTCCGAGACGTCGACAGCGTACCTGGTGGTGCGCCTGGCAGCGTTCGGCAGGAAGCCGCACTGCGACCAGGTGGAGAAGATGACGGACATGATCTTCTCGACGCCGATATCATCCGTCAGCCTGGCGGCAAAAGCCTGCCTGGACTTCCACTTCGAATACTTCCTGGAGAACGTCGACCTGCCGGTTATCGTGATGGTCGGGGACCGTGACAAGCTGACTAACATCGAGGTAAACGTCAGGACCGCCGAGCTGCTCCCCGATGCACGGCTCGTCGTCTTCGAGGGCGCCGGCCACTGCGCGATGATGGAGCAGCACGACGGGTTCAACGACGAGCTCGGGGAATTCCTGCACCAGGTGCTTCCCGTCGGGAAGCCGACGGGGCCCGCCACAAAGAAGCCGGCGAAAAAAAAGGCGCGACCGAAGAAGGCGGTCGGCGGCTGAGGTTTGCCTGCCGCGCGCCCGAGGTCTACAATTGCGGATAGCGGTATTGTTCTGACCGGTCAATGCAACTAATAGCACAAGGAGGAAGGCCGGATGAACAAGTGGCGGGAGATGTACAAATCCAAGCTGGTGAGCGCCGAGGAGGCCGCTACGACGGTCCAAGACGGCGACAGGATCTTCTGCGGCTCCGGGTCAAGCAGCCCCGATAAGCTGCTCGACGCGGTGTTCGACCGGGTCGACGAGCTGAACGACGTGGCCGTCGCCGGGCTGATAATGCTCGCTCCTTTTTACAAGATACTCACCGAGGACAAGATAAGCCACATCGAGTTCAACAACCTGTACGCGACTCCGCTGGACAGGAAGGCCCTCGCCGACGGCATATGCACACACATGCCTTTTCACTTCTCGGAGCTTTCCAGGATCGCCATGGAGTTCGCCGGCTACAAGAAGATATTCACTCAGGTCAGCACCATGGACGACTACGGATACCTGAGCGCCGGGCTTTCCGGCAATTTCCTGGACTCCATCGAGGGTGATGGTATCGAGGAGATAATACTCGAGGTCAACGAGCACCAGCCGCGGATACACGGGCGGAACTTCTATCACATCAGCCACCCGAAGATAAAAGCGGTGATAGAGAACCACCACCCGGTGTTCGAGCTGCCGCCGGACCCGGTCACGGACGTTGACAGGGCGATCGCGGAGCAGATAGTCGAGTATATAACCGACGGAGATACTCTCCAGCTCGGCATCGGCGCGCTCCCGAACGCGATCGGCGAAGGCCTCCTGGAGAAGAGATTCCTCGGCTGCTACACGGAGATGGTCCCGGACTCGATAATGAAGCTCTTCGAGGCCGGGGCGCTGGACAACTCGCGCAAGACCTTCTTCCCGTACCAGTTCAACTCTTTCTTTGCGGCGGGTTCGAAAGAGCTGCACGAGTGGCTCGACGACAACCCCGCGATATGCTTCATGCCGATCAGCTACAACAACGACCCCTACAACATCGCGAAGAACGACAACCTCATCTCGGTGAACTCGACCCTTCAGATCGACATCACCGGGCAGTGCTGCTCCGAGTCTTTCGGGACGAAGCAGTACTCCGCCACCGGCGGCCAGGTAGACTTTGCGCGAGGCTCCTTCATGTCGAAGGGCGGCAAGAGCTTCATCGCGACGCATTCGACCGCCATCGACAAAGAGACCGGTGAGCCCGTCTCGAAGATCGTGCCACTGCTGACGCCGGGTGCCACGGTGACGCTCACCAGGACGGACGTGATGTATGTGGCGACCGAGTACGGCGTGGTGAACCTAAAGGGTATGAACCTACGCGAGCGCGCGGCGGCCCTGATAAGCATCACGCACCCGGACTTCAGGGGAGAGCTGAGGCAATACGCGAAAGACGTGAAGTACTTCGTACTCCCGGAGCACGACTTCACAACCTGATCTTAGTCCTTCTTGACCGGCTGCCCGCCGGAGGCGCTGTTCGCTGCCTTGTCGAAGAAGGCGCGCATCGTCTGCTCGCTCTGCAGGCCGACGACCGTCTCTATCAGCGCGCCTTTGCTGCTAAGCCCGACGAACGATGGAGTCGTGTCGAGGTTATAGAGCTTCATGGTGTCCGGGTCGACCGTCGTGAAGATACGCGTAAAGGCCACCCGGCCCGCGTACTCCTTCGCCAGCTGGTCGGCGATGACGAGCATCTGCGGGTCGGCGGCTCCACTGGAAGACGAGTAGAACTCCACTACGGTCGGCTTGTCCGACACGACCAGCTCGGGGTGAGCCTTTATCTCCTTGGATGAACCCCAGCCGACGATCATGTACACGACGAAGAAGAATGCCAGGACGGCCACCAGCGACACGACGGCGATCTTCATCCAGGTCCAGACCGGGTGCCTGCCTCGCTCCCGTCGCGGCGGGGGAGGATACCCCGCGCCCGGAGGGTAGTAGGGTCCTTGAGGGTAGACGGGTGGCTGCGGAGGCATGAACTGTGCAGGACCCGGCTGGGGAACCTGTGTCCCCGGCGGTGCTGCGCTCTGCGCCGGCCGCACCTGCTGCGCAGGCGTCGTTGCCCCAGGCAACGCGCCGTGACACCACTCGCACGCCTTCAGCATCTCTGAGGTCTCGCGCCCGCAGTAAGGGCAGTTCATCAGGCCTCCGAACAGTCGGACGGTCCAGGTACGCGGATTATATCAGCGCTATTTGAATCGGTAAGATCCATGGAAACGATTAACCCGGGGGCTTCGCCCTCAGGGCGCGTCCGCGCTGTTGCTGTAGCCCCTGCTCTCCCAGTACCCTGAGTAGGAGCCTTTGATCAACTTGATGTCGGTGACCCACTTGATCCACTTGTAGCCGAGCTTGTGCGGCACGACAAGCCTGACGGGAAAGCCCTGGACCTGCGGGAGCTGCTGTCCGTTGACCTCGTATGCGAGTATCGGGTCGGTCTTCTGCACGTCATCAACGGTCAGCGAAGTGGAGTAACCTGTCGGGTCTTTGAAGACGACCGTACGGGCCTCGGCCCCGATGCCGGCACGCGCGAGGACGTCCTTCAGCCTGGCGCCTTTCCAGAAAGCGTACTCGCTCCATCCTTCCACGCAGGGGAGGGTGACCGCCTTTCTGACCGGCGGTATCGCCTTGACGTCCAGTAGTGTCAGCTCTAACGGTTGGTTGACGAGGCCGCTGACCTTCAGCTTGTAGGTGGCCGCGTTGAGGTGCGGCTCCGGCTCCGCCGTCTCAACGTGCATGCTGGAGACCGGTGTCACCTTTGAGGTCGAGCCATTCGAAGGCTTGCCGCCCGGGTTGGTCTTCAACAATGCGTAAAGGACCACGCCGGCGACTATAAGCACAACTATGACCGCGAGCCCGATGTATTTCGTCCGCCTCGACAAATGTGATTCCTTTCAGTCATAAGAATTATTCTTCGTCGAGGCGCGTTTTCCCGCCGGTAGAAAAAGTGCCGGAAATGCGAGGAAAGCCCCAGGTGAGGCTTTCCTCTAAAGCAACGGTTTTGATCCGACAGTCAAGCGGCAATCAGCGGGAGTCCGAGAAAGAGCCTGTCGGCCTCCTCACGGGGGCAGAAGGTCTTGTTCGTGTCCGTAAGTAAGGGAGATGAGGATTCGAACGTTTTAACCGTAGCCATTCCGCGCCCGTCACCGTTGCTATTCTCCGTTTGATCGAAAGGCTGCCCGAGATAGAAGGCCCGGATCTCTTTTTCCGTAAACATCTCTGTCACCTTCTACATTACCGTTCGTTTCACTCTCAATGTTTCTTAATACAGCAACTTTAACATGTACTATAGTAGAACGTGAATAAGCGTTTGTCAACGATATCCAGGCAATAAGAAACCTCCCCGCTCAGCGGGGAGGTGTCCCGTATAGATCTGGCTCTTATGTAGAAGGGGTGGGGCTGTATGTAAACGGGGGACGCTACAGGCAGAGTGTGCCGTCCTCCCACATTTGCCTTATTTCCTCTTCCGTGTAACGAAAATCGAACCGGATTACCTGTCCGCTTTCCTGACTATCCTCGGCGCATTGCGGCTCGCCGGTCCGGATTGCTTCCTCGGGCTTCATCATCGTCACCTCGTTTTCCTTGATTGGTCGGTCAGTTGTCGGTAACACTAACAGGCCAACTCGTAAAGTAGAACATTTGATAAAGAAAGTCAAGGATGTTAGATTCAATGAGGCAATCACCTTCTATCGGGGAGAACGCATGGAAGACGTTGGAAGGATGCTGAAGGAGCTCAGGAAGAGCAAAGGTTACTCTATCCGCAAAGTCGCAGACGAAACAGGCTTCTCACTTTCGTTCCTGAGCAAGCTCGAAAACGGCAAGACCAGCATCACCATCAGGAACCTTGTGAAGCTCCTCAGCTTCTACAACGTAACACTCGCCGACATATTCTCGGGGACCCAGAACAAGAAGGTCACTTTCAAGGTCGACGAAAGAAAGGTGCTGCAGAGCTCCGAGTCCATCACGCTCGAGGTGCTCGTCGAGGACAAGTCGGCCGCCATGGAGCCGCTGATCGCCACCTTCCAGCCGCGCGCCAGGTACACGGAGACCCTGGAGCACGGCGGTGAGGAGTTCGCCATGGTGATCAAGGGCGAGCTTAGGTTCGAGCTGGAGGACGTGTCATACCACCTGAGGGAAGGGGATTGCGCCTACTTCCCGGGGACGAAGACGCACGGCTGGGAGAACCTCACCGACGACACCGCGACGTTGCTGATGGTGACCAGCCCCCCCAGCATTTAGGTATCCCGTCCCTTGAGTGTCCCGTCCTGTGAACACTGTGGCATTCGAACGCCGTTTCTAAGTATTGATGAGGGCGATCGCCTTCAGCGCCCTCTCCGCGCTCGGGAACACCGGGATCCCTTTCTCGTGCAGGAACCGGCGAAGCCGTTCGACGATCGCGACCTTAGACAGGTCGTCGGGGTCGAAGGACCTGGTGTACATCACGACCGCGATCTTCCTCGAGTAGCGCTCCTTCGCGGCCACCAGGATCTCCATCGCCATCTTCAGCCCTTCTTCGCCCGCGAGATCGAACGCGAAATTCGCGGCGACGTCGAACAACATCACGTCGAAGCCATCCGACCCCGCCGCCGCCTCCATCGCTTCCCGGAACTCGCCGAGCGGGATAAGCGGGGCACCGAAGTCGAGCGGGTTTCCCGGCACGGCGCCGGCGCGCGCCAGCGCTTTTCTCAAGCCGGCCATCGACCCCGCCGGGATCTCAGGAACCTGGAGGCCCAGCGACTCGGCCACGTCGGCGCCGTACGTCCCCAGTCCGCCCCCGCCGCCAGCGATCAGCAGTCTCTTTCCAGGCCTGCGTCCCAGGTGACCGAGGGCGAGCACAGTGTCCAGCACCTGGTCGACTCCCTGCGCCTGGATTACACAGCACTGCCGCATAATGCCGTCCCAGATCTCGCTCGAGCCGGCGAGCGACCCAGTATGCGACATGACAGCGCGCCTTGATGCGGACGAGCGCCCGACCTTCCAGAGGACAACGTCTTTGCGTGAGGCCGCCAGCCTCAAGGAACTCTCGAGCGCGTCTCCTCTTCTCACGCCTTCGAGGTAGCCGACGACGATGCGCGTGTCGTCGTCCAGCGCGAAATACTCGATCAGGTCCGACTCGTCCACGTCCGCGGCGTTGCCGAAGCTGACCGCTGCGCTGCAGCCGATGCCCAGGCTCTGCGCCTGCCTCACCAGGTGTACCCCGAAACCCCCGCTCTGCGAGATGAAACCCACGTCGCCGGGGGTCCTCGTGAAGTCGTGGCCGGGAAGCATCGTCAGCCCCGTCGCCGGGTTGTAGATGCCGAAGCAGTTGGGGCCGATGATCCTGAAGCCCCCATGGCGGGCGATGCTCACCGCTTCGTCCTCGAGCGCGACACCGGCGGGCCCGGATTCCCTGAAGCCCGCGGCGATCATGACGACGCCTTTGGCGCCGACCTCGGCGCACTCGCGGAGGACATCGATGGAGCGCACCGCCGGGATCGTCACGTAGACGAGGTCGGGGGGCGCGGGAAGCGAACGCAGGTCGGGATAGACCGGCAGCCCCATGATCTCCCGCTCGTTCGGGTTGACCAGGTAGAGGTCACCGTCGAAGCCGATGGAAAGCTGCGACCGCGTGAAGAAGTTGCCGAACTTGCCCGGCGTCGGAGACGCCCCGACAACCGCGAGCGATCGGGCTTCGACCATAGCCCGAATATCTTCAAAAACGGACAATTGAGTTCCACCTCCCGGACGGACTGAGGAATTATAGCATGCAGGTAATGGCGCCTCGATGGACTAGTAATAGAGTTAAAAGGCAAAGGAAGCGGCGGGCGGAGAAGGCGTCGACGACGACCCTGACAGGGAGGTAGTGATGGAAGCCGCGATGATGACAGGCATGGTCGAAGAGGGTTGCAACTTCGCGAAGAGGTCCGGTATGAAGGTGCGCGAGGTCACCGAGGACGGCAGGATCGACATGGTGCTCGAGGATGTCCCCGCCAACATGAACGCTTTCGGGCTTACGCACGCCGGCGCGATATGCGGCCTGGTCGAGACGGCCGGGGGCATGGCGATCTTTCACCACCTCGACCCGCGGCAGTTCATCGTGCTGAACACGGTGCTCAACATACGCTTCGTCGCGATGCCGAGCGGCGAGCTGTCCTGCAAGGCGAAGGTCACCGGAGGTGAAGCCCTGGACCTCTTTGAGGAGCTGAGGCACAGCGGCAAGGCCGACAAGGCGATCGACATAAAGGTGATCGACGCGGGGGGCAAGATGGTGGCCGAGGCCCAGGCGACCTTCCGCCTGATGCCGACACCGGAGAAGTTCAAGGCGACCTTCGCGGCGATGATGGGCTGATACTGGACGCGGCCGTGGCAAAGGGTATCGCACGCGGGTATTCTTATCGTGTCCGACGACGTGATAAAGACGGAGAAAGGGACTCATTGCCGCGATCGGAGTTCTTCAAGTCAATACTGGATAATCTTTACGACGGGGTCTATTTCCTGGACCTCGACCGGCGCATCACGTACTGGAACAACGGGGCCGAGAGGATAACGGGCTTCAGCGGGGATGAAGTGCTTGGCAAGCATTGCTCCGAGGGGCTGTTGATACACATGGACCCCGAGGCGAATTCTCTGTGCGCGACCGACAGGTGTCCGGCGATGCAGGCCATGAGATCCGACGAGCCCTGCGAGGCGGAGCTCTTCTGCCAGCACAAGGAGGGGTACAAGGTCCCTATAGTCACACGCGTGTCGCCGATCAGAGAGGACGGCGAGGTGATCGGCGCGGTCGAGGTCTTCAGCGACAACACGCGCCATCTCGAGGACCGCAGGCGCATCGGCGAGCTGGAGAAGCTCGCCTTGCTGGACCCGCTCACCGGGGTGGGAAACCGAAGGCACGCGCAGACTCAGATCGAGTACAGGCTCACCGAGCTCCGGGGGGAGGGCTGGCAGTTCGGCATACTCTACCTCGACATCGACCATTTCAAGGAAGTCAACGACACTTACGGTCACGACGCCGGCGACGCGGTGTTGAAGGCGGTCGCCAGGACGATCCGCAATGTCACCAGGGCGGAGGAGACCGTCGCGAGGTGGGGA
>Ga0182017_10002720_pt1 | contig 13307 bp, 16 predicted proteins | sample 712E3DmetaG_FD_120492 | JGI IMG/M metagenome (GOLD analysis project Ga0182017, IMG submission 120492) | Permafrost microbial communities from Stordalen Mire, Sweden - 712E3D metaG | ecosystem: Environmental > Terrestrial > Soil > Wetlands > Permafrost | place: Sweden: Stordalen | collected... | reverse complement strand
CCCAGATGCGAGCAGCCGCCGATCACCACTTTTTCCGCACCGGACTCCCGAATCCGGGAGGCTACTTTCTTAATGTCATCTACCAGACAAAGGGAGTCGCTCATGGAGGAGGAAACAACGGCAGGGTTCTTCTCCATATTTTTTTGTAATGAATCGAGATCAATTACGCGATTGACTTCTCCGAAACATCTGCAAAGAAAAACGGCGATTCCTGACATTTTCTACTTCTTCCTTTTTGCCAAAATGGACTTGACAACGGCAGAGGCTGCCTGGATGACCGATTCTGCCACATCAGCCGGCTCCACACTGAAGCCGCAGGAAAAACGGGAATTCTCGTCCGATTCCGGATTAACAAAGCCATCACTTGAAAGAGCAGGTGAAAAATGTTTTCCCTGATCTCTCCTTTTCAGGGAAGACCCGATATTCCCGTTGAGGACCACCATATCGAATCTCCATATCTCCCTTTTCTGGGTCATGGTATTTTCGAACTTTACCGCGATGCCTTCTCGTGCGGGCAGTGGATAGATCAGAGACGGTCTCCCCCTGATGAGTCTTACGCGGCTTCCGTTTATGCCCCGCAGGGAATATTCATAATAGTCGCGTCCTACCGTACGGAGATCGGTATAAAAGACAACGCACTGCATCTCCGGATTCCGCCTTATCGCCCATTGAGCCTGCTTGAGCGCATGCATGCAACAGACGGCGGAACAGTATGAGAGCAGCCTCTGATCTCTTGCTCCCGCACATTGAATGAAAGCAATGTTGCGGGGGACCGAGGAATTTGATTTTTTTATAATCGCCCCTTTATTGACGCCTGCCTCTGCCGTCCATTCCTCAAACTGCATTGCCGTCATGATGTCTGCATGTTTTCCCAACCCGAATTCCGGAAGCGGTGTCAGATCAACTTCAGTAAAACCGGAGGCCCATATGACATCATCGATCATGAGTTCAATCGTCTCTTCTGTCCTCTGAAAATCGATAGCTGCCGTGGGGCATATCTTCACGCATTTTTCGCACCTGTTGCAGACGTCCTCTCTAACCCAGTAAGAGGGCGGATAAACATGGTCACCCAAGGTCTGAATGGCCGCTTCGGAACATTCGCCTGCGCACTTCCCGCAGAAAACGCAGAGGCTTTCATCAATGACCGGAGGTTTTCTTACCATGACCGCATGAAGGAGGCCTTCGACTCTCTTGAGTTCTCTCACCTCTGTAGAGGTATAGACGGTAATCAAGGGATGTTCCCTCACCTTTTTGATATCCGTCCACAACGGACAAAAGGCGCAGTGATCCGTAGGATAGAGTTTGTCCAGCTTGGCAACCTGGCCGCCGAGGACACGACCGCTCTCCACCAGATGAACGGCGTGGCCGCAACCGCCCATGTCGAGAGCTGCGCCAATCCCGGCGACGCCGCCGCCAATAATCAGAATAGGAGATGCACTAGTGCTATTCATTTACTCATCTTCCTCTTCTCTAATGATCCCGTAGGATTTGCCGAGCTTCTTGATCCTTTCCACAAACCAGTCCTTGAAATCCTCTTCGCCATGTTTCTTGCCTGATTCATCGGGAAGACGCAATGAGATCCCCTTTTCAGGCGGCAAAAACCTTTTTACCTTGTCGTAATATACGACGATAGATTTCTGATTCGTCGGGCACTTTCTCTCACACGCCCCGCAACCCGTACAGGGATCTTCAAGAACGACTGGGTAAATCTTGTTTTCCAATTTGATCGCGTCATACCGGCAGGCGTTATAGCAGATGTCGCACTTGCTCTGGCCTGACCAGGTGAGGCATGTCTTCCGGTTAATCACTGCATTGCCGATATCGATATCGTCCCTGGATATCCTCTTTATGGCCCCAGTCGGGCACGTCCTGATGCAGTTCATGCAGAAGATACATTTCTTCCAGTCCAGCACAGGTGTTCCGAAATTGGGTATTCCGCCGGAAATACCTGCCGGGTGGAGGGCATCGACGGGACAGACATCGATGCACTGGTAACATCGTGTGCAGTACTTGAGAAATTCCGGCTCGATAAGTGCGCCGGGCGGGCGGGGTAGTGCTTTTACACCACTGACCTTGAAAGATGTAAAAATCAGGGTAGAAACGGCGCCACTCATAAGAATATGAAGCGCATCCCTTCTTGAAAACCTCATGAAAGATGATTCCCTTTATAATTCAAAAAGTAATAATTCACCCCAGTACCTTAAGGATTGGTCGTATACCGATATGAAGGGAAATTCTATATAAGATGAGATAAAAAATCAAGGGGGCGGGTGAACTTCACCCGCCCCCTTGCAACTTGTTACTCTATAACTTGTATTCTTTGCGGGCAACTGCGATATCATCAATGAGGTATTCAAGGCCGAGAGTCTTCAATGTCGCCTCTGATGGTATTCCTTTCTCATCCCAGCCGACGAAACTGTAGAATTCATCCTGCATCTTCTTCGTGTCTTCAGCAGTGAATATGGCCCCTTTCTTTGGTCCCGCAGGAAGATTTTCCGTCGTCAGGCGCTTCGGCAGAGCATCATCCTTGCGGCTGATGCCTTCCCTTACATTGAAACAGCGCTCCATGGTGAGGATCCGTTTACCCGTTGCCCAGTAATCATCTTCCGTCATGTTCCACCCGCAGAGCGGATTCAGCATACCGACGGTGATCTTCGCGTTTTCACCGCCCCAGATGAGTGCGCTTGCGAAGGAACACATGCAAAGAGAATTGACCATCGCAAAAATGACGAGGGCCCGCGTGGAAGCTCCCTCATGGTGATCTCCTCCGCAAGAACCTAAAGCGTAGCTATAGGCCCTGGCCTTGTCACCCCGCGGGTCATGGGCTGCCAATTCCTTGCCCTTCACATGAATGGCATAGTTTTCTGACCCCTTGCCGATCTCCGCGGCCATCTTCTTGACACCCTTTGAGAGAAGCTTGCCCGCTTTGCCTTCCTTGTAAACCATCTTCCGGATGAGCTCCATATAGGTGTCCCCATCGCCCCATTTGGGTTTGAGACCGTCAAGGTCGGCAGGCTTAAGAATGCCTCTCTCGAAGAGTTCCGTTGTAAATCCGAGGACACCGCCTGTGGAGATATTGTCTATTCCATAGGCATCACAGGCCTCAATGAGGGCGATCATAGCACTGAAATCTTTCATTAAGAGGTTGCTTCCAAGAAGGCCACCCGACTCATATTCGGGGCCTTCGGCAATCATGCCCCTGTACTTGCCTTCACGGATGACGCCTAACTTCAGGCAGTGGATGGGGCAGTGATTGCATGCTACATGCCGCTTCCAGAATTTCCGGTTCGCCTCCTCGGCGCCGATTTTCACAATGTCGGGATACCAGGTTGTCTGATAGTTCTTCGTGATGAGAGATCCGGTGAAGAAGTTATTCTGCTCAAGGAGACCCGCCGTTCCCCACCGCTTGATGCCCTGCCAGGCTTCCCTGTCCACAGCAAGTTTCTTGGCATAGATGGCCATATCCATGAACTTTGCATTGTCAACCACCGGAACGCCTTTGGTGCCCCTGATGGCGAGGCCTTTCAGCTTCTTGTTTCCCATCAGCATGCCCGTTCCGCTTCTTGCGGCAGCGCGGAAACGCTCCACAATCACGCAGGAGAAGGGAACCTGGTTCTCGCCGGCCGGGCCGATTACCGCCGTCCGGGCATAGGGGTCCTTCATTTCCTTGATGATTGCTTCGTGCGTCTCTTCCGTGTCCTTGCCCCATATCTTTGTGGCATCCTTAAATTCAACCTTGTCATCCACGATGGAGAGCCACACGGGCTTCTTCGATCTTCCCTTGATGTAGATGCCGTCCCAGCCCGCCCATTTGATTTCGTTGCCGAAATGGGCGCCCGTCTCCGCGTGAGAGATCAGACCCGTGTAGGGACTCATATTGGCAATGCTCGTGCGCGTAGAAACACAGTAGGTTCCATTGAGTGGTCCCGGGCCTATAAATATGAAAGCATCCTCGGCCAAGGGGTCTTTATGGGCCTTGTATTCGGTGGTTAAAAAATATGCAGCCAGACCGTTTCCACCGATGGCCTTCTGATAGATATCATCGGGGACTTCACGTGTTTTATAGGTCTGTTTACTTAAGTCAATTTCCAGTATTTTTCCGAAGCATCCGCCTTTTGGTGTTGTCATGGTCATCACCTCCTCACCTTCTTGGTCTTAGCAGTTTTAACGGGGGTGATCCTCTTCCCATCAACACTGGGATAGAACGTGAGATCCAGTAAATCCGCACCTGCCTGGTCGGGCGTCACATTCCTGAACGCCAGATTAACGCCAAACCCAAGCTTATTTGCCATGAGGCAGGGTCCCTGGGGATTGCCGGACTGATCAGAGCATGCTTTTACACAGGCGGGATCACCACCGCACATGTCACACATGAGGGGCTGACCTGTGTCAGGATTTACCAATACATACTGCGCAGGACAGGCCTCCTGGCATTTCAGACACTTGCTGCCCAGGCAGGTTTTTTCATTCAAGATAATTCCGTTGTGATTGGGGTCCGCCATTATCGATTTAGGAGTTGTGGGGCAGGCCGCAATACATGGGGCGTCTTCACAGTGCCAGCATAAGACGGGAACGTCTATAGAATCTTTATACTTCATCACATGAATCCGGGACACAGAAGGTCTGACGACGCCGGTGTGATAAACGGAACAGGCATATTCACATGCCCTGCAGCCTGAACAGTTCTCCCTCTCGGCGAACAGAAACCTCATTAAGTCCTTTTTCTGGGGCGCAGGTGGTGCGGCCTGCGCATGGGCAGACTTGGAAGCCAGAGTCCCGATCGTTGCCATAGCAACGGCACTACTCGTTGCCACGACTGTACCCCTCAAAAAATCGCGTCGGGTAGTTTCCTTCTGGAACAGATCAGGGAATTTCTTTTCCTTACCTTCCATAACAAATCCTCCATTCTGGTCGTTCATATTTAAGTCTAAACCGTATACCGCCTATATAATCGACGTGCACCTCCTTTCGATTTGCCGGTAGTTTATTTAAGTTTGGTTGTGTACACATAGTCATTTCCTTTCTGGGCGACATGACATTTTATACACTCGTCCACCTTTCCTTCCACTTCAATCCTTCCATCAGGCTTGTACTGTGCCCAGAACCAGTCTCCACCTTGTGGGTTATAACCCTTAACTTTATACATGACGGAAATAAATTTCAGTTTCTTGTCTTTCGAATAGTTGTCCTGCGCAATGATTGCGCCATCGGAGAATTTCCCCTTCTTCCCGGTGATGGCCTTCAAAGCCGGGTCATTCACATAGGTTGTCAGAAATGCGCCATGAGGTTCCGGCCCTGCATACATCATGGTTGTTCCCGGCCACATTTTCCATTTCTTGGCATAACCTTCTTTCTTCAAGTTATCCCAGACAGCAGCCCCGGCTGCAGCAATCACATTGCTTCCTGCCTTGGCTTTTTCTTTCTTAGCCTGAGCAAAGATTATCCCGGAAAAAACAAGGCTTAAAACAATAAAAAGTATGATTAAAAGAGTCTTTTTTTTCATATACTATCCCCCGTATTTAAGGTTGTTGGATACAGAACAAAAATGCTGAACATGGTTAGGCTGTAAAAGTACGCTGATCATTGTATAGCTTTTAAGCACCATCCATCCAAATGACCTATCTGTGATAAATTTGTCTAATCCATTCAGACCTATGTTGTCAATTCTTTTTTTTATAAATAGGATAGTGAATTCATATGGTTATGTCATATTTGACATATCAAAATGATAAATTTCCTTGCTACGGAACATTCCATCATGCTAATTTTATAGTATATTCGTTATATCTCTGTTTTTAGCACTTTTGGAGGTACCCAGATGGAAATCAAACATAAATTATGGTTGGAGCGTGATGGTCATGTTATTTTTGGTCCCGGTCGTGAGGGGATGTTGAAAGCAATTGAAGAATGCCATAGTCTAAGCGCAGCGGCAAAGAAACTGAGAATGTCTTACAGGGCGGCATGGGGCAGACTTAAAGCATCCGAAGAGCGGCTGGGGATTAAGCTTGTGGAGATGGACAATGTGAAACATGGCATGCATTTGACGGACGAAGCGAAGAAACTCATAGATTGTTTCGATCAACTTGAACGAGACATCGCAAGCATTCTAAACGAGACCCATGACAAGCTGCTATCAAACCTTTCCCAAGTAACTCCAAAAAAAGTATCGGGTCGCACCTGACTTCCAGCTTATCAGAGTGGAGGGAAGCGACGAATAGGTTTTTGGATTCGAGTTGAAGGAGGCAGCAGGTTGGCTGGCAGATTACCTGAAGAGTTTGAATACCGCTTTGGACCTCAAAATGAGTGGAATATTGTTGTAGCAAATAATCAGCCGTTGCGTGAGAGGACATTTAAGCTCGTCTATGACATTTACCTGAACAAGGAATATGATTTACAGTTGGGCCGCCAGAGCGGGTTGTGGTATACCATCCACCATCTACATCCCCACACCTTGACTTTCCTTGCTGAAAAGGCCGGGCAGCCGGGAGGTACAGTGAGCATTATCCCCGATTCCCGGTTGGGGCTGCCTGCAGATTTCATCTTTCCCGAGCAGTTGTCCATTTTACGAAAGGCCGGGCGGCGGCTATGCGAAGTCTTCTCGCTGGCAGTGACTGAGGGAATTGCCGACAGCACCATTGATCTGACGATGCACCTGTACAGGCTCGTCCATCTTACGGCTACCCGCCTGTTGAATGACACCGAAATCGTCTCATCGATCATGGCCCATCATGGCGCCTTTTACTCCAACATTCTTATGTTTGACGAGATCTCACCGGATTCGCGACAAAGCCCGAAGACAGGCGAGCAGGTGCGCTTTGCCCGCATTAATCTGGAAACAATGGAAGCCCGGTACGCTCAACGGTACAGCCGTTTGAACAGCAAGCGAAATCTCCACCGGTGGTTCTTTCAGAATGAGGAAGAACCAGCCATGGTCGAATGGATCCGCAGAAACAAGCGGCCGATGACGGCCGATGAGTTGAATTACTTTGGGACGCTTAAGTCCCACATCCTGTCCGAATCAAGTTCGGAAACTGTAGCTATCCTTATGAAATACTTTAGGGAAGCTGCGGCCATGATTCAAGACTGAACTAAAAAGCGGAAACGTACAAGGGGAGATACAACCATAAGAATCTTGTGTAGGAGGGTTCGTTACCATGTGGGAGCATATCGTCAATCGGCAGCAGGGTATTCTCAATTTCACGGAAGATTTGATCCACGCGATAGGGAAAACACGCTTGCTGGTGGCCGGTGCGGGGGGGAACGGTGCGGTGTTGGATTTTCTGCTACGGGTGGGATACCAGCATTTTACCATCATAGATTTTGACGTGGTCGAGGCAACGAATTTGAACCGCCTTCCCTTTACGCCGGAATATGTCGGAAAGATTAAGCCGGAGGCGTGGAAGGAATATCTTCAGAAAGTTAATCCTGGTTGCAGCGTGACGGACTATTGCCGGAAGGTTACCCGGAACGACGAGAAGTGGCTTGAAGAAATCATTTCCGGCGTCGATATAGTCGCCCTGGGAACGTCGGACCCCGAGGCGAACTTTGTGATCGCCCGAGTGTGCCATCACCTTCGGAAGCGGATGGTCATCGGCCCTGGCACCTCGAACTGCTGGGTCGTCAGCACAGTAACCCATGAGGGCAATATCTCCATCGAGAGCGTGGGAAAATTTGGGGTAGAGGGTGTAGATGTCCGGGATGTCGACTACAAGGCGCTTCTGCCAAAGTATATGCAGATTTACATGTTTCCGGGGAGGATTGAAAAGCTCTATCCGGAAACGCTGCAGAAGGTACGGAGTGGGGAGATTCCGCCAAGGAACTGCAAGATATTCGTTTCGATGGTGAATGCGGCTTCTTGCTGGGAAATCGTGAAGAACACGGCGGTGATAAACGGATTGACGCTTCAGAACACGAAAGTAATAGAGTTCCCGCTCATCCAGGTGTTCGATCCCTATAAAGGGAGTGCGTACTATTACGATGCCGGAAAAGACAGGATCGGGATACCGAACTGGTTGACCGGCAGGATACGGTGGTATCCGGTTAAGAAGTGACACCAGGAAACGCATGGCATTGACCAAGAGTCTACGACAGAAAATGTTTGCATCCATCAGCGAAGGCGGTTTTGTCCTTCTGATAGCCGCCTCCATAGCAGTAGGGCAACTAGGGGTAAGCCTTTACCTGCCGGCAATACCAGGGATCGGACATGATCTCAATATTTCTTCCTCTTTGATGGCGATGACTCTCTCCGTATATTTTGCAGGGTTCGCCTTCTTCAATCTTTTTTCGGGCCCATTCTCCGATGCCCTCGGCAGGCGTTTCATGATTCTTCGGGGCTTGGAGGTATACGGTATAGGCACTCTACTTTGTGCTGTATCTACTGACATCCCCATGCTATTAGCCGGGAGAACCCTTCAGGCCTTTGGCGCCGGTGTGGCCCCTGTGGTGGGTAAGGCCATCATTCAGGATATCTCCTCCGAGGATCGCACCGTGGTTCTCATGGGCTGGCTGGGGGCTGCCATCGCAATAACCCCCGCAGTGGCTCCTTTCATAGGAGGCATTATTATCGAACATTTGAAATGGCCATGGATCTTCTGGTCGCTCCTGATCTTTAATGCACTGGTCTGGCTGCTTAACTTCTCCTTCCTGTCGGAAACCCTTTCTCATCGCCCCTCCCGTCGTATTCCTCTGGTCTCTGTATTTAAGACCTATCGGGAATTTCTCGGTAATCGGGTTTATCTTGGATATATTTTGACTCTCGGTGCCTGCTTTGGAGGTTTGGGCGCCTACTACACGGCCTCGCCCTTTATTTTTATCCATGATTTTCAACTGAGCCCTTCTCTCTATGGTCTGATTACCTTGATTATTGCAACAGGCTTTATCGCAGGGAATCTCAGCGTAGGACGACTTTCCCGGAGTCGATGGTCTCACAGGATGCTTTACATAGGGAAAATCCTCCTGTTAATTGGCGCTCTGGGGATATTTTGCATACCCAGAGGAACCATCACGGTTGCAGTTGTTTTGGGAACGACTTTTATCTTTACCGTCGGTTTTGGTATCATCTTTCCCATCGCCACAAAAGAGGCTTTGGGTTGTTATGTCGTCCAAGCAGGAGCTGCCTCCGCACTGCTTGGGTTCGTCCAGCTCGGTATTTCTGCCCTCAGTAGTCTTGCCGTTGGATTCTTTCAATCCCAGGGCATGTCTTCTTATAACGCCATGGCACTCATTATGTTTCTGTGTGCCATTCTTGCACTTGCCAGTATTCGCAGTATTCAACGCAGTCGATAAGTTGATGTTAACCAGGCCAATGACTTGGTCATCATAATATTCCATACATAAAAGGAGATAACCAGATGAAGAAAATATACGTGATTTCAGGCTTGATCATAATTTTAGGCTTCATGGCTTTGCCACTCGAAGCAAAAGAATTCAAGGGACCCATGAAACCTGTTGCCCCCCTTATGATCGAACATCGCCTCATTGAGCGTATGGTCTGTGTGATGGAAGATGCGGTCATCTCCATCCAGGCAGGTAAAAAAATGAATCCGGCATTTGTTGACATGGTGCTCGACTTTTTCAAAACCTATGGGGATAGGACACATCACGGTAAGGAAGAGGATATCCTTTTTGCTGCGTTAGCCAAAAAGAAACTTTCACCGGACCACAAGAAAATGTTGGACAAACTAATCGATGATCATGTTCAGGCGAGACAAATAATAGGAAAGCTGGCAGAAGCCCAAAAGAAGTATGTGAAGGGCGATATAGACGCCGGCAATGATATCCTGACATACCTGAAAAACTTGACCGTACTGTACCGAAAACATATAGAATTGGAGGACAAACATTTTTTCATCCCCTCTTTAGATTATTTCACTAAGGATGAGATGAACGCTATGCTCAACGACATGCGGGAATATGATCGAAAAATGATTCACGTAAAATACAGGGAAGTGGTTGAACAGGCTAAAGAAATGATCATCCAATAATTCATGCTGTTGTTTAATCGTTCCAAGCCATTTTCTCATGTAAGACTACAGGAGGGAACACCATGAAAAATGCGGGGAATACAATGAATCGCCGCCAATTCATGAAATCAACTGCTTTGACTTTCTGGGGACTTTTATCTTTCATCCTTTTAAATCGTCCTTTAAAAGCGCAAGCAGAAAAGGACGTCCATATGATGTCTAAGTATATCTGCGAAATCTGCGGTTACATTTATGATCCCATGAAGGGAGATCCGTCACAGGGTATCCCGGCTGGAACATCCTTTGAGAAACTACCCGACGATTGGAAGTGCCCGATTTGCGGTGTAGAAAAGAATATGTTCAAGAAAATGAGCTGATCCCCTGAAGAACATGAATTGCATCCCCCTGAGGTGCTTTTAGAGGAACGGAATTAGCGATTAAAAAGACCTGACGAGACGAAACCCGATGTCGGAGGAACGGACAACCGGGTAATCCTCACCGCGGAAGGCAGATCGCGGGATTCCCGCACTGTCGAGCCATGAACCGCCACGCAACACACGGTGCTGTCCGGTGGATGTTCCTTTCGGGTCCTTCACCATACCCAGAGGATAATCATCGTACCCATCCTGACACCACTCCCAGACATTGCCATACATGTCATAGAGACCCCAAGCATTGGGCTTCTTCTTTGCCACAGGATGCGTCCGGTTGCCTGAATTTTTATCATACCATGCGTAGTCTCCGAGTTCATCTTTATCACCACCAAATGAGTATACCATTGTGGATCCTGCCCGGCAGGCGTACTCCCATTCCGCCTCCGTGGGGAGGCGATACCGGTCTGTCCCTTCCATTTGGTTGAGCTTCCTGATGAACTCCAGGGCGTCGATCCAGGAAACGTTTTCCACAGGGCAGTCATCGCCGCAGTCTTTAAACGACGAGGGATTGTTTCCCATGATTGTCCGCCATTGCCCTTGAGTCACCTCAGTTACCTGCATGTAAAAGGGTTTCCCGATAACAACTTGGTGCTGAATGGTATCTCCCATCATAAACGTTCCCGGCACGATCAACACGAACTCCGCTCTTATCGCAGGGTTCGTGAAGGCTTTGTCCGCCGCTTCCACACCAACACCGAAGGTTGAGGCAGCGATCATCATGGCAACGATGATTGACAAAATCATTCTTCTTTTCATAATCCCTATCCCCACGTTGAATCTATTATTGTCAAATCTACAACATTTCAAACTTAAATCAGCATCTATAAGTATTTAGTGGCTTTGTATGAAAAAAGCCGCCCCAATAGAAGAAGAGGCGGCTCAAAGAGCATGTGAATATACACAGACGAACTCTGTGCCTTAGCAGGCCTTATTACTACTGTATCACTTTGGCTCCGGCTGTTGCGACCTGGCCGTCTTGCTGTGATGAGCCACCCGACACGCCTATCGCACCGATGATCTTACCGTTCTGAATAATCGGTACACCGCCCTCAATCGCACTGATGCCATCCAGGGTCAGGTAAGCCGTATTTCCACCGCCGATCACATTCTCGAAGGACTTGGTCGGGCGCTTATACGCAACGGAACACTTGGCCTTGTGTATCGCCACATCAATGCTGCCGTACTGGACAACATCGAACCGCTCCAGGTAGAGGAGATTACCACCCGTATCCACGACCACGATGACAGCATTTACCTTCATCTTGATCGCTTCTTGAGCCGCAGCAGCGGCTACTATTTTTGCAGTGGCCAAGTTTATATTAGAGCCATAAGGATTTGGCATCTGCTGGGCTATGGTGATGCCTGAAAAGATGAAAAACATAGAGAACATAACAGCTATTACTTTTAGTATGCGCATACTTCCCCCTTTTTAAACAAGAATTTCCTTCTCAGGATGTGATTCAAGTATAAACACGACGCTTCGATATGTCAATGAGATTCCAATGGACGAATGGTCTCCACGCTCAGGATAATCCGTCCGTCATGTCGAGGTGATCCCACGATTGCAGCCCTCCATAAAGGTTAACCCCAAAATACAGAATTGTTCAATGATTCACAATCGAAAAAATCCTGAGGGCTATTGATACTGATCATGGCGGTATCGTCTCAAACTTCTTTTTTCTTGACAGGGCTTGAATAACAACTATATTACCAACAACGAATATATGAGGAAGAGGTGACCATGAAAGATTTTATCCGGGTCATGAAGGCCCTGTCCGACCCGAACCGTGTAAAACTTCTGAAAATCCTTCAGCATAAGGCCATGTGTGTCTGTGAAATCCAGGTCGCTCTCCGGATTGCCCAGCCGACGGTATCGAAACACCTTAAAATTCTGGAGTATGCAGGTTTTGTGGGGCACACGAAGGAGGGATTATGGGTGAATTATTATCTCACTAATGGAAGTAAAAGCCCTTACGCTGCCAGTCTGTTAGGCAATCTGCATCACTGGCTTTCCGATGACCCGGATATTAGAAGTGTCGTGGGAAATATCCCCACCATCCGGCGCGAAGAAATCTGTAAGAGGCCATAAAAAGTCCACTGTATTCCTGGATTCACATATATAAGAAAAACCACAAAGAAGATGAACCATGTCTGAAAACGAGGTTACACAAATCAGAATTGATAAAAGCATCGTTGGTATTATCGGTCTAGAGCAGACAATGAATGCGATGGCTTTGGTTTTTGCCCATCGTTCCGATGATGAAATCGGGAATGAAATCCTGAAGCGGGTATCCGAAAAGAATTACATTCCCAGCCGGGCGAAAGAACTTTATGCAAAAGCCTTTGTCCGGGAATTCCGGAAGTTTCTCGGGCAATCGGCGCAGGAGACAACCTTTGAAGGTCTGCGTGTTGTTGTCCTCGGTCCCGGATGCGCCCAGTGCAGCCGCTTGGAAATGGATGTCCGGGATGTTCTATCTGAAATGAAACGACCGGGTGGTCTGCGTGGGCAGCGTTCCCCATAAGAATAAAATTAAAGAGTGGCTGACTGAGGCAACATCAGTAAGAAAGGAGTAACATGATGGAAATCAAAATTTTGGGCACGGGTTGTGCGAAATGCCATCAGGTCGAAAAGATCGTCAAAGAGGCTGTGGCCGAAACGGGTGCTGCCGCCGACATTGAGCATGTGACGGATTTCAAAAGGATCGCCGAATATGGTGTTTTCAGCACGCCCTCGGTGGTTGTGGATGGCGAGGTCAAGTCGGTCGGTAAAATTCCGAAAAAGGATGAGATCAAAGCCTGGCTAAAAAAATAAGGGGGGTTTTATGTCGGACCACATCAGGAGAAAGCTTTCATTTCTGGATCGTTATCTGACGTTATGGATTTTTATCGCCATTGCTTTGGGCATCGGCGT
>Ga0182017_10002719_pt1 | contig 13311 bp, 10 predicted proteins | sample 712E3DmetaG_FD_120492 | JGI IMG/M metagenome (GOLD analysis project Ga0182017, IMG submission 120492) | Permafrost microbial communities from Stordalen Mire, Sweden - 712E3D metaG | ecosystem: Environmental > Terrestrial > Soil > Wetlands > Permafrost | place: Sweden: Stordalen | collected... | reverse complement strand
CCCGGGAGAGAAGGGGCGTAAAACCATGATAATTAGCACAATAAGTCCCTCTCCCCTGGGAGAGGGATTTAGGGTGAGGTTAATAAACAAAAAAAGCTGACTTTCAGGTCAGCTTTTTTATTGAGTTATTATTTTCTACTTAACTTTTTCAACTATAGCTTTAAAAGCTTCAGGGTGGTTCATTGCAAGGTCGGCAAGAGTTTTCCTGTTGAGTGCAATTCCTTTCTGGCTGAGTTTTCCAATAAATTCAGAATAGCTCATATCGTACTGTCGCACACCTGCATTAATCCTTTGAATCCATAAAGCTCTGAACTCTCCTTTTTTAGCCCGTCTGTCACGGTAAGCATATCCCAACCCTTTATCAAGTGTGTTCTTTGCAACTGTGATTACATTTTTTCTTGAACCGAAGAACCCTTTTGTTTGCTTGAGGACCTTTTTCCTTCTGGCCCTTGATGCGACTGAATTTACTGATCTTGGCATAATTCTCTGTTTTTGAAGGTCAGCGTTTCGCTTCAGGCGAACTCTTATCTGCTGAGCAATCTGTTAATACTATATATTTTAATCAATTAATAAACACTATTTAAGACCGAGAAGTAGTTGAATATTCTTTTTATCAGCTTTGTCAACCTGGCCGAAATAAGTAAGATTTCTCTTACGTTTTGTCTCTTTCTTTGTCAGGATATGACTCTTAAAGGCATGTTTACGTTTGATTTTTCCTGTTCCGGTCAAAGAGAATCTTTTCTTTGCTCCCGGATTGGTTTTCACTTTTGGCATTTCTGATTAATATAATATAAATGTAACTATCCTATTTCTTTTTCTTTGGAGCGAAGGAAACTATCATTCGTTTTCCCTCAAGCCTTGGAAGTTGTTCAACTTTCCCATATTCCTCGAGGTCGTTTGCGAAACGGAGAAGCAGAACTTCACCTTGTTCTTTGAATAGAATTGACCGTCCTTTAAAGAATACATATGCTCTGACTTTTGCACCATCGTCAAGGAATTTCATTGCATGCTTGAGCTTAAAATTATAATCATGATCATCAGTGTTAGGACCAAATCTGATCTCTTTTACAACAATCTTTGAAGCTTTGGCTTTGATCTCTTTATGTTTCTTTTTCTGCTGATAAAGAAACTTCTGATAATCAATTATCTTACAAACAGGCGGATCCGCATTTGGGGAGATTTCAACAAGATCAAGTTCCATTTTATCAGCCAGTTTCAGGGCATCCTGGATACTAAGAACTTCTGTTTCAATATCATCACCGACAACTCTTACGACTTTTGCGGTGATTCTGTTATTGATTTTATGTGCCGGTTGAATATTCCTTGCCGGCCAATTTCTCACTGGTAATGCTATAACTATTTCCTCCTTATTTATATTATTATTCTTTAATAAAATCAGCCTTATAAGGCGATCTCTTTTTTAATCTCTTCATTAATAAAACTGACAAATTCATCAATTTTCATAGTTCCCTTGTCACCTTCACCTTGCTTTCGGACGGCAATTGTGTCGTTTTCTAACTCTTTTTCGCCCACGATAAGAAGATATGGAATTCTCTTTAATTCATTATCCCTGATCTTCTTACCTATCTTTTCACTCCGCTCATCAATAAGAGTGCAAATATCGGAATTATTTAATAATTCCAAAACATTTCTTGCATAATCATTATATTTTTCACTGATGGGTAGAATGACCGCTTTTTCTGGTGCCAGCCAGAGGGGAAATTTTCCTGCTGTATTTTCTATAAGGACTGCCACAAACCTTTCCATTGATCCGAATATTGTCCGGTGGATCATTACGGGTCTATGTTTCTGATTATCGCTTCCGTTATATGTCAGGTCAAACCTTTCGGGCAGATTATAATCAACCTGTATCGTTCCGAGTTGCCATTTTCTGCCAATTGCATCCTTTACCATGAAATCGAGCTTTGGCCCATAAAAAGCCGCTTCACCTGTGACGATAACTGTCTTAAGACCTTTTTCAGCGGCAACTTCAATTATATCGCGTTCAGCTTTTTCCCAGTTTTCATCCGAGCCGATATATTTTTCCTTATGATCAGGATCCCTGAGTGAAATCTGAGCTGTGTACTCATTAAAATTCAATATTCTCAGAACATACAACACCAGGTCAATAATACTTTTGAACTCTTCCCTTAACTGGTCGGGTCTGCAAAAATGGTGAGCATCATCCTGAGTAAAACTTCTTACCCTTGTAAGTCCATGAAGTTCACCGCTTTGCTCATATCGGTAAACTGTCCCGAATTCGGCCATACGCAAAGGAAGATCTTTATAGGAGTGGGGAGTTGCATTATATATCTCACAATGGTGCGGGCAATTCATTGGTTTCAGCATAAACTGTTCACCTTCCTGTGGAGTATTTATTGGTTGGAATGAATCGGCTCCATATTTCTCAAAATGACCAGAGGTTTTGTACAGGTTGACATTACCAATATGTGGTGTTGTTACCATTTTATAACCCCTCTTTCTTAACACTCCGGTTAAGAAATCTATTAGACTCTGTCTTATATCGGAACCTTTCGGAAGCCATAAAGGAAGTCCCATTCCAACCTTAGCTGAAAATGTGAACAGTTCAAGCTCTTTTCCTATACGTCTGTGATCTCTTTTCCTGGCTTCTTCAAGGAATAAAAGATAATCATCGAGCATTTTCTGTTTTGGGAAAGTGATTCCATAAATCCTTGTCAGCATTTTACGGTTTTCATTTCCTCTCCAGTAAGCGCCCGCAAGGCTGAGTATCTTAATAGCCTTAATTGGTTCAGTAGAAGGCAGATGAGGTCCCCGGCAGAGATCTGTAAAATTACCCTGTGAGTATAGGGTGATCGTCCCGTCTTCAAGGTCCGCGATAAGCTCTGTTTTATATTCATCGCCCTTTTTGGTGAAAAGTTCCAAAGCCTCTTTCTTGCTAACATTTTTTCTTGTGAAAACAAGGTTTCCGGTAGCAAGTTCTTTCATCTTGTTCTCAATCAAAACAAGGTCAGATTCAGTAATAATCTTTTCATCACCAGGATCAATATCATAATAGAATCCGTTCTCGATAGCCGGACCAATGCCGAATTTTGTTCCGGGAAAAAGGTTTTCAATCGCTTCAGCCATAAGATGAGCCGATGAATGCCAAAAAGCATGTTTTGCTGCCTCATCATCCCATTTATGGAGTATTAATTCAGCATCTGTCTCAATGGCACGTGTAAGATCCCATATTTCTCCGTTAACTGAAGCAGCATATACTTCTTTTGCCAGTCGTGGACTAATCTGTTCTGCTATCTCCAGACTGGTAATACCTTTATTATATTCTCTGACAGACCCGTCGGGAAATTTAATCTTTATCATTACGCTACCTTGTTTTATTGACCGGCAAAGATAAATATATTTTTACAAAGCCGAGCCTGACAAACAATATGAGAAAAAACTTCTAGCATATACTTGATGATTTTATAATTTATTTTGCAAAAAAAAGTTACGTTTGCAATTATTAAAATTTGTTCCTCCATTTTAAATAATTCAAATGTCAAAAAATCGGTTATTCATCACAAAACCACTCCCACAGTTATTCAGTGAATCTCAGGAATCAGGTGGTTTAAAAAGGACTTTAACTCCACTGAATCTTACAACTTTGGGTATAGGAGCCATTATTGGTGCCGGTATTTTTGTTCTTACAGGTCAGGCTGCAGCTCAATACGCTGGTCCTGGAATTGTCATTTCTTTTATTATATCAGGTCTGGCATGTGGTTTTGCAGGTTTATGCTATGCCGAATTTGCTTCAATGATCCCCATTGCAGGGAGCGCTTATACTTATTCTTACGCTACTCTCGGTGAATTCCTGGCATGGATTATTGGTTGGGACCTCATATTGGAATATTTATTTGCGGCGTCAACCGTTGCCGTTGGTTGGTCTGGCTATGTTATAAGCTTCATGAAAGACCTTCATATTTTCATACCACCTCAATTTACAGGCGCTTCCGGTACTGTTCTGGTAAATGTGCCCGATATGGGTTGGAAACCTCTTACAGATTCTTTCGCTCATACTCTAGCTTCCACGGGAATTCATGTTGATTCATTGGCTCATGTTACTTGTGTCTTGAATCTGCCTGCAATGTTTATCGTTGCTTTATTATCGACTTTGCTCGTAATAGGTATCCGTGAATCGGCTAATTTCAATAATGTAATGGTTATTACAAAAGTCTCTGTTATAGTTTTATTTATAGCTATTGGTTTCATGTTTGTCAAAGCAGTTAACTGGCACCCTTTCATACCTGCCAACAAAGTTGAAGCGACTCCAATATCCCAGTACGGTTCTTTTTGGGGCTGGCTGAAAGCTTACAGTCATGAATTCGGCAAATTTGGCTTCAGCGGTATTTTGAGAGGTGCAGGCGTCATATTCTTTGCTTATATTGGATTTGATGCCGTATCGACTGCCGCACAGGAAGCCAAAAATCCTCAGCGCGACATGCCAATTGGTATTCTTGGCTCATTAGGGATTTCAACTGTACTTTATATTCTCGTCGCAATAGTGCTAACAGGCATAGTAAGTTATACTACTTTAAATGTTGCTGATCCGGTTGCAGTAGGTGTTGATGCTATGGGGAAAGGAATGTTCTGGCTGAGACCCATTGTAAAAATTGCAGCTATTGCCGGGTTAAGTTCTGTAATTCTTGTCATGCTTTTAGGACAGCCCAGAATATTCTACTCAATGTCAAAGGACGGTTTGTTACCTCCTGTTTTTTCAAAGGTTCATCCAAAGTTCAAAACTCCGTATGTCAGCACAATTATTACTGGTTCTGTTGCAATGGTTATTGCTGGCATTCTTCCAATCAGTATTCTGGGTGAGCTGGTTTCGATAGGGACTCTCCTTGCTTTTATTATCGTCTGCCTGAGTGTTCTTGTATTAAGAAAGTCTAAACCCGATATCCGGAGGCCATTCAAGACGCCATGGGTTCCTGTCGTTCCGATCCTTGGCGCATCCATCTGTTTCCTGCAGATGGCATCATTACCACTGGATACATGGTTAAGGCTTATTATCTGGATGGCTATAGGATTCTGTATCTATTTCTTTTATGGTGTGAAGCATAGTAAAATAAGGCAGAATATTCCGAAAGAATAACATGGCATTACGGTTTAATGGTACAAAGGCGTAAGGGTATAACGGCGAAACGGCGTAACGGCATAATGGTATAACTGCGTAACGGCATAACGGCATAACGGCATAACGGCATAACGGCATAACGGTATGACAACTTAACAATCAAACGATTTAATTATATATCATCGGAAAAAACAGAATAAGGCAGGTCTCTCAGATTATATCTTGATGCCATAACCTCTCCATAGGCTCCGGCAGACCTGATAGCAATAATATCCCCTCTACTGGTTTCATTAAGTTCTGTATCTTTTGCAAATGTGTCTGACGATTCACATATAGGTCCGACAATATCATACCTGAAAATCTTACCATCTGAAGATAGGTTTTCTATCTTGTGAACTGCCTGGTAAAGAGCCGGACGGATAAGGTCTGTCATTCCGGCATCGATAATTACAAAACATGTATTGACTCCTTTTTTAATATAAAGTACTTTTGAAATAAGAGATCCACATTGAGCAACAACAGATCTGCCAGGTTCAGCATGTAGCTCCTGATCATTATTAAAATCAACCAGCTTATTCAGAAGCGAAAAATATTGTTGGAATTCCGGCATCTTCTCAGGATTTTCATAATCGATTCCCAGTCCACCACCGGCATTAATGATCTGAAGTTTAATGTTTTGCGATGAAAACCATTTTTGCAGTTCATTGATCTTTTTGCACAGTTCTGTGAAAACAGACATCCGGTCGATCTGAGACCCGACATGAAAATGAATTCCTTTAAGTTTAATATTTTCCAGTTTTGAAATGAGAGAAACAACATCTTTCAGATCCTGAATATTTATACCAAACTTTGATTCTTCGATGCCTGTTGTTATGTACTTATGTGTATGTGCCTCAATATTTGGATTGATCCTTAATGCAATATCTGCAACTGAAGCATGATTTTTAGCAATTGAATTAATTACCTCAATTTCTGCAACAGATTCGCAATTGAAGCAGCCTATCTGTGCGTCAAGGGCTGAAACTATTTCCTTGTCTGCTTTGCCTACTCCGGCAAAGAAAACTTCCTTTGGCTTAAACCCCGTGGAAATTGCTCTCTCAATTTCATTCATACTTACGCAATCCGCACCAAAACCATACAAAGAAATTAATTGCAGTATCCGTGGATTTGAGTTGGCTTTGATTGCATAATGTATCTTTATTCCATATTTCTCAGATTCGTCCTTAATAATATCGAGTGTGTTTCTCAATACATCGAGATCATAGAAATAAAAAGGTGTTGGCAGTTCTTTGAACTTCTCCAGGTATTTATTTAGTTTTTTTATCATTGAAAAGATGTTTGCTCAATAATTTTAGGGCTTTTATTTTGTTGCTTGTATCAATGAGTAAAGAAAGGCTGTTAGGACTGCCCCCATATGAAATCATCTTTAAAGGGATAGTGTTCAATGCTTCAAAAATTTCAGGAGCCGAACCTGTCTTTTCGGTGCGGAAATCGCCGACAATACATATAATTGACAGATTTTCTTCTATTTCAACGGAACCAAGCTCTTTCAGATCTTTTGCTATCTGAGGAAGATAATCCGGGCTGTCTATCGTGAGTGAAACAGCTACTTCTGAGGTGGTTATCATGTCAATTGGTGTTCTGAAAGCCTCAAATATTTCAAAAACTTTGCGAAGGAAACCATACGCCATAAGCATCCTGTCCGATCTGATTCTGATTACAGTGATTCCATCTTTAGCAGCAACAGCTTTATAGTCCTGAGGTGCACTTGCTGATGTAATTAGTGTCCCCGGATCATCAGGGTCCATCGTATTCTTTAACCTTACCGGAATATTTTTTTCCCTAGCCGGATTAACGCTTGAAGGGTGAAGAATCTTCGCCCCAAAATAGGCAAGTTCGGCAGCTTCATCAAAAGAAAGCTCTCTTATTACCTGCGTGTTCTTTACATATCTGGGATCGTTATTGTGAAATCCATTGATATCAGTCCAGATCTGAATTTCTGAAGCATTTAAAGCAGCACCAATCAAAGAAGCACTAAAATCACTTCCTCCGCGCTTGAGATTATCTATTTCACCAAATGCATCCCTGCAGATAAAGCCTTGCGTAATTATAATGTTTTCTGTGGTATGGTTTTCAAGTTCTCTCCTCAGGTTTTCTTCGATATAAAACAGATCCGGCTCCCCATATTTATCAATTCGCATAAAGCTGAGTGCGGGTAAAAGTACGGAACTGATATTGTTCTCCTGCAGCAGAAGATGAAAGAGGGTAGTGGATATCATCTCACCTTGCGCTAAAATTGCTTTTTCCTGAAGTTTAGTAAATGCTCTCAGGGTGAAGTTTTTAATGTAATCAAAATGCGAATTAATCATCTCATGCCCTATTTGTCTGGTACCCTCAAAGGTGTACATCTCCTGTACCACATTCTGATACTTTGATCTCAGCTCTTCAATTTTTGCGGAGGCTGCACTAGTATCTTCTGAATAGAGAAGCCCGGTTATCTCAACAAGACTGTTTGTAGTTCCTGCCATAGCTGATAAGACCACAATTTTATGGTCGGAATCATTTATGAGTGGTATCAGGGCTTTCATTCTATCTGGATTGCCAACTGATGTTCCACCGAATTTTAATATTTTCATTGAATTTAAGTTAAAAAAACCTGCATCTTTCGGCAGGTCTGAATTATCTTTATGAATTTCATTATAGAAAAAGAAAATTTCAGACCCCGGCATCAGGACGTATAATAAATATTGTAAACTTGTTATTCATTCTGAGGATTTGTCTAAATCAGTGGCAAAAATATGTTTTTTAATAATATGAAATGTTTAAATGGTATATTTTTTGTAAACAACATTTTACCCGTATTTTAAGAATTTGAATCATGAAAAGGATTTTTTTGATCGGTCTGGTTTTGGTAATATTCATTATGCCTGAAGGCAATTGCCAGCGAAGCAGGGATAAGGTTAAAATAAAGCCAGATTCTTTAAAGGTAGATAGTGTTGAATATAAGCTGATTGTTTTTGATCCTGGTTTCGATTCCTGGATTGCCACAAAACCACAAATGAATTTTTATTCAAAGGAATACTATGAAACGAAAAACAGATTATATGTCACTGAGTGGAATTACAGGAATCAGCAGCCTCTTACTTTTGGAGATTTATATGACTCAAAAATTGAATACTATTTTAATGTAGATTATGGTATTGAACTGAATTACAGGCTTTACTACTATTTCAGATTTTTTGAGGAAACTAATCATATCAGCCTTATAAATCAGGTTCATTGATACTGGTATCAGGTCAATAGTCTATTGATCGCTGTCTGAAGGATTTTTTTTGAAGATTATCATTTGTTTCTTTTTTTTTTTACTTTTGCACCCGCTGTTAATAATTATGCAGCAAGCTCTTTTAAAATACAGCCCCGAAATGGGATTTCCGCCCAGATGGCGAAATTGGTAGACGCGCTAGTTTCAGGGACTAGTGTCAGCAATGATGTGCAGGTTCGAGTCCTGTTCTGGGCACTACTGAAGACAAAAGATAAAAGGCGAAAGACAAATTGATTTCCTTAATTTCTTTACTTTTATCTTAATACTTTTGTCTTTTTTCTTGTCAATGCCCAGATGGTGGAATTGGTAGACACGCTACTTTGAGGGGGTAGTGCCGGTTACGGTGTGCAAGTTCGAGTCTTGTTCTGGGCACAATTCCAAAACCAGATTGTTTTTACAGTCTGGTTTTTGTTTTATAACACTTCATAAAAACAATAACCTTATTTGAAATTGTGTAATTTTAGCATTATTAAAAAAGCGATATGCAAAAACAGATTTATCTCCTGATCATCCTTCCAATCTTTTTCAGCCGTATCATATCTGCTCAGAAAAGTGATATAGTTTTTCCCGAACTTAAATGGGTCAATGAAGTCGGGGCAAAAAATATACCTTCCTCCAAAAACATATTCACTGTAAATAAATATGGTGCAAAAAATGATGGAAAAACTTTGAATACAAAAGCTATTCAGGCTGCAATAGATGCCTGCTGGAAAAATGGGGGAGGCGTTGTAGCATTTGATACCGGGGCTTACCTTACCGGATCTTTGTTTATTAAAAAAGGGGTAAATCTCCTGATCAGTGAAAAAGTGATGCTGCTTGGAAGTCAGAATATTGAAGATTATCCGGAGATTAATACCCGGATTGCAGGAATTGAAATAAAATGGCCGGCAGCACTTATTAACATACTCAAAGAAGATAATGCAGAGATTTCGGGAAAGGGAAAAATCCATGCTCAAGGCAAAATTTTTTGGGATAAGTACTTCAAGATGCGAAGGGATTATGACGCGAAGGGTTTAAGATGGATTGTGGATTATGATTGTAAACGTCCCCGTACAATGCTTATACAGGAATCATCTAATATTACAATCAAAGATATTACATTAAAGCAGGCCGGTTTCTGGACAGTCCAGATTCTTTATTCAGAACATGTTACAGTCGATGGAATTGTTATCCAGAATAATGTGGATGGAAGTGGCCCGAGCACAGATGGAATCGACATTGATTCCTCCACGAGAATACTTGTCCAGAATTGTGATATTGATTGTAACGATGATGATTTTTGCCTGAAAGCCGGTCGCGATGCAGACGGGCTAAGAGTTAACCGTCCTACTGAGTATGTTGTAATCCGAAAATGTGTTGCACGCAAAGGGGCCGGTCTTATCACATGCGGAAGTGAGACTTCAGGTGGAATCAGAAATGTACTGGCTTACGATCTGATAGCAAATGGCACATCCAACTGTATCAATTTCAAATCTGCCATTACCCGCGGCGGTACCGTCGAGAATATTTATGTTCATAATATTGAAATGAATAATGTAGGCACTATGCTCCGGGCTACAATGGACTGGAATCATGCTTATAGTTATTCGACTTTGCCCAAAGGATATTCTTATGACAGTATTCCGAATCACTGGAAAGTTTTCCTGGAAAAGGTAGGCCCGGAAAGAGGGACTCCTCATTTTAAAAACGTCTACCTTACGGCGATGAAGGGTTCAGTGAGAGGTGCAGCTATTTCAATATCGGGTATGAAAGAATCACCTGTTGAAAACTATTTTCTCACAGATATTGAAGTTGAAGCAAGATCTCAGGGGGATATTTCATTTGCCAAAGGGTGGAAGTTCAAAAATGTGTCTGTCAAAACCAAAGATAATAGTGTCCTGAAAGTTCAGAACAGTACAGAGATGGATTTGAAATTGCAGTAAAATGATAAAGCAACTCCCTCGATTTTCTTCAGATTTTTGTTTTAAACTGTTTTTCTTGTCTTAAGATGTTTTCTGATTATTGCTAAAGTTTTATTTTCTGCGGTTCTTTCCCGTTTTATTTCAAAAATGCGACAGCCTTATTTGTCCAATTACTCTTTTAAGTAATCAGATGATCATCCAGTGAAATGGAAAGAGCTTCTCATTATTGTTAATAATTTATTATCCAACGTCAGGAATTTCTCGATAAATATTACTATTTTAGTATACTTATCTGATAAAGTGAATAATAAAACATTGAAAGAATAAATCATTTATTGAAAATGGAGATCCGACTCATGATATAAGGATGTAATTATTTATATAGGTATTTCGGAAATTTAATATTTGATATATGAAGAACGTAATTCTTACCCTGTCAGTTTTTTTCCTGGTAATATCAGTCCTTCCAGCCCAGAAAGCACCTATAAAATTTGGTGAAGTTAGTCCTGATGAGCTTAAAATGGTATCTTATCCGGGAGATACATCAGCAGCAGCAGTAATATTATGTGACTATGGTTATTTAAATATTCAAACTGCACTTTTTACCAGAACTTTAAGAATAAAAATTCTCAAGAAGGAAGGTTATAACTGGGCCAACCACAGCTATCCAAGTACTGAGACTTCTACAATAAAAGGTATTACAACTAATCTTGAGAATGACAAGGTTGTTCAGGAGAAGTTAAAGAACGAATCAATTTTTTACGATAAGTTATCAGAAAAGAATTTTGTAGTTCGGGCTGCAATGCCAAATATAAAGGTTGGCTCAGTAATAGACCTACAGTTTGCCTTTAAAGGTATACCGTCAGAATGGAAGTTTCAGGAGGTGATACCTGTAAAATACAGTGAATTAATACTTGAGAATCCGAAGGATGTAAGATTCAGAATAAACTATTTTGGTTTTGAACCTCTAGCTGTCTCTACTCCACCGATATGGATTGCAAAAGAAATGCCCTCCTTTAAGATAGAATCCTATATGAGTTCAAAAGAGAACTATCTTACAAAATTTGAATTTGATATCCTCAATATTACCTACGGTGCATTTACAAAAGAATTTGCATCATCATGGGAATCTGTAAGCAGACTTTTACTGGATAATTCAAATTTCATATCTCCAAACAGCGGTTCAATTTATTTGAATAATCTGGCAAAAAGCATAGAGAATTCAAAAACCACAGGCGAGGAGAAATTGAAAATGGCCTATGAATCAGTTAAATCAATTGTAAAATGGGATGAGAGAAAATCAGTTGTTGCTTCAAGTCCTAATTTTGCTTTTACATTTAAAATGAAGCTTGGCAATTCGGCAGATGTCAATCTGATCCTTTACCAATTGCTTAAGAAACTCGATTTTGATGTTACTCCGGTTGTCATGAGCACCAGGGATAATGGAATTTTATCGCCCATTTCACCAAGTCTGAGTAAGCTTAATTATGTAATTGTCCTTGCGAAGATTGGTGATAAATCAATTTTGCTTGATGCTACAGAGCCTTATATGCCTTATTATCTGATTCCTTTAAGATGTCTGAACAATTCCGGAAGAACAGTAAGTGAAGTAAAAAGCGATCTGGTAGATCTTTCCACAACACGCAAAGATAAAGAATTTACCACATACTTTCTTAAAATACAGGAAGACAACACACTGAGAGGTAAGCTATCCAAAAGGAAAATAGATTATTCTGCTCTTGACTTCAGGAGCAAATACCACAAATTCAATAGTCAGGATGCATATCTTGAAGACTTTAAAAAAGATAAACTGGGTCTGGTCATAAATGAATCCAGAATTGATAATGTAGATAGTGTCTATCTCCCTGTTATTGAAGAATATGATGTCACTTTAAATAATCTGCTTAATGTTCTTGGTAATGAGGTTTATATAATGCCTTTGCTTTATGATCAATTAAAAGAAAACCCTTTTGCACTGGATGTAAGAAAATACCCTGTCGATTATGGATATAATATAGAAAAAAATACTACTTCAAGTTTTGAGATACCAGATAACTACACTGTTACAGAATTACCTGGATCGGTCAGACTCAGGATGGAAGGTAATTCTGCATCACTTATTTATGATGTATCCCAATTGGGGAACACCATAAAAGTAACTTCTATATTTGCTATAAATAAAACTATGTTTTTGCCGGAAGAATACACTGCTCTTAAAGAATTTTATAATCAGGTGATTAAAAAACAGTCTGAGCCAATTATCCTTAAAAAGAAGTAAAATTATGTCGGCATCAAAAAACAGGACTATTCTCTTTATTTTATTTACTTTTTTCCTGACATGGGTCTATGGAACAGATAATAAATATAAAGTAAACGATATAGCTAAAGATCTTCTAGTTGACGCTAAAGCAGTCGTTAGAACCAGTGAAACTGTCTTCGAGATTTCAGATATTGATAAAGCTGTAATGAGTGTCAAATACGTTATAACTATTTTAAATACAAATGGTATTGACAACTCAGTTTTGATTAAGTTTTATGATAAATTCTTAAGTGTCAGGAAAATAAGATCAGATCTATATGACCAGAATGGAATTCCGATTAAAAATGGAATAAATGTAGATGTGAAGGATTACTCAGCAAATGCAGGATATTCGTTATATGAGGATAACAGGGTTAAGTTACTGGATCCAAAATACCGTACTACACCCTTTACTGTTGAATTCACTTATGAGATCGTTTATAATGGACTCTTGTTTTATCCCGACTGGTTTGTCTATGATGATTATAATGTTTCAGTTGAAAAATCAACATTTACGATAATAACACCTAATGAATTCAAATTCAGGTATATGGAAAATAATATCAAAGACAGGGTCACAATTAATAAAGGAAAGGATAAAACAACATATACTTGGAAAGCAGAAAACATGCCTGCCATAAAAAATGAACCATTCGGCACACCCTTTCAAGAATATACCTCAAATGTCCTGACT
>Ga0182017_10002718_pt1 | contig 13311 bp, 8 predicted proteins | sample 712E3DmetaG_FD_120492 | JGI IMG/M metagenome (GOLD analysis project Ga0182017, IMG submission 120492) | Permafrost microbial communities from Stordalen Mire, Sweden - 712E3D metaG | ecosystem: Environmental > Terrestrial > Soil > Wetlands > Permafrost | place: Sweden: Stordalen | collected... | reverse complement strand
TTTGTCCGCTAAGCGGATGGGCCTGGAGTTTGTAAAAATATACGCCGCTTGCCAGTCTGCTGCAGTTGACCGTTTCCGTATACGTGCCGGGGGACCGGACCTGGTCGACAACGGTCATCACGTTTCTTCCCAGCATGTCGAATACATTCAATGTTACATGAGAAAGCGCCGGAATGTCGTAACTTATTCGTGTGCTCGGATTGAATGGATTCGGATAATTTGCATAAAGCTTAAATGATGATGCAATCGAGTTCTTTGAAGCCGGAACGCCGGTCGGAATAGTAGTCGTGGCTTTAATGAGTTCGATTCCAGCGCCTGAATTCAGATTCCTGGAATATTCTTTGTTCAGCGTATCGTTCCAGTGTTCGTGCACGCCGAGACTTTTCAGATGCACGCCGGTTCCATTTGGGTCATAGGAGATCCCGCTCGGCCAGTTCGTTGTATCAGCCGCCTGATGGAGGTAATCGTCCACGCCGCTCATTTGAACGGGTTCGCTTGAATCTGTAAACTCGCCGGAAATAAAATCGAAACCGACGGATTCGATTGCTACGGGATCGAATGAAGCGAACATGGAAGCCGTATATTGATTGCAGAATGGACTCATTTTCCATTTGACGGGCTTATTAAGTTCAAAATTAGTCGACCATAAAGCGTCCATGAGATAGAAAAGGTTTTTTCCGCTTAATAAAGAATCTCCCATTAAATCCACCTGAACGCGATACTGATGGTATCCGGTTCGCACCGCAATGGCATTTCCGTTGGTTGCGACCAGTCCGTTATGCAGGTGCGTGGCGGATGACTGGGTGTTCGAGCCGAAATGATTTTTTGCAAACATCGATACGCCGGCATACTCGTGTCCCTTCATCATGGGAATGTTGAGGACATATTCCGCTTTTTCAAAAATGTTGTACAACGTATCGGTGTAGTATGGAGCGCCGCTCGTGCCATTAATCTTCAATACCGTTCCGTTATCGGAATAATGCACGAAAGCTGTCGTGCTTTTAACCACTTTCTCTCTGCCCATATTTGTATAACCGATGAAATCCAAATAATGCGCATGCGGAAATTCAGGATGCCAGATAGTGTAGCTGTTCTGATAGATGTGCTTCATCGGATCGCCGATATAAATATTACTGTCCGCAACGCCGACGACATTGACCAGTTGACGAAGGACGGAAAGCACGATTTCCGGGGATGTTTCTGAAATGCCGTAATATTGGTTGGTTTTTGGCGTCAGGTTGGAATTGTAATTTCCCTCCCAGCTGCTTGTGGCGTTTATTTTGATGAAAACTTTTTCTCCGGGAGCATAATTGACCGCACCTTTGCCTCGAAGCGTATTGTGATATTGGAAAATTGCATTCCAGGAAGCAGCGTCGCTCGTCTGGCCGGTGAGGCTGTGAATTGCCGACGAAAGCATACTGTCGATGACCAGTTGATGGTTGTTCTCGGGCATAAAATAGGCATGGTTTACAGAATCCGAAACGCAGCTCTGAACAACGGCGTTTGCGTTATGCACCCAAACGACACGGCCGGGAAAAATTCCTTTGGGAGTTCCAATCGGTGCGTTGACGGCTTGTACGTCGGGAGCAGTATTTGCTTTTAAAAACTGGAGGTTTCCCTGCATAAGGAGCGGGATAACCAGGCCGATAGCCAGGCCCAAAAAAGCAAACACATATTTTTTTCGGCCGTACCATGTTTTAGCTTTCATATAAATTAATGCAGACAGACCGATGCTTGCAAGGTAGGCGAGAAATCCGGATGCAACAGGAAAAGCTGCGCGCATACAGGGATAACTCGCTCGCGATGGTTTCGGTATGACCCTCAATGCAATCCAGACAAGAGCGATAAGTCCCATGATCGGGAGATAGAAACGGCTGTATTTTGTTACGACATGGTGCATATGTTTTTTATCGGAATGAGAATGTAGCAATTTCATTTTTGATGCTCCTTGATGGGATGCTTTCCTTTTTTAAATAAGTTACGGCAAATATAATGCCGTTGTTTGATTTTAATCATTTAAGTTCGATTGTGTGTTGATTGCCGTCATAGTGAAAAATAATATCGGGTTTTGATGCAAATTCTAAAGGAACCGGTTTTTCCCTGCCGATCCGGACAATTTCAATTGTTCTGTCATTGAGCATTCCCGGGAATGTTCCTTGCCGTTTCCCGATTGTAAGAGTGCGTTCTTTTTCCTGATACTGAATCGGAATGATTGAAAACGCACCTTTTTCATAATTATTATTGATGTTCTCATCTTCATAAAGATTGAAATTTCCATCGGCGCCGGTATAGACGAACAGGCGGAGTGTGTCGGCTTGTTTTTCCGTCGTGTATTGGATTTCCGGTCCGCAGGGAATAAGAGACCCGGCTTTTACAAAGAGGGGAATGACGGAGTATGGAGCATCGGCATGGATCGTTTGTCCACCCTCGAAATATTCACCAGATCGAAAATCATACCATCCGTTTCCTGCAGGAAGATAAACCGATCTTGTTCTGGCTTTATACTCCGTTACCGGATTGACGAGCAGTGCGGGTCCGAACATATACTGGTCTCCGATATTGAGAACTTTCGCATCGGAGCCGAAGTCCATAACGAGGGGACGCATGATCGTATAATCGTCCTGCGTCACCATGCCTGCTAGCGAATACATGTAAGGCAGAAGCCGGTAACGAAGTTTGTCGTACATCAACATCGATTGATAAGCCGGATGATTTTCCGGCGCAACATTGAACATCTCCCGGTAGGGAAATTGACCGTGCACGCGGAGCAGGGGACAAAACGTCCCGAACTGGAACCAGCGTGTTATAAGTTCCCGCCATTCGTCTCTGTCGCTGTCCGAAGGATGCTCGTAGCGGGACTCTACCGCAAAACCTCCGATATCCGTCGTCCAGTACGGAACGCCGGACAGGCAGAAATTCAATCCCGACGAAATTTGTGTTTTCAAATCGTACCATCGCGCAGCGACATCGCCGCTCCATACTGCAGCGGAATAACGCTGAAGCCCGGCAAAAGCGGAACGCGTGAGAATAAAAATGCGGCGGGAGCTGTCCGACCGGAGCTGTCCCTCGTAAACCCCTTTGCAATGCATCAGGGAAAAAGAATTCTGGTAACGCGCCGAAGAGCCGAGCGCCGTCGGTCCCTGCCGTAAAATTGTTTCCTGCCGGGAAAGGTTGGATTGAATATCCGGCTCGGAACAATCCAGCCACCATGCGTCGATTCCTTTGCTGAAAAGTTTTTCATCTATTTGTTTCCAGAACAAATCTCTTGCTTGCGGCTGGTACGGGTCGTAATATGTGGAAACATACCCGCGTCCGACCCAGTCCTTTTGACCTTTCTCCACGTTCCGCATATACAGCCAGCCGTGATTCTTAAACTCTTCGAAATTTTTCGTGCCGGCATAAAATTTTGCCCAGACGGAAATCATAATGTTCGTATGGAGACTGTCATGGAGCGTCCGGATCATACTTCCGGGATCGGCATAGCGGGCAGGATCGAATTCATGATCTCCCCAGCGATCCTCTTTCCAGTAAAACCAGTCCTGAACGATGTTGTCGAGCGGGATGCGGCGATTGCGAAATTCTTTGACGACGGAAAGTATTTCATCTTGTGTATTGTAATGCTCCCGCGATTGCCATAAACCCATTGCCCATTTGGACATCATCGGCGCCCTGCCGGTAATTTCGCGGTAACCATGAACGACATCGTCTGCGTTGTTTCCCGCTATGAAATAATAATCGATCTGATCGGCAACTTCGGAAAAGAGCGAGATTCCTCCGCTGTTTGTATCTTGTTCCGGCGGCAGGTATTTCAGTCCGATATAGCCGCCGGTGTGTATCCATTCGATTCGTATGCGATGCCGCTCGCCTGCCCGCATAGAGAGGCATGGGAAATGTGTCCATGGCAGCCAATTCTGCCGCCACGAATCAACAACCAAGCTGTCATCTAACCACATCTTTGTGTAGCCGCAGCAGTACAGCCTGAATTTATGCAGTCCCGATTCCCGGCTTTCAATTTCTCCGCTCCATCGAATAGCGGCGGCATTTTTTTCAAATCCGGGCGGATAAGCATCGTTGACGTCGATAAATTCGTGCTCGATTCTCGGCTCCGGTCTCGATGTGAAGAGAGAAGTCATAGCAGAATCTTTAAAATATTCCGCTGTAAGTCCTCCGGGACGGCCGTCTTTTCCGTAGAGCGCGAGTCCGGACAGCGATTGATATTCCCGGATATCTCCGAATTTTGTGCGGGAGTTATTGTCCCAGAGAATTCCATAATTCCGGCTTGAGACCAGGAAGGGAATCGATTTGACGATGTTATACTGCCAGAGATCCACATCGTGTCCTTTGTAGTTCATAATGGAATTCTGATGCCCGCCCAGGCCGTAGAATGCTTCATCGTCCGGCGAATCGAAAAGCTGCCGGATATGGAAAGTCTGTTCGCCCATGACTTCTGCTGCGGTTATTATTTTTCCTCCTCCGGTTTTTTCGTGCAGCAGTAATCGGTCATGTGGGGAATAGAAGGCAACCTCACCGCTGAGAGAGTTCACGCGCACTGTCACTTTTGCAGTGGATATTTCAACTTCGCCCGCATTCGTTTTCACCGACCATGGCACGGGCGCCCATTGTGTCAGGTTCGTCATAAGGCTCGGACGTTTCGAAAATGGAGTATCCTGCGCTGCAATCACGCGGATAATATTCTCAGTGCAGATCTGTATCTTCAGCCATCGTGCGTCCGTCTCATTCGGTTTTTTAAGTTCAAAGAGAACGCCGTCTCGCTGTTTTTCGAAACCGAAGAGCATACACGAACCGGTGCAAAATAATGCAAGAAGGAAAAAAATATTCCGTCGATTATTCATGGTTGTCTTTCATTTTTTGTTCTTTGATATCTGTCGTTTCTATGCGGCGCTCGATTCAATATTAAAGGAATATTGCAACTGATCAGTACGCTCTTGATAGTCAAGTTTTTCTCTGTAGCAGCGGGCGGCTCGCCCGCCTTGGGAGGGTGACCGCGGAAGCATCCAGACGTCAATCGACTAAAGAACAACACTTCAAAATATACTGAGTTATAGAAATATTATTTATTCAGGAGCCGATCTGCCGCCAGTGCAAGTATCATAAAATCCGTCGTTCCGCCTCCGAGAACGTATTCTGTCTGCTGCCATAAATAGGGCCATGTTTTCAATTCGGGCAGGTCGGGATATATCAATGCCGTACCGCTTGCGATACCTCCCGGAATGTAAGACCAGTCGTCTCTATTGAAACCGTATGCCGTGGTAATGGAACGAACGCCGACGCCTGAAACGAACGATGCCGTATTCTCACCGGGATGACATCCGAGAATAAAATTCAGCGCATTGAAAGCGTAGACGGATGGAAAAAGCGCCGGGAAACCGATATGAAGAAAAAGATGATCGACTCCGGCGGATTGAATTTGCCATCCCGCGCCCCAGATATACGGTTCATACGGAACGCCGTAAGGAGTCTTTTTTTGCTGTTCGTCAACTTCGCGCGCAGCTTCTTTTACCGCCTGCTCTATCGTTGCTGTGAATCGCGGATCGTTCAGTTTTGCCGTAATCCGTCCTGCTGTTTCGCAATGTCTAAGAATATGAGCGGCAATCGTATCTCTGCCTTCAAGCAGGATGTCCCCGTATTTTTTCTCAGAGGTCGAAAGAAAGAGTTCCGCCGCTGCGTCGATGCGTTCACTCAGTCTTGCCGAAGAGTTTGTTTCGTAGACCTCTTTTGAAATCTTCAGACATTTTTGCGCCAGTGCCGGGTTGTAATGTTCCATAACTCTAAAGGCGGCCGCCAGCGTCCGGGCGATATATAACTCCCGGCGCGGATTATCTTCCGTGAAGACCAGCCGGTCGTCTTTCGGCAGCGGTAAATGAAGCACCGGATCTTTTTCGTTCTCCCTGTAGACAAGATTATCGGTCACCGTCGTGAGGTCTCCCACCTGGGCATACTGCCTTATGGTCGGACTGATCATTCCTCTGTAGAATCTTCCCAGCGAATCGTAAGATCCGGTTATGGAGAGGAGACCGTGTTCGATTTGCTGAAGGATATCCGGCTTTCCATCAGGTTTGTGCAGTTCCACCGTTCTGGTTTTCTGATCGATGGATGTGGCGTCGTACTCTACGTTGAAAAGTTCATAGGCAAGGGAAAGTTTGTAGACGGTTTCAGCCTGGGATTCTATCCGTAAATCGTCGTCGCCTGCATCATGCCATCCTCCGATGTTTAATCCCGGCACATGTTCCCCCGGACTGAATTTCGTTAAGGTTGATTCATGCTGATAGTACCCGTCGATATGATTGAAATTTACGGGCGCCATCATTGCGTCATCCATATGACAAAGTCCATGCCATACTCTGTATCTGTCTCTCACTTTCATGTGACACATCTGAATGGGTAAAAAATATTCAAGAGTCGGCTGCCAGACATGCCGTGAGAATATATCCTTTTTGATTTCAAATTCGTTCGATTCCTGCCTGCCGTACTTCACTTTGTACAGGCCTTCTTCTTGAACGGAACTGAAGTCGAAGCGCAGGTATTGATATCGCAAAAAACGGCCCCAGGGTACCGGAGCCTGATCCGTCTGAACGATGATTTCAGAATCGGCGGTAATCCTTACAAGCTGAACCGGTTCAAACGTGCTTGTATGTTTGTCCAATTCAATGACCGCCATTTTATCCTGTTTCGGATGGTAGCCGATCTGAGAAACTTGAACGACCGGAGAGGAACGCCAGCCCCGGACTATCCTCGGAGTGATAATCCATTCAACGGCATTGCCGGCCGCTCCGGGCTGAACAATCGAGCGGAGGACAAACCATCCATTGTTATACAAACCGCGGCCATCGATGAGTTGAATGTCGTTTTTAGTGCTCGTTATTGAAATTTCCTTATCCTCATGCCCGGGAGCTATAACGAGATGTTTTCCTGCAGCCATCGGCACTATTTGAAGCCCTCCGTCCCCGGAATCTTTCATCGGTCCGTTCGCCTGCCTTGGAAAAATTCCCGATGTGCCGTCCATCGTATAATGTTCGCCGAAGAGCCGGCCCGGAAATAATTCCAGGTTAAACCCTATGCTCTTTGCCCATGACTCCGGTACGGGATTTTCAAAACTGACGATGACACGTATACTGCTGCCGATTGCTTCTGTTTTGACGGTATAGCGGAATTTTAAATCCGGATATGTGATCGGATTGAATCCTTTTCGATCTTTACTCGAATCCGGGTACCAGAGATCGACACTCACTGTTCCCAGTTTTTGATCGATCCGCCGCTGTCCCATGCGGGGGATCGGAGACCATTGTCCTGGAGCCGGTTCAAGACGAACGTCGCCATTGGCGGCCACACGCGTACCGCACTGAACGATAGTTACGCCGCTTTGATGGCCTTCCGGATAAAAATCGCTGAACACCATTACATTGATTCCGGGGGCTTCATAATAACCAAGATCGTTTAATAAAAATGAAAGGTCGGCCTCTTTTGACTGGGGGAAACCTATATGCTGGAAATTGAAGAAGAGGAAGAAAAAAAGAAAAATTCGTTTTATCATAAAATCCTCGCAATAAATCATAATCAGACAGGCGAAAGCCGAGGCTGCCGGATGTACTTGCAAAACTGATGTTTGTTCTGTCTCTTCGAGCAATTCCATCAGTGTATAATCCTAATCAAATATAAATGAAAAAACAAAAGGAAAAGCAAGAAAGATACGGTTGCATGATCGAAATGAATTTTACAAAATATTCCGCACGATAAACCATTTGCAAAAGGCGATGTCTAAAGAACAAAGAAGCGGGACGACATTCTTTGAATCCTGCCCGCTTTGACGCAATGCTGTGATACCACTACGTGGCGATGTCCCTGCGTGGCGATGCCACAGCGCAGCAGGTTAGAGATTGTGTCACGCTGCAGGCAGGAGTCTGCAAGCAGGACAAATGAACTTATCCAGCATGCAGAATAAAAAATCGCTGACAATCTGAGTGATTGTTTAAAAGACCTGTCGTCTCCAAAAAGTAAATCGGTGAAATGTTAAATCCATCCGGGAGTACCGGCGAAAATCCGCCTTCAGATTTTCATCCGGCGGCAGTATCCTCCCGGATGGAGTATTATTCGGACTCTCCCTCCTCTGTTATTATATGCCGGTTTTCCGAAAATCCGGAGATGAATGGCCGGCATATATTTTGTATCTTATTGAGAACAAAGGAGAACCTGCATGATTAAAATTGCTGTCGAAGCCGCGTTGGAAGCCGGCGCATATTTAAAAGAAAACGTCGGAAAGATACGTCATATCGAACACAAAGAAGGACAGGTGACCAATCTTGTTACGGAGATCGATAAAAATTCCGAAAAACTTATTATCGGAAAACTCAGCCGTCATTTTCCCGATCACGATTTTCTTGGGGAAGAATCGGGAAGTTCTGAAGTGAAATCCGACTACCGGTGGATCATCGATCCGCTCGATGGAACGGTCAATTACACTCATGCACTTCCTATTTTCTGTGTTTCCATCGGACTGGAATATAAGGGAGAAATTATTGCCGGTGTTGTGTACGATCCGAGCGCGAATGAACTCTTCACGGCGGAAAAAGGGAAGGGAGCATTCTTGAACGGCTCACGGATTGCAGTCTCAAAAACTTCGGAATTGATCAAAAGCATGATTGTAACCGGTTTTCCGTACGACATTGCCGGCAAGCTGTCTCTTCATCTTAAATCGTTCAAAGAATTCCTAACGGAAGCGCAAGCTGTGCGCCGTCTTGGTTCTGCCGCGCTCGATCTCTCATACGTCGCATGCGGAAGGTTCGACGGATTCTGGGAGGGATCGCTTCATGCATGGGATATGGCGGCGGGAGTTCTACTGGTGATCGAAGCAGGCGGACGCTGGACAGATTACGCCGGCCGTCAAGCGACGGTCTACAACCCGCAGTTGCTTGCAACGAACGGACTTATCCATGCCTCGATGATCGATGTGTTGAAAAGAAACGGTTAGGAAAGCCCGGACAGCGGATCTATTTTCGTAATTTTAAAATTGCCTTGCGAAAAAGAGCGGCGATTTCCTTGATCCCGGCAAAGACGCCGCCGAAGATGACAATTGTCGCTATATCGCCGGGAGCCGTATAATCGAACTCGCCTCCGAGGACGAATAAAAGTCCCGCAAGCGCGCCGACAACAAACAGCAATAGCCACATAAAGATTTCCGCTGTAAGTTTCTTAACTCTGAATTCCCGCGGGAATGTCGAAAAGTCCTCCCAGGAAAATAAATACGACCGAAGAAGTAAACTGAATGTATCCGTAGAATCTTCCACAGCTGTACCGGGAAGTCCGCTCGCAAAATCATCGTCGTATTTTTTACGTTTTTTGTCGTCGATAAGAAGTTCGTAGCCGAGGCGTACCTGCATGAACTGCTGTTCGAAAAGAATTGGATCCTTTTGAACTTTTTGTAGTGTCAGGACGCGGTTAAAATATGCCATCCTGACCGCTTCTTTGCTGCTGGCTGGATCTATTCCCAGTACTTTATAATACGTCATAATGAGGTTCCCTTACGCTATAAGGTGTTTCAAAATACGTATTTAATTGATTTTTTTCCACTTTTTAACACCATTTTTATCAACCATATCTTTAATAAGAGACGGTTTGGAATGTCTGGCAGCGGAGATGGAAAAAGCGTCTGAAATGCGTTTGCGCGCTTGAGAAACAGCATTTTCACGGTCTGTAAAGAGCAAAGCTATCGGCTCTCCCGGTTCAACCGCATCACCTGCCTTCTTTTTAAGCAAAATTCCTGCTTTCATATCGATTGAATCACCCATTTTTTCTCTTCCTGCGCCAAGTGCAATACCGGCCATCCCCAATTCGTAAGAGTCTATTGCTTGTATGAATCCCTGCTCGCTTGATTTAATTTCCAGTACAAATTTCGACAGGGGATAGCGTTCGAGATTTTCAATGGACTCTACATCACCGCCCTGTGCGCGGACGAGATCAATAAATTTAGCATACGCAGAACCGTCTTGGATCGCTTTGCGGCACCTGTCGATTCCTTCCTCTATGGAACGCGCTTTTTTCCCGAGATATACCATGGCGCCGGAAAGGACGTATGTGACCTCCATCAGGTCTGCGCTTGCGTCGATGTTTCCGGCAGCGCCGGAGCCGCGCAAGCATTCGACGGATTCTACGACTTCGAGCCAGTTACCGATAGCGGTTCCGAGCGGCTGATTCATGTCTGTAATGAATCCGATTGTTTCTTTGCCGAATCCATTGCCGATATCGACTAATGTCCGGGCAAGTTCAAGCGAGCGGTCGTAGCTCTCCATAAAAGCGCCGCGCCCGGTTTTTATGTCCAGCACAAGAGCGTCGATTCCCTCTGCGAGTTTTTTGCTCATAATGCTTCCTGCAATGAGCGGAATGGATTCGACAGTCGCCGTGACGTCGCGCAGGGCGTACATTTTTTTATCGGCGGGAGCGATTTCCCTGGTTTGACCGGTCATGACGCATCCGATTTCACGAATGACGTTTATAAATTCGGAAATCGAAAGATCGGTCCGGAAGCCGGGAATGGATTCCAGTTTGTCGAGCGTACCGCCCGTGTGGCCGAGTCCCCGGCCGGAAATCATCGGCACCGGGACACCGCATGATGCGACCAGAGGTGCAAGGATCAGAGATACTTTATCCCCGACGCCGCCGGTGGAATGTTTGTCTACCTTGAAGCCGGGAATTGATGAGAGATCGACAACCTTGCCGGAATGAAGCATAAGGCGGGTCAGGATGAGCGTTTCTTCGGGGGTCATCCCGTTAAAGAATACTGCCATGAGGAAAGCGGACATCTGATAATCGGGAAGATCGTCTTCCACGTACCGGGTGACGAGTTCGCGCATCTCCTCTTCGCCCAATGAGCCGCCTTCCCGTTTCTTTCGAATCAATTCGGCAATATTCATATCGGCTTTACGTTTGAGCGCACTGCGTTTTTTGAATTTTCTTTTCTGCAAGCAGAATGCCGCAGATCGTTTTGCCGTCGAAAATTTCGCCGCGTTCGATCATAGCGGCGGCCGCGGCCATAGAATATGTCTCCAGTGTCAAAGTCGCTTCACCCTCTTCCAGCGCCTGTCCCTTTGGAGAACGCCGCAGTCCCGAAGCGAGATAGATGTGAAGTATCTCGGTACAAAAGCCCGGGGTTGTGCAGATGTCCGTCAGCTTTTCAATCGATGCAGCTTCATATCCGGTTTCCTCGCGGAGTTCGCGGGCCGCACAATCCAGAGGATTTTCATCCGGTTCGAGTTTTCCTGCAGGAAGTTCAAGTATGTACTGTTTCAGCGGATGGCGGTATTGCCGGACAAGGAGTATTTTTCCGTCATCCAAAAGCGGGACCACGACGCTGCCGCCGTTATGTTTGGCGATTTCGCGCACAGAAAGCCGGCCGGAAGGATATTCGATATCTTCCACAACCAGATCGAAAACCCTGCCATGATAGAGGGTTTCGGATTTAAGAGTTTTTGGAATGGGCATCGTTTTTATCCGGAGCGATATGAACAACATGCTGCGAAAATCCCGGTAGAATTTTTTCCGCCTGGAAAAGTGCATACATCCGTTCCCGAAGGCTGTTCTCCGCCGTTGTTTTGCTTCTCCAGCTCGACACATGTGCGATAAGCTGGAGACGGCATGAAGATTCGCTCAGCTCCAGCAGAACTGCTTCCGGCGCCGGGGTTTTTACAATATCCGGATTTTCTCCGGCTGCGGAAAGCATAATCGACTTTGCACGGCCTATGTCCGTTCCATAAGCGGCCGGAATATCGACGACAATTTTTAACTGGGGCGTCGGATAGGAGAGATTGATAACGCGGGACTTTGTGAGCTCCGCATTCGGAACTACAATAACATTGTTGTCGCCGTCGAGAATCTTTGTGCTCCGCAAACCGATTCCGAATACGTCTCCCGTCTCTCCGGTCGGCAGTTTGATCCGGTTACCGATGCGGAACGGCTGGTCGAACATGATGACGAAACCGGCGATCATATTGGCCAGAGTTTCCTGAGCAGCAAGAGCAATGGCGACGGATCCGCCGCCGAGAAAGACGAGCATGCTGCTGACATCGACACCGAAGTGTCCCATCATCGTTACCGAGGCAATAATGATCAGGATTATCATGATCACACGGTCGAGGATTGGGAGGACGGCGGAATTTAAAGTCGATGCAGTATTTTGCGCGTGCCGTTCCATGGTATGTTTCAGCACGGTATCGATAAGACGGATTAAAAAGCCGGTGATGAAAATAACGAAGGCGATGTAAATGATGCCTTCCGAATAACGGACTATTTCATGGCCCGTTCTGTCCGCGGGACTAATCCCTTTTGCAAGCTCTTCCGTTGCGAGGAAGAGAGCGGCAATGATGGTCAGCCATTTGATGCGGGGGACCACAACATCGAACAAATGATCATCGAGTTGTGTGTTGGTTTTCGTGACAAGTTTGCGGCCGATTGTATTAAGAAAATATCTGAGCAGAAAACCTATAATTGCAGCGGCGGCAATCATAAACGAAGCGTTCATACAATGCGTGGCAAATTCAGTCCCGAAATTTTGATAGAGCCACTTGCCCATAACTTAGGAATTTCCTCTGCTGCCCGGTTTAACGGCTGTTCCGCCTTCTTCGCACATCGGGCATTCTTCCGGCTGGTGTGTTACAGCATCCATTTGGAGGACTGAAAAACTTTTAGTATCGAAGTGCGCTTTACCACTGCTGCGGTCTACAATGCAGCTGACACCGACGAGAGTGCCTTTCGATTGGTTGACAAGAGCAGCGACTTCGTTGGTCGAACCGCCGGTTGTCACGACATCTTCGACGACGAGGACCCGTTCTCCCGGTATAATCTCAAAACCGCGGCGCAGTTCCATCTTTCCGTCTTTTCGTTCGGCAAAAATCGTCCGTGCACCGAGCATTCTGCCGACCTCCGTTCCGACGACAATGCCGCCGATAGCCGGTGAGATGACAACTTCGACGTCGCTGTATTCGAAGTGACGGGCAATTTCACCTGCAAAGAGATGGAGATATTTTGGAAACTGAAGAACACGGGCGCACTGGAAATAATGAGCGCTGTGCAGTCCGGAAGTCAGTTGAAAATGGCCGTCTAAGAGCGCCTTCGTTTCTCGAAAAATTTCCAAAACCTGTTCTTTCGGCAGTCGCATATATCTCCTTTTTTGTAATTACTCAGCGAATTATCAAAACTGATTTACAATTAGTTTTTAGATATCCCATTGTAGATGTTCGTCGCGGACGACGTTCAATATCATTCTGTAGCCGCGACCGCTGGTCGCGGGATACTCCGACACCA
>Ga0182017_10002716_pt1 | contig 13315 bp, 8 predicted proteins | sample 712E3DmetaG_FD_120492 | JGI IMG/M metagenome (GOLD analysis project Ga0182017, IMG submission 120492) | Permafrost microbial communities from Stordalen Mire, Sweden - 712E3D metaG | ecosystem: Environmental > Terrestrial > Soil > Wetlands > Permafrost | place: Sweden: Stordalen | collected... | reverse complement strand
CTTCCAACTGTACTCCGGCTTGTACGCCGGGCCGCCTTCGTACTGCGCCGTGGTCGCGTCGCAGAGGGTCAATCGCATCCTGTTCCGGATCTCGGGCAGCATGTTCACGTCCGCGATGTACGGATTGCAGCCGTTGGGGTGGTACTTGTTGGGGTTGTGAATGACTCCATACATGTTTTTCAGCGCGATAGTCACGCCCGCGCCGTCATGGTCTTTCAGCACAGGGACATTGATCAGAACATTGCATCGTTGAGTGAGGATTCTGGACAACCGGCTGCCAACGCTGCCATACGCAACCAGCTCCTGTTCGTAATCGACGCGATCGGTGCCGAAGCATTGAACGCCGTTTCCGCCCATCGACAGATGGAAACCGGAGCGTTCCATTTCGTTGCTGTCGCGGTCCCAGACCACAATATCGCCGGCCTTGGTTCCGGCCTCCTGCAACCGCTCGCATATGGCCTCGACCAGTTGCAGATTGCTGGAGAGCCCGCGTCCTCCAAGCGCATTGACCTTCACTCCCACCGTCTCGCCGGGGCGGACCAGCCTACTCCAGGCCTCGATCGCATGGTCGCGGTCGAAGAGAGTCTGCATGGCGCGATCCAGCAGGGCCAGCATCCGGCCGGAATCCACCGTGGAACCGGTGCCGCGCAGCAGGTCGTCGCGCGCGATGACAACTTTGGATTTCGCGGGCGCTGCTTGTTGGGCCGCTGTGAGCAGTCCCATTGCGCCGCCTACGCGCAGAACCGCTGCGCCAGTGAACCACTGCTTCAGGAAAACCCGACGACTCGAACCACGCATCGCGCTCATAGGGCTACTCCGCTGAACGCACAACCATACGGCCCCCGGTCATGCAGCGCACCTCACCAATCCATGCTATGCGCAATTGAGTGCCGCTTTGCAGTGACGAACAGCACATGGGTTGGCCATCCCTGATGCTCCCGCACAGTTCCGAACAAGCGCGGGTGCGATTATCATGGGCATTGAACCCTGGAAACCTGGGGCGCGGAGACAGGATGTCCGTTTCAAGTCGATTTTCTGCCTCTGGCACAGGCGCATCGGAGCCAACGGTTCCGGACGCTTCACCTTTCGGCGACTCCATGCTTCCCGTGTCATCGGCATCCCCGCCTGAGCCAGTGGTCCGCCGCTGGATCATTGCCATTGCGGTGATGTCCAGCGCCGTGCTGGAGGTGCTGGACACCTCGGTTGTCAACGTCAGCCTGCCCCATATCGCGGGCTCTCTTTCCTCCAGCGTGGAGGAGGCGACCTGGGTGCTGACGTCCTATATCGTGGCCAACGCCATCATCCTGCCCGTCACCGGATGGCTGGCCAACTACATGGGGCGCAAGCGGCTGTTGATGACCGTGGTGACTGGGTTCACGCTGTCCAGCATCTTGTGCGGGCTGGCGCCGAACCTGCCCATGCTGATCTTCTTTCGCGTGCTACAGGGAACCACGGGAGGAGGCTTGCAGCCGCTGTCGCAGGCGGTCCTGCTGGAAGAGTTCCCGGGACGGGAGCGCGGCAAGGCGATGGCCTTCTGGGGGATGGGGATTGTGGCTGCGCCCATCCTGGGCCCCACGATCGGCGGTTGGATCACCGACTCGTACTCATGGCGCTGGGTCTTCTACATCAATGTTCCGGTCGGCATTCTCAGCTTGATCCTGATCTACCTGTTCGTTCACGACCCTCACTACATCCGGCGCGGGACGCTGCGCGCCGATCTGTGGGGGCTGGGCATGCTGGCGCTGGGCATGGGCTCTTTGCAGATCATGCTGGACAAGGGACAGGAGAAAGACTGGTTTGGCTCCGAGATGATCCGGGTGCTGGCCGTGATGGCAGCGGTCTTCCTCACGACGTTCATCATTCGCGAGCTTACCGTCAAGGACCCCATCGTCCACTTCCACCTGCTGCGATTCCGTTCCTTTGCCACCGGCATTGGACTGGCCTCCGTACTCGGCTTTGTGCTCTATGGAGGCCTGATCCTGTTGCCGCTGTTCATGCAGACCCTGCTGGGCTGGACGGCGGCCACGGCGGGCCTCTGGACCAGTCCGCGGGGGATTGGGACGGCCCTCTGCATGCCGTTGGTCGGCTATCTGCTGGGCAGGGGATGGGACGGGCGCCGGATGCTGGTATTCGGATTTGGCATTGCCGGCCTGTCGTTCTTCGGCTTCGCACACATGACGCTGCAATCCGGCACCTGGGACATCTTCTGGATCCAGATCACGCAAGGGGCTGCGATGGGACTGCTGTTTGTGCCCCTGACCACCTTGACCATGGCCTCCATTCCGGCGCAGGAGACAGGCTATGCCACCAGCCTCTACAGCGTGACACGCAACATTGGATCCAGCATGGGGATCTCCTTTGTGACCACCTGGATCACACGGCGCTCCCAGTTTCATCAATCCATTCTGGCGTCTCACATTACGGCTTCGAGCCGGATGAACCGGGAGGCGCTGGAGCAGATTACCGGCTTCCTGCAACACAGCGGCATCGACGGCGTAACGGCCAGGCACGAGGCCGGAGCACTGATCTATCGGACGATGCAACAGCAGGCCGCACTGCTGAGCTACGTGGACGTGTTTCACATCATGGGAATTTTATTTCTAATCGTGATTCCGTTGGTCTTCCTCATGCGGCGGCCTCACCACGCCAGCACAGCTCATTGAGATGAGATCTGCGCGGGGCGAGGGAGGGATTCAAACCCCGATAGCCTTGCGACTATGTCTGATTTCGAGTCAGGTGCATTCAACCGGGCTCCGCCACCTCTCCAACCCAGGCTTCGTTTACCGGCACTGCGGTCGCGGCGCAATCGAGCGGATGCTTCGCGAGCGGGTAAGTTTGGTGTCCTCCTTTCTTGCGCTCCCTCGATCGCTGCGCGATCGAGGGAGCGCGAACTATAAAATCGGCGAACTATACGGCACGGCTAAAGCCGTGCCCTTAAGCAAAACGGGATTTTCTTCCATGCGTGAAGCCGTGCGCTTCCGCTCAATCATCGATCCGGCCTCCGTTCGGCTGCAACGGGAGGCGCATGAGGAGCGCGTCGTCCGCGGGGTCTTGGTAGTAGCGCGGGCGGCGGGCGGTGAGCGTGAATCCGAGGCTGGCGTAGAGGGCGATGGCGGCGGAGCTGGAGGCGCGGACCTCGAGGACAACTTCGGTTGCGTCCTGAGAATGAGACCAGTCGAACACGGCGCGGCAGAGGGCGCGGCCGATGCCGGCGCGGCGGGCGCTGGCGGAGACGACGACACTCTCCAGCTCGGCGATGCGTTGGGGTGTGGAGGCATCCGTGGGCTTATGGATATGGTTCCGGCCAGAAGATTGTGAGGCGGTCTCCCACTCATTCCGCAACGAACGCGGAATGAATGGGGCACCCGGCTGGAGCAGGCCGACGGCGAAGCCAATGATCTGTTCGTTCATCTCCGCGACGATAAGGCAGCGCTGAATTGCGGCAGCGAGTGGAAGCTTGTCATTGTCGATCCGGCCAGAAGATTGTGAGGCGGTCTCCCACCCATTCCGCAACGAACGCGGAATGAATGGGACACCCGGATCGTTGCCTTCAATTGACGAACCCATCGGAGCAGCGAGGATGGCTGCGTAGGCGGAGGGCGGCCAGTGGGGCGCGAGATCGGTGGCGCGCTCGAGGGCAAGGATTGCATCGAGGTCCGAGGCGATGGCGCGGCGCAGATGGAATTGCGGAGTGCTCATCGGGACGGCGTTCCGGGGTGGGGTGCGGCGAGATGCGGCGCGGCGGCGACGGGCTTGGCGAAGATCTCGGCGTCGGTGCGGCGCAGGTAGTTGGCGTCGATGGTTGCGGGGTCGTCGAAGGCGCGTTGCCGGATGCGGGCGAGGGCGAGGGGCAGGGCGGAGACGGCGGCAGGCTCGGCGACGAGCTGCGGGGCGAGCTCGGCGATGGATTGGGCGACGGCGGGTTCGCAGACGACAAGGGTCTGCTGCTGTTCCCTGCCGTGGCCGGCGAGACTTGCGGCGGAGTTCGTTGCGGCGAGATCGACCGAGGCGAGGAACTGGCCGCGGGTGAGGAGGCTCTCGCGGAGGCAGAGGCCGCCGGCGTAGAGGCCGGAGTAGAACTCGCCGCGGCCGGCGTCGAGGAGGGCGCGGACGCGATGAACCCACTCATCGCGATGAGGCCGCGATGAATGGGGCACCCCGGCTGGCTGCTGGGCGAGGCTGGCGAGGACGGCGAGGCGCGAGATGGCGACCAGCGGGAGGTTGAGGGCGTGGCAGAGGCCCTTGGCGGCGCTGAGGCCGACGCGCACTCCGGTGAAGGAGCCGGGGCCGTGGACGACGGCTATGGCGTCGAGCGAGTGCAGGGCGATGCCAGCCTGCGCAGCGAGGGAGTGGATGGCCGGGACGAGGCGCTCGGCGGCGGAGCGGCCGGGGAGGGTCGCTACGGCGAGCGGGCGGGTGGAGTCGGCGAGGGCAATGCTGCCGGTTGCGCCACAGGTGTCGATGAGCAGAATCTTCAATTCGGTGCGGCCTCCTAGTGGGGGTACGGGATGGGTTCGGCGAAGTGGAAGCGGAGATTCTCTCGTACTAAAACGCAAGAAAAGTCCTAAAGTATTCAAAAATAATAACTTAAGTCTGGACTTCAGTCTGGACTGGTCTGGACTTGGCTGCTAAAGTCTTCATTTCAGAGTATTTATTTTGTAAAGTCTCTGGAATGAGTGACTTGCTGCGATGTAATCGAACTTGACCCAAAGAGCAGCGACATGCGTGCATAGTTCCCCCATCTGAAATTTGCCTAGATTCTCCTACTCTTATTATAGAGGTTTGGGGGAAACTACTATGCCAACTATTTTTCGGATGGAAGTGGTTGGTGGGGTGTGGGTTATGGGGATTTGAGGGGGTCGAGGGGGTTGACAAGAAAAACAGTTGTGAGTTGTGAGTGGAGAACAGACAACGGCGTGTCCCGGGGGCTAAAGCCCCGGTTCCTGGCTGGGCGGGATTGCCCAGGCTGAAGCCTGGGCCTATCTCAGGAACAAGGGCAAAGGCGGGGGTTTTAGGAGAAAGGTTCGAGCTGCTGTGGCGGGCCGTGATGCATCGGGGTTCTTCGGCTTCGCTCAGGACAGGCTCTTCGACTGCGCGATGGATGGGGCAGCCGCGAAAGACGATTGTTCGCTACCGCGAACAATACCCCACCCTCCACCCCAGCGAGCAAAGACCGCTCGCCGGGGACCCCGGCCTGCCGCGATGAAGCCGCGGCGAGGATGGGGCACCCGGTGTTGAGGAGTTGGGCATTGCATCGCAGGGGTTTTGCGCAGCATCGAAGACTATAGACTTAGAGACGCAGGAGAGGGCCGGGCACAGGGATGACGATGAAGAATGAGGAAGTTGCCACGAAGGGGGAATTTTCCGCCGAGGTTGCAGAGTGGGTCGAGGCGTTTGACGAGGTGGTGGCCAGTGGGAGGCCGAAGGCCGTGGAGCTGCTGGAGGCGTTGCGGCTGAGGGGACGCGAGAGCGGGGTGGTGCTGCCGTACCGGCTGTCGACGCGCTTCCGCAACACGATTCCGGCGGAGGAAGAGCTTCCCTACCCCGGCGACATGGAGATCGAGCGGAGGATCAAATCGCTGATCCGGTGGAACGCCATGGCCATGGTGCATGGGCAGAACAAGAAGGACCCGGGGATCGGCGGGCACATTTCGACGTACGCGTCGCTGGCGACGCTGCTGGAGGTGGGGTACAGCCACTTCTTCCACGCGAAGTACACGGGAGAAGAGGGGAACGAGCTGCCGGGGGACTTCATCTACTTTCAGGGACACGCGTCGCCGGGGGTGTATGCGCGGGCGTACCTGGAGGGGCGGCTGACGGACGACCATCTGAAGAACTTCCGCCATGAGCTGAGGGAGACGCCGGGGATCTCCAGCTACCCGCACCCGTGGCTGATGCCGGAGTTCTGGAACTTTCCCACGGTGTCGATGGGGCTTGGGCCGATCAATGCGATCTACCAGGCGCGGTTCATGCGCTACCTGGAGAACCGCGGGCTGATCGAGCGGACGCCGCGCAAGATCTGGGCGTTTGTGGGCGACGGCGAGACGGACGAGGTGGAGACGCTGGGAGCCATCTCGCTGGGCGCGCGGGAGAAGCTGGACAATCTGATCTTCGTGGTCAACTGCAACCTGCAACGGCTGGACGGGCCGGTGCGCGGCAACAAGCGAATTATCGACGAGCTGGAAGGCGTGTTTACAGGCGCGGGGTGGAACGTCATCAAGATGATCTGGGGCAGGGGCTGGGACGAGCTGTTTGCGCGCGACGTGCATGGACTGCTGCTGAAGCGGATGGAGGAGTGCGTCGACGGCGACTTCCAGACCTACAAGGCAAAGGGCGGAGCGTATCTGCGGCAGCATTTCTTCGGCAAGTATCCCGAGCTGCTGGAGATGGTGAAGGAGTATACGGACGACGAGTTGATCCACCTGCAGCGCGGGGGGCACGATCCGGTGAAGGTGTTCAACGCGTACAAGCGGGCTGTGGAGCACCGGGGCGTGCCGTCGGTGGTGCTGGCGATGACGGTGAAGGGGTACGGGATGGGGCCGGCGGAGTCGCGCAATGCGACCCACTCGGAGAAGAAGCTGTCGGACGAGGGGCTGGCGGCGTTTGTGAAGCGGTTCAACATTCCGATTCCGGAGGAGGCGGCGATCGAGGGGACGCCGTACCGTCCGCCGCAGGACTCTCCGGAGATGGTGTACATGCAGGAGCGGAGGCGCGAGCTGGGCGGAGTGATGCCGACGCGGTCTACGGCGGCGGCGGGCTTCAAGGCGCCGGGACTGGATTATTTCGGCGAGTGGACTGCGGGGTCGAATGGACGCGCCGTGTCGACGACGATGGGATTCATCTCGGTGCTGCGGCACCTGCTGAAGAACCCGGAGATCGGGCAGCGGGTGGTGCCGATTGTGCCGGACGAGGGAAGGACGTTTGGGATGGAGTCGGTGATCCGGCAGGTGGGGATCTACGCGCCGGAGGGGCAGCGGTACACGCCGCACGACAAGGAGATGCTGCTGTTCTATCGCGAAGAGCTGGATGGACAGATTCTGGAGGAAGGAATCACGGAGGCGGGCGCGATGGCATCGTTCACGGCTGCGGGGCAGGCCTACTCGACGTACAAGATGCCGATGATTCCGTTCTATATGTACTACTCGATGTTCGGGTTCCAGAGGATTGGGGACCTGGCGTGGGCGTTCGCGGACTCGCGCGGACGGGGGTTCATGATGGGCGGAACGGCGGGGCGGACGACCATGCTGGGCGAGGGACTGCAGCACCAGGACGGGCACAGCCACCTGCTGGCGAGTACGATCCCGACCTGCGTGAGCTACGATCCGGCGTTTATGTATGAGATGGCCGTGGTGTTGCAGGAGGGGATCCGGCGGATGTATGAGAAGGGCGACGACTGCTTTTACTACATCACGATGTACAACGAGGAGTACGCGATGCCGGCGATGCCGGAAGGTGCGGCGGAGGGGATTCTGCGGGGGATTTACAAGTTCCGCGCGGCGAGTGGCTTGTCTCCAAATGCTGGCGAGGCAACGGTGCAGTTGTTCGGGAGTGGACCGATCCTGAACGAGGTGCTGCGGGCGCAGGAGATTCTGGCGGAGAAATATGAGATTGCGGCGGACGTGTGGAGCGTGACCAGCTACACCGAGCTGCGGCGGGAGGCGATTGCGACCGAGCGATGGAACCGGCTGCATCCGGCCGAGGCGGAGCGGAAGACGTATCTGGAGACGGCGCTGGCGGGAGCGAAGGGGCCGATCATTGCGGCGAGCGATTATATGAAGGCGCTGCCCGACGTGCTGGCTCCGTGGCTACAGAGCGAAGAGATGCAAGGCGGGGGCCGCTGTAGGCTGGTGACGCTGGGGACGGACGGGTTTGGGCGCAGCGACAATCGCGCGCACCTGCGGCGGCACTTCGAGGTGAATGCGGAGGCGATTGTGGGGGCTGCGCTGTCGCGGCTGTCGCGCGAGGGCAAGATCGAGGGAAAGAAGGCGCAGGTGGCGCTGGCGGAGCTGGGGATCGACAGCGAGGCCAAGGACCCGGCGCGGGCGTGATGGGGACGCAGGCGGACGAAGGGGCCGCATACGATAATCCGCTGATTCCGAATGCGCGGCTGCGGCAGATCTATCTGTCGATGGCGCAGGTGCGGACGCTGGCGCTGGCCCTTCCGTCGGCGCGGCGCGGGCAGAGGCCGGCTGCCGGAACACTGGGGCTGGAGGCTGCGTTGGTGAGCGCGACGGTCGATCTTGGCGCGGGCGATATGGTGAGTGATGCGCTGGCGGGCGGAGTGGTGGATTTTTTGCGGGGCACATCACTCAAGGAAGTTCTGCGAGCTGGGAAGGCGGGTGCTTCTGCTTCCCGGCGATCACGCAAGAGTGGGACGGGGGTTCGCGGCTTGGTTGCGGAGTGCGGAACGGCGGTGCGGCTGCCGGGTATAGCGGACGCAGCGGAACGAATTTGGGCGGCGCTGGGCGCGGCGGCGGCGCTGAAGGCAGCGGCACAGGCGAGGGTCGAGGCAAAGGCCAAAGCTGAGGTCAAGGCTAAGGCGACGGACATGGCGGAGGCGCGGCAGGCTGGCGTGGTTGTGGTCTACGCGTTGGTGGATGAGGTTCCGGCGGCGCTGTGGAAGAGGGCGCTGCGGTTTGCGGCAGAGCAGGGGCTGCCGGTGGTCTTTGTGGCGCTTCCGGCGGCGCGGGCGCGGGGAGGCAAGGCGCGCGCAGGAGGCGTAAGCGCGCTGGCGCGTGGCTGCGGCGTTCCGGCGATTGCGGTGGACGCGGACGATGCGGTGGCGATCTATCGCGTGGCGCAGGAGTCGATTGGGCACGCCCGCATGGGGGGCGGAGCGGCGCTGATGGAGTGCGTGCCATTTGTGCTGGAGGGCGCGGCGGGCAAGGGCAGGCAGCGTGAAGACGCGATTGCGGCGCTGGAGCGGACCATCGTGCAGCGCGGCGTGGCGGCCAGGGCGTGGATGGAGCGCGAGGCAAAGGCGTTTGCAAAGCGACTGGCGAAGTAGAACGCGGAGCCAGAGCCATTTTCCCGAAGCAGTCTCGCAATCCGAAAGACAAATACAGAGATTCTGGCCTTCGGCTGCGCTCAGGCCAGAATGACGAGCAAGAACAAACAAAGACAAATGCGGGGATTCTTCCCCATTCGCTACGCTCAGGGTCAGAATGACAAGCACATTTTGCAGTTCAGAATGACAATTGTACTTGTGCGATGGAGAATCGTACTTGCACTACAGTAGTAGTGAACGGTCTAACAGTTCCGAGGTGCGTGTGCGGAGAGATGTCTCTGGATGGTTTGTGGGCGTTGCGGGCCTGGGATTCGTTCTGGGCTTGGGGATTGTTGCGTCTGCGCAGACGACCGCGCCGCAAGCGGCGAGTTCGCAGAGTGAGATGACGGGGACGGTGACCGCTCCGGCGACGGCGGCGCCTGTGCCCACTGCGGAGGGCCAGGACAGGATCGAGTCGATGCCGGGCTATCGGCAACAGCCTTCGAGCGCGCGGCGGACTGAGGGCGTTTCTGCGGCCGCGGGCGCTGCGCAGACCAGTCCGCAGACAAATCCGCAGACGAGCCCGCAGGCTGCGCCCATTCCTCAGAAGGCCCCGGCGCCGGTGGTGACGCCTGCGCCGCCGACGGCGCAGGTTCCCTACACGGCGTTGCCTGCATACGGAAATCCGGAGACGAGCCCGCCAAGAGACACCAACGGCAGCGCGTACATCCCGGTGGACAGTTGGGTGTATCCGGCGATGCTGCGGCTCTACTCGCTGGGCTATGTGGATACGGCTTATCTCGCGATGCGGCCCTATACGCGGCGCAGCGCGCTGCACATGCTGCAGGCGTCGGAGGGTGCGATTGCGGCGAGCGGCGACGAGCAGGCGCAGGAGATTCTGGCGGCGCTGTTGACGGAGCTGACCGACGAAGGCGTGCCGGGGAAGACGGAGCGGGGAACGGTATACGGAGTGCAGTCGGTCTATACGCGGATGATGAGGGTTTCGGGGCCGATCCTGGTGGACAGCTTCCATGTGGGGCAGACATTTTTCAACGACTACGGAAGGCCGCACGAGACGGGATTCAACGACGTCACGGGATTTACGACGCTGAACGAGCAGGGGCCGTTCTCTCTGTATGTGCGCGGGGAATATCAGCACGCGCCGAGTGCGGCGGGCTACACGCAGGCGCTGGCGCAGCAGATCTCGCTGCTGGATGAGATTGTGTTTGCGCCGCCCAACGATCCGCAGGCGACGGTTCCGGCGGGGCCGATTGCGTCCGCGAACCCGTTCCGGCTGGTGGAGGCGACGCTGTCGGTGCATATCCTTGGGCATGAGATCTCGGGGGGCAAGTCGGACGCGTGGCTGGGGCCGGGGATGGGCAGCGCGATGCCGTGGTCGAACAACGCGGAGAACATCTACTCGTTCCGCATCAACCGGGTCGAGCCACTGTACGTCAAATATCTGTCGAAGTACCTTGGGCCGGTGCGCTACGACTTTTTCTACGGGAGCCTGAAGGGACACACCGATCCCAACGACGACTGGGTGCACTCGGATATGTTCAGCTTCCAGCCGACGGCGAACTTCCAGTTCGGCTTCCAGCGGACAGTGATCTTCGGCGGCGCGGGCCACGAGCCGGTGACGATCCGGACGTTTCTGAAGGGATTTTTCGACACCAACGATACGAACGGAGGGGAGAAGGGTTCGCGGGAAGATCCGGGAGCGCGGTTTTCGTCGTTCCACTTCAGCTACCGGCTGCCATTCGTGCGCAAGACCCTGACGCTGTATGCGGACTCGGAGGTGCATGACGACCTGACGCCGGTGTCTGCTCCACGGCGTGCGGCGTACCGGCCGGGAATCTATCTGTCGCAGTTTCCGGGAGTGAAGCGGCTGGACCTGCGAGTGGAGGGGGTGTCGACCGACTGCTCCACGCTGGTGTGCCTGGGCGGAGGCAACGAGTACATCGAGGACGCGGTGCAGAAGCAGGGCTACACCAACAAGGGAAACATTCTGGGCGACTGGATCGGGCGCGAGGCCAAGGGCGGACAGGCCTGGCTGACGTGGCACCTGAGTGGCAACGAGTGGGTGCAGGTGGAGTACCTGAACAAGAAGACGGCGAAGGACTTCATCGCGGGCGGGACGACGCAGAACCAGTTTCGCGTGGACGTGGTGAAGCGGATCGGGCCGGCGATCGAGGTGAATGGCTGGTTCCAGCACGAAGGGTGGAAGGCGCCAATCTATATGGCGGGGGCACAGAACGACAACACGGTGGCGGTGCAGGTGACGTTCTTCCCCAAGTTGAAGACGAAGGCTCCGTAGGGCTACTTGGATTTGGCGGGGAGGCAGGACTGGAAGTAGGCGAGGGATTTTTGCAGGCCTTCGCGGAGGGGGACTTTGGGCTCCCAGTGGAGCAGGGCGCGGGCTTTGGCGATGTCGGGGCAGCGGCGGGCGGGGTCGTCCTGCGGAAGTGGTTGAAAGACAATTTCCGACTTTGAGCCGGTGACGCGAAGGACCTCTTCGACGCATTCGAGCATAGTGAACTCGATGGGGTTGCCCAGGTTGACCGGGTCGTGCACATCGGAGTGCGCCAAGCGTAGGATTCCGTCGATGAGGTCGGAGACGAAGCAGAAGCTGCGGGTCTGGAGTCCGTCGCCGTAGATGGTGAGGGGTTGGCCGCTAAGGGCCTGCATCATGAAGTTGGAGATGACGCGGCCGTCGTTGGCCTGGAGACGCGGGCCGTAGGTGTTGAAGATGCGGACCGTGCGTGTGTCGACCGCGTAGTAGCGGTGCCAGGCGGCGACGACGGCCTCGGAGAAGCGCTTGGCCTCGTCGTAGACCGAGCGCGGGCCGATGGGGTTGACGCGGCCCCAGTAGGATTCGACCTGGGGATGGACCTCGGGGTCGCCGTAGCACTCGGAGGTGGAGGCGTGCAGGAAACCGGCGTTATATTTGCGCGCGAGGTTGAGCGCGTTGATGGTTCCGGCGGAGCCGGCGAGGAGGGTCTCCGGGCCGAGGCGTGCGTAGTCCACAGGCGAGGCTGGCGAGGCGAAGTTGAAGATGAAGTCGACGGGGCCGGGGTCGAAGGGGAGGGTGATGTCCTGATTGAGGAAGGTGAAGCGCGGCTCGCGGGCGAGGTGCGCGAGGTTGGCGAGGTTGCCGGTGGAGAGGTTGTCGACGCCGAGGACGGAGTTGGCGGCGGACTGGGCGAGGAGGGCGTCTGTGAGGTGAGAGCCGAGGAAGCCGGCGGCCCCGGTGACGAGTATTTTCTTCATTTGGCGGCGGATGCGGCGAGATCGAGGTCGCGGGCGGGATAGACGGCTGGGCGGCCGATGCTGATGTAGGTGAATCCGTGTTGCTGCATGATTGTGGGGTCGAAGAGGTTGCGGCCATCGACGACGATGGGGTAGCGCATGGCGGTGTAGAGGCGATTGAGGTCGAGGGCGGCGAACTCGGCCCAGTCGGTGAGGACGAGCAGGGCGTCGACGTCTGTGGCTGCGGCGTAGGCATCCTGGGCGTAGTGGAGGTGCGAGCTGGCGGGGAGTTCGGCCTGGGCGCGCGGCATGGCGGCTGGGTCGTAGGCGACGATGGAGCATCCTTCGGCGAGGAGCATTTCGACCAGGTCGATGGCGGGGGACTCGCGGATGTCGTCGGTCTCGCCCTTGAAGGCGAGGCCGAGGACGGCGAGGCGTTTGCCGCGCAGGGTCCAGAGGGCGGAGCGGACCTTGGCGAGGAATCGCTTCTTCTGCTCGGCGTTGATCTTTTCGACCTCGGTGAGGAGGCTGAAGTCGATGCCGAGTTGGTCTGCGACGGAGCGGAAGGCGGCGACGTCCTTGGGGAAGCAGGAGCCTCCGTAGCCGATGCCTGGACGGAGGAAGCGGGGGCCGATGCGGCTGTCGAGGCCGATGCCGCGGGCGACCTGCTCGATGTTTGCGCCGGTGGCCTCTCAGAGGTTGGAGACGGCGTTGATGAAGGAGATTTTGAGGGCAAGGAATGCGTTGGTGGCGTGCTTGATGATTTCGGCGGACTTGGTGGAGGTGAGCAGCAGGGGCGGAGGGGCTGCGGCGGAGCAGCGGCCGGGAATGGCGTCTGGCTGCGCGTAGTAGGCGCCGGAGGTGAGCGGGGCGTAGATGCGGCTGAGGAGGCTGGCGGCGGGTTCGGAATCGGCGCCGACGACGATGCGGTCGGGGTGCAGGAAATCGGCGACGGCGGTGCCCTCGCGCAGGAACTCGGGGTTGGAGACCACGTCGAAGAGGCTGCGGGCGACGCCGTTGCGCTCGATGGTACGGCGTATCCACTCGTTGGTGTAGACCGGGACGGTGGATTTTTCGACG
>Ga0182017_10002712_pt1 | contig 13328 bp, 8 predicted proteins | sample 712E3DmetaG_FD_120492 | JGI IMG/M metagenome (GOLD analysis project Ga0182017, IMG submission 120492) | Permafrost microbial communities from Stordalen Mire, Sweden - 712E3D metaG | ecosystem: Environmental > Terrestrial > Soil > Wetlands > Permafrost | place: Sweden: Stordalen | collected... | reverse complement strand
TCTTCGCTCACACTCGCCGATCGTGCAACCATCGCAAACATGGCTCCAGAGTACGGCGCAACGACAGGTTTCTTTCCTGCTGATTCCGAGACAATAAATTTTCTCCGGTTCACAGGACGGAGTGAAGAACAAGTTGCACTCGTGGAAATGTATCTCAAAGAACAAGGCCTCTTCTACACGGCAGAAACTCCAGAACCTGAATTTTCTGATGTGCTCGAACTGAACCTTGCTTCTGTCGAACCAAGTATTGCGGGACCAAAACGACCGCAAGATCGTATTTCACTCTTAAGAACAAAAGCTTCGTTCCGCTCGTCACTTATTGAGATTCTCGAAAGCAAAGGTGTTGCCATAGATAAGATGGCCTCGGCTACTTGGGCACATTATTCGGACGATTCAATAAAACCCAATTTTCTCAAGAGTGTTAATGTTGAAATTGGGGGACAACAGCACAGCCTACAACATGGTTCCGTTGTCATCGCCGCCATTACAAGCTGCACAAATACATCAAATCCATCTGTGCTTATTGCCGCAGGATTGCTTGCAAAGAAAGCTATTGAGAAAGGATTGCTTTCGAAACCTTGGGTGAAGACAAGTCTAGCACCCGGATCGAAAGTCGTTACCGATTACCTTCGGGACGCGAATTTAATGCAGCCTCTTGAATTACTTGGTTTTCATCTCGTTGGTTACGGATGCACAACGTGCATTGGCAATAGCGGTCCGCTTCCTGAAGAAATCGCAAGGGCAATACAAGAGAACGATCTCATAGCAGCAGCGGTTCTCTCAGGAAACCGAAATTTTGAAGGCCGCGTCAATCCATATACGCAAGTAAACTACCTTGCTTCGCCACCACTCGTTGTGGCATACGCACTTGCCGGAACGATGGATATAAATTTCGGGAAAGATCCTATCGGTGTCGGGAAAAATGGTGAATCCGTATTTCTCAAAGACATCTGGCCATCTCCTCAGGAAGTTGAACAGACTATGCGTCAAAGTGTAAAGCGAGAGATGTTCAAGCAGGAATATTCCAATGTCTTTGAAGGTGACGAGAGCTGGACAAATATCCCTATCTCTGCTGGAGTGCAGTATCCATGGGATGCAGAATCGACGTACATTAAAGCAGCGCCGTATTTTGAGAATTTCTCACGTGAGCCGCAACCTTTACAGGATATTCATAACGCACGAATACTTGCCCTTCTTGGCGATTCTGTCACCACAGATCATATCTCACCTGCAGGCTCATTCACCGAAAATACTCCTGCAGGCAATTACCTAATGTTCTTAGGCATCAAGAAGAAAGACTTCAACCAGTACGGATCACGTCGCGGCAACCACGAAATTATGATGCGCGGAACATTTGCAAACATTCGTTTGAAGAATTTATTAGTTCCGGGCAAAGAAGGAGGCATTACTCTCCATCCTTCCTCAAAAGATCCAATATCGATTTACAATGCAGCGATGAAGTACAAAGACGATGGCATACCTCTTATTATTATTGCAGGAAAAGAGTATGGCTCTGGTTCATCGCGCGATTGGGCGGCAAAAGGTCCAGCTCTTCTTGGTGTACGGGCAGTTATTGCCGAGAGCTTCGAACGCATTCATCGCAGTAACCTTATTGGAATGGGTATTCTCCCCTTACAATTCGAAGAAGGACAGAATTATCAAACGCTTGGAATTTCTGGATTTGAGGCGTTCGATATTGAAGGACTTAGTGACAACCTTAAACCAAGAAAAAAAATAACGGTTACAGCAATATCGCAAAACGGCTTAAAGAAAAACTTCACTGTCGTGTGCCGAATTGATACACCAAATGAAGTTGACTACTACAAGCATGGTGGCATACTCCAATATGTATTGCGATCATTATTAAAACCAGATCAACCAATTATTGAACAACAAAAAAAACCTCTGGTTGAAAGCAAAACACAAAAATATCGAATTCTCTTCAATGGAGACATAGAATCAGGACAGGAGCTTCCAGCAGTAAAAGAACGTCTTATTCAACTTTTTAAGACTTCACCCGAACAAATTGATAAACTCTTCACCGGTAAATCTGTTACGATCAATAATAATCTCGATTATGCCGCCGCACAAGAATATATTGCTGTATTGAAGAATGCTGGAGCGCTCTGCTACTTTGAACCCATGAAGGTAATACATTCACCTCAGTCAAGTGGCTTAACGAAGAATGGACAATATTCCAAAGGATCAAAGTCCGGCAGTCCTTTATCGCCCAAAGATAAGTTCGCATCGAAAACAGGACAATCGTACGATTTGAATTCCCCGTTACATACTGCAGGATGTATACTCACAGCTGTAGGAATGGTTTTGCTCCTATTCTTGTATGTTTTTCTCATTCTCTTCATCGCAAGCACAACGTTTGACCATATCGTCGATAATACTTCTCTCCTCGACGGAAAATCCCTCATCATTGGAATTCCTTTATATATCATCCCTATGTTCATGGGAATATTGTTGATTGTATCAATGCTCAAACCCCTTATCGCACGGCCTATATCGAAACGCTTTTCCGTTGTTCTTTCCCGGAAGAAGGAACAGACACTCTATTCTTTCGTTGACAAGCTCTGCCAATCCATCGGCGCTAAAATACCTTCTACTATTGAAGTCGATTGTTCGATGAATGCTTCTGCCGGATTCCGACGAGGAATGATAGGATTTTTAGAAGATGAACTTGCATTGATCATTGGACTGCCGGCAGCATCTGAATTGACAACGACAGAGTTCACAAGCCTGCTGGCACATGAGTTTGGCCATTTCACGAAGAAACTCGGAATGCGACTATATTATATCATCACAAGCATCCAGGAATGGTTTTACCGTCTGATATTCGAAGAGGATACGATCGATCAGAAACTGACTATCTTATCAATAACTTCAAGCGGTTTTGTACGCTCGTTTGTTATTCCTTTCGCAAATCTTTCAGTTTGGTTGTCTCGGAAAATTCTTACAGCGTTCATGCTTGTGGGAAACGTTAACAGCAGATTCTATATACGTCTCATGGAATTCGATGCCGACCGATACGCAGTGCGTCTTTCCGGCCCCGAGGCTTTTGAATCATCCCTTTCTAAACTGCACTTGCTCAACATTGCTTTAAAGGAAGCATTCTCTCAATTAAAAATGCAGAAAAAACCTGAAGATAATTCTTTGCCGAATGATTTCGTTCTTCTCGTTTCTTCTATTATGAAACAAACATCGGTTGGCGATACTTCAAAAGCAAAAGCGACTGCTCTAAAAAACTTGACAGGAATTCCCGACAAGAATCCGACTAACCGCGAACGTATCGAAAAAATAAATAGTATACCTGCGAAAGCCGTACCCCAATCGGATACCCTTGCATCGACACTCTTTACTAATTTCAAAGAAACAGCCAAGATCACCTCTTCGCGTCTGTACCGAGAAGTTCTTGGTTTGCAGTTCACCCAAGACTCCTTAGTCCCAACGGATGATTTTATTGGTGCTTCCGGACAAGCACCCGAAATGACAGAAAATGAGACCGAAATTGACACAAACTTTTTTTAGTATTACATCCAACCAATGAATGGAAGAACATCATATGCCCATCTTTGATTATCGATGTTCTAGCTGCAACACAATTTACGACATTCTACATAAGGGGAAGGAACTGAGTGGGGATATACTGTGCCCTCACTGCGGTTCGCGTCAACATACGAAATTAATCTCTATGCCCAGTATAATAACAAAAGGAACATCTTCGATGCACTGCGATCAGGGAGTGTGTGGAATGGAAAAATCGTGCTGCGGTGATAGGTGCTCACTTGGTGGAACAAGCGTATTGAATTAATTCTTTTGAATATTTTGTTTTTCGATTACCTGAGGTGCATCTTTCCGCTCCAATTCTATTTGAATCATTTGTTGCAACTCCGTCTTTAGACACGATTTCTGAATGAACCCATCGCTCGGGGAATTATATTTCAGATCACGGTACTCATCCACGTCGTATGCCGAAAAAAGATATACGCGAATATGCGGAAATTTCGACTTGATTCTGCAGGTTATTTCCACACCGCTGACCCCGGCAAGACTGATATCCATCAATACGACATCGGGAGAGTGTAATTGAACCTGAGTGAGTGCTTCATCTCCGGTGCCAGCTTCTCCTACAACAACAACATTATCAATCCGCCGAAGATATTCCGTCACCAGCATGCGCATGGAAGCCATATCATCGACAACAAGGATTCTTAATTTCGTTAAGTTTTTTTGCTGTTGTGTTTCGCTCATCGCAATCAATGGAGGTTAAACTTTATTTTTTTGCAAATCATTCCGTGACAAAAACATACGAAACTCTCGCTCCGCAATCAAGAATCCGCTATGAAATAATGCGTTCTTCAGATGATAGAATATTCATCCTAATCTCTTCTGAAATCGCATCACGCTCAGACTCAAAATAATACTGCCGAATATCAACAATGCAAGCGCTTGAGGCCACAAGATGTTCATACCAACTCCTTTGAGGAACAAACCGCGCACGATAACAAAATAGTAACGCAGCGGTATGAGGTAAGATACATATTGGATAATTTTTGGCATGTTCTCAATAGGAAAAACAAAGCCGGAGAAAAAGACCATCGGCATCATAAAGAAGAAGATCGCTGTCATCATTGCCTGTTGCTGTGTACGTGAGATGGTAGAAATAAAAAGTCCGAGTCCAAGGGTTGTCATTAAAAATATTAAACTCAATCCAAGCAATAGCAGCACACCGCCTTTCACTGGAAGACTGAAAACTACTGAAGCAAAGGAAACAACAAGAATCACATCGATAACTCCGATAACGAAAAACGGGGCAAGCTTTCCGATAATAAGTTGATACGGTTTGATGGGTGTGACGACAAGCTGTTCGAGCGTACCGAGTTCTTTCTCCTTAACGATTGCCAGCGATGTCAGAATCATAGTCATTACCATGAGAAGCAATCCAAGCACTCCGGGCACCATAAAATTGCGGCTTTTCAGGTCGGGATTGTACCAAATACGAAATTCAGTCGATAAACGCGCTGGCATCATAATGGAACCACGTTTGATGAGCGATTCCAAAACAATTTTTTGTGAATACCCGTTAATAATGATATACGCGTAATTGAGACCGATCGTTGCCGAACTTGTTTCCGTGCCATCTGCGATAACCTGAAGTGGTGCAGATTGACCAGCGCCCATTTTTTTTCCAAATCCTCTCGGAATGACCATCGCAATCGAGGCATGCCCATCATCTAATTGATTATCGATCTCGGAGGTTTTGTCGTAATATCCGACAACTATAAAATATTCCGTACTGGTGAAGTTCCGGACCAATGCCCGGCTTGACGGTGAGTTATCAAAATCGCAAACGATCATGGGAATCCTGCTGACATCGAACGTCGCGGCATATCCGAGGACAAGCAGCTGGAATACCGGCGCAAAGAAGCTCACGATGAACATTTTCTTGTCCTGGCGAAACTGGATGAATTCTTTTTTGATAATGTGGATAATGATGTTCATGGTCTCTCCCTTACGCAAGGAATTTCCGCATACGAAGCGAACTGATTCCGATCATCACCGCGGCATAGATTGTAAGAAAGATCGCTTGATCCCAGAAAGCACTTACTCCGGCTCCTTTTAAGATAATTGCACGCAGGGCGACGAGAAAATATCTCGCCGGAATGAGATATGTGATCCCCTGGATGATCGCCGGCATATTGCGGATCGGAAATACGAAGCCCGAAAGGATAAACGTCGGCAGCATCGAAACGATGACGGCGATCATAAATGCGAGCTGCTGCGTCTCTACGAGCGTCGAGATCAACATCCCGACTCCTAATCCCCCGACGAGAAAAAGGATCGTCATCATAGATAAAAGGAAAATGCTTCCTTTGATGCTCACATCGAACAAGATATATCCCAAAAATAAAATTACTATTGTTGCGAGAAGAGAAATAAGAATGTACGGTATAGTTTTGCCAAGAATCAATTCAATAGGTTTAATAGGCGAGACCATAATTTGTTCCATGGTGCCAAGTTCACGCTCGCGAACAACTGAAAGCGCCGTGGAAACCACCGTTGTTATCATGAGAATAAAAGCGATAAGCCCTGGGACTAAAAACTTTGCACTCTTTAATTCCGGATTATACCATACCCGCGGTTGAAAATCGATCGGTAGGGTAATTTGATGCCCCCCTATTCTCATGAACGACTCAGCCATAATCTTGAGTGAGTACTGTTGGATCATGGCATTGATATATCCCAGAACAGTCGCTGCTGCGTTGGAGTTAGCGCCATCGACGATGACTTGGACAGATGCAGATTTCCCTCGTTGAATATCTTTCGAAAACGAAGAAGGCACAACTACTACAACACGAACTTGTTCTCCATCAAGAACATCATTGATTTCCGATTTGCTTGATAACGTTTGAACTTTAACGAAATACTCCGATGTAAAGAATTGTTGAATAAAATCTCTGCTTGTACTGCTTCGATCTTCGTCATACACTGCCATACTCGTGTTCTTCACATCGAAGTTCAATGCATACCCAAACATGAATAACATCAAAGCTGGAAAAAATAGCAACACACCAAGAATGCGCTTGTCTCGTATGATCTGGCGAAATTCTTTCCGCACAATAGGAAGAATATTCAGAGAATATTTTATTGTCATAAATGAATATCTCCTTCTTTCCGAGCATCTTCTTCGGCAATCATATGAATAAAGACATCTTCGAGTGAAGGTATGATTTTTTCGATTCTCTTTGTCTGAATCTGATTCTTCGTTAGTAACTGGCTAATTTTTTTCTGTGTGTCGGGTTCATTGAACGTACTGACATGAAATGCAGATCCGAAAATCGATGTTTCTGCTGTCCAGGTTTGTCCCCGCAGCAACTCCATCGCATCCACTGGCTGCGTGCACTGAACTTCAAAGATAGAGTACCGATCAAGGTTGTGCTTTAATTCTGTCGGAGAATCGGTAGCGATTAACTTGCCGTTATAGATTAGTCCAATCGTGTTACAATGTTCTGCCTCATCCATATAATGTGTGGTGACAAACACGGTCACTCCGCGGTGCGACAAATCATAAATCAAATCCCAGAAGCTGCGCCGCGATACTGGATCGACACCGCCTGTCGGCTCATCAAGAAATAAAATTGGCGGTTCGTGTAGAATAGAGCACCCCAGCGCCAATCGCTGTCTCCATCCGCCTGAAAGTGCATAAGCCAGCATTGTCTCTTTGCCGGTTAGTCCAGCCATCTCAATCGCCCAACGCTTGCGTTCTTCAAAATGCTTTCCTTCAAGGCCGTAAATACCGCCATAGAAGTTAATATTTTGCTCAACGGAAAGATCTTCGTATAAAGAAAAGCGCTGCGACATATAGCCAATATGTGCTTTTACATCGTCGGATTGGTTCGCAATATCAAATCCATCAACACTCGCCGTGCCTTCGGTCGGCAAAAGAAGTCCGCAGAGCATTCGAATGGTGGTCGACTTTCCGGCGCCATTCGGTCCAAGGAAACCAAATACCTCACCTCGTTTTACTTTGAAACTGACGTGATCAACCGCAACAAATTTTCCGAATTTCTTCGTCAAACGGTCAGCAACGACTGCATACTCCAGGTCGGATTGTGCAATATTATTGAACCGCCGTTCTTTCTTTCCAGCCCACAACTTCACTCGTTGTCTCCTATTGCTCTTTTCAATCTTGCCAATGCAAGAGTACAATCGACCACAGACTGTGTATGCGTGAGCTTTGCTTGCAAAAGGGCGATCTCTGCATCAAGCATATCCGTATTGGATGTAACACCGTTTTTAAACTTTTCTAAAGTCATGCGATACGATTCCTGCGCTTGCCGCATTCCATCATACGCGACATCAACTTTTTCCTTAGCAGTCTGAGCATTAAAATATTGCTGTGCAACATCCAATGTCACTGCATCGTTCAGCTGCGTCATCCCCGCTTCCGTCTGACGCAAAGCGGCCTGCGCCTGAACGGTTTCATAGTGTGTTGCAAGCCAATCCCAAATACTCCATTGAAGCGTCACACCGACATCCCACGTTACATCCCATCGATCCTTTGGAGGAATGATTCGTTGGTTTGGTTTGGCATAATCATAGTCTGCAACAAGAAATATTTGCGGATACCAGCCCCCTTTTGCAGCAGTGACACCTGCGCTGTTCATGTCACGGCGTAACTGCATCGATTTTAATTCAGGCCGATGATCACGAGCACGTCCCTGCAGTGCCTGCAAATCTTCTTGAAGCAATGGCACATCCATTCCCTGGAAAATTGCCGGTGTATCACTCGGCATCACTTGTAAGTCCAAAGAATTTCCAAGAATACTATTCAAAGCCATCGAAGCAATGCGAATGGCATTCCGTGCTTCTATGTGCCGTACTTTTACATCCGAACACTGCACCTGTACTTTCATCACGTCGGCATCCGTTGCTAAACCTTGCTTCGCGAGATTCGTAACATCTTTAAGATGTTCAGACATTTGTTCAACCGATTGATGAATAACTTCTTCCACTTTATGTGCACGAAAAAGATTCCAATAAGAAGTTATGACGTTCAGAACCAAATCCGATTGATCCTTCGTAAGATCTTCACGGACCGCACCGGCGTTCAGTTCAGCCATCTCACGGTTCTTGAGAAGCTTGAATCCGGTAAAGAGCGGCTGCTGTAAGGAAAGCCTCATAGCATAGTTTTCATTGATTGAGGGAAATATCACAGCAGAGTAATTGAACACCGGTGTGTGGATATTAATCCCAAATGGATCGACCGGGCTTAATTTTGCCGCACGTCCGGTTAATTTCAATTGAGGGAGCAATGTTGTCGTTGCCTCTGATGATCGCGCTTCCGCTGCCTGCACCTTTGCCTGACTCATCTGAATCGATGGATTTTGACCTAATGCTTTCGCGATGCAATCAGTTAGCTGTAATGGCTGTGTTGTTTGTTGCGCAAAGAGCGCACTGCATAGAAAGAAAGGAATAATCAAATATTTTATATTCATTTTAACCTCATTAAGTCATTTGCCTTCAGTAAAACTAGAGATTTGATTTTATTGACCGACTAAAGCGATTATATTTTTCATTCTATTATTGGAAGAGTTTGATTCCCCAAAAAACATGACCTCCCCCATATCCCTTCCTTACCAAGGAGGGGAAAAAGGGGAGGCGAATTGAGTAACTTGTCATTATGATTTGTAAATATGAGTTTTCTGTGTAAGATCAGTTACTTATATATAAGAGATTCATATTATTTCCGCAAAAGTCAAACTTTTAAAGTCCACAACAAGACCGAGGATTTATCTATTGCAATCATACATTTAAACTTGCAATAAAAACATCTTCCAGCGATGCTGGAATAATCCGGTAACTGCGGATTTCTATCTGTTCTTTTTTTAGCGCTCGTAGAATTTCATTTTCTTTCAATTTCGCGTCTTGAACCAGGATGTGCAGACGGTCTCCAAACAATTGAATATCTTTTCGCGGGAAGGATCGCAACAGCACCTCCGATGCAGCTCGTACATTATCACAAACGAGCTCAATTACTTCAGAATGAAAAGATGATTTAATAGCTTCCGGGGTATCGCACTTGAGAAGCCTGCCCTGGTTCATCATCGCAACGCGAGTGCTTCGCTCGGCTTCGTCGAGATAGGGTGTGCTGACAACAATAGTGATTCCAGATTTGAGAAGACTCGATAATATTTTCCAAAAGTCACGTCGAGAAACAGGATCCACACCGGTAGTCGGTTCATCAAGGAATATAATATCCGGTGTATGGATGAGCGTGCAGACAAGTGCAAGCTTTTGTTTCATGCCGCCGGAAAGACGCCCTGCAAGGCGATCACGAAATTGAGTGAGCCTTGTAAAAGTAAGCAGTTCTTCTTTTCTTTCTTTATACTTACGCACTTTATGGATTTCGGCGAAGAAGTCGATATTCTCATCGATAGTCAAATCTTGATAGAGGCTGAAATGCTGCGAGAGATAGCCAATGTGCTTCTTCACTTCACTTTTCTGTTTTCGAATGTCAAAGCCTAAAAGAGAAATACTTCCTTCCGTCGGTGCCAGAATTCCGCACATCATCCTGATCGTTGTCGTCTTCCCTGCGCCATCGGGTCCGACCAAACTGAAGATTTCTCCTCGCTCAATATTGAAAGAGAGATGATCCACAGCGACGAGGCGCTCTTTGAGCCCTTCACTAAACGTCTTTACAACATTATCGAGAATAATGGCTTCAGCCATAACAAACGACCTTATCTATTTGCCACATGCAATATCACATCTGCCGGTACACCGGCTTTCAATGTGCCATCGGGATTCGGTACTTTCACTTTGACACTAAACACGAGCTTCGTCCGCTCGTCTTTGGTTTGAATATTCTTCGGTGTGAACTCCGCGGTTGATGATAGGAAAGCCACTTTCCCTTCATATTCTTTGTTTGGAAATGCATCGACAGTGACGACTGCTTTCTGATCCAATTGAACTTTCGGGAGATCAGCTTCTGTAACATAAATTGTAATGTCCATCAGTGAAAGGTCTGAGATGCGATAGAGCGCCGTACCGATTCCGGCAAGTTCACCTTGCTCCACAAAACGCTTGGTGATGCTCCCGGCAGTCGGAGCGGTGACCTTGCAATCGCTTACCTTTTTTTGAAGAGAACTTAACAATCCCTTTGTCTGATCGCGCCGGGCGCGGGCTGCATCAATTTCTTCCTGACGCAAACCGCGTTTTACTTTTTCCCAAGTCTGCTGAGTGAGAGTAAATCGTGTCTTTGCATCATCGAGCTGCTTCTCCGAAACACTTTTCGCACGGTAGAGTTCTTCCATACGTTTCAGATCATCTGTGGCGTTTTTAAAACTTGCTTCTGCCTGAATAACATCCTCTTCTCGAGCTCCTTTGAGGGCGAGCCGATATTGGGCTTCCGCCATTTCATATCCGCCGCGCGCTTGATCCAATTGATATTGCCAATCAGTATCATCGATGATCAGGAGTGTATCGCCTGCCCGGACAAACTGTCCTTCATCGGCTATGATGCGCTTAACCTGTCCGCCGGATTGAGCGCTGAGAGTAATTTCCGTTGCTTCGATGGTTCCAGTTGCCGAGATGGTCGTTCCATCACCGCCGCTGCAGCCAAAAAGAAGAAAGGCACAAAGAAGAATTGCTGGAGTTTTGTTCATACTTACCTCGATGATTCATTGGATGTGAGACTAAGATTGTTCAACTGAAATCGATTACGCGCTTCTTGAGTAAAAGCGCCTTCATAGAGAATTCTGAAAATGCCTTTAAAAGCTTCTTCTGCCGAAAATGGTTGTTGAGAGAGTACCTGCGGATTCATAATGCCTTGAATGGTCGTAGTCAATACGAGAAAAAAAAGATCAGGGTCCAAATCTTCACGAAAGACTCCCTCCTTCTTTGCCTGCCTGAACATCCGCTGAAGCTGATTCAACACTCGTTCGCGGCGAAATATTTCAACCTCTTTCCACAACTCCGGTGCAAACCGTTGAACATCTGTCATGAATGGACGTGAAAACCTCCGCAGCTGTTTCCCGATAAATGAAAGGAGTGTCGTGAGTTTTTCTTCAATCGGTTTATTTGAAGAAATAATTCCCTGCACTTCTCCTTCAACCTTCCTCATAAATCCATGAACGATTGCCTTCAAGAGTGTTTCTTTGCTTGGAAAGAACTTATAGACGGTTTTTTTACTCATTCGAAGATCTGACGCAATCTCATCCATCGTGACTTTATAGAATCCGGCATCCATGAATCTGTCGGAAGCCGCATCGATTATTCTTGCCTCGTCATCATTTTCGGACATAATTTAAGTCTCCGATAGAAACTATAATAGTATTATAAGTTTCCTATTGAAAGAACAGAGATGATTTATAATGATTACAGCCATTTCATTCATTCTATTAGGAAACTATTATCGTTTCTTACGTTTCCAATATAAATAATTGATTCTGATTTGTCAAGTAGTTTTTTTGTGTGAAAAAACAGATTCATTACAAACTACGAGAAATTTTGTCATTTCTGCCTGCGGGATAATCCACAAAATTAGGCTTTCCTTAAAAAATAACCTTTTTTGCAGATTGTTTTTTTGTTTCGCTCATATCAAATACATTTCTTTATTCCCTGCGATAATCTTCAATGACAACAATCGGTTGTTCACCACGAGTGTCTGCATTTTGCACTTCCATGTTTATAACTCTGTTTTCCCCCGGCATAAGAGAAATAAAGTTATCACTGAAAATGACAGGCAGGATGCGTTCTTTGCTCTTATTACCAACCACGCTCAACTTAACCATAAGTGCCGGTTGTTTTGTCTTGTTCATCAACGTTGTTGTCATGTGCAATTGTTTTCCGTTTCGTACTACTTTTGTGTCTGTTTCTAATTTCACTTTCGGAAGATTCCGCACGGCTTCGAGATCGCCTTCTTTCAATCCACGCCAGTAAAGATTTTCCGAGATTATTTTGCTGCCTTTTTTCAAAGTCAGCCGTATAAAATAGACACTGCTCAAATCATGAGGATATTCTACTTTATAACATCGAACAGTATGATCTTCAGGACAATCGATCGCTGCTTCCTTTTTTAACTTTACCGAACCATCAAGGTTGAGGATCTCCATCACCGCAGTAAGCCCTGTTCCTTTCGAATTCCTGTAGTTGACAACCTCAATGCTGTCACTTACAGAATTCCATTGAATATGCAGCGGCTCACATGCTTTCTTGCAGGCAAAATAGGCGGCTGTCGGTTCGAAATAGTAATCATAGGTCTGCCATACCATCGAAGGCCATGCCGAATGACTCATCCACAATAAGAGTCCCATCCTGTTTTTACTTTGCGCTTCGAACATAGCGCGGTATCCTTGATAATTAATCCACTGTGCAAGTGAGAGCCATTCTTTGAGATCATTTACAGATCCAAAATTTTCTTGTATCTGCTGGATAAAAGAATATCCATATTGAGCACTTTCCAGATTGAAATCATGGACACCCCAAAGCCGGTCGATCGGCCACAATGCAGAATCGGGAATCATTTTTTGTAAGCTCTCATAGGAAACCATATTCGGCATTCCCATTTCGCTGTGTAACTTTTCAGTAGCTCTTTTTTCGAAATAGAATTTTATAGGCATAGCTCTATACGGTCCGCCCCCGCTCACCCCACCGGAAGAAGAATGCGATATGTAATACGCATTAGGATGCAGCTGCGGCAATAATTTCCGTATCGCCGAATCCAGAACCTCTGGCGGGTTCCCTTCGTTACGCCCGCAGTAGAGAGCCAGAGACGGATGATTTCGAATTCGTTTGACAAAGTCGTCAACATTCTG
>Ga0182017_10002711_pt1 | contig 13333 bp, 14 predicted proteins | sample 712E3DmetaG_FD_120492 | JGI IMG/M metagenome (GOLD analysis project Ga0182017, IMG submission 120492) | Permafrost microbial communities from Stordalen Mire, Sweden - 712E3D metaG | ecosystem: Environmental > Terrestrial > Soil > Wetlands > Permafrost | place: Sweden: Stordalen | collected... | reverse complement strand
CGGTACCCCTTACGAGAAAGTCTATCGAATTCATCTGGTAGGACATTTTGAACTAACTGGTGACAATTTTTGGGCTCGTCTAAAATCAAACCCCGAGTTTGAATCATGACGCGCGTCAATTGAAAATCAACCGGAACTCCAACTTCATCACTATTCGTTAATTCACAAAGATTGTAATCACGGACCCACTGAATCATTAGTTTTGTAAGTTTAGGTCCGAGGCGTGTAATTTCTTTGTCTTTAGTTCTCGCTCGTGGCCATTTCACGATATCTTTGTAGATTCTTAATGCGTCATAATCTCTTTTTCTGAAATACTCACGAACTGAACCGCTATAATCGTTAGCAAGCTTTCGACAGTTATATGGCCATTGAGGGATTGGTTCCGCTTGACGTCCAGCCGGAATAAAATATTCATAACATGCATTAGTAATTTGTTCATCTGTTCGTCTTACGGCCTCATTGGGTTTAAATAACCACGAAAATTTTTCAAATCTTTCGGGAACAGAAATTCTTCTAAAAAATGGTTCGGTTTTACTTCCAATAACCATAGTTGATATTAAGAATGTTGCATTTAATGCAAATTCGGGACCTCTGGTTTTGGCGAGCTCTATGAAAGGTTTTTCTGGTTGGGGATCAACAAAAGCAAACAATCCTTCTTTATTTTTCATCGCCTGAATTGAAGTTCTGACAACCTCTTCGATCCTATCAGGATATGCAGTGACGCCCTCGCAGCTCATGGAGGGATTCTAACACATAATTAACTTAATTTTAGTTTTACGATCAGTTCATCAATATTTTTAGTAATCTTTCCGTAAACCTCTTCCGATCTACTGATTTTATCCAAATCTGTTTCATCTCTCAAACCGTTTAAATCCTGAATGTTCCAAATCTCAAAATTATTTCCACTATAACCAAAATGTTCAACACAGTAATTATGGTGTAGTTTTTCCATAAAAATTATCAAATCCTGCCCATCCAGAATTTCTTTTGTAGTTTGAGTCCACATTGCCGGTTCGAATTGGGTTAAATGATTTTTTTCGATAGTTCTTTGGGCATACCAGCTAATTATTCCATTCAGGTCACCTTGAGCTTCAATACCGCTTGAGGTCACGACAAGCCCCGGAATATTTTTTGAGATTAGGTACGTTGCTGCCAGGCGACTTCTGAAAGTATTGCTTGTACAGATAAGATGTATTTTCATCTTGCTTGATGTTGCCAAACCTCGGAAAACTCTTCCTTGGCTCTGTAGATTCTGCCTTCCACTGCGCGTTCGGAAATTCCCATCAACTTTGAAATTTCGGCATAGGACATATCTGCCCAATACCTAAACCACAAAAGTCTTCTCTTTTCGGTCGGCAATAAATTCAAACAATCATTTACTGACTCCCTAAGCTCTTCAAGGCTCATAGATTCTTCGGGGGAAAGCGAATGGTTATCCATGTCGGTGAGGCAGTCCAGAAGCGGCACAATCCATTTGGAGCGGGAATTGACCTGGTCGTGATAATAATCTGCAATCTTATTTAAAGCAATTCTGCAAAGCCAAGTGAAGTAACTTGATTTATGCTTAAAGCTTTTATATCCACGCCAACCGGCAACCATCGTCTCTTCAAGAATCTCCTCAACCGTCTCCTCATCCTTTCCAAGGTGTTTGGCGATGAATTTATATAGAATGGGGGAATATTTTTTATAAGAAGACTCGAACCAGCCTCCTTCGCTTTGAGCTACGGCGGGCTGACGTGGGTTTTTCATTTAGTGGGTGACTAATAGTTTAACACTTATGGCACTTTTTGTAGATCGTGAAGTTTTCTGGCAAGTTAAATCAGAAGTCGAAATCGAACCATTTGTTGTGATTGCTGATAAAGACGGTCAAATTTTGCTTTTTGAAGAAGGACAGGAAAAACTTGGTGCGCCCCATGATTTAGATGAAATTAGATCTGTGGGTTTGTTAGTTCCAAATGATCCCAAGGTCGGCTGTCTTTGCAATAGTGAGCAAGCTTTGAAATTAAGAAAAATGGGTGGGGTGTTTTTGCATCCGGATTTATTATTACATCCTGCTTATGCGAAACTTACATCAGAAGATTTTAGACAGAAGCTTGATTCATTTCTGTCATCAAATGATGGGGATACTCGTCAAAAGATGGAAATAGTTACACACTCACATTTAGGTGTACAATAGCCTCAGATGGAAAAGACAATTACGCCAGTAGAAGAAGTGGAAGAAAAATACCGTCACTCCGGTGTAGTTGTATATATTTTTGATCAAAAAGGAAGAATTTTGGTAACAAGAGAGAGACATGATAAGGAAACAGCCTTTGAAAGAGGTGCTCTTAGAAAGCCAGATCAATTGGGAATTTATACAGAAACGAGAGAGGATGGGGAAAATTGGCAAACAGCATTTATCAGGGGTGTTGAGGAAGAATTTGGTCTTGACAAAGAAAGATGCTCTCAACTTTTTAGATTGGACCCGGATAATTCATACTTGGGTGAAGCTCTTTTCAGGGAGGGGGTCTTGGCAACTGTAATTCAAATTAAATGTGTAGATACAAAAAGATTTTTGAAAGAAGTCGAGCCAAAGGAAGAGTTGGATGTAATTGGATTTCTACCGGTTCCATTTCTTAGAAAAGCTGAAAAGAACATTCGTTATGGAGTCAAACGAACACTTAATGAACTTATTGGATCAAATGAATTTGGTAAAATGGCAGAAGAAGATGTGATTCCTCTCAATAAAGATTCTTTAGAGTTGTTGGATATAAATAATAAATGAAAAAACTAATTAAAGTTACCGCAGTTTCACCGGCCAATATCGCCTTCATAAAATTTTGGGGAAAGAAGGACCCCAAGCTCAATATTCCCTTTAATGACTCAATCTCAATGAATCTAGATAGTTGCCTTACCACAACCACGGTGGAATTTGATGAAAAGCTTAAGGTAGATCAAATTGTTATTGATGGCCACGAAGTTACAGGTGCAAAGAAAGAGAGAGTTGTCCGGATTTTAGATTCAGTCCGCAAAATTGCAAAGTTTAAAATTTTTGCCAAGGTGGTCTCAAAAAATAATTTTCCATCTGATGTCGGAATTGCCTCATCTGCTTCCGGATTTTCAGCTTTGGCGCTTTCCGCAAGTGCGGCGGCTGGTCTTAATTTGAGTCAAAAGGAACTTTCAATTCTGGCAAGACTTGGTTCCGGCTCTGCCTGCCGCTCAATTCCTGACGGATTTACTCTATGGAAAAAGGGAAAAGACAATGATTCATCCTACGCAGTTCAGATTGCTAAGCCAGATTTTTGGGGTGTCCGTGACGTTGTTACCGTTACCTCTGATGGAAAAAAGAAAGTCGGTTCCACTGAAGGTCATGATTTGGCCACGACCAGTCCATACTTTGAGGCCAGACTTAGAAATATCGCTGGTAAAGTCAAAAAGGTAAAAGAAGCAATTCTTGCGCGTAACTTTACAGTTTTTGGCAAGTTGGTGGAGGAAGAAGCAGTTGACCTTCATGTTATGGCAATGACCTCGCATCCAGCAGTATTTTATTGGAACACCGGAACGATGGAAGTAATGAAAAAGGTTTTTGAACTTAGGGAAAAAGGAATTGAGTGTTATTTTACGATGGATGCAGGACCAAATGTCCACGTAATTTGCCTTGGAAAAAATGAACCAAAGGTTAAAAAGGCGTTGGGAAGTCTTTCGATGGTGCATTCGGTTATTTCCAATAAGGTAGGGATTGGAGCTAGAATAACTAAATGAAAAAACTAATTCTCATTAAACTTGGCGGAAGTGTGATCACAGACAAGACCAAAGAATATTCTGTCCGTGAAGGTCAGATTAAGCAGCTTGCCGAGGAAGTCAAGGCAGTTTCAAAAGCATTTGATGGCAAAATAATTCTAGGACACGGTGCAGGGAGTTTTGCCCATGTTCCTGCTAAAAAATACCAGACCAAGCAAGGTTTAATTAACGAAGACAGTGTTTATGGCATGGCTGTTACGGAAGATGCTGCTCGAAAACTTAACTCAATAGTTATTAAGAATTTTCTTGAAGTTGGTCTTCCAACATTTTCTTTTTCACCAGCCAGTTTTCTGATTTCTGATGTACAGGTTTACAGTAAATCATATTTAGATCCTATTAAAAATGCGTTAGAGGTTGGAATCCTTCCGGTCGTTTATGGGGATGTGATTGTCGATAAAACAAATGGCTGCACAATCTTTTCAACGGAAAAAGTCCTTTCAATCATCGCGCGCGAACTTCAAAAAGATTATCAAATCCGGATAATTTACTGCAGTGATACGGATGGAGTGTACGATGCAGAGGGGATTACCATTTCGGAAATTAATTCAAAGAATTTTGAAGAAGTTAAAAAGTGGATTTCAGGATCAAAATCAACAGATGTAACGGGGGGAATGATCAATAAAGTAGAGGAATCCTCAAAACTAGCAGAGGAAACCGGGATCGAAACAGTTCTTATCAATGGAAATGAAAAGGGAAATTTGGAAAAAGCAATTTTGGGAAAAGAGATTCTCTCGACAAGAATCAAAAACTAATATGACAAAAATTGTTTTGATTGATAAAGACGACAAAGTATTGGGTCTAAAGGAAAAGTTTGATGCCCACAAAATTCCAGTTTCTCTTCACAGGGCTATCTCGATAGTAATTTTTAATAAAGACAAAAGTCAGATGCTTATCACCAAAAGGTCTGCCAAGAAGCCCACATGGCCTTATTTTTGGACAAATTCGGTTTGCTCACATCCCTATCCAGAAGAGACGTATCAAAAAGCTGCCGAAAGACGTCTTTATGAAGAGCTGGGTTTCAAAACTCCGCTCAAAGAGATCTTTGCAGTTACTTATAAAGCTGAAATGGATAATAAGATTTGGGGCGAACACGAGTTAGACCATGTTTTTGTAGGTAAATATGACGGTGAGATCAGACCAGACCCAAACGAAGTCTCTGGTTTTGAGTGGATAAAAATTTCAGATTTGGAAAAGGATATTAAAAGTAATCCTGAAAAATATAGTCCTTGGTCCAAAATGATTTTGGAAAAATTGAAAGTTTAATATTTTCTCTCCAAAATGAAGCTCATAAGCTCTTTTAATTCAGTTCTTGCCGGTTCATGAGATAGAAATCCTAAATCTTTATCAAAAATAGTTTTGGCCTTATTTTTCATCTCGTTAGCCAATTTCCGGGTGTACTCAACGCCTTTTGTATTGGCCAATGTGATTTTACCCTCCTTTTTATCTTGTTCGAAATCAATTAAATCGTCAATTAGTTGAAAACATCTACCCAAGTAAAGCCCGAAATTTGTTATTTTATCCAATTGATCAGGAGTTGCGTTCGCAATTATGGCCCCGAGACGCATGGGGCCGGCAATCGAATAGTAAGCGCTTTTACTGTCGGCAATAAAAAAATATTCATCATTTGAAATTGATTTGATCTTTTTGTTTGTCCAGATTTGTTCGACACCTTGCCCTAACGCAGTTCTCATAATGAGATTGTAAAATTCCTCGTTTATTGGCTTTGAATCAAGGTCAATAATCATTTTCCACATGATTGCATGCAAGACGTCACCAGCATTTTGAGCAAGATCATGACCGTAAATTTTGTGTAAAGCAGGCTTTCCGCGTCTTTCAGAAGACTTATCCATAATATCGTCATGAATTAAAATCCACTCTTCAGATAATTGCATTGCAGCGGCGGTTTTGATAGCTAAATTAATGTTACCCCGCATAGCTTCGGCTATAAGCAAAATCGCAGTGGGGCGAAGATATTTGCCTTTTCTCTCTGGGTAAACTCTATTTATTTCCCAATATAAATCTACATCTTTTTGATATTTTTCTGGGATTTTGAACTGGGTGGGGTAGAGGGGATCTTTTAAATATTTTTCAATTTCCGGCCAGACAAGTTTTTTGGTTTTTTCTAAAGTTTCTTGTACCATTCCCAATATTATACCTCGATTAGATTCGGTGTGGTATAATTTTTGAATCATGTCAGATAAAATCACAGTTCCTCAAGGTACCACAATTCCAAGCCATATTGCCATGATTCTTGACGGCAACCGCCGTTGGGCACGCGCCCGGGGAATGGAGCCTTGGAAAGGTCATCTTTATGGCTACAAAGCTATTGATAGACTGGCAGAAGCCTCAAGACAGCTTGGAGTTCACACCTTTACTGTTTGGGCTTTTTCGACTGAGAACTGGGAGCGCCCTCAAAGGGAAATCGATGCCATTATGGATATCTTCCGTAAAGGTTTAAGGGAAAAAGAGAAAGTTTTTCATAAAGATAAAGTAGCCTTGGTTCACTTGGGTCGAAAAGATAGACTTCCAGAAGATATAAGACGAGAGCTTACCAGAATTGAGACTGAAACCGCCAAATATTCAACCAATCATGTTTTTAACTTAGCTATTGATTATGGCGGGCACGATGAAATTTTAAGAGCCGTCAAAAATATTGTTAAAGATGGGGTTTCTGCCGAGGATATTGATGAAAAAACTTTTGAAAAGTATCTTGATACTTACAATCAACCATACCCCAGTCCAGATCTATTTATTCGTACGTCAGGAGAGCAAAGAACTTCCGGACTTTTGCCTTGGCAAATGGGCTACACTGAGTTTTACTTCGAGCCTGAGCACTTGCCGGATTTTACTCCCGAGAAGCTTAAAATTGCGATTTTGGATTTTAGCCGCCGCAGGCGTAGATTTGGGGGAAACGACACGGTCGAGCATTTCACTTTTGATCCAAAAATCACCGCCCGGCTTGAACTTTCCTGGTGGAGGCTTTCCAAAGTTCCTGAAGGAATGAGAATCCGCGATTATGCAATGGAGCACATCAAGGAACAGTATGGGCTATCAAAAAAGTTAGCTTTTGAGGCGGCAAAATATTTTGTTGAAGCTCTTTCCGAGGAAAAAGATGAAAAATGGGATAAAGCCACAGAAAATATGCGTAAGTTCTATCAACTTATCAAAGACGAAATTAAACTCGCTTTTGAACCCAAGATTGTTGCTTCAATGGAAGTCGATTTGAATAAGGTAAAAGGGGAGAATGAAGAAAAAACTAAGGAACACTTGGCTGAGGTCTATAGAATTTCACTTTTCCAGGCGGCGAAAGCGGCCCACCTTAGGGTTCTTGCCATGATTGAAAGGAATAAAGGCAATTGGGACTTGGCAGAAGATTATCTCCAAAAATATTATAGTGCACTGAAGGAGCGTGTCGCGTGACGACTGCGCAATGTCAAGCTATGATTGCAGCAGCAATCGCTTACTCAGTTCTCAAAGAAAGGGTGGCTTAGCTTCGGATTTGTTCACTTTATATAACTGTATTGAACAAATTTGACAAATATTGTATAATAGACCTATGTTAGATGAAGCATCCTCATTAGATACAATAAAACTGCAAAAACAGGAAAAAGACTTAATACTTTCAAAACATTATGTCCCTAGGGATGGCACGAAAGATGCTCTGAAAGTCCTTGATTCGAACTTAGTTAAGGTCATCGTCGGACCGAGACGTGCTGGTAAATCTATTTTTGGTTTTCTGTTGCTTCATGGTAAAAACTTTGCTTATCTTAATTTTGACGATGAGAATTTATTAAAAATTGACGATTATGATAAATTAACATCTTGGCTTCAGATCGTCTACCCGAATTTTGAATATATATTTTTTGATGAGATACAAAATTTAAATGGTTGGGAGCTTTTGGTAAACAAGTTACAACGGAGAGGTTTCAATTTAGTAATTACAGGTAGTAACTCAAAACTGTTAAGTAGTGAATTGTCATCGAGTTTGACAGGGAGATTTCATCAAATTAATATATTTCCATTTAGTTTTAAGGAAATTAAATCTTTTAAACCTGATTATCAATTATCTCAATATTTAATCTCCGGCGGTTATCCTGAAGTTGTTATAAATGGGCTTGATCCAAAATCGTACTTGTCAACACTTTTTGAGTCTATTCTTTTTAAAGATGTTACTAAACGATACAATTTAAGACATCCGCAAAAAATTTATGATCTGGCATTATATTTATTAACTAATTTTTCGTCGATTTACTCATATCACAAATTAAAGGACGCAGTCAGTTTGTCCTCAGTTGCTACGGTAGAAAAATATGTAAATTTGCTTGAACAAACACTTTTGTTTTTTTCGTTAAACAGATTTGATTTTAAATTAAAAAAACAGTTTGGTTACAGCAAAAAGATTTATTCAGTCGACAGCGGGTTATCTGCTACCATTAGTTTCCAAAATTCTGAAAATCTTGGAAGACTTTTGGAAAATGCTGTTTTTGTGGATTTTCTAAGAAAAGGACTGGTAGTTAATAAAGATATTTTTTATTATAAAACTAAGTCAGGGAAGGAGGTGGACTTTGTAATTAAAAATGGTTTGAAAATTGAAAAACTTGTTCAAGTATCGCTTTCCCTGAAGAATTCGAAGACAAGAAACAGAGAGATTGCCGCTCTGATCGAATCCTCAGATGAATTAAACTGTAAAAATTTGGAAATCGTGACTCTTGACGAAAGGGGTCGAGAGGGGGGAATAGAGATCACATCTGCTTTCAAAAAATAAATAATATGAAATCATTCCAAAATAAAACCATTCTTCAAATTTTAGATTATTACAAAAATCTCTGGGCTTTGTCCTACGTCGCCGGAGTTGCACACTGGGATCTTGAGACCTACATGCCGTCTGCTGGTGCAGCTTCGCGAGGCGAGGCCTTGGGGAGACTTTCCGTAATCAGACAGAAAATGTTTTTGGATCAGAAATTCGTCGACCTAATTAATCAAAGTGAGAAAGAGAAGGATTTAACGGATCAGGAAGAGGGGATAAGAAGGGTTCTGTTAAGATCACTTAATTTTTACGAGAAGATTCCGAGTGATTTCCTGGAGAAATTTGAAAATCTGACCAATACATCAACCATCATTTGGAGAACTGCGAAAGAGAAAAATAATTTCAAGCTTTTTGAGCCATCCCTCTCAAAAATCTTTGAGATGAATAGGCAAATGGCGGAGTATTTAGGCTATGTCGACTCGCCATATGACGCGTTACTTGATCAATATGAGGAAGGACTGACAGTAAAGATAGTAAAGCAATTATTCAGTGAAGTAAAAATTCCACTGCAGGAACTACTGGGGAAAATTCAGTCATCACCAAAATATTTTAAAGTTCACCCTCTGGAAAATGCTAAATACGACAAAGGGAAAATGATGGACGCGAATAATAAAATTTTAAAGCTCTTGTGGGGGGATAGCTCGAGGCTTAGGTTAGACATTTCGGCTCATCCGTTTACAACATCATTTAGTAATAACGATACTCGAATTACGACCTGGTATCACGAGACCGACTTTGCAAGAAGCGTTCTTGCAACCATTCATGAGTTCGGCCACGCGCTTTACGATTTACAATGTGATCCAAACTTACAAATGACGCCAATCCAGGGTGGAAGCTCTTTGGTCATCCATGAGTCTCAATCCCGTCTCTGGGAAAACTTTGTAGGAAGAAGTGAACCTTTCATCAATCATTTCAAGAAAGATTTTGAGTCAGCCGTTGGCCATTCACTATCAACCGATGATTTGATGTTTTATTTCAACAAGGTCTCGCCAAGCCCATTGAGAGTGGAGGCGGATGAAGTAACTTACCATTTCCACATTATGCTCCGGTTCGAAATTGAAAAAGGTTTGATCGAAGGAAAATTGAAGGTAAAAGATTTACCCGAGATTTGGAACATTAAAATGAAGGAATATCTTGGTATTAAACCCAAAGATTATTCCGACGGGGTCTTGCAGGATGTTCATTGGAGTAACGGTATGGTTGGCTATTTTCCAACATACTCTTTGGGGACGTTCCTTGGGGCACAATGGGAGCAAAAATTATCAAATGGGCGAATAAGCAAACTTGCATCTCGAAAACTCGATATAAGCGAATATGTGGATATAGAAAAATGGTTGCGGGAACATATACACAAATACGGAAGCACATACACTTTGCAGGATTTACTCGCAAAAAATAAAATGAAATTCGATCCTAAAGTGAATCTAAAGTATCTGGAGGAAAAATACAGGAAGATATATGGGTTTTAAGATGAACAAATATCACGAAGGTATTGTAGGGCTTTTTGCCTCCTACAAGGGGAATTATAAAAGCAAACACGACCAAAGTTACATTGGATCTACGAAATTTGGTTATCCAATTAGTACTCCCGAATCAAGAAGACTTATCAAAAATTGGTTGAAAGACCAGCCTGGTTTATCGGTCAAAGAATTCACAGATCTAATGGACAGTCTCTCTTTGGGAAAATCTTTCAATGAAGTCACAGCCATTGGAAAATTTTTGGAGTATTGCCCAAAACTAAGGCATTCAATCGATCCAAAACATTTGGATAGCTGGCTAGGTCGTACTGAAGGCTGGGCGGAGGTTGATACAATTTGTGCAGGCACTTTTTCAGCCGAAGATTATCTGGATAATTGGCCGAACTGGGAGAAACTAATCAAAGACTTTGTCAAAAGTCCAAATGTTCACAAACGCCGCGCTTCTTTGGTCCTTTTAGTTTTACCTGTCCGTCAAAGTCCAGACTCTCGTTTGTCAGACCTTGCTTTTGAAAACGTCGAAAAACTAAAAGTCGAAAAAGATATTTTAATTACCAAAGCTATTTCCTGGATTCTCAGACATCTCATCACCAACCATCGTAGGGAAGTCGTGGAGTATTTATCCAAGAATTCTGGCTCTCTTCCTAAAATCGCAGTCCGTGAAACGCAAAATAAGCTCAAAAGTGGCAGAAAAAGTGGAAAATAAATTTATGTTTTTGAAGTTCCTGGGGACTCTTACAGGCGTCACATTGATTAGCTGATTTACCGAAATAAGGATTGTGTTCGCAATAAACACAACGTTCGCTCCAAACACCTTGTAACATGGGAGCAGTTAATTTAACTGGGCTCGTATTAGTGTTGTCGGGGATTATAATCTCAATCTAAGATGTTTGGAAAGATGTTTGGAGAAAAAACTGTTGGTTATGGTGTAGAAATGGAGTTTGAGTCTTGTGAGCCGGAGTTAAATTGCCACACATTGGTAGAACCTGCTAGGGATTCTGAAACATCTCAACCTATTATTTTTTTCCACACCTTCTGCTGCACAAAAATATATAGATGCCAATACTGTTCTCGGAGTGAAACAAAAAGTGGTGCCTATTAAGAAATAATTTTTCCCAAACTTTTACAAATTTTTTCTAAATACCCATTGACACACTTGCAACCCTTTGATATTGTCTGACTAAGAAAGATAAGTGTCAGGCAGAGGACTATAACAGAATGGAACCAACTACTAAAAAAGCTCTCAGATTAGAAAATCTTCCGGATCTTCTTACAGTTCGTGAAGTAAGTGAACTATTGCGCGTTTCTCCGCTCACTATCAAACGTTGGGGAAAGCGCGGTAAGCTTCCGGCTATCCGCATTAACTCCCGTGGGGATCGTAGGTATAAGAAAGAAGCCGTCCTCTGGCTTTTGGGAATGCAGGCTAAGGAAGAATAGACTTCACGAAATTTGACATAAGTTGATATATTTATTGCTAATTGACTCCATCGTTTTCATAGGATAAAACTCCACATAAGAAGAACTGCAAAGAAACCTTCTGCCCAAGGAGCCTTCCGTCTTCTAACTTAATTGTTATGATACTGATTTTTGCGTTTCTTACTTTGGGTTATTTTGCCGGCGTTGTTACTGCGCTTCTTATTTTTCCTCCGAAGGTAAAGGAAATTGAAATGCAGGAAAAGGACGCTTCTGGACCAGTAAATGATTTGATACAATCAAATAACTCAAATGTTTCCGTCACAGACTTCCTTAATTCCGGCGGCAGTCGCACTAGCCAGGTTTTTGGATGAAAGAGGAATTTCGGCTTTTAGCTCCAACTATCCATACTGGTACCTGGGAACTACTCCCTTTAAGTTTCTAACAGGTCCAATTATTCCGATTTTAGCTATTCTGGTTAAAAACATGATGTTCAATGTTACATATTTTGATATTATGATATTGTTTGTCATCATCTCTTGTTTATTCTCTTCCGCTGGCTGGTCAATCTTAATTTCAAAAATCAAAAATGAAAAAGTAAAACCAGCCACTTTTTTTGTTTATTTTTTACTTTTTACTGTACTCCCTTATAAATATTTAAATGGCTTGGCATTAGCTGAACCCTCAGCATTTATTGCTGAAATGCTAATTCCATTTGTTCTTTTGGCCAATTTAAAAAACAAATACTTGGGGATTACAGCAATCGCACTAATTCTTCTTATTAGTACAAATGTTTTGCCGGTTCTTTTGGTCGGAATAGTTATTTTAACTTTATCCGGATCTTTCATTGACGGTAAATTGAAAAAATGGAAAAAGTCTTTCAAAAACAGTTTGGCTATTTTGGCAATTGGTTGTCTGATAGCAACTTTTTACTACACACCGGCTTTTTGGCTGACAATTCTTATTAATCCCTCCATTGGAGGGGCGCCAGGTATAAAAGCAATTTTGTCTCTCCTTGGAATGGCGAGAAATATGATTCCAATTCTTCTTGCCTTGATTGTGGTTTACTTTTCCAGGAAAATTAAGGATAAAATCAACTTTTTTGGATATACATGGATACTGATTTTTATATTTCTGACCCTTTGGCGGGCATTTAGTAACATCAATTTTTGGATGGACTGGACAAGTTGGTTTAGTGAGATCGAAATCGGTGTCGGAATTCTTATCGCCGCGGATTTTAAAAACCTCCGTCGCCTTTTTCTTTTGATTTTGCCGTTTCTGGCTTCGTATTTGATTTTTAGAGCTCTTGGGTTTCCTGATCTGATATTGAAATCTCCACCTTCCGAAATAAATAGTATCAATAGACTTGCCAAAATAGCCGGAAATAACCTTGTTTTTACTTCCGGCACGAGTGTTTTCTGGTTAAACGCTTTTTATAATACACCTCAGGTGCGTGGAGGGAGGGATGAAGTGTCAACTAACTCCAAATGGCTTCCCATTTCTTATACCTTAAGAGAGAGTATAGATGAAAAAGCAATTTCTGCGGGTTTAAATGACTTGAATATCCACTACATTTTGGTTAACTCGGAGGATTCTTCCGATTATTACCACGATTTTAAGAATGTAACGAGTTGGTTTACGATAGGCAACAAGATATATGAAGATAATGGAGATATTATATTAAAGATTTAGATTTAAAGTCCGGAAACATGATCCTTTTTAGATCCACACCACCTTTAGAAGCGATTTCAAGAGCTTCCAGTATCGTTTTGACCCCTTGAATGTTTAGCCCCTTCCCTTGTATCAAATAAATCACAAACTGCAGGCAATCAAGATCTGCAAGGCTGAACATTCTTCT
>Ga0182017_10002710_pt1 | contig 13342 bp, 17 predicted proteins | sample 712E3DmetaG_FD_120492 | JGI IMG/M metagenome (GOLD analysis project Ga0182017, IMG submission 120492) | Permafrost microbial communities from Stordalen Mire, Sweden - 712E3D metaG | ecosystem: Environmental > Terrestrial > Soil > Wetlands > Permafrost | place: Sweden: Stordalen | collected... | reverse complement strand
AAGTTGTTTTATAATCTCATTCTGGTGCGTATTCAGGAGGGAATCGTTGGTCTCGCGAAGGTCAGTCAGAAGCTCGCGCGCGTTGGTGATGAGTTCGTGGATGTGCAGGAAATCGTCTTTTACGTTCTCCACGTATATTTCGAAATCCGGCCCGAATATGCCTTTTTCCGAATGTCTCTGCAGGTCTTCCCATATATCGTGATGGATGCGCGCCGTCTGCTTGAAATCGATGAGTTCGCGGTTCAGGCTGGACAGTGTCTCCACCATGTTTCGTTCGTCGCCTTTGAATATGCGCGACTCGGCCGTGACGATAGCGTCCCTGATGTTCTCCAGGTCGTTCTTCATGCCGGCATAGAGGCGCTTTACCATGTAATAGAAGATGTGCCCGGCATGGGAGATATTCTCCTCCTTGCCCAGGATCTCATTTGCCTCGAATATCTTGCCGAAATATTCCAGCTGTTCTATAGCCTCATAATGCGAAGTTATGAGGAAATTCTTGCCTATGACGAAATCTACCTCGCGATCTACTACCAGATATGAATCATCCTTACGCGCTCGAACCGGCAAAGTCAAAACTATCAATATGTAATCCTTATAAAAGTCTATCTTGGCCAAGGAAGGGGAGCTGCGCAATTCCTCGCCGACCAATGGGTGGAGGTCATACCGCTTGACCAAGCTGGCTATCTCATTGTCGTCCGGCGATTCCAGATCTATCCAGACGATGCCCTTGTAAGTATGTGTTGTAGTCATACGCACTATTATAACGGATTGTTTTATGCAATAATAGGGTACCTAATAATATAAAAACCTATGGATTTTAATTTCAAGAACAAGTACGTACCGACCATGATCGTGGCAATCGTCCTCATCGTCGTGGCTTTTTTCATCGGAAAATCATTCGGGGAAGGGAAGTCGGTGCTTCCGGCACATTCAGATTTGACTGACAGCGACATCGTCACCCAAGAACAGTTCTCGCCTTTCTGGAAAGCATGGCAGGCCCTCAATGACAAGGACCTTTCCGCCGCCTCAACTTCCGTTCAGGACAAGATATGGGGCTCCATCCAGGGTTTGGCTTCTTCATACGGAGATCCTTATACGGTCTTCTTCCCGCCTGTACAGAATAAGATGTTCAATGACGATATAGCTGGCGACTTTGAAGGCGTTGGCATGGAGATAGGCATAAAGAATAATCAGCTTCTAGTCGTGGCTCCGCTAAAGGATAGCCCCGCTAGCCTGGCTGGAGTCAAGTCCGGCGATGCCATCTTGAAAATAGACGCGACTTCAACTGAAGGAATGAGCACCGATCAAGCCGTGCAATTCATCCGTGGCCCAAAGGGTACGATTGTGACCATCACTTTCCTGCCCATGGGATCTTCGGCGCCCGTTGTCCGTAAGTTAGTCCGTGACGTCATCAATATACCGACTCTCGATACCGACGCAACTCATCCGGACACATTTATCATCAAGCTCTACAGCTTCACGGCCACCTCACCGGATCTTTTCAGGAACGCCCTCCGGCAGTTCGTTCTTTCCGGAGATCACAAGCTCATCCTTGACCTCCGTGGCGATCCGGGAGGTTATCTGGACGCGGCATGGGACATGGCTTCATGGTTCTTGCCGACCGGCAAGATCATCGTTACGGAAGATTTTGGAGGCCATCAAGATTCAAATGTATATAGAAGCAAGGGTTATGACGTTTTCAATAGCAATCTGAAGATGCTCATCCTAGTGGATAACGGTTCCGCCTCCGCCTCGGAGATTCTGGCTGGAGCTCTGCAGGAGCAAGGTGTAGCCAAGCTCGTAGGACAGAAAACCTTTGGTAAAGGCGTAGTACAGGAACTTGTTTCAATAACGCCTGACACTTCTCTCAAGATCACGGTTGCCAGATGGCTTACTCCGAACGGCCATAACCTGTCTCATGATGGTCTAGATCCGGACTATCCGGTAACGGCGACATCGTCTGATCCTATGGTGGATCCTGTTATGAATAAGGCTTTGCAATTATTATCAGTTCAACCATAAATCAACATGAAAGTAATACTACTGAATGACGTACCGAAGCTCGGCAAGAAGCACGATGTGAAAGACGTCAGCAATGGTCATGCCCTAAACCTGCTTTTGCCGCAAGGATTGGCCATAGCCGCCACGCCACAAGCAATGAAGCGCGCCGTGGCCGAAAAAGCCAAGGCGGAAGGGGAGAGAAAAGTCCATGAAGAGCTCCTGGCCGAGAATATCAAATCGCTCGATGGCGTCACTCTGACTATTTCCGGCAAAGCCAATGACAAGGGGCATCTCTTCGCCGGTTTGCATCGAGAAGCCATAGTCAAAGAGCTGCTCGCTCAAACGCGTATTCAAGTCGATCCGTCATTCATCCAGCTCGATCAACCGTTAAAGACCGTTGGCGAACACATCATTGAAGCTAAAGCGGAAGGGAAGTCGGCGAAGTTTAAGGTGATAATTCAGGCTGCATAATAATAACAAAAAGCCCCTCACGGGGCTTTTTTCGTTATGCGTTAATATGCGCAATCTTCTTTCTGACTATATCGTTATTGAAACCGGTCTTTCTCTTGGTTGAAAATTCGACTAAGCCGTCTTTGAGGGCGAAAAGGGTATAGTCCTTGCCCATGCCGACATTTCTGCCAGGAAGGACCTCGGTACCGCGCTGACGAACGATGATCTGGCCAATCATAGCTTTCTGACCATGATTAAGCTTAACCCCAAGATATTGGGGGTTGGAATCGCGACCGTTCTTGCTGGAGCCAGCGGCTTTCTTATGTGCCATATTGGTTAATTAAATTGTCCCGTAACATTAACATATAGGCCTTTTTAATGCAACAAGCCGTAAAATGGCTCAAAATAAGGGTATTTAAGGTCAATAATATGGCCTAGTTGAGCCATATAATCAGTGTCAGGGTATTGACATTGGGCTTGCAATCTGCTAGACTGTATCGCAAATGAGCTAGTGAGCGTCATGCTTGCGAAGCTCGTTTTTAATTATATGATTGAACTAACAACCGGTATCGCATTCCTGATGTCATCTCTATACGGTCCCGGACAAGCCCAAGCGGCTTCGGTTCCCGTAACGGATATGGCGTCTACAACTATAGAGCAGGCAAGCACGACGGAGGCCCGCTTTATGGATTCTAAGGTTCTTGAATCTTATGTCTCCAAGCAATACGCAAATGAGCCTATCCTGGTGGATATAGCGCGTTGCGAGTCCACCTTCAGGCAATTCGACCCCAACGGAAACGTTATGAGGGGCAAAGCCAACAAGGAGGACGTGGGCGTCATGCAGATCAATGAAAAGTATCATGCCGACGAGGCCGCTAAGCTCGGGTATAACATCTATACCGCCGAGGGAAACGTGGCATTCGGTAAGTATCTCTACAACAAGTTTGGATCAGACCCGTGGTCTTCATCCTCAAAGTGTTGGTCTGACGCTCAATTGGCTAGACTCTAACTTAAGAGATTAATAGAAACAGGGGAGCCCTCGATCCGCCAGTTGGCGGAGAGGGCTTTTCTGTGTCGGAAAAGTGGGGACAATTGCCCAATCCGGTGTTGACTTAATACTGGGAATTGATATGATGGCACCAATGAAAACTAAGTTTTCAATAGCAACACAGAATCATCACAGAGCTCTGACTTCAAGGGCTCATCTTTGCTATTGTTAATTTCACCTAAACGATGTCAAAAACGAGCTCTCGGAAGGGCTCGTTTTGTTTTGCATGAGCAAGATGAAAATAGATCATTAACAACATAATACGAAAGGAATTAGTTATGAAAGCAATCAATATCGTCCTGCCGGACGGTTCAATGCAGGAGCCCATTACCCGTCTTTTTTCCAAGGCTGGGCTTGAAATTATCATAGAGAAGATGCGCACTAAGGAATGGAAGATCAATGTTCCTTGGATTGGCCGCGTAGCATTTCAGAGACCACAGGAGATTCAAAGATATGTAAAAGCAGGGATTTTTGATGTTGGAATTACCGGGCAAGACTGGCTAGCCAATTGGGGAAACGATTGTCCCGTTCTCGGCAGGCTTCCTATGGGCCGTAACGGCAACAGAGCTGTCAGGGTGGTTCTGGCGGTTAAGGAGGGAAGTGGTATCAAGAGCGTGAAGAGGTTGCCCAAGAATTGCGAGGTGGCAACGGAGTATGTCGAGCTTGCGCGCGATTTTCTTGTCGAATCTGGAAGATCGGATATACGTGTGATGCCCTCATACGGCAATACTGAACAGAAGATCAACCTCGGTGCGTCTGCCATCGTGGATATCACGGAGACTGGAGAGTCATTACGGGACAATGGTCTTGTGATCATTGCCGAGATTATGAAGTCCAATACAGTAATGATTGCTAACAGGGAATCTTTCTGGAGCAAAACGAAACGTCCCTATCTAGACTGTATAGAACGGCTTCTCCGAGGTTCTTACCAAGCATCTCAATATGTTATGCTCACGGCTAATGTTCCCGAAAAGGTACTAAATAAGGCGGTCCAAATCGTGGGCGGTCTTAGGGGACCTTCATGCTCGCCCATTATCGGTTGCAAATACGAGGGAAAATGGCTCGCCCTTCAATCGGTTGTGAGAAAAGAAAAAGAACAAGAAATCATATTCAGACTCCTTCAGATTAGGGTGACGGATATCGTCGTTAATCGCGACATTCCTCTCATCATGAGTACGTTGGGTTCCTGAAGAGAAAGGATAATTATGCATGGACTATCAGTAGCTTGCCGTTGTGATCCCGAAGGAAAAATCCCGGTAGGAGGTTGGAATCCTCTGAAATATCTCCCTCTAATCAAGCAGGACATTCGCGAAGCATACGAAGAGGGTTTGAGAGATGGAAAAAGAAACCCTAACTATCCGAAAGGGGAAGGTTGGTCAAGAACTTCAGCATGGTCTCGGTCTGACGCAAGGGACAATGCCGAAGAATTGCTCGAGAAGCTTCGTGAGGAGATCAAGGGGCTCAAAAGAACCTTGAAGAAACAGGTAAAGGGAAGGTCTCGAATAGATTAGAATTCACACCGCCTGGTGCCTTGAGCATCGGGCGGTTTTTATTAGGGGAGTCAACCATGCTAATCCTAGCTAGATTATACCCATGTCGCACAATAGAAACTTGCAAGACACGGTGTCGGAAAAGTGGGGATAACTATTTGAATGACCTCATAAGGTTGTTCATCCATTCATCCTTATATTTTCGATACATCCCATAATCATTGGGATATTTTGCGTACAATCTTCTTTTAAGGATGTTATATTCGGCAATCTTTTCAGGATGATTGCGTAAATAATCACGTAACCATAACATTTCTTTGACATGTACATGATTTGTTTGGAATACATGTACATTGACTAAACGAGAACCATTATTTTCTTTGACGAACAGGCGTGAATTATTAGTAACATATGCCCCCATATCTTTATACCCGTTTTTTATCATCTGAGTTACGACTGAGTTAATAGCCGTTAAGTCGTTTACTAGGACAAGGACATCTATAGTTGGTTTTCCAGAGAGTCCGACGATTGCTGTGCTACCAATATGTTCTATACGAATGGCTAATTCACCGAAAATTGTATGAATCTGTCGGGCTTCTCGATTGAATCGCTCCTTCCATTCTGGGTCGTAGGCTTCGATCGTATATGGACGGTCTTTATATTCTTTCTTCATACCTACATTATATCATTTATGAGCAGGGTGGGATTGGGTTTCAATTAATCTGAAATGTGTTTATACTTAGATTAAGTATATGAAAAATCAGGACCAAACAGCTTCTACCCATAAAACAAAGATTAACATAGCGATTGTGTCCAACTTCTTGGAGCGGAGATTTACAAATACGGTTTCGAATATTAAGTATATCTCTGGTGGAGAGTCATCTCAGGCTTTTAGTTTTAAAGTTGATAATGAAGAATATGTTATACGAGTTAACGATCGTAACCCAGACGGATTTAGGAAAGATGAATATGCATTTAAGCATTTTTCATCTAACGGGATTCCCATACCAGAAGTTATAAGTCTAGGTAAGATGAATGATGATTACTACTTTTGTATCTCTAGAAAAGCAAAAGGGAAGACTATCGAAGCATTTTCTGATCTCGAGCGCGAGAACATACTGCCGGATATATTGCATGTTCTTGATAAAATCCATGCCATAGATATCCTAGGTAAAGCAGGTTATGGTAAATGGAATAGCGATGGTATCGCAAAAAAGGCAAGCTGGCGCGATGCTTTGTTATCTGTCGATGAGTATGTTTGGGGTGACGAGGGAAAGCCGAGTTTTTTTGAGACTACTTTTTTGAGACAAGATATGTGGGAGAGGGGATATAACAAGATGTTAGATTTGCTTCCTTATTGCCCTGAAGAAAAATATCTAGTCCACGGCGACGCTGGTTCTGACAATATACTATCAGATGGAAATCATGTGACAGCGGTCATAGATTGGGCAGATTCACGCTACGGAGACTTCCTCTTTGATGTCGCTTGGCTAATCTTTTGGTGCACGGACGACAGTTACAAAAAAATATGTCTAGATTACTATGCTGACAGGGAAATTCCACATATAGTTGAACGTCTTCTTTGCTATCAGATATTTATTGGTCTAAATTCTCTGAGTTTCTATGCGTATTCAAATCAAGAGGATAAAGCCCAATTTTCTATTAGAAAACTATTGAAACTTCTGGAATAGATGAGATATGTCGCACTACGCAAACTTATGCGACATCAAACGAACTACATGAATGGGGAAGGGCTTCAGGCTAATCCTAGCTAGATTAATACCATGTCGCACAATATATCTTTTCTACTTAGCAAATAGGCCTAATTAACCAATGGTCCGGGTTGAGGTATTTGGGGTGAACTGCTGGCTATGTTGGTCGGCTGGCCATTCTTCATCTGTGTCAAGTTATATATGGCAGGATCCCAGATGAGGCTGATGAAGACATCATTCCAAAGATAGGAGGCTGGCTGCTCCAGATACTTATCCCAAACGCTCACGGTAGAGGTGGCTACATAGGTGAAATTGTCCTGGGTTACGGGGGCATTGACCAGATTGCGTAAGCTGAAGCCGTAATAGCTCAAGATTAGCAATGCCACGATGATTATAAGAACCCATAAGAGCAGACTTCCCCGGTTCGTTGGTATGTTAGATTTCATAAGATTTATGATTATGTCAATACGACTATTATAACACACTGATAGCCGTATCAATACGCTTCAAGGACTCGTTTTTCCCCAGTATGGCGGCGGATACAAATGGGTCTGGAGACCTTTCTTGGCCTGTCAAGGCGACGCGCAGAGGCCAAAGGACGTTGCCTTTGCCATTGGCTTCGGCATATGGCCATAAAGCGGTTTTAACGGCCTCGGCGGTGAATTGGCTGGCGGCTGCTTCATCTTGGATAGCGGCCAAAAGCTCTTTAACCTTGATAAGGTGCTCGCGAGCTTTAACGGCATCAGGTTCTTTCTTCCAGAGAAGAAGACCGGCGGGGTAGTCTGCAATATCATGCACGAAACGCAACTCCCCTTCCCCGCTGAATAAGTCGGAGATCTCGCCGAAGGTGGAAATCTTTTCGCGAAGAAGCGGTAGCAAGCGCTTGAAGGTCGGACTCGATGTCGCCAACCATTCCGGTATGAACGCCTTTGAATGGTCCGCGAAATCGGCGTCAGACAGCTTCGCTATGTATTGCTTATTCAGCCAGTTTAGTTTCTCCACGTTGAAGACAGCACCGCTCTTTTGAACTTTCGACATATCGAAGGCCTTGATAAGCTCGTCAATACTGAATATTTCCTGATCATTCCCTGGATTCCAACCGAGCAAAGCCAGGAAATTAATGACGGCTTCCGGCAAATAGCCCTTTCGGCGATAGAAATCAACGGAGACACTTTCACCGTGTTTGCGCTTGGAAAGCTTAGACTTATCAGTAGCTAGAATGATAGGCAAATGGGCGTAAATCGGCCTTGGCGCGCCTATGGCTTCCTGGATGAGGATCTGTCTCGGCGTATTGGAAATGTGATCTTCACCGCGGATGACGTGGGTGATGCCCATCTCGAAATCATCAACGACTACCGCCAAATGATAGAGCGGCTCCTCCATGCTTTTGGCTATCACAAAGTCCTTGAGCTCCGTCGTGTCGAACTCAACTTCGCCGCGAATCAAATCGGAAAATACGACTTTCTTATTCGGATTTTTGAATCTGATGACTTCGGCGCGCATATCGGCTTTTCTGTCTCCTTCCACCGCGGCAAGATCTTCCTTGGAGACATAGGCCTTCCCTTCATCTATGAGCCTTTTCAGATATCCTTTATAGACCACTTCCCTATCGGATTGCTTTACGGTTTCATCATATTGCAAACCGAGCCACCCTAGGCTTTCTATGATACTTGTTTCGTATTCTTTCGTCGATCGTTGTTTATCCGTATCTTCTATGCGCAGGATGGTCTTGCCGCCGTTCTGTTTGGCAAATAGATGATTGAAAAGCGCCGTCCTGGCCCCGCCCATGTGCAGATATCCAGTCGGCGACGGGGCGAAACGGATGATGATGGGTATAGGCATGTTTATATTATAACAGAAAAGCCCTTGCAGGGGCTTTTCGTGTATCGAAGAATGATACGGTGATTCTGCTATTACCCCTTCGTCTGCGAGCTTACCGCACTGGAACCATGGAATACCTTCATGATGATATTGCCGTTGGCGTCAGTGAGAGGCTTGTCGGCGGAAGCGCTGAAGACCTGGGTACCGGCCGCATTATCATAGAGAACGGCGTAATAAGTTCCGCCATCAATCATAGGAGACGACAAAGTGATCTTGGCCGGATTGATGCCGGAACCTAGATAAGCTTCACCGAGAATGGCGCCCGGTTGTCCCGCATTGTTAGCTTGGATGACGACCCAGCCTGGATTTGCGAGCTGAACGGACGAGATATAAACGACGTTGCCCGGATACTGGTCTGACATGACGATGCGGTTGATGGCGCCGACGGTATTGGCACCGGAATTATCGGTAGCCACACTGTTGTCTACCGGAGCCTGTGCGCCCTTGCCGCCGAAGACCCAAATGCCGATGATGATAAGGATGATGATGACTATGACCGTGGTGACCCACTGCCACGTCTTGATACCGCTCTGATTCTCTGGATTCATAATGATTATAAATGGTTAAAGGCTTGTAAATTCGACTTTGTTGTTAAGGTTCAATTGTATCATGCCTATTTTTCATGTTCAAGGGCCATATTTAGGATAGCGTCGGCTATGACCGTGGCGCTATCAAGTCTGGCAAAGGCCTTGGCATGCTCCCTCATTACCTGGCTTATGGACGGAGAGCCGCAAATACGGTTGATCTCCTCAATGAGGATATGCGAACTCAAGTTGTTCTCCTCAATGACGGAAGCTGCGCCGGTTTCGGCATAAGCGAAAGCGTTAGCGGTCTGATCATGACTGACTGAATGTGGCAAAGGGATGATTATGGAAGGCACACCCCACGCGGCTATCTCAAAAATAGTCGAACCGGCTCGCGATACTATGACATTGGCAACTCCGGAGGACATGCGCAAAGCCAATTCATCCAAGTAATCAAACGGATGATAACGGTATCCATTCGGGTGATCTTTCAGTGTGACGGCGGTCGTTGCTTTGATCTCGGCTAGATTGGCTCGTCCGGTCTGATGAATGATCTGATATTTATTGAGAAGTTCCGGCAACGCATCGACTATGACATCGTTAATAGTCTGTGATCCCTGCGAACCGCCAAGGATCAAAATGACGGGCGTATTCGGCTCAAGCTGGAGAAATTCAAAGGCGCCATTGGTGAGCGGACTGGCTATCTCGCCGCGGATAGGATTACCCGTGTACGCTATCTTCTCCTCGGCATTCTTTACCTTGAAATATTTCGCGGCGCTAGGATACGATAGGGCTATGCGCCGAGCAAACTTCCCCGTCCAGGTATTAACTAGACCTGGCTTGCTGTCTGATTCATGCATTATAACCGGTATACGGAGAAGCTTGGCGGCGAGAAGCGGCGGGAAACTAGTATAGCCGCCTTTGCTGAATATGATGTCAGGATATATTGAGTACATCTTTATGAGGGCAATTAGACAACCATAGACCGTCTTGAAAGCATCAGTGATGTTGAGCAATGAGAAATAACGGCGCACTTTGCCCGCTGGTACGTATATAAAATCTATCTCATTATCGAAAAGAGCTCGAGGGTTATACTTGGCCGGAGCCATGAAGTAGAACCTGGGAGGCAAAATCTTGCGCTCTTTGGCACGCTCGCGTATGGCCTGAGCTACCGCTATGATCGGGTAGAAGTGTCCGCCTGTTCCTCCTCCAGTAAAAAGTATCTTCATAAGTGGTGTATATAATACGAATCTACGAATATATCCGAATGATACGAATGACGAATGCAACGAATTCGTAAATTCGTATTACCTTTATTATAATACACGGATGTCTGAAAAGATATTACATAAAGAACTGTCATACAAGATCTACGGGCATTGTTTCAAGGCTCATAATGAGCTTGGGCCATTTCGCAGTGAGAGATCGTACGGCGATTATTTAGAGAACTTATTTAGGCTCGATAATTTGGATTTCAAAAGAGAGCATCCATTGCCGCCATCATTTAAAGGCGAGAGATTGGGACGTAACAGGCCAGATTTTATTATTGGGGATAAGGTTATTTTAGATCTCAAGACCAAGAGGATAGTCGAGAAAGATGATTATCATCAAATGAAGCGCTATCTAGCGGCCTCGAAGCTTGATCTGGGCCTCATCGTAAATTTTAGGCAGAAATATTTGGCGCCTAAGAGGGTGTTGGGTGGTAATTAAGTGTGATATGAAAATAGGGTAAATGAAAATCCGCTTCGAGCAAACAGCGAATTTTCACTGTTACTGAAGCGGATCAAGTTTCTAAAAACAAATTTCTACCAATCAGAGCATGGCGGCCGGTTTGGCAATATTACGGCGAAGGATAGTGCCATCGGACCGAAGGCCAGACAAGCAAGATAGAATCCGAAATCACCCCAGCAGAATGGTTCATCGGATTTATACTTGACCATTATAAAGATGGCCAGAGCACCTATCAGGACATGAACCGCCGACCAGATGATCCAGAGGACACTAAGCGGATATACAAGAGGATCTTTGATGATCGACGCGATTGTCAGCCCAAACCATATGGTCCAAGCCAGAACAAGTATTACCAAGGATGTTTTTGTCTTCATAATTATTTGTAAGTTGAATTGTGGTTTGAAAGGAAACAAAACACCATGCCTTGCATCCTTACTTCCACAATCCAACCCTCTCAAAGAACTCAGTTCCTCCCACCTTTAAATCTTGTACAATTATAGCACAGCCATATCTAAAAGTCAAGCAAAATCTAGCCCTTAAAATAAGCCCAAAATTAGCCCCATTCGCAGTATTCGTTATTCGTATCATTCGCTATTTGTAGTATTCGGATACTATTCGTAGATTAGTATTATATACACCACCTAACTAATCATTTGCTATATTTGGAAACATTAGCAACTACCCCAGCCGCCGCCAGAATGATGATGAGCGCCGTTCCCCCATGGGAAACGAAAAGGAGCGGTACGCCCGACAATGGCACCAAGCCGAGCATGGCTGACATATTGAGGAATGACTCGGTAATTATGAGAGTGGATATGCCGGTGGCTAACATGCAGCCAAATGGATCGACGGCTCGCGAGCCGATACGGAATATGCTGGCAGCGACAAGGACATACAGGGCAACGAGCAAAATCGAGCCGATGAAGCCGAACTCCTCCCCTGCCACGGCAAATATGGAGTCATCGGTTGGTTGCGGCAAGTAACCGAATTTCTGGATGCTCTGGCCGAAACCGCGACCGTTTATGCCTCCGGAACCTATGGCGATGAGAGACTGATTGATCTGATAGCCGGCTCCTTGGGACTCACCGGAACCTTCGAGGAAAACTTTGACGCGTTGGTAGGCATATGGACGAACGAGTATGACGCCTGCCACAGCCAAGACCATTATGATGCCGGCTATGGCGATATGGCGCAGAGGAATGCCTGCGACGAGCAGCATTATGATGCCAGTAAAAGCTATGATGACGAAAGTGTCAGTGTCGGATTGGGCCAATAGAAGCGCGCCGAGTATAGCCGTTATGACGATGTACGGGATGAGTCCAAACTTAAATGATTTGATGCGATCCTTGGCGTATTGCACCCATGCCGCGAGATATATGATGAAGGCGATCTTCAGAAACTCCGACGGTTGGAATGAGAGCGGGCCGACATTGATCCATCTTGCGGCGCCGCCGTGGTAGAGCGACAGGCTCGGAATGAATAGGAGAAGATTTATGCCTATGGCTCCGAGGAATATGAACAAGGCGATATTTTTCAGGTATCCGTATTTGATCTTGGAAAATAGATAAAATGCTCCGATGCCTATTGCTAGGCTCGCTGTTTGTTTCAGAGCAACTGTGCCAAAACTGGCGCCATTCTGAGTGAGAAGGCCGAGAGAAGCAGACAAAAAAATAACGAAACCGGCGATGGTCAATATGCCGATCGAGATCAGAAAGAATCGGTCGATTTTAAGTTTGCTGCGGGACATTGGAATCTAATTTAAATCCCTCAATATCTTTCCTAACTTGCTCATACTCCGGTAAATCCGCGATTTTCGATACTCCTAGGTGCGATAAGAGATCGAGTGTAGGCTTATACAGATAGCTTCTGGCGTCTTTTGGATTATCTATTCTTTCAACAAGCCCGCGAATAAGTAGGGCGCGCAGAATGAATTGGGAATTGACTCCGCGGATGTAGTCGATGTCAGCTCTGGCAAGGGGTCCTTGATATAAAACTATTGAAAGGGTTTCCAAACCGGCCTTGCCGAGGTCTCTGGTCAATTCATCCTTGGTCAGCTTCTCGATTAACGGCGAGAGCTCCTTTGAGGTGCCTAGCATCACGTCATCTTCGGTCTGTACAAGCGTTACTCCCCTGCCATGCAAGGCTGACTCTAGTGCTAGCAGGCCTTCTCTGACCGTTTTAACATCCGTGTCCAATAATTGCGCGAGTTTTTTGATACTGACCGGCTCGGCTTTCCAGAAGAGGATGGCTTCGATTTGAGCGGCGATCGGGAGGTTTTGTTCGGGGGTCATGCGTTCTATTATAAGGCTAATCGGTGTTTGGCACAAAAAGGCGGTGGGGGCATGGTGGGTATGGATGGGCAGTTTGGTATTGCGGAAAAATATGGCGAGTCAAATGATAGAAATGGCCGGAAAAAATTGTGCATGATAGGGGGGAGACATTTCTAACCTAGGTGGGGGTGACGGTTTTATTCCGTCAACCCTTATTTTGAGCCATTGACGGTTT
>Ga0182017_10002709_pt1 | contig 13343 bp, 13 predicted proteins | sample 712E3DmetaG_FD_120492 | JGI IMG/M metagenome (GOLD analysis project Ga0182017, IMG submission 120492) | Permafrost microbial communities from Stordalen Mire, Sweden - 712E3D metaG | ecosystem: Environmental > Terrestrial > Soil > Wetlands > Permafrost | place: Sweden: Stordalen | collected... | reverse complement strand
CCCATGAGCGGCACTTCGGCCGTGCCGGCAAGATAGTCGCCGTCTTGGGTCTTGTACAGATCTTCCTCGCCGCCGGGAAGATATCCCGTACCGAACAGATTTATCTTCCTCACGACAATGGGCGGGATAACCGGAATGAATCCTTTCCCTGATTTTCCGTCAGTGCCGGAAAAAAAATCCAATGCGTACTGCCATATGGCGAAACAAAGGCGGACCCCGTCGCCAGTCAGATAATATCCGCGAAAGCCATGGACTTTCGCCCCACGCTCGAAATCTACCATACCTAGATGCGTCATCAGTTCCACGTGGTCCTTCGGCTCAAATGAGAATTTCGGCTTGTCGCCCCAAGATTTCACTTCCATATTATCGGCTTCGGTCATTCCATCCGGCACGCTCATGTCAGGAATATTCGGCACGCGGAGCATGAGCTCCTGCCAATTCTTCACGGTCTCTTTGAGTTTGACCTCGTCATGTTCCAAATCTGCTTTGACCAATTTCATCTCGGCAATGAGTTTGGCACGGTCTTCAGGAGATTTTGCCTGCATTATCCTGTCGTTCGCGGCGTTCTGGACGGAGCGCTTCTTTTCCGACTCGGCCATTAAAGTACGGCGCGTGTCATCGAGCGTTAAAAGATCATTTACATCGAAATTGACATGCTTCTTCTTGGCCGCTGCGGCCACGATGTCCTTGTTTTCGCGGATGAATTTGATGTCTAACATGGTGCGTACATCATAGCAATTTAAGGACAATAAAAAAAGTGTCTAAATAGTGATACAATAGTCCAACTTAAGTCTCGTTCGGTTCCCCTTATCAGCTCCTTAACAACTAAATTTATGGATACACAACAAATCGATACCCTTTTTCCAATAAGACAGATAACCGAGACCGATTATCCGGAAACTCTGCGGAATGCCAAAGGCAAACCGAAATCTTTATATATCCGCGGCTCCCTACCGCCCGTGCATTACAAATATTTGTGCGTGGTTGGTTCGCGCCACCCGAGTCCTTACGGAGAAGAGGCCGTGGCAAAATTGATAGCCGGCTTGGCAGGTTATCCTATATGCATCGTCTCCGGTTTGGCCATAGGCATAGATGGTATGGCACATCGCGCGGCATTGGAGGCCGGATTGCACTGCGTGGCTTTCCCCGGTTCAAGTCTGGCATGGAAAGAAATACTTCCCAGGGAGCATTCCGGATTGGCCGAGACTATCGTCAAGTCCGGAGGGGCTCTTTTATCGGAGTGGAAACCCGGATACCCGACCGGAAAGTGGGCTTTCGCGGCGAGAAACAGGCATATGGCGGGAATATCAGTGGCCACGCTCATCATACAAGCCGGTCGCGGATCAGGTTCGCTCATGACCGCGAAGCACGCTGAAATATCTGACCGAGACGTCATGGCCGTGCCTGGTTCCATCAGTAACTCTCTGTCTTACGGAACGCATATGCTCATAAGGAGAGGCGCCGCACTCATTTCTTCGTCAAAAGACCTACTTGAAGAGCTTGGTTTCAGAGTACCGCGCGGATCCGCCGCCGCTTTGGGAGCACGGGGGATGTTTAAAGGATTCAAAGGAATAGCAAAGACGCTTCCGTCTCATATAGCGACGGATGAGCTATCCGTTTCTATTCTTGGCGCTTTATCACTGGAAGAGGCTACGACCAGTTTTCTTTTAGAAAAGACCGGGGCGTCAACGCCTTCCCTGAATGAGCGGTTATCACTTTTGGAGTTGGAGGGTTTGATACAGGTAGATAGCGGGCTGGTGAAGCTTGTATGAAAAATAGAGGATAATACCCCAGAATCGCAAACGACTATGAAAAAGGTTGCGTGACTTTTTGCAGATTAGGCCGTTAAATCAGCTGGAGGAGGCACCATATTTCTCGAAAATTTTTCATTCACAAAAATACAAAAGTGTGTTTTGAAAGGTTGAGGATTAGAGCCGTGCTTTGACAAACTACACCATTTTATTATGACATACCATGTCAAGCGGAAATTTGAGGCAGAACACGTGTCGCCCCCCCACGCGTATAAAGACCGAAAAAACATGGTGCATGAATTTTTTTATTTGTGGCCTTTCTAACTTGCGGCCTAGCCAATATTTTCCACTTTTTGCCACCAATCTTCGCCACAACTCCGCAATCACTTTGCACTTTTCCCGTGTCTCGTGTAATACTACCCTCCAATGAAACTCGTTATCGTAGAATCACCTTCAAAGGCCAAGACAATCTCGAAATATCTCGGGAAGGATTTCCGCGTGGTAGCTTCGGTCGGCCACGTGCGCGATCTGCCCAAATCCAACAAGAAAGCCATAGATATAGAAGGCGGCTTCATCCCGCATTATGAGATCGTGCCAAAAAAAGTCGTCATCATAGACGAGATACGCCGCGACGCGGCCAAAGCCGACGAAGTCCTCATCGCAACCGACCCGGACCGCGAAGGAGAGGCCATTGCCTGGCATTTGCAGGAATTGCTGACTGACAAGAAGCTCGGCGGCTCTACTCCGAAAAAAGAGATAAAACGCATCACATATCATGAGGTGACCAAAGAAGCCGTGGAAGAAGCCTTGAAGCATCCACGAGCCATAGACGAGCATCTGCGCGAAGCTCAGGAAGCTAGGCGCGTCCTAGACCGCCTGGTCGGCTACGACCTGTCCGGCCTCATCTGGAAGAAGGTCCGTTATGGCCTTTCCGCCGGGCGTGTCCAATCCCCCGCCTTACGTATAATAATGGAGCGCGAACGCGAGATCAGAGCTTTTAAACCGGAGGATTATTGGGTTATTGAAGGAGAATGGAAAACCGCTCAAAACGCATCGCTAAAACTCACTTGCGTGGAAGAGCCACGAGACAAGAAGGAGGTAGACCGCATCCTCGAAGTAGCTCGCGCGGAGAAATGGCAGGTGAAAGACATAGAGGAGAGCGAGCAAAAGCGCCAACCGAGAGCGCCATTCATCACTTCAACTCTCCAGCAAGCAGCAAGCTCGCGCCTTGGTTTTTCGCCATCGCGCACTATGGGCATAGCCCAGAAGCTTTATGAGTCAGGCTTCATCACATACATGCGTACCGACTCAACCAATCTTGGCCAGCAAGCACTTGGCCAGATAGCCGGCGTCATAGAAAAAGAATACGGCAAAGAATATCTACAATTCCGCACTTATAGCACCAAGAGCAAAAATGTCCAGGAGGCACACGAAGCCATTCGTCCTTCGCATTTCGACAAACTAAATGCCGGACACAATGATGAACAGAAAAAGCTATATCGTCTTATCTGGCAACGCGCAGTCGCTTCGCAGATGGCGGATGCGCGCATCGCTCGCACAAAGATAATTGCTAACATACTCCCTACTCCTTACTCCTTACTTCCTGATTTTGTGGCTAACGGCTCGCGAATCATTTACGACGGCTGGCTCAAGGCAGATCCAGAGTCTAACGGCGAAGAAGTCACTTTGCCGAAATGCGCAAAGGGAGAAAAACTTGACTTGCAATCCATCGAAGCTATCGCCAAACAGACCCAACCGCCTGCGCGATACACCGAAGCGGGCTTGATTAAGGAATTGGAGAAGCGCGGCATAGGCCGACCTTCGACATATGCATCCATTTGCAGGACAATAGAAGAGCGCGGATACGTGGAAAAGGAGGGTCGCTCGCTCAAACCGACTGATACAGGAGACGTAGTGTCCTCATTCCTGGAAGACAACTTCCCTACTTATATCAGCGACACATTCACCGCCGAGATGGAAAATGAATTGGACGAGATAGCCAATGGCGAGCGTACATATATAAAGACGCTTTCCGACTTTTACGGGCCATTCGCCAAAGAAGTAAAGGCAAAGGATAAATTGGCCAAAGCTACGAACCTCGGCGCCGCCGACGACAAGCACAAATGCCCGAAATGCGGCAGCTCCATGGACATCAAACTCGGCCGCGGCGGCAAATTCCTGTCATGCTCGCGATATCCAGACTGCGACGGCGCCCGCTCGATAGACGGCACTGAATTCAAGAAGGATGAGCCTATAGGAGTTGATCCAGTGAGCGGCTTGCCGATATTCGTCTTGAACGGAAGGTTCGGCCCGTATGTTCAGCTCGGCTTGAAATTGCCGAAAGAAAAGAAAGTGAAAAAGCCGAGGAAAACTAAAAAAATGAAGGAAGCGGAAAGTGTCAAAAAAGTTGACACTTTGCCGGGGGAGATGAACGAGACACCGGTTCCCCCCTCGGTCTCAATCCCAATCATAAAGCCTCGAATGGCCTCCATCCCAAAGACGATGGACCCTTCCAAAGTCACCATTGCTGATGCCATGAAATATTTGAGTGTACCCCGCAAGCTGGGTATTGATCTAAAGACAGGCAAGGAAGTCACTGCTTCCATCGGCCGTTTTGGCCCGTATGTCGTCTCCGACGGCAATTTCCGCTCGATCAAAGTCCCTGACGATGTCTATGAGATAACATTGGAAAGGGCCCTTGAATTATTGGCCATAGCCAAGAAGCCGAGAGGGTTTGCCCGGAAGAAAAAGGAGTGATTGACTATCGGTCATAGATATTGTAATTTGTCTTACGGAGAAACTTTCAACGAATAGAAAGGAAATTTATGTTTGAAAAAAATGTGCTTATTGTCGGCAACGATGGTATTCGGGGTGCTTTGATGAGAATCATGAGAGAATACGGCTACAAAGTATTGGAGGCCTCAAACGGCAAGAGGGCCCTTGAGGTTATCAGAGGCGACAAGGAATTGGACTTGGTGATAACCGACCAAGGGGGAATGTCTGTCTTAAATGGCCTCGGCCTTATTTATCAATTGCGGAAGCCCGCAAATGATATGCCAAACAATATCCCCGTCATCCTCTTGTGCGACAATCTCAAACCAGCCGAGCAGAGCGAATTGCAACAATACGGAAATGTCCAATTGCTGCAAAAGCCTTTTCTCGACAGTACTCTTATCGGTGCAATCAAGGCCATTGTTGCCCTGCGGCGTGAACTGGAAGTTGCATAATCGCTCCAAATCGTCGGTTCCTAGCAGACTGCGCAAGCCATTTGCGCGGTCTTTTTTATCCTTATTCTATTGAATCTTCATTGAAATAGATGCTATCCCCAGCTTCTCCACAGGGTTCTCCCCAAAACCACTTGAAATGGCCTTGTGCGGATTTTTGGGTGGAGTATATTTATGTGCAGCAGTAGGTTCTTTGAAGGTTCTCTCGCGGAATGAAAGCCGAAAGGTGGAAATTTTGCGAAAGTAAGACGCTCGCTTTAGCGAAGATGAACGACCGAATTCGCAGACGTCGAAAGGTGAAAACGGACGAGGTCAGTCAATCAAGTGAAAAGCGGGTATAGCATTGTTTACAAAGTGCGCAAGCCAAACTCTAGATCAGCCGCATCAAATGAGAAAGCGCCTCTGTGGCTGGTGGTAATCCTTCCCGTACAGAAGGATAGTCGGAAGAGCAGGAATTCGCAGCTTCGACCGACAGTAAGGCTCAATGCTGGATAAAGTGTCACGGACGTTTTAAGCAACCCTTTAAAAGGTAGCAATACAGTCCACGCACAGTCCCCTATTGCTGCAGTTCACTGCAGTCCGGAAACTATCGTATTTGCGGGAAGATTCGAAAGGATCACAACCCGAGACGGTCGTTCCGTACAAAGCAATAGCCCAATAAGAACCTATATGTTCGCGTGTGATAGGACCCCGGTTCCAATTTCCAAGTCGCAAGATGAGGAATGAGGAACCGGGGACTTCATTTTATATGAATCAGATCGAAAAATTCTTCAACGAATAAATATCCTCATTTTCATCTTTCTTTACTTCTTCCGTCGGCCTGTCATCCACCGCAACCGCCGCCGCAACATTCGCAGATTCGCTATTCGTGACATTCGAATGCATTCGCAGATTCGTATTACCTTTTTCAAGCCTCTCCAGCAAAGCTCTCAAATCCTCCGGATTGAAGAAATCAATCGTCACCTTCCCTCCTTCCTTGCCTTTTTCGATGCGCACGCGCGTGCCAAGGGTCTCGGTGAAGGACTTCTCCATTTCAATAATGACTGGGTCCAGATACTTCTCTTTGTTGCGGATGCGGTCGGTGGCAACGCGACGGGACAATGATTCGGCTTCCCGGACGGTCAATTTCTTGGCCATAATTTCCTTGAAAAGGACGAGCTGTTCTTCCGGCTTGTCGACAAGCATGAGGAGCGGCCTGGTATGACCCTCGGAAATCTTGCCTTCGCCGAGAGCGGTGATGATCTCTTCCGGCAATGCCAATATGCGCAAAGTGTTGGCCACGTATTCACGGCTCTTGCCTACTTTGGCGGCCACATCGGCTTGCTTCAGCTTGAACTCCTTGATCAGTCTGTCAAAAGCTTGGGCGCGCTCTACGGCATTTATGTCCTCTCTTTGCAAGTTCTCTATGATGGCCATCTCCAGCTTTTCCCTGGCGCTCTCTTCCCCGCTCCTGATCAAAACCGGGACTTGGGAAAGACCAGCTAGCTTGGACGCCCGCAAGCGTCGCTCGCCGGATATGAGCTCGTATTCCACCTTCATGCCGCCTTCTTCATGGAAAATCTCTTTGCGAGTCACCACCAATGGTTGGAGCACTCCATACATACGGATAGACTCGGCCAGGCTTTTCAGTGCCATCTCGTCGAATTCCCTGCGCGGCTGATACGGGTTCGGGCTTATCTTTTCCACCTCAACCCAGAAGATGGCGTTGTTGACATAGGATGTTGACATGATAGTATTTTAGCAAACTTGAACAAATTATGAAAACTAATAATGCCAAGAAAGAGACGGTTCGTATCGCTCTTCCACCACCATCTTCCTCAAAAACAGGAAGGCCTTTGAACAATCACTACGGTTTCATTGTACGGCCTCTTGCCAATCAATCGGGTTTGGTGCCGGTGCAGTCTTCCGGAAAATGATAGGTTCCGTGAATTACCGAGCACCAATCTTAACTCAGTCCCGCATTTCGGGACTTTTTAATTGATTTTCTGTCTGATTTCACATAGACTAGTCATGAACGCCAGAGTGGAGAAATTGGCAAACTCGATCGATTCAAAATCGATTGCCGAAAGGCTTGCGGGTTCAAGTCCCGCCTCTGGCACAATGGATTATAAGAATACAAATACGGCCTATGTAACAGGCGTCGCGATCGGCGACGGGAACCTTTCCAATTCAAATGGTCGCGCCGTCAAATTAAGGGTAACTTGTGATAATAAATATCCGAAGCTTATGGGACGTATATCAAAGTCTTTGCAAGAATTATTTCCTGAAAATAAAGTCTCCCTATACGCCCGGAAGGAAAATTGTACGGAGGTATATGTCCATTCAAACAAACTTGAGAATATCCTAGGATGGAAAGCTCTCGAAGGATCAAAGTTCAATCAAAACGTCCGGGTTCCTTCTTGGATATTTTATGAGAAAGAATATATGCGTAATTGCTTGCGAGGCCTATTCGAGACAGATGGATCCGTATACAAAGACAGGAAATACACTTATACCAATTTCACCACGATCATACACGGGCTATCACAGGATGTCCAAATAATGATAGATCGTCTGGGATATTCGAGCACTACCCAAAGTTCAGTTCAGAAAGGCAACAAAAGGAAGTTCGTTACTAGGGTCTGTAAAAATAGCATCGATTTCATAAAGGAAGTCGGGATTAAAAAAGAATAATATACAGACAATGAAACCCAAACTCCTCGTCATCGTAGGGCCCACCGCCTCCGGCAAGAGCGATATAGCAGTGCGGATGGCCCAGAAATATAACGGCGAAGTCATCTCCGCTGATTCGCGGCAAGTGTACAAAGGCCTAGACATAGGCACGGGCAAGATAATGCCGACGGAAATGAAAGGCGTGCGGCATTGGTGTCTGGACATAGCTGACCCACACGAACGATTCACGGCCATGGATTGGAAGGAACAGGCGGAAAAAGCCATAGCTGACATAATCTCTCGCGGAAAGCTTCCGATAATATGCGGCGGCACGGGATTTTACATTTCAGCCCTTATTGACGATCTTGGATTTCCTGATGTCGAGGCTAATACTGAAGAGCAGAAAAAGCTTGAGGAAAGACTTCCTGAAGAATTATTCGAGGAATTAAAGAAGTTGGATCCGGCTCGCGCGGCTACTATTGAACTCAAGAATAAGAGGCGTCTGGCCAGAGCTATCATCATAGCCCGTGAATTGGGCTCCGTACCGGCCATTACGCGCCCAAAGGAGCCTAAATACGACGTGACTATGCTCGGCATCACCATGCTCGATTCAGAGCTCCGTGAGCGCATACATATCCGTCTAGCCAAGCGCCTCAACGACGGCATGATAGCTGAAGCCGAGCGTCTGCATGCCCCACCGCCGACTGGCATCAGCCTGTCATACGAGCGCATGGAAGAGCTCGGGCTGGAATATAAATACATGGCCCAATATCTGCAGATGAAGATGCCTATGGACGAATTGGTAACGGTATTACTGGCCAAGATATGGCAATATGCCCGTAGGCAGAAGACTTGGTGGAGGAAGGACGCGAGGGTAAAGTGGTTGAGGCCGGAGGAAATTGAGAAGGCAGATATGTCAGGACTTCTTTCGCTTTAGCCACCAACTTGCCACCGAATACTTCCCCGGCCCCATGATGTAGAGAGCCAGAAATACGCATAGAAGGAAGAACTCGTAAGGATGACCCCAATAGAGGCCGCCTTTGGCCGGCACGCCCCAGACAACCACGGCCATGTCAACAGCCAAGGCCACGCACACGGGCTTGGTCAGGAGGCCGATCAGGATGAGAATGCCGCCTATGAGCTCCGTATAAGCCACCATATAGACCCATCCTGACGACAGACCTAACATGGCAAAGAAGTGCTCTGTGCCGGCTATGCCATTCAATTTAGTCCAGCCTTCGGTGATGAATAGCACGCCCAGGGCTATGCGCAATATGAGCGCTCCGCCGGAAGGCTTGTGATGCCTGTAAAGCTGTTTGATGAAGCCTTTCCATCCGCCAATCTCTTGTATATTCCAATTTTCGTTCGAGTCTTGCATGAGGGTATTTTAACATAAAAAAAGCGCCACCCCGGGGTGGGATGGCGCGTTGCGAAGGAATATCTGATCACCAATCGAGACTTGGTTTGCAGTCGATTTGTACGTCACCGATATAGTCTAGGGCGTCCCCAGCACCGGTGTTGCGGATGTGATGGCTATTCAGAGCATGTTGGGCCGCCAGATAGTCGATGTCGTGGTCGGTCATGAGGCTGAGCACGAGTAACGGATCAGCTATACCGGATTTTTCGACGAATTTATAGATCGGTTCCAATACCCCGCACGGGTCTTGTGCGGTGATACAGGGATAAATCTCATACATGAGCGTGCGTAGCTCGGTAAAACGCACCGCCGCGTCAGATTCGGAGAAATCCACCCTGTCCTTCTCGGCTGATTCGAAACAGATCGCCGATATCGTCTCGGCTACCCGCTTGCGCTGATTGGCCCCGAAGCTTTCCACTACCACCTTTAATTCATGGCCGATCGGATGACCCATCCGTACGAAGTCGTTGTAATCGGAGAACAGATAAGCGACCTTATCGGCTATCCGTACTACCATGGCTTCGGGGGTCATATCAGGCGAGAAGTTCTTGCCGGAATGCCGGAACATTCCTTCAAGAACCTGATGTGTCAAATTGAGGCCGCGGCAATGACGCTCGATCTTCTGGGCGATGATGACGCCCATGACTTCATGTGTGAACGGCCTGCCGGAACGCTCGGCCAGAAAGGCCTCGCCGGGATGTCCCATAGGCACATGGCCGATATCATGGCCAAGGGCAATAGCCTGGACCAATGACATATTCAGACCCAAGATGTCGGCAATAGTAACCGATATGGCCGTCACTTCCCCGGTATGACTCATGCGATCGCGGATGTGCGGATTAATCGGGAACGAGGCTACCTGAGTCTTCCTGCTCAAGCGCCGAAAGGCCTTCGAGCAGAGGATCCGATTCATGTCTGCGACGAACGGGTCGCTGGCAAAGAGGAAATCCTCATCGCCGTTATGCCGCCTCCAGGATTTGACTGTCTTTAAATGAGCGAGTGCGCCCTTGATGCTGGATAATCTATGTGTAGTTTCCGCCAAAGCTTTTGTATTCATAGGTATTTCCGTATTTTTTCAATTGTTTGTTCTAAGGGCATACTATAACAAGATATCGGTTTGTCAATGACAAAAATGCGCCAACCCTGGGTGGGATGGCGCGTACTGTAATCGACAATTCATATTCTCACGGCGCAAGGTGCGGTAGATAGTTCCGAAGGCTCAACAATAGGCTTGTTTTTTTCCTTGAAACCGGGAATGAACTGGCCACCCATCCATCGAAATATATAGTCGAGGATGGATGAGGTGCTCTGGATCTCCGGGTTTTTGGTAAAACCACTCGGTTCGAAGCGCTTATGAGCAAACTTCTTGACCAAGACTTCGAGAGGCACGCCGTATTGCAGCGATACACTGGTTAAGGTTGCAATGCCGTCCAGCAATCCTCCGAGAGTCGAGCCTTCCTTGGCCATGGTGATGAACAGTTCGCCAGGTTTTCCGTCGTCGAACAGACCGACTGTCAGATGGCCTTCGTGACCGGCAATGTCAAATTTGTGGGTCACGGCCGTCCGCGTATCAATCAATTTACGCCTGACTGGAGGGGCGTTTTTTTTCAATTTACACATAACAATCGTTTTCCTTTCAATATTGGATAATACCTCTATTTAATTAACTGTCAATCTCCCTTCGTTTTCCTCCTCAAATACCTCTTCCCTTTCAACTTCTCGGGCAAATACCCTGTTTTGTCATATTTTTCATACCCCTTATGATAACCAAGCTCTTTCATGAGTTTAGTCGGCGCATTTCGTATCTTCAAAGGAATAGGGATATTTCCTGTCTTCTTCACATCATCCAAAGCTTCAAAATATGCCTCGTAGGCACTCCGGTCTTTGGCGGCCAAAGCGAGATAAGCGGTGCCGTGCGCCAGATTGATCTGGGCCTCGGGCATGCCGATGACATCCACGGCGGCGAATACGGCATTAGCCACGACCAAGGCCGTCGGCTGGGCTAGCCCGATATCCTCGCTCGCAAAAACGACCATCCTGCGGGCGATGAACTTGGGGTCCTCGCCGCCTTCGATCATCCGTGCGAGGTAATACAGAGCCGCGTCGGCATCGCCGGCCCGCATGCTCTTGATGAACGCGGAGATGGTGTCGTAATGCTCCTCGCCCTTCTTGTCGAAGCGGATGAAGGCGTGCTCGAAGGTGCTCTTGAGGTTCTCGAGGGTGATCGGCCCATAGAGAGCGCTACAATTCTCAAGAGCAGAGATGGCGATCCTAGCGTCGCCGTTCGCCAGGGCGGCCAGCCATTCGTTGGCCTCGGCGGGCACCTTGATCTTGGTGCGCTTGATGATGGCCTTGAGGTCGGCCTCGGACAGCGACTCGAGCACGAAGACGCGGCAGCGCGACAGGAGGGCCGGAATGACTTCGAAGCTGGGGTTCTCGGTAGTGGCGCCGATGAGGGTCAGCTTGCCGCTCTCGACGTACGGCAGGAGGAAGTCCTGCTGGGCCTTGTTGAAGCGGTGGATCTCGTCCAGGAAGAGGACCTTGGGCCGGCCTTCGAGCAAGGTGTCGGGCTCGTCGATGATCTTCCTGATGTCGTCCTTCCCCGCCGAAACCGCCGACAATTCATAGATCCGCGCGTTCACGGCTTTGGCATAGATGCGGGCGATGGTCGTCTTGCCGGTGCCCGGCGGGCCCCAGAGCACGAATGAGAAGAGGTGCCGGTCCTCGATCGCCTTCCGCAGCGGCTTCCCCGGCCCCACTAAGTGCGCCTGCCCCACGAACTCTTTCAGCGATTGTGGGCGGATCTTGTTAGCGAGGGGTTCCATGCGGACAGTATACGCCTTCATAAGAATTACAGAAGAGTTGTACACATCATCAAAATATGGTAAATGCTAGAATATTAGGCATGAAAAACTCACAAAAAGGCTCGGCAAAAACATGGGTCATCACGCTTGTTGTACTTATCATCATTATAGGCGCAGGGTATGTGTGGTATCAGAATTACGGTTATAACTGCGATATCGGTGGAGTCAAATATACCGGTCAGAAATGTAAAGAATTTCAGATACCGGCCAATGCTGCTCCTCAAGACGAATATAGTCAGATCGGACAAACTATGAAGGATCTGCAGACCAATTACTACAAGAACGGCGCCCCGGCCGGTTTCTTGGTTCCAACAACAGTGCCAAGCGGATACAAGCCTCAATCTGATCCAACTCTATTCACTGCCGACTCCGCGATGTATGCATTCTCAACGGGTCGAGGTGTGCCAGCAGACAAAAATATTGTTTTCCAGGAATATGCAAGCACGACTCAATCATACAGCCAATATATTTCGGACAAGGCAACGGATCCCACAGTTAAAATCGTAAAAACTTTCAGCTACAATGGCGGAAATGGCGAGGTATTCACTTACACAACAAATACAAAACCGAATTACACATTGGTATATGACCATAACGGGAATGTGGAACAGATAAGCGCGACAAACGATTCTAGCATCACTCCAGACATACTTATTGCTACTCTCGAAGCAATGAAATAATAATATAACACCTATGCAAAAAGATTATTGGAATATCTCCAAGAGAAACTTCAGGGCCATGGCGGTAGTAGCGGCAATCGTCACGCTCATATTCGGATTAACTGCTTATGGCGGTAATGTTCCCGACTCTGCAAAAACAGCCTCCGCGTACTCGGCCCTATTCTTTGGTATATCGTTTATTCTCTTCATCGTGATTGCAATCCTATTCAAGAGACATTCCCCGAAGGCCATAACCATCGGATACGCCTATACGGGGTTAGCATTCATATATGTGCTCATCGCCAATTTCGTCATGAGCAACCCTCTTGACGGCACGATCTATAAAGTAGGCGGCCTTCTCGTCCTGCTCTATCTGTTCTATAACGTATACAAAGCTTCAAAGCAGTCTGCACCTTCGGTTAATTAGATCCAAACCTTCCTTTGTGGGCAGATTTTTGAGGTGAGGGGTTCCATGAACATAGTATACGCCTACTAAATTCTGTGACAAATAAAAAAGAACGGCTGTTAAACCGTTCTTACATGTGAGCACCGATATTACTTGATGCCGTATTCAGAGTGAGACCGAATCCAGTCGAGACCATACTCGGATGTGAACACTCCTTTTGTCGCCAATATGATCCCCTCCCTGACGTGCGGCGTCATATTTTCAGGTAATTCGTCGCGAAAGACCCATCTCGCGTCGTCGCACTTCATCGGTTCCATGATGGTTGGTTCACCGCTCCATTTCCGAACCCTGTAGAAAAAGTCAATCCTGT
>Ga0182017_10002708_pt1 | contig 13344 bp, 9 predicted proteins | sample 712E3DmetaG_FD_120492 | JGI IMG/M metagenome (GOLD analysis project Ga0182017, IMG submission 120492) | Permafrost microbial communities from Stordalen Mire, Sweden - 712E3D metaG | ecosystem: Environmental > Terrestrial > Soil > Wetlands > Permafrost | place: Sweden: Stordalen | collected... | reverse complement strand
CTTTTAATGAAAGCTCGGCTAAGAGATCCATAACATTGTCTGAATCACGCGATGACAAGCCAGAAGTTGGTTCATCAACAAAGAGTATTGAAGGTTCTCTTATCAGTTCAAGTGCAATGTTAAGTCTTTTACGTTGTCCGCCAGATATGGTTTTATTCATAATACCACCCACCTTTAAATCCCGCCTGTCCAAAAGACCCAGATTTACAAGTGTATTATTAACCAGTTGTGTCAGTTCTTCTTCTGATTTTTCACGAAAACACAGCTTTGCACTGTAGAATAAATTTTCAAAAACCGTTAAATCTTCTATTAACAAGTCGTCCTGGGGAATCAGACCGATAACACCTTCAAGCTCTTTTTTCTGTGTGTGCAAATTAAGGCCGTTGATTAACACTTCACCGTTCGAAGGTTTTTCAATCCCGCATAAAACATTAAGCAAAGTTGTTTTACCGGCGCCGCTGGCACCCATAATTCCTACCAGGCGTCCATGAGATTCGGCAAAATTTATATCATATAGGCCAATATTACCGTTTGGGAATTTGTATTCCAAATTTTGTACAACAAAAGATATTTTATTGGCATGAATATCTGCCAGGAAATGTGCAGCAACATCAGAGTAATAAATAGGTTTGCCTTTTGGCAATTTAACTGTACTTCCGTTTGCAAACAGGTAGATGCGTTTGTTATTAAGTGCAAGACCATTCAGATAAAGGTCTTCTTCACCGGTATATTTAAGAAAATAAAGTTCTACACTGGGTATGCGAAGAATAAATATATTTGTGTCGAGTTTTTCGGTCCTGATATGTTTACAATGGTTATTTGTTTTGTCTTTGTCATTAATTATAACTACGTGAGGATCATTGATTTCAGAAGGGTCGTTTTTAATGACAAATGTTTCAATACTTTTAAATTCTTCGTGAGAAACATTAAAAACTTCAGCAACAGTATTTATGATTGCCATTCTTTGATCCGAAAATTTGCGATCAGCGTTGATCAATTCAAATAAACGGACCAAGGCAACAATTTTTTGATTTTGTGTAAGTGTTTTGTTGATTTTCCTGCAAATACCAAGAGTTCGAACAGAATCGGTGACTTTAGTAAGACGTATTTTTTTGGTTTCGGATTCTCCCTCTTCTTCATCTCCCCATGCTGCATGTTTTTCAAAAAGGGCATAATATTCCTTAGATTGTTCTTCAGAGAGTTGTTGTGTCAGAAAATTTTTTACATATTCTCTCTCGTTACTAGCAACACCTTCATCCTGCTTTGCAATAATTGCAAACAGTTGCATAAGGGCTCTCAGAATCTCTTCACTCATATATTACAGAATTGGAAGACCTAATCAATATTTAAAAAACATCCATGTCCGCTGCGGCGGATGTAAAAACAATGCAATTATAATAAAATCATCAACATGGACATATCATTATCCCTGTAAAAATTAATTTAAATATGATGAATATGAGTACAATAATAGTGAATATTAACTAACCACGCAAAACTCTTTCAACCAAAGGTATCACTTTGGGGTAAAAGTTGTGCGTTTTATTTCTATTGATTCTGTTGATTCAGAAAGGTAGCAAAAGCAGGGTTTAATGAAATTCAACATAATTTAATCTCTTAAATAAGTTATTTTTTCATTAGCCAGTATAAGATATTTGTTCAAAAGGGACTTCGACAATATCTGCATATTCATTGCCTGCCTCTTGCATATCTTCGTCATCCTCAGGATAATACCATCGAACAACCACATTATTCCCTTTTTTGTTCAATTCTTCCAATTTCATAAGTATATCGAGAATAAGTTTAGATGATGCTGTATTAAAATATACCAGTCTGAAATTAAAAATTGTCTTTTGATTCGGATTTTTTGAATATTCAGCAAGCCAATTAAGAATTGGACCATAGAAGCTGCTTACATCTTCGGGCAAGGAACGACCGGATATTTCCATACTATTTTCTGCTGCATCAAGAATAACATTAGGAGTATCTTCAGTTCCTTTAATTTTAATTGCTTCCATAATTTCAAATTTAAATTTTATACTCTGGGAATTGTTGAAGTAAGCAAAAAGAAAGAAATATCATCATCAATAGGCAAAAAATGATATTCCAGGCGTTTTCCGGTTTTTCTCTTGATATCAATAAAACCTAAACCTGCGCCTCCTTTTTCAGATAATCTTCCTTCTTTAATTTGTTTTTTATATAGGTCGTTTAATTCTTCTTTATCCATGCTGTTTATCATTTCAAGCATCTCTTTCATATCGCTTATTTTAGTGTTGTCGACGGCATTACCAGTAGTAACGGTATATTCGGTTTCGCCTTTACTGACCATGAAAATGCCTCTTCCGGAATATAAAAAATCATTGGTGCCAAAATCTTCAGCATGTTTGCTAATATTTTGGAGACATTCAACCATAACATGAAATACTTTCCTCTGGACCTGTCCGGATTCTTCTTCCCTGGCCATATTTGATTCAGTCAGTGAAGTAAAAGCTTTGGTTATCTGGTGAGTAATCTCACCTTCATAAACAAGTGAAATTTCATGAGTCTTCATGGTTTTATAGAATTCATAGACAAATTCCAGAAAACCTTTGGGATCCTTTTTCATAACAAACATTTTAATAAGTATCTAAATTAATAAAGGACATTTATTTTTTCTCCTAAAATAGTTTTATTTTCAAATTTAAAGAAATTTGGCATACTGTATATAAAATCCAAAGACTAAAATTCAATCCCGATTAATAATACATCATCAATTTGCTTATTCTGACCTTTCCAGGTCTCAAAATCATCAGTAAAATATTCACAATATTGAGTCATTGAAAAATTTATGTTTTCCAAAATTATATTTCTGACCCTTCCGGGAGAATATTTTTTATGTTCAGGTCCTCCCAACTGGTCTGACAAACCATCGGAATAGAAAAATATTTTATCCCCTGAAAGAATATTAATGGCATAATTGGTAAAAGGTTCTTCTGTTTTGCTCCCCATTGGTATGCCTCCTATTGCTTTTCTGTCACCTTTGTATTCTATTAGCTCGCCTTTACGAAGGAGGTATAATGGTCTGTGAGCGCCGGCATAGTGAAGTTCTTTCTTTTTAATATTGATTTTACATAAAGCGATGTCCATACCGTCGCGGCCGCTTGCATCTTCCCGGTCCTGTTTTAATGTAGTTCGCACCCCTTCATGTAACATATCGCATATTTGCCCGGCATTCATATCTTTATCATTATCAACTATGCTGTTGAGCAGGAAGTAACCAATAAATGAAAGCATAGCACCCGGAACACCATGCCCCGTGCAATCCACTGCAGCAAGGTAAATTTTATCATCATTATGAAAGAACCAGGGAAAATCACCGCTTACTACATCCCGGGGTTTGTAGAATACAAAGGATTTAGGAAAAAATTCCCGGATAGTCTTGTTGTCGGGTAAAATAGAAGACTGAATCCGCTGGGCATAATTGATACTGTCTTCAATTTTTTTGTTTTTATCCTGAATTTCAAGTTCAATGCGTTTTGCTTCAGTAATATCGTGTCCTACGAAAAGTACAGTTTCAAGTTCATTATCATTAAATTCAGGTATAGCATCGAAACTCATTATTCTGTGCGAAATTTTTTCACCTAATTTAACAGGCACTTTTATTTCGCGGTTAAGCTTTTCGGGTTTTGATTTTAGCTGTTTAAGAGTTGTTTTGAAGAAGTCTCTCAAATCATCCTCCATATTCAGTTCATCAATAGTTTTATTGATAACCAGCCTGGTTTCAACTCCAAAATAATCTTCAACTACTGGATTTGAATAAAAGAAATGGCCCTGAAGGCTGAGACGTAAAATAAGGTCGAGTGAGTTTTCTGAAAGCGATTGCATTTTGCTTTTCATCCTTTCTTCTTTTTCCGCTCTTTTACGTTCAGTTATATCCTGAGAATTAAGCAATATTCCTTTGATGGCTGGATCATGCAACAAATTACGGCCTGCCGTCTCAAGAAAGATTTTCTGGCCGTCTTTTTTCATATATGTATATTGAATGGTAATAATTTCGAGTGGGTTTTCCATTAATTGTTTAAACATGTTGCGTATTTCCTGTTCCCCCTTCCGTGTGAGGCGATCGAAATATTTACCCTGAGTCATTTCATCGGGAGTATAGCCAAGTATTTTTCTGACTGAAGGACTTTGGTACATTAGATTGAGATGCTCATCATAAATTATTATAATCTCTGACGAATTTTCGAGAAGTGAGTTGAGCCTTTTTTGAGCATTCTCAACTTCAGCAATCTGACCTTCGAGTTTTTCGTATGACTTTTGAAGTTCCTCTTGAGTAGCCCTCATTTCCTCGGCATTCTGCCTGAGTTGTTCTTCGTTTTGCTGCAATACTTCAGTCATTTGTTGTGATTCAAGCAGCAAACGTTCAGTTTTCTGACTGATACGGAGGTTAAAAACAGTACGGGCTATAATTTCACCAAGCTCCTTCATAAAGGTTAGAGTGAGTTCGGGAATTTCATCCAATAAAGAAGCGAACTCAAGGACACCCTGAAGTTTTTCATCAGAAATTAAAGGAACAAGCAGCAAACTTTTTGGTTTTTTGTCACCCAGAATACCTGAAGTTATTGTAATATAATCGTCCGGAATCTCTGTCCGGTAAATAATATCCATTTCATACGCGCATTCTCCAACCAATCCTTCACCCATCGAAAATTCCTGGTTTACAAATTTTTTGCGGTTATAGGCAAATGTTGCAACGTTTTTGATCTTTCCCTTTTCATCATCGTAAATATAGAAAACGCCTTGTATTGCATTAATATATTTGATTAGTTTGACTATAACTTCGCCGGCAAGTTCAGCCGTTTTATTATGAAGGCGTAAAATATTTGATATTTCTTCTTTCCCCTCTGCAATCCAGGTTTGTTCTGATTCTTTTTTATTATTCAACAAAAGGTTGTTGCGCATGAGTAACAGCGACTTACCAAGGATATCTTCGTCATTTGAAATGGAAAATTCGCTATAATAGTTACCCTCACCGATATCTTTTGCAAAACGGGCAGTAATATCCATGCGTTCCTGCATTTGCTTTATTTCACTGACATATTCGGAACGTTCTCTAAGTCTCAATCCGGAAACATAATAAATAGTAATTGCAACTACAATAGGGATAATATCGGCAACCCAGATAGCCGGATTTTTAATATGAATGAATTTAATACTTGCAAAGGAAAACTCAGTTTTCCACAATAATATTTCAATTATCCATAATGAAAAAGGAAGTACACATGAGTAAATAAATCCCAAAAGCGCATAATATTTTATGCCTGTTACACGAAGCTTAATACGCTTTAGAGAATTAGTCATTGATCCTAAAAACTATTTAATTTTGTTAATAATTTTTCCTAATAATACAGCCAGTTTCTCGAATAGCTTTTCAAAATCCTTATCATAAGCTTTAAACGTAGCCAATTCAAATACTGCAATTGTACCTTCTTTATCAAGAATTGGGACTATTAAAAGATTTCTGGGCAAACCATTGCCTAACCCTGATACAACAGTAAAATAGTCTGTGGGAATGTTGTTTATATTAAGTATTTTTTTGTCTTTGGCAACTTGCCCGGGTAGTGTTTCTCCCTCTACAAATACTTTTGGAGGCTGATTTGAGAAATAGGCAAATTTACCTACAGGCTCGAATTCTCCATTTTCTTTGTTTTTTACATAAAAAATCCCCTGAACCAGTTCCGAAATTTTCGCAATGTTTGACAGGATTTTTTCTGTAAATTTTTCCATACCAAGATTTTGTGGTGAAGGCGGAATAATTTGTTGAATTAATTCTTCAATGTCAATTTTTTTTATTTCTTCAGACTCAACATTCTCTTCCATAATTTCTTTAGAAGCTTGCTCCCGCTCAAGTGCTTCTTTTAATTCTGCGTCTTTTTCAATCAAATTGTGTATAATCCTGAAGACAAGGAAGAACATTGTAAAATTTATCAGCAAATTAACAATAACGTAAATAATAGCGAATTCGCTAAGTTTCCCGGAGATTATAAGGTTAAGCAATAAATTTGTAATAGCAACTGTGATTATTGCTACCAACACCAATAATACATAAGACAATATTTTATAATTTTTCAAAGAAATCATGTATTTGTAAATTTAAATTGCCTGAAATAATCCAAAATCTTATCAACCGTAAAAACATGATCTACTTTTGTCAATTGCAATGCTGCTTCAGTCATAGTTTTTACTTCGCAATCTTTTGGGTCCTGAACAATGGTCAATCCACCAAACTCTGAAATTTTTTTCAAACCAAATGATCCATCCCTGTTAGCGCCCGATAAAATAATACCAATTAATTTATTTCTATATGCCTGTGCAGCTGTAATGAACGTCAGGTCTATAGAAGGTCTCGAATGATTAACCGGTTCTTCAGTAGATAGTGCAAACCGGTTGCCCAGTTCAATAAACATATGATAATTAGCAGGTGCAAGATAAGCCCGTCCTGCTTTAATCGGTTCTTTATCAAAAGGCTCAACAACAGGAATGTTGGATTTTAATGACAGCGCCTCGACAAAACCTGAGCGCACATGTTTTAGCCTGTGTAAACAAAGAAATACAGGGATTTCAATATCCCGGGGAATTACTCCCAGAATATTAGCAACTACCTGGAAACTGCCCGCTGAACCGCCTATCATGATAGCTTTATACATTTCCCCTTTTTCTAAATCTTTTTATATGTGCTTTCGGTTTCATTAATAAGCCTGAAATATTTTGAACTTATCAAACCCACTTGTTCTTTAACTCCCAGTATAAGGTGTCCGCCTGTTCTCAGGCTATCCGAGAAAACCTTCAGCACTTTATCATGAAGGTTTTGAGTAAAATAAATAAGCTGGTTCCTGCATAGGATTAGCTTAATATCCTGGGGTGAATTATCAAAATTAATATTTTGTTTAATAAATTCTACATTTTTAATTAATGAACTGTCTCTGACAGACTGATCATTAATTCTTTGATAATAATCCGAAAGCTTCCCTTTCCCCTGATACCGGGCAAAATTATCCTCGCTGACTTCAATTTTATAATTTTTGAATATACCACTTTTAATATGGGAAATAATAAGTTCATTCAAACAGGTAGTAACAATATCAACCTGATTCATCAAGCCTTGTTCTTTGAGAAGAATTGCAAGGGTAAATAATTCGTCGCCGGAAACACACATGGGTATCCAGATTTTAAGTTTAGAACTTTCATTAAGCATAGATGGTAAAAGCTCGTCGCGCATATAACGCCATAATGATGGATCCCTGAACATTTCGGTTGATTCAACAGCTATTTCCTGTAAAAACGTTTGAAAGAACAGTTTATCTTCACGCAACCTGTCAATCAATAAATCAATATGTTTTAAATTATGAAGCTGAATTACCTGTTCGAATCTTCGTTTTAGAGAAATAAGGGAATAGTCGGTAAAATCATAATCGTATGTATCTTTAATCACCTTGATTATATTCCGAAAATCAACAATACCTATTTCAAAATCTAAAGAATAATCCATAAATATTTCCCTGGTAATTTTTTATTATTTCTCCTTTTTCAATCGTTCGATTTCCTTATTCGCTTCTTCAAGCAGCTTATATTTTAGACGGCGTTCCGTTATATCCTGTCCAAGGTAAAAAACTTTAGTTATGTTTCCTTCATTATCACCAATAGGTATAAATGAAGACATGAACCATATTTCCTCTCCTGTAGGCTTTGATCGTTTGATGCTTCCAGAATAAGGTTTGTTTTTTAAAACCTCATTCCAGATTTTTTCAAATTGCACTTTTTCATCTTCCTTAAAATATATGGTATTGATTTTACCAATAAGCTCATTTCTGGAATGACCTGTGATTTTGCAATAATTATCATTAACATATGTAATTCTTCCTTCTACTGAATATTCACAATGTACAAATGAATTGTCAATAGCAAGATTTATATGTTCTAAATCTTTTTTTAGCCCTTCCAATTCAATATTTTTCTCTTCCGTCAATTTCTCATTTACTTTTGTTTCGGTTATGTCATTTGATATGCAGAGCACTCTGAGAAGCATCCCTTTATTGTCGATAACCGGAGAAAATGTCTGCCTGAGAAATATTTCTTTGCCATTGGGCAATTTCATTTTTTCAATTATAGTGCGTGTTTGTCCATGAATAATTGCATCCCAAAAACGGTCATATTCTTCTGCTGAGCGTCCTAAAGTTGAAAATTCCCTATGCTGACGCCCGACGATATCTTCACGCTTGGAATTTAATGCTTTCAAAAACAAATCGTTTATATCTATTATCTTCCCCTCTTGATCGAATGTAAGCACCATTGCTGAGTTTTGAATAGCAGTCAAAAAGCTTGATATTTCGGTTTCACGGCGATTGAAGTCTTCCTGGGTAGTGCGCAATTCTTCCATATTCTGTCTCATTTCCTCTTCCTGCTCAGCCATCTCTTCCGCCTGATGCTGGGATTGTTCAAGCAATTTGGCAGTTCTGGCATTCATCTTTACATTTGTAATTGTTGAGGCTATTGTTTGTCCAACCTTTTCAATGAATTCAATTTCATGCGGTTCAAAAATATTAAAGGAAGCAAGCTCGACAATTCCCAGTATTTCATCTTCCAGTTTTAAAGGAACGATAAGTATGCTTCTGGGAGGTGCCTCACCCAATCCTGATGTAACTGCCATATAGTCTTCAGGTATTTCAGTCAAAAAGATTCTTTGTTTCTCAAGAGCAGCGGTACAAATCAATCCTTCTCCCGGCTTTACTATTTGTTTGATGAATTTTTTTCTGTTGTATGCAAAGGAAGCCATTAATTCAAGATAAATGTTGTCTTTCTGTTCATCATTATAAAGAAATAAACCTCCCTGAGCCGCATTAAGATATTTCACCAGGTTTTGTATAGTTTCATCAGCCAGGTTATGGATATTGTTATTATGAAGCCTCAGGATTTCACTAAACCTGGCAATCCCTTCATTTGCCCAAATACGTTTCTTCTCTTCATTCTTGTATTTTTGATCTTCCATATCTGCTTTTTGAAGACTTTTTTCCATCTCAATCAAGGCATTTCCAAGAATATCATCGTCACTTAATGGTTGATACCTCGAATCAAGTTTCCCTTTACCGATTTCAGTTGCGAATCCGGCCTTTGTTTTCAGCCCATCTACCACTTGATTGAGATAAACAGCCATTTCTGTTATTTCATCCTCGTGTTTAAATTTCAGAGTTTCAGGTAATTTCCCTACTACCAGTTCTGAAATGAAGTTTTTCATCACACCCAAAGGTTTATGAAAAAATAGGTTGAGATAATGGTTCAATACAATAATAGTCAATAGGAGTAATACAAATATCAATGAAAGCCAAATATAGCTCCTGATGGTTGCCTCTGACATTTTTTCTGCAACCAGAACCTTTAACTCTGCAATATTTAAACCAAATTGTTCCCTCGCGCTTTTCATCTGCCCCAAAACCCCATCGTTTATCGTTATTCCAATAGTTTCATCAATTTCACTTAATTTAAGAACCAGTTCTTCAAAATTCTGTAGCTTCGATAACAAATCAAGTTTTTGATTTCGAGCTGAAAGTATAGCCATTGCTTTCGCTTCCTCGTTTTCAATTTTAAACCTGCTAATGAATGTAAGGTCCCTTTCATTTAGATATTCATTTTTTAGATCTGAAAGCTTGTTGATTTTCTGAACCAGGTTGTTCAAATTTTCTTTTCTGCAATATTCAACCATGTTTTCAACCAGGATGTTTATCTGGCCACTGATGCCATAACCTTCAAATCCCCGATGAGCTAATAAATTTACATACTTGTCCAGGGCCTCATTGTATTTTTTTAATTGCTGACAGATGTTAAATGTTTTAAATTTTATTTTTGAATTGTTGTAAAGAAAGTAATTGTTATTTACCCTATTAATACAATTCAAAAGACCAGCATCGTAATCTTTTAAATCATTCACTATTTTACTATTCCCGGTTTTAAAAAAATTAAAGTCCCTGGGAAGTACCGAATACATGACATTCTGCAGGCTGTCAATTGTATACCCTGATTCTGAAAGAACCGTTAAATCATCATTTATTTTTGCAAACTCCTTAATGGTTTTAATCTGGTTCAACGAAGTAATAAAGAACACAAAAGCCAGCGCTATTAAAATGTATACAATTAGCGAAAACCTCTTATGCAATGAGAAGTGTTTGAGCATCATTTGAATTTTTTCTAGTTAAATTTTTTAAATATCTGCTATTTACAACTAATCTAGACTCTTACTTTTAAGCTGAATATGTTTTGGTTGAATATTTATTTTTTTATATATAATTGATCCTTTTTTTCAAATTTTGAAGTGTGAGGACCCATAATAGTTTCATGCATACCCAAAATTAAAAATCCGCCCTCATAAAGACTATTTTGAAACATGTCAAATACCCTGTTTTGTAAGTTATAATTAAAATATATAATTACATTCCTGCAGAGAATAATATCAAATTTTGTGAAAAATATGTTGTTTTCTCTTACAAGGTCGTGTTTTTTAAATGAAGGTTTGTCACTAAGAAAAGGAAGCATTTTAATATGATCCTTTGTTTTATCTATTTCAAAATATTTGGAATACGAGATGTTATTGTATGTTTCATAATTAAGTGGATTTTCTTTGATTACTTTATCAAAATTATCAAGATAGCCTATGTTAAAACGATACTTATATATACCCTTTTTCGCGATCTCCAATACATCTCCATTAATATCTGATCCATATATTTTTGCTTTTTCCAGTAATCCCATTTCGTTTAGAAGGATCATCATGGAATATACTTCCTGGCCGGTGGAACAACCTGCATGCCATATGTTAATACTTTTATAATCCTGGAACGTATTAAGTACTTTATACCGGACAATTTGCCATACCGTTGGATCTCTGAATAATTCTGTAGTATTGACAGTAATTTCCTTAACAATTTTTTCGGCAAAAGTTGTACTATTTTTTATTTCAGCGAGCAATCCGTTAATATCAACTTTGTTGTCCATAAGTACTTTCGCAAGACGCCGCTTTAATGATTTTTCAGAATATTCACTAAAGTCATATCCTGACTTACTCTTTAAAGTCATTACAAAATTTTGTATTTCCAGATCTTCAATCATCTTTTCGCGGATGCTCAATTTCTTATAAAAAACAAATCTATTAATTGTTACCAATATATTAAAACCATTTTAATGAATAATGGCTTTACATAATAAATGTATCTATTTTATGTGGTTTTTACAATAAAAAATATTGTGAAGTTCTAATTTGGATAAATAAATTAAGTAAATGTACTCATCCCCATCCCCTCTCTAAAATAGAGAAGGGTGCTGGACTGTGGGTTATTAAAGGTCAAGTACTTAGAAATAATAACTTGATTTACAAAAATAATTAAGAAGAAAAATAAAAATTAACCACCTGCTCAAATCAAGGCACCTCCCCTCTCTACTTTAGAGAGGGTGCAGGGGGTGAGTAACAAAATATAGAACATAATCCTAAAATAAACATTATAACGATATTTAAATAACAGTAATTCTACTTAGTCGAAATCAAACCGAAGAAGAAAGAAAAACAAATAAAAAAATATTTGTATAATAATTTACTCACCCCCATCCCCTCTCTTGAAAAAAGAGGGGTGCTGGCCTGTGGGTTAATTAAGGTCAGGTATAAGCACTCACGCCCTCTCTAGCATTAGAGAGGGGACAGGGGGGTGAGTAAAATAGTGACTATGAATAATTTTAAATATCAGATAGTTAATGTCATCTTCTTTATTAAATAAATTGCATTAATTCGATATTTCCGTTTTTAATAGTTCCTCACCAAATTTTCTTCCAAATTCGACAAATTGATTCTCTTCATTATTATTTGGGAAAAATTTGACAGCCATTCCTTCATGAAAAATTTTTAATTTCAGATTTTTCAAATGACTCTCGATAAGATTCACTGCCTCTCCGCTCCAGCCATACGAACCGAATGATGCGGCTAATTTTCCTTTATCGCGCAGCGGACTGATAATAGCAAACATTTTATATATTGGTAAGAGTGTATTCTGATTTATTGTTGGAGATCCAATCAAAATGCCATCGCATAAAACCAATTTTTCATCAAGGTCACCTAAAGAAATATTTTCAATATCTACCAAATCAATTTCAATCCCTTTGTTTAAATTAATTCCTTCGACTATTTTCTTTGCCATTTCACCGGTATACCCATATGCAGAAATATATGCCACTAAAATCCTTTTATTTTTATGCCTTAACTTTTCCAAATATTCATTTGCAAGCTTTTCTGACAAGAGGACTTTCTGTTTCCAAGTAGAACGAAGTATGGGGCCATGTCCGGTGCAAATGGCATCAATCTCAAGAGGTTTAATTTTTTCTATGGCTTTTAATAGAAATTTGCTATATGGTTTGAGAATAACGTCAAAATAGTATTTAAACGCTTCATCATATTCCCCTGCTAAATCATCATACATAGCATCGTTGCAATAATGTGCGCCAAACGAGTCACAGGTAAACAGTATTTTATCTTCAACCAGATAAGTGTAAATGCTATCTGGCCAGTGCAAATTTGGAGCACCTATTACTTTAAGTTTTTTGTTCCCCAGATCAATTACATCTCCATCTTTCACTTTTAAAGATTTAAATGGAACGCTTATCATTTCTGAAAGATAACTGATGGCCTGACCACTGCCGACAACTGTTGCCCGCGGTGCAATATTTAATAAATGTTTCATGCTGCCTGAATGATCAGGTTCTGTATGATTGCAAATAATGTAATCAATTTTTGATGGATCAATTAATTTCTTAATTTTTGTAATATACTCATCTTTAAAAGTTTCTTTTACTGTTTCAATAATTGCTTTTTTATCAGCATTAATAAAATACGAATTATACGTAGTACCGAGTTTGGTTTCCATTACTATATCGAAAGTCACTATTTCTTTGTCAAGGACGCCAATCCATTGAACATCTTTTTTAACATCCAGTATATTTGAAGTATCCATAATTTGATAATTTTATTTTTATACAAAATTAAATGAATTTGTAGCGTAAATACTATCAAAAAATTAGTTTACTAATAAATCTTTGTGCGGTTTGGAATAATTTTACTGATAAAGCTATGTTTTAAACAATAAAAAAGCTGTCTTGAACTACAAGACAGCCCGTAAAAATGGAAGAAGAGAGTGTTATCGTTAATGCCTATTTTGCAAATGTATAATGCTATAATTATTTCAATAAAAATTAACAAATAAATAAATGGTATTAAACCCAAAGGCAAGCCCTGTACCCTTTCTTCCGGGGCAAGCCCCGGAGAATTAACCCATG
>Ga0182017_10002706_pt1 | contig 13349 bp, 12 predicted proteins | sample 712E3DmetaG_FD_120492 | JGI IMG/M metagenome (GOLD analysis project Ga0182017, IMG submission 120492) | Permafrost microbial communities from Stordalen Mire, Sweden - 712E3D metaG | ecosystem: Environmental > Terrestrial > Soil > Wetlands > Permafrost | place: Sweden: Stordalen | collected... | reverse complement strand
GCGCTGGCCGCCGCGGGCCTTACCGCCCGGGCCACCACCACCAGGGCCGCCGCGCCGGTCACCATAACCGCCGCCACCGCCGCCACCGCCACGACCGTAACCGCCGCCGCCGCCACCACCAAAGCTGCGTTCTTCGCGCGGCCGGGCCAGGTTGACTTTGAGTGGACGATTTGACAGGGTATAGCCATTGAAGGTCTGGATGGCCTTCTCGGCTTCACTCTGGTTGCTCATTTCCACAAACGCGAAGCCCTTGGACTGCCCCGTGTCGCGGTCTTTGATCAAAGCCACCGATGCAACAGTTCCTGCCTGGGCAAAGAGGGTGCGAATATCATCTTCGGTGGTATCGTAGGACAGGTTGCCTACATAAATCTTGGTTTCCATACTCTTCTTTCTCTCCTTTTGAATGGGGCAGCGGGCTTGTCAAAAAACTGCCAGCCTTGTACAAGGGCTGGCGGCCAAAACACACACAAATCCATCTGCAAGTAGGCTTATTCTAACATAAAGGTCCATGACTTGGAGTATCAATTTACCGGCAAAATATACCCGCCATCCACCACGATGACCTGCCCGCGGATCATGGAGGCAGCCGGTGTGCAGAGGAATCCGACCACCTCCGCCACATCCTGGGGCGTGACCAGCCGCCCGGCGGGCGTGGAGGCGATGGCTTTCTGGATAAGGCCTTCATCCTGCCGCAGCGCATCGAAGTGCTTGAGGGCGTCGGTCTCGACGATGCCGGGTGAGACCGCGTTGACAACGATATTTTTTGGACTGAGTTCAACTGCAAGATAGCGGGTCAACGATTCGAGGGCGGCTTTACTGGCCCCGACCACTACATAATCGGGCATGACCCGGCCGGAACCCGGGCTGGTGATGCTGACAATGCTCCCCCCGTGGCGTGGCTCCATCAATGCGGCGGCGCGCTGGGCGGCGAATAACAACGAGCGGGCGTTGATGTTCATGGTCCAGTCCCAGCCCTTGGGTTTTTGTTCCAGGGCGGGACGGTTAAAACCGGAGGCGGCATTGTGGACGAAGATGTCCAGACCGCCGAAGGCCTGGCCGGTTTCGTCGAAGAGCCGGTTCAGATCGTCCAGATCGCCCACATCCGCCTTGACCAGCAGGGCATGCCGGTCCAGTTTCTCGATCTCTGCGAGGGTCTGCTCAGCTGGAGCGCGGTTGCGGAAGAAGTTGACCACCACGTCCGCACCGTTGCGGGCCAGGTGAAGGGCAATGGCGCGACCGATACCGCGTCCCGAGCCGGTGACGAGGGCGGTTTTACCGGCGAAAGGCAGGGGAGTGTTCATTGATCCTCACTTATGGAATACTGGACTGGTTTGAGCAGAGATTTGTCAAAATGGAGGATGTGCTGCGGTCCCAATGCCTGCAGGGCGGTCATAACTATCTCCAAGTCCTGCCTGAGCCGGCCGACCGCCACACCCCGGCAAGTTTCCGGCCAGAGTAGCAGCCATTTTCGGCAGCGCTGGTAGACTTTGAGCGCTCCCGGGTAGTTGTATTGGGTGATGTGCAGGTAAACCACTCCCACCTGTAGGATGCCGCGGTACAGGTCACGCACCGGACCGGATTCAGCCCGCCAAGCAGCTTCGAGCGCCTCATGGGCTTCGAAATAACGGCCCTGGTTGAATAGTTCCATGCCAGCGATGGCTTTGGGATGGAGAGGACCCTGGCAGTCAGCATTTCCCGGTACATTCAAATCGGACATATTGTGGTGAATTATATCATTCCTGATTCGCCCGGCAGGCACACGGGTAGATGAAAAACAATTTTCATCCTGGCCTTATAATAAACTCAACCATTCATCAGTACTTTTTGGATTTTTGAAGTGAAAAAATTTCAGGTGGGAATACTCGGGGCTGGCAATTAACTGGAGGTACTGGCGCTTATGTCGCCGGTAGCTACGAACCTGCCAGGAAAACAAGGATTCATCGGACCAAATCTTCAACTGTGGCAATAAGCGCTCGTAATTGGCACCCCAGAGCGGTTCCTTTGTCCACCAGCGCCGCAGGGTGCGCTTAATCAAGCGTCCGAAAACCAGCAGGAAGGGATAATCCAGCCAGACGACTGCCTCGGCGCGTGGCCAGATCAAATCGCGCACATTGTTGTAGTTCCCGGCCAATGCCCAGGCGGGGGCACGCGTGGCCAGCTCAACCTTTTGGCGAAATTCTTCCAGCTCGGAAGCAACCCAACCTGGTTTCCAATTCAAGGCATCCAGTTCGATAAATTCCAGGCCAAGTTTCTGTGCCAGTTGCTCTGCCAGCACCGATTTGCCGCAACCGGTCACGCCGATCACAACGATGCGCTGATAATGAAAAGAGGCGGGCGGGTTGGGAGGCGTGGCAATCCCCATTTAATAAACCAAGTGACAGTCGTTTTAGGTGACTGTCACTTGGTAATCCCATCCAGGTAAACGGTGATAATCTGCCGGATGGTCTCGTCCGGCAGGCCAGCATTGGCGGCACGCGCCGGATAGAAGTAGGGATACATTATTCCGAGCAGCGCCCAGGTGGCAATTTCAGGTGCGAACGGTTTGAACTCGCCATGCTGCATGCCAGACTTGAGAATTGCCTGGAGCTTGCCGATAAATTTTTCCTGATAGACCGTCCCAAAGGATTTTCGGGCCGTGTCAGATAACTGTCTGACTTCCTGGCTGGCAAGGTGGATGATGGCACGCTGTTCGGGCGGTTGGCCGAGCACGTATTCCATAAAATTTCGGACCTTTTCCCGGCAGGTGACTGGTTCGGCCGAAATCCGGTCGATGGCAGTTTCCATTTCATCCAGGTACAGGTTCAGGATAGCCAGGAAGAGCTCTTGCTTGTCTTTGAAGTGATAATATAAGGCCGGTTTGGAGACATGCAGATCCTCGGCGATTTGGCGCATAGCCAAACCGTGATAGCCGTGCTGGATGAACAGGCGGGTGGCTGTGGAGAGGATTTTCGTTCGCAAACCAGGTTCGAGGTTGGTCATGTTACGTGTATTATATCCTCTCCGGGGAATGGAATTCTTCCAGGGAATATCTCCTTTTTTTTACGAACCTACGATAATTTCGAGTGGGTTAATAAAATTGGCTATCCTGAATTGCGAAGAAAACCAGTTAATCGCTGCCAGAGGCCGGGAGCACCTGCAGGGTGGCCTGTTCCTGCTGGCGGCTCTTCAGTCCGAGTGTCAACAGAACCAGCAAAACGGCAATGCCACCGATGGTTAGATAGGCCGAGCCGTAACCCTTTACGCCGCCGCCTTGCGAAGCAGCGACGGCACCGACCAGGGCACTGCTGGTGAGTTGCCCTATGCTGGTAAAGAGCGTGATGGCGCCCTGGGCAGCGGTCCGGTCAGAGGCGGGGGCCTCGTTCAGCATGATGTAACGGACTGGCGCACCCAGCAGGGCGGATAGGCCCAGGCCGATCACGATGCCAGCTATGATGAAGAGCGCCAACATGGAAGTGATGGAGGGGATGCCCAGCATAATCATTCCGATTGCCACCAATAAGCTGCCAACGAAGACGACAAGCTTCGAGCCGGTTTTATCGAGGATCCGGCCAACCAGCGGCGAGCCGACCGCCATGGCCAGCACGACCGGCATGAGCAGGTAGCTGGCGGATTCTTTGTTGATGATGGATGGCATGGCGGCGACTGCCAAAGATGGGATGAAAACCATGCCAACCTCCCCCAGGCCCGCGCCTGCGGCCAGTGCACTCGCCAGTACAGACTGGCGGCTGGAAAAGAGCTGGATGCGCAGAACCGGGTCCTTGGCGCGCAGTTCTATGGCGATGAACGCGAAGATCAGGGTGATAGCCAACACAAGGAATGGCCATACGCTCAGGGAAGCCAGGCTTTTGAAGAAGTTCTGTGTATCGATCTGGTTGAGCCCGTAAGCCAGGGCGGTCAGCAGAATGCCCAGCACCAGCATCCCGGGCCAATCGAAAGCCTGACGGGTTTGGGGGTGGCTGGATGGCAGCAGTCGCAATCCCAGTACAATGACCACCACTGCTATAGGCAGGTTGACGATGAACAGCCATTGCCAGACGGTGAAGGTCATGATGATACCGCCCAGGATCGGGCCGACCAGAAAGGCCAGCCCAAAGACGGCCCCGATCAAGCCAAGGGCACCGCCGCGTTTCTCGGGCGGGAAGGAATCGCCAATAACCGCACTGGCGACCGGGAAGACACCGCCGGCACCGAAGCCCTGTAAGGCGCGCCCGATCAGCAGCATGGAAAACAGGTTGTGCGGAGAAAGCGATACCACCAGGGAACCAAACGCGAACATGCCAATGTCGAGAATGTAAATCAAACGGCGCCCGAAAATATCGGACAGCTTGGCCATCAGCGGAGTGCCGATCAGGTTGAACAGCACGTAGATGGTGAAGATCCAGGATTTGGCCCGATCATCCACGCCGAAAAAGTTCTGGATGGGAGTGAGGGCGGGGGAGACGATGGCTATGTCGAGGGCGCCCATCAGCACGCCCAGGAAGAGTACGAGCATTACACGGTTGCGAGTTTTGTCGTTCATGGTGGAGGAAAATCCTTTGGAATGAGGGAATAAATTGTCTTACTTACCGGTCGGTAAGTTTTATAATACCAAAACTGCTGGCATGTGTCAATAGCCGGGGGGCTGAAAACCACCGCTTAGATTAAAAAAGGCCGCCTATGTATATCCTGCTTTATAATAGAAAAGCGCTTCAATTTCATGAACCTGAATCGTACGAAACGAGGCTGCCATGTTTGATTTGCCCGATGAAGAGATCCTGCCGCTCTCCAAAGAGCACGTTTTCTGGACCTGGTCAGCGCAGGCCAAAGTAAACCCGTTGCCAGTTAAAACTGCCAAGGGTGTCTATTTCTGGGACACTTCCGGCAAACGCTACCTGGACTTCAACTCGATGACCATGTGCGTCAACATCGGGCACGGCGACGAACGAGTGGTGGAGGCGATGGTGGCGCAGGCGCGCGAACTGCCATACGCGGCTCCCGGCATGGCAACCAAAATACGCGCAATTGCCAGCCAGCTGGTGGCTGAGGTCTCGCCGGGCGGCGCATTGACCAAGGTGCTGTTCACGCTGGGCGGGGCGGATGCCAACGAGAACGCGGTCAAACTGGCGCGCGGCTACAGCGGGCGCTTCAAGGTGTTGACGCGCTATCGCTCCTACCACGGCGCAAGCGCCGGGGCGATGGCACTGACCGGCGATCCACGTCGGGTTGCCTGGGAACCCGGATTGATGCCGGGCGTGGTGCATTTCCTCGACCCGTACCGTTACCGTTCCACCTTCCACCGAACGAACCCGGATATCTCCGAAGCGGAGTTCTGCCAGGATTATCTCAACCACCTGGAAGAGATTATCCGGTACGAGGGTCCGGAAACGATTGCAGCCATCCTGATCGAATCTGTCACCGGCACAAATGGCATCATCATCCCTCCGCAAGGCTACCTGCAGGGTGTGCGAACGTTGTGCGATCGATACAGGATCGTGCTGATTGCAGATGAGGTGATGAGCGGTTTTGGCCGGACCGGCAAATGGTTCGCAGTGGATAACTGGGGGGTCGTCCCGGATATTATGACCATGGCAAAAGGGCTTACTTCGGCGTATGCCCCGCTGGGGGCGGTGGCGATGAAGCCGGAGATCGCGGCTGCCTTCGACGAGCGCACTTTCGAGTCGGGACTGACATATACCGCCCATCCGGTCTCGCTGGCGGCAGCTGTGGCGAATATCAACGTGATGCGGGAAGATAAGCTGGTGGAGCACACCGCTGCTCTGGGTCCGGTGTTGAACCATATGCTAAGAGACCTGGGCGAAACGCATCCTTCGGTGGGAGAGGTGCGCTCGATCGGGCTGTTTGGTATCATCGAACTGGTCAGGGATAGAAAAACAAAAGAGCCGCTGGTGCCCTGGAACGGTTCCAGCCCGGAGATGGCGCGTTTGCGCAAGACCTGCCTGGAGCACGGCCTGTACATCTATACCCACTGGCACACCGTGCTGATCATCCCGCCGCTGCCGATCACAGAAGGGCAGTTGCGAGAGGGTTTTTCGGTGCTGGATGAGGCGTTGGAAGAGACTGATAAGGCGGTGGAATAATATGAAGGATCTTCTTGGCAGTTCAGGGTTCCTGGGTACACATGCACCTTTTATTTCCGATCTTACCCTTATTTTGATTTTACTCACTGCCATCCTTTTTACCATCGGCTGGCAACTGGCGCGGCATAAGCGTTTTACCGCGCACCGCTGGGTTCAGACTACCAGCGCCTCTCTAAATGCCATTGTCGTTCTGAGCGTGATGATCAATGTATTCGTTGTCCATATCCTTCCGGGGATTCCTGGCAAGCTTCTGATGGGCGATTATGCCGTTACAACGATCCATGCTTTTGTCGGAATGTGCGGTCTTTTGATGGGGATATTCGTGGTCTTGCGCGCCAATAAACTACTGGTGCCAACGCGCTTGCGTTTCAAAAATTACAAGCGGTTTATGCGGACGTCCTACGGGCTGTATATGGCTGCCACGTTACTCGGATTGGTTGTTTACCTGGAAGTGTATGTCCTCGGAATATAATTATTTGCATATGGCCAGTAGAATCGCTTTGACGGAGTGATTGCTTAAAGGAGATATTTACTCTAATGCCCCGGGTTGCTTTGGTTTATCCGTACTTCCGGACAAAATCTGCCAATGAATTGCTCTTTCCACCCCTTGGGGCGGCTGGTTTGGCCAGCCAGCTGCATGTATTGGGAATAGAAACTAAAATTTTCGATTGCACTTTCGATACATTTGAAGAAATTCAAAAAAAACTAAGCAGCTACCATCCGGATATTGTTGGGATTTATTCAATGGTGACCCTGAGCCGGAACACTTTCCAAATCGCAGAGATGGTGAGGATCAGCCTGCCTGACAGCCTGCTGGTTGCCGGGGGACCCTTACCGACGCTTTATCCGGAACAATATTGCGGGGCATTCGATGTTATATTCCGTGGCGAAGTCGATCTGTCCTTCCCCCGTTTTTGCAAAGATTATTTAAATTTAGGAATATCCTGCCAGCAACTAAGTCAATTGCCGCTCGGTAATTATGCCGGGCTTTTTATAAAGAGCGCTGGGTTACAAATAGAGAATCCAACAATCCATTACCATGAGAAGGAACTTGACGCGTTCCCGCTGCCATACCGGGGTGACTTCCACCATGCGGCTTACCAGGAGGTCTGGACCCAGCAAACCGGCAAGAAAACCACTTCCATCATGCTGACTCTGGGATGCCCATTCAGTTGCGACTTTTGCTCCCGGTCAGTATTTGGCAGCCTATTCCGCCGCCGGAAACTCGACCAGGTATTCGACGAGATCGAACAAATCCGCCAGTTGGGTTATGACAGCCTCTGGATTGCCGACGATAACTTTACCCTTGACCTGACTTATTTGAAAGATTTTTGCGATAGGATGGCGGGTAAAAAGATGGAATGGAGCTGCCTTTCGCGTGTCTCCCGAATTGACGGAGAGATCACCAGGTTGATGAAAGCAGCTGGCTGCCGGAGAGTCTACCTGGGCCTGGAAACCGGCAATCAGGAAACGTTAAAACTGATGAAAAAACAGGCCAGCCTGGAAGAAGGGCAAAACGCAGTGCGCCTGTTCCATCAAGCCGGTATCGAAGTGGCGGCTTTTTTCATTGTCGGCTATCCTGGGGAAACCATCCCGGCGATCGAAGACACATTCCGATTTGCGCTGGAACTTCCGCTGGATGCCATTTCTTTCAACGTCCCGTTCCCGCTGCCCGGTTCGCAATTGTTCGAACGTGTAAGTAAATTGGATAAAAACAAGGATTGGAATGTAGAGAACGAGGTCACATTCGTTTATGAGACGGAGTTTGATACGGCCTGGTTGCAGCAACGGATTAGCGAGACCATGCAGGCATTTACGGAAAAGGAAAAGTAATTATTTCAAGAGTCGGAAGACTGCATCGGTGGTTCTTTCGAAAACGGGGAGCAGCAGGGGCGACAACCTTCCCATTCTTTTCTTAATCTGGAACTGCGCATGGCCCTTGAAAATGCCGAACCACATTTTAACCCCGGAAAAATCTGAATTAAATATCAGTACATGACTCCCGAAAGGGCTGTCTTCCGGATGCCAGTCGCGGGAGATGCGGTCCTTGATCCTTTCATATAATTTCGTTCCGGGAAGGGGATAGGGCATGCTGAGACCGATGTAGTCAAGCGGTAAAGAGGTTGTAAAATGGAGTGTTTCGAGAACGGAGTCATCCGTATCGCCCGGATAACACAATATGAAGAATGCGCCAACTTGCAGCCCGGCTTGATGGGCGGCGTGCGCGGCCAGACGGGCCTCATCCGTTGAAATCTTTTTGTCCATCAGCTTGAGGATCTCGGCGTTGGCGGATTCGATCCCGAAGAAGATGCGTGTACAGCCGGCAGCTTTCATCTCCATAGCGGTGGGGTAGTCCAGGGCGTCAACCCTGCCCAGGCATTCCCAAGCGAAATGCAGCCCGCGGCGCCGGATCTCCCGGCATATATTTATCACCCGCTGTCTTCTCATCGTAAATACATCATCCGCAAAGGATATCCGGTCATATCCCAAGGCAAGCGCATCTTCGATCTCGTCAACCACATTCTGAGCTGAGCGCTCGCGGTAGGAACCGCCAAAAACCACATTGCTGCAAAACTCGCAACGAAACGGGCAGCCGCGCGTGGACATCACAGTGGTGATCGAGAAGCCATATTTTTTCTTTCCATATTGAATGTAGCTTTTATTGGGCAGCAATGTGCGGGCGGGAAAAGGGATCTGATCCAGTTCCTTCGTAAATTTCCGCTCCGGGGTGGTTATGAGCTCCCCTGCGGCTGGCCGGGCGCCATTGCTGCGGTAAACGATCCCGGCGATGTCTGCCAATCCGGAGCCTTGCTCGTAGGCGTGCAGGAGTTCCTGCATGGTTTGCTCGCCTTCACCGCGTACAACCACATCAAAATATTTCAAAAAAGGTTCGGGATCGCAAGTAGGCAGCGGGCCTCCGGCAACCAGGAGCTGACAGCGGGATCGCAATTGTTGTGCAAACCAGACACATTCGTCAGCCATGGACACCATCCCATAGATGCCGACCACGTCTGTTTTAATATGCAGTGCTTGTGTCAAGGCCTCTTGTCTATCCAGAAAAGTGCAGTCGATCAAACGCACAACGTGGCCGGCCTTTTGCAGGCTGGCCGCAATATAGGTAATTCCCAGAGGTGGAAACCGGAAAACCGACCGGTCACGGCGAGGTTTGAAGAAAGGGTAGATAAGCAATACCGATGTCATGGCCGCTTTTCGATGCTCAGTTCGTATTGAAAGCTCTGGATGGAAGGAGAAAAGGAATAGCCAAAACCGGCCCAGGCCAACCGGGAACCGAGCAGTTCTCTGCCTCGAAAAAGCCGTGCGCCTTTAACCCGGCCAAGCCGGAAGGTGACCCGGTGGGCGTGGCTTTCGAACCAGGCTTCCCGGGCAATTACTTCATCCCAACAACCGATCTCTTGCCCCCGGAGGAAAATCCCGGAAGTATCCATGTACCGGTCGAAAATATTGGCGCCTTGCTCGTTCATAACCATCACTTCGGTAATCTCCGAGGGTATGCCACTGGTATCCATTTCAATCTTGAATCGGCCTGTTTCTGTGTTCAAGGTGTAAAGTACCTTTAAATCAGTTGAAAAGCCAGCCTGCGTATAGATGGTTTTCCAGTTGAAGAACCTCCGCAGCAGGTTGGAAATGACGGTCAAAGGCCGACGCAGAATTGGCAGGGAGCGGATTAAAGCTGCCAAACCATTCTTCACTGCATATAAGGACTTTTTTTCCACCGCATTATTCCCGGCGTCGGATATTTTTTCAACCAGATTTAGCTTGTAAAGCGCAGTTACGTTCCAGATGGTACCTTGCCGCAGCCATGCCAATGTGGCAGCCCCGGGGAAAATGGTCTGAAGGCCTCTTTTTAGTATAGGCACGCCGAATCCGACCGCTTCCTCAGCCAGTTCCTGACCTTGATCGAATAACAGGAAGCCTTTCTGCAGGGTTTCAGTTGGATAGGCTTTCCTACCGGAAGGCGGATCACCGATATTCAAAGAGAGCCCGTGGCACATTGGAATTTCTATTCCCATGAAAAATTATCTCTTGGATGTACGCAAGCCATCTGGCTCATAAGGAATTGCCATGGTATCAGGGAAGCTATGGGATTGTTGGGCGGGCCTCGCCCGCCCAACAATCCCATAGCTATTTCCTTTCCCTGTCGATTTCGCAACTCTCTTAATACAGCGGAAGACGATCCACCAGCCTGCAAAGATCCAAAACGCGACATCCACGGTTCGAAGGACATACCTGGCAGTTGAGAATTCAGCCGACCATTTTAGGAACTTGTCCATTAATCCAGGCATACTCGGAAAGAAAAGTTGAGCCAGGGATGTATTGAAAAAGCTAAAGATTAAAGGCAAGACCCAAATGGCGGCGAGGGCGCGGCGATCCAGTGCGTTCAAGGAAATTAAAATGAGCACCAGGGGTAGGATCAAATTGATATTTGTTTCGGATAACCAGGCCCGGCAAAGAAAGAACACCAGGATCAGCGCCACACTTTTCTTGAGCAAATCTTCGAATTCGCCTATCCCTGGCTTTAAGGCAAGCATGGCTAAGGCCAGGGCGGGCAACCACAGCCATCCCAAAAACCACCATTGTCCGGGCAGTTGATAAGTCCATTTTACATATTCCAGGAATGTCATGAATGACAGGCCACCCCCGACTACAAATTGCGAATTCCAATGTAAAAGAATCTGGGATGGATTCCAACCCAATATGATAAATGGAGCCACACAAAACATGAGCATGGATGAGGCAAATATTGCAAAAAAAAGCACCATGCGCCTCAAAGACCTTCCGGCCAGGTAAATAAATATCACCAGGATCAAAGGAAGTGCAGTGGGTTTCAAAGAAATGGCCAGGGCAAGCAGGATCGCTGGCATGGTCAACCCCCCTTCGCTTAGCAGGAAAAGAGACAAAAGCGCGAACAAGGCTACGACCGGATCAAATTGTCCCCAGGCGGAGGATGTGAGCAGCAGGAATGGATTAAAGAGCATGAATATCCAGGCCTTGCGGCTAACCCTTCCCTGAACCCCGGATTTATCCAATATGTACGCGACTTCATATGCCAGGCAAATATTGGCAGCAATGATGGGGAGTTTGATGGCCAGATTGTATAGCAAGAAATCAGGCAAGATCTTAAAGGTACACAGATAAATAAGCCCCATTACCAACGCCCAGGGAGGTGGATATCCCACCGTGGTGATGCCCTGAAAAGTGTTGTTATGGAAAACGGCGCTGAGGTTCTGTGCAATATAAGGATTCTGGCCGGTACCCACCAGAAAACCGGTGGCCATATTGATACGCGTATCGTAGGCATGGCCAAAGAAAAATGCCAGTACCAATTGCAAGAGAATGCTCGCGGCAAGCAGAATCCAGCCGGAAACCGCAGGTCTTTTCTTTTCACGAACAGCTTGTATAGAAGGAATCGGATTAACCATGTGATCAAGTGCTGACCTGGCGACTCTGCAGAATCGAAAATACGAGCACGTAGGCATAGCCCATGGTAAAAGGTACCAGGATGAATAGACCGCTGAAATTCCCATGCTGAATGGCGCTCTTGATGGACAACAGTCCCAACATCACAAAAAGTAACTCCCATATCCACAATATATCAAACGGCACCTGATACTTATTCTTTCGCAAATCCTGTTTATTCTGTAGATCGGCATATTTGGGAGTCCTGATCCATTCCAAGGGCCGATTTGCCGATAAGGCCCGGCCAATGCCACGCAGCATACTCAGACTCATTCCAAAACACATCAGTAGCAGAACCAAGAGACTTGACAGGTTTTTGGAGAGGGGCAGGTTCTGAATTTTCAGTGTGGAAACGAGCGAGATCAACGGCGCCAGCGTACAGAGGATGATAAAAGGAGCCAGGGTTGCCCAAACCAGATTTAGTAAAAATAATATCGTAACGGCTTTCGAGGAAAACAAATTATTGAATGGTTGGAGGGCATGGAAAGTATTCACTCCCCATAAGGTGGCCAGGCACCCCAACACAAAGGAAATAACTATCAAGGGTTGGATCATATAGCCTGTCAAATGAATGAAAGCTTGCAAGCGCCGTTTGAGTCCCAGTTTACGATCCTTGAGAAGTCCGGGAAGGATTTTTATGGCAGCTGTAGAGGCACCACTCGCCCAGCGACCTTGTTGCAGTTTGAAACTTGGAACTGTCGGGGGAATCTCGCACGGACATACCAGATCTCTCAAGTAAAGGATCCGGTACCCGAGCAACTGCATACGATAACTCAGGTCGAGATCTTCGGCTAACGTATCTGCCTGCCATCCGCCAGCTTCTATTATGGCTTCTTTTCGAAGCACGCCGCCACTGCCATTGAAGTTTTGAAAGACCCCGGCAGCATATCTTCCGGGCTGTTCAATCAGGAAGTGCACATCGATGGCATGAGAAATTGCCCGGGTTACCAGGCTGAAGTCCTTATTCAGATAGGTCCAGCGGCCCTGAACGATCCCCAACATTTTGTTCCGATCAAAATAGGGCAGGCTGCGCAGGAGAAAGTCGGCCGGTGGAACAAAGTCGGCATCGAAAATAGCGATGAACTCCTCGTCAGTACGGTTGAGTGCGGCTTGCAAAGCGCCAGCTTTGAACCCATCTCGATTCCCACGGCGCAATAATTCCATTCGGAAATGTTTTTCTTTATATTCCGCGACAACTTGATCAACTTCAAGAATGGTATCATCGTCAGAATCATCCAGGATAAGGATTTTCACTTTACTCATCCCGTACGCTTCCGCCATGGCTGCACAGGCAGCCACTGACCTTCGGATCACATTTTTTTCATTATAGACTGGCAGTTGAACTGAAATAGTCGGCCGGGGCTCGGTAAGGTCTGGCAGGGCAGGGATTCGATACTTACGGGAAGCGTTCAAGAGGTAGTAATGATTAAATCCGTACAGAAAGAACAGCAGGCTTAGGATGAGCGAAAGGGCAAAAAATAGTGACTGAATGAACATAGTTACCCAACATAAAGACATTTATGCCATGGGTGTTAGACCGGGCTGATTGACTGTCAGTGGCACCAAATAGGCTGCCACTTTACCTCTCGGCACATCCAATGGATGTGCAGTATCTAGCCCGGCGGATGCACTACGGGCATCCGGGAGACGGCGCATAAACCGGATCGCCAGGGTCGTCTCCACAGCACGGAAGGGCAGCTTATTCAGTTCCTCGTCGCTGAAACGTTCAGCAATATTGGAAGCCGCATTCTCATCCGCGTTGGCTTCAAAACCGCACCACAGGCAGTGAAACTC
>Ga0182017_10002705_pt1 | contig 13359 bp, 12 predicted proteins | sample 712E3DmetaG_FD_120492 | JGI IMG/M metagenome (GOLD analysis project Ga0182017, IMG submission 120492) | Permafrost microbial communities from Stordalen Mire, Sweden - 712E3D metaG | ecosystem: Environmental > Terrestrial > Soil > Wetlands > Permafrost | place: Sweden: Stordalen | collected... | reverse complement strand
CGGTTAAAAAACCATATCATCGACGGCAACAAGGTGGGCTTGCAGGCCGACATCGAAGAGGCTCTGAATTCCCATGCAGCGCTGGAAATTGTTAATACGATTCTCTTAGATGGAATGAAAGTTTTCTGGGATTTATTCGGTTCGGGTCAAATGCAATTGCCGTTTGTTCTGCAGTCCGCAGAAGTGATGAAAACGGCTGTGGCATTCCTTGAACCGTTTATGGAAAAAATCGAAAGCAGCCGCAAAGGAACGATGGTGATCGCCACCGTCAAGGGAGATGTTCACGATATCGGAAAAAATCTGGTCGATATCATTCTGACCAATAACGGTTATCGGGTTATCAATCTTGGAATTAAATGCCCGATTGAAAAAATGATCGAAGCGGCGGAACGCGAACATGCAGATGCTATAGGCATGAGCGGCCTTCTGGTTAAATCGACTTTGGTGATGAAAGAAAATCTGGAAGTTCTCAATGAGCGGAATATATCCCTGCCTGTTATTCTGGGCGGAGCGGCGCTTACGCGGCGTTATGTGGAACAGGATCTGCGATCGGTCTACAAGGGCTCGGTGTTTTATGCAAACGACGCTTTTTCAGGCCTGAAGCTTATGGAGGACATCAAACATGGGACCGCGGGTTATAATTCTGCGGCAAAAGAGATCGAGGACGAAGAACTGTTGACGGGTTCCGAGGCGAAAATTGCTCTCATGCTCGCTGAGGAAAACAATACCCCGAAAAAATCTGCCGTGAATACGGATATACCTATTCCGACTCCTCCTTTTTGGGGAACAAAGGTTGTCGATTCGATCGGACTTGAAGAAATATTTCCGTTTGTCAATGAGGCTGCGCTTTTCCGCGGTCAATGGAGATTAGTCAGGGGAACGATGGGGGCCGAAGAATATCGCAGAACCGTTGAAGAAAAAGTAATTCCGGAATATGAACAATTGAAGCAAATGGTTCAGCGCGAACGATTGCTTGTTCCAAAGGTTGTGTACGGTTTTTTCCCCTGCCAATCAGATGGGAATGACTTAATTATCTACCGGACCGACTCGCTCTCAATACCGGCTGCCGATGCCGGTTCGAAAAAGGAGCAGTTAAGATTTACTTTCCCCAGGCAGGGAAATGATCGGTATCTCTGTATCAGCGATTATTTTGCTTCGGTTGAATCCATGAAGGTCGATACTGTGGCGTTTTCTATGGTGACGATGGGAGAACGTGCATCGGAATATTCACGTATGCTTTTTGAATCTAACCGCTACAAAGAATATCTTTATTTCCATGGGCTGAGTGTCGAAGCAACGGAGGCCCTCGCAGAGCTCTGGCACAAAAAAATTCGCGCGGAGCTCGGTATCGGAGGAAAAGATGCCGGAGAGACTAAACGATTGTTCAGTCAGGGATATCAAGGTTCGCGTTTCAGTTTTGGGTATCCGGCATGCCCGAATCTTGAGGATCATCAAAAATTATTCGAATTGCTCAAGCCGGAACGGATCGGCGTGACATTAACTGATGAATGGATGATGCAGCCGGAACAAACGACCGATGCGATCATCGTTCATCATCCGGAAGCTCGATATTTTACAATTCAAAAAAAATAGAAAAACAAAAACATCAAAGATCATAAATAAGGAACAACAATGCCAAATCTTATTTTAATTCGTCACGGCGAGTCTCAATGGAATCTTGAGAATCGCTTCACGGGCTGGGTGGATATTCCGCTGTCTCCCAAAGGAGAACAGGAAGCGAAAGATGCCGGAAATGTTTTAAGAGGTTATCGTTTCGATAAAGGATATACTTCCGTTTTACAGCGTGCAATAAAAACACTCGACATCATTCTCGGCATTACAGGACAAGCCAGCCTTCCGATCGAGCGGGATCAGGCTTTGAATGAGCGTCATTACGGTGCACTGCAGGGATTGAATAAAGCCGAGACTGCAAAGAAATACGGAGACGAGCAGGTTAAAGTATGGCGGCGAAGTTACGATGTCCCCCCGCCGAAGGATAAGACCGAATTAAATCCGGACGGGATAAGCGAGAGTTTAAAGGATACGGCCGCGCGAACATTGCCGTATTTTGAGGCGAAAATTCTTCCCGACATCGCTGCCGGTAAAAATGTCATCGTAGCGGCGCATGGCAACAGTCTTCGATCGATTGTCATGAAACTCGATTCCTTGACCAAGGAACAGGTGCTCGAATTGAATATTCCAACCGGCGCTCCCTTGCTTTATGTCTACGACAGCAATGGAAAAATAACAGAACGACGATATTTAATCAAAAAATCGTGAATATTGCCCGAATTTCCCCTTGCATTTCGGATGTCTCTTTAGCATATTCGTTATACTGTAACGAAGGCTGTGACAGACGAAAAACGGCAATTTTGAGTTAAATATTTCAATGTTAAGGAGATTATTATGGCAACAAAAATAACGGAAGAGTGTATAAATTGCGGAGCTTGTGAAGCGGAATGCCCCAATACGGCTATTTATTCCGGCGGAACTGCATATGAATTGAATGGAAAATCGTTCGACGCGCTTTCTGCGGATTTTTACTATATCGTTCCTGATAAGTGCACCGAATGTGTGGGACATTTTGACCAGGAACAATGCGCTGCTGTTTGTCCGGTTGATTGCTGTGTTCCCGACCCCGATCATTCGGAAACAGAAGCAGGTTTATATGAAAAAGCGAAAAAGCTTCATCCCGAAAAAAACATCGCTGAACTTAGTTCTGCAAATTCACGTTTCCGTAAGTAAGATCTTTAATTCTATAAAAAAGTCGGTTCTTCAGCAGAGGAACCGACTTTTTTGTTTATAGTGTTAGATAAAAGGGGCGCTGAAGTGCAGAGAAGCGTTGAAAATGGCAGAACGATGAAAATGGATAAAAATTTTGAAAGAATTGCTGCTCAAGAAGATGTAACCCGTTCCCGGCCTCTTTGTGTCCGATTTCACGGCTCAGACATCGCTGTATTCCAAGCGAGTGATAAATTTTATGCGGTAGAAAATCTTTGTCCTCATCAGCACATATCCTCTTTGCATAAGGGAATTGTCGATGGTAATATTTTAACGTGCCCGATGCATGGATGGAGCTTTGATCTGCAGTCAGGATGTGCCCTCAACGGAAACGGGCGGCTGCAAACGTTTCTTGTCGAAATCCGGGAAAACGATTTATGGATGGAATGGCCGGAACCTCGGAATAAATTTTCTCATTTCTGACTGAACCATGGACATATCATCTCTGATTAAAAAATATGCAGCGGAATTGGGATTTTCAAAAGTCGGAATCGCACGCGCCGAACCGTTGCAGGAGGAAGGCGTCCGTTTGAGCCAATGGCTGGTACGCGGTTTTCAGGCTTCAATGCACTGGATGGAACGGGATATTCACAAACGAACCGATCCGGGGAATATCGTACCGGGGGCAAAATCAATCGTCTGCGTTGCAATAAATTATTACACTCCGCATCATCATTCTTCGGAAATGCAGCATTGCAAAATTTCCCGTTACGCATGGGGGGACGATTATCATGAAATCGTCGGAACAAAATTGGAACAGCTTTTTGGGTACATCCAAACTCTTGTTCCCGGCTGCCGCGGAAAATATTATGTCGATACGGGTCCGGTCATGGAAAAGGCCTGGGCAGTAAAGGCGGGAATCGGCTGGCTGGGCAAGAATGGCAATGTGTTGACCCGGGATATGGGTTCGTGGATTTTTCTGGGTGAAATCATTCTCGATGTGGAAATGGATTACGACGAACCCGGGGTCGATTTATGCGGAAGCTGTACGGCGTGTCTGGATGCCTGTCCGACCGGAGCGATAGTCGAAGATCGGGTGATCGATTCTAACCGGTGTATTTCCTATCTCACGATCGAGCACCGCGGAGATTTGCCGGAAGCGCTGGCCGGAACATTTGACCGGTGGATCTATGGCTGTGATATCTGTCAGGATGTATGCCCATGGAATTCTTTTGCAAAAGAAACAAGTGAAAAAGGATTTTCACCGCGCCAGGGAAACATCGCTCCGCTTCTGGAAGAACTTGCTGCGATGACTCAGGAAGAGTTCTCACGGCGGTTTGCGAAAAGCGCAGTCAAGCGAACAAAGCGCTCGGGGCTCGCAAAAAATGCAAAATTTATTCTCAGATGGCCGTCGTAGAGTCCGTCTCGCAGACGGACAAATAATGTCATCCGATTTGTAGATTTGACGACTTATCTGCCCGGCAGCGTGCCGGACTCTACAAAAGAAAAAAACAGGCTATATGAATAATGAATCTTTTCTGAATATTTTGCATCTTATTAAATACACTCTATCGAACAACGGGAAATTCTATGGAAAACAAGGAAAACAAAAATCATCGTAGACTCATCATCATTGGTTCCGGACCGGCTGGACTGACGGCTGGAATTTATGCGGGACGCGCCAGCCTGAATCCCTTAATCTTTGAAGGGCAGCAGCCCGGCGGACAGCTTACGATTACGACCGATGTGGAAAATTATCCCGGTTTTCCGGACGGTGTGCAAGGACCGGAATTGATGGAAATCCTGCGGCGGCAGGCTCAGCGGTTTGGAGCGGAAACTGTTTTCAAAACTGTTGAAGTGGTAGATCTTTCACATCGGCCGTTTGCGGTTACGGCAGACGACGAAAATTATACAGCCGATGCACTTATTATTGCAACCGGCGCTTCTGCAAAATGGCTTAATATCCCTTCGGAGGAGTTATACAAAGGATTCGGCGTTTCTGCATGTGCAACATGCGACGGATTTTTTTTCCGGAATCAGCATGTTGCCGTTGTCGGCGGCGGAGATACGGCATTGGAAGAAGCGTCGTACTTAACGAATCATGCTTCCCGTGTGACGATTATTCACCGCCGGAATGAACTCCGGGCATCAAAAGCTATGCAGGAACGGGTGAATAAAAATCCAAAAATCGATTTTATCTGGGATTCAACTATTGAGGAAATAATCGGAACGCAGGACGGTAAGGCTAAAAAAATGGCCGGCTTGAAACTTAAAAATTTAAAGACGGGAGCTGTAAGCGATTTTCATTGCGACGGCCTTTTCCTGGGTATAGGTCATGAACCGAGCACGCAGCTTTTCAGAGGTGTTTTGGATATGGACAGTGTCGGATATATCAGGACCAAACCGTTTAGTACGGAAACGAATATTCCCGGAGTTTTTGCGGCCGGCGATGTCGCCGATTCGCGCTACCGGCAGGCTATCAGTGCCGCTGGAACCGGATGTATGGCTTCGATCGATGCAGAACGTTTTTTAGCGGAAAACGGAAAAACGGAGTAATTCAAAATATGCTGAACATCTGCCCGCTTGTTCTGAAAAATATACATTTATTCTTTGGCAGACGATGCTTCTTACTTTTGAATGAGCCTTTTCAGACGATATTCGATGTTTAAAAGAGGCGGAATAATATCCTCTTCTTTTATTGACTTTCCGGCCTCTATTTCATAATTTATTGCAAAATAAGAACTTAGAACATTATAGCCGGCTCATACGTATGTCAAAAACAGGAAAATGGATACTTGGGATTTTTGGTGTCTTGATTCTGTTATTTGGGCTTGTCACGATATCCGTTCTTTCCTGGCTGTTTTCCGATGAGGAAGACACTTCAATTTCGACATCAGGATCGAAAGTTGCCGTTATCGAATTGAGAGAACAGATAACCGGTTCCGAGGATATTGTGCGGCAGTTTAAAAAATACAGGGAAAACAATTCCGTTAAAGCTATTGTCTTTCGTGTGGAATCTCCGGGAGGCGGAGTTGCTGCAAGTCAGGAGATTTACGAAGAAGCAAAGAAAACAAGAGACGGCGGCAAGCCGGTCGTCGTTTCCATGGGTTCCATCGCTGCAAGCGGCGGATATTATGTCTCTTGCGGAGCGAGCAGGATTGTGACCAATCCAGGTACGCTCACCGGCAGCATCGGGGTCATTATGGAGTTCCTGCATTATCATGATCTGATGGCAAAGATCGGAGTCGATGAAACGACCATCAAAACGGGAAAATTAAAAGACGCAGGCTCACCGTTCCGTAAAACCACCGTTGAGGAAAAAGCGTATTTTAAAACGCTCATCACAGATGTTTATGATCAATTTGTCGATGTCGTTGCAAAAGAACGAAAGTTGAGCCGGAAGTATGTGGAAAAATATGCAGACGGCAGAGTTTTTACCGGAAGACAGGCTGTCGATCTTGGTTTTGCCGATACGCTCGGTACGATGGAAGATGCGGTCAAAATTGCAGCAGTGCTGGGAGGCATCAGCGGACGGCCGACTGTCGTAAAAGAACAAAAGCACAAATCTTTAGTGGATCGTTTTTTAGGCGATGCCGCTTCTGATCTTTCGCAGTTAAAGAATGATTTTTTTCATCAGCCGCTTCTCCAGTATAAATTTACATCTTCCAATTAACAATGCCAAGGACACATTGTGACAAAAGCCGATATCGTTGATGTTATTGCTTCCGCCACTGGCTTAACAAAGGTGGAAACCGAAGCCGTCGTGGATGGATTTATCTCGACTGTCATCAGTGCGATGAAGGAAGGGAAGAATATCGAAATTCGAGGGTTCGGAAGCTTTAAAGTAAAAAAGCGCAAAGGGCGGGTGGCGCGAAATCCCCGAACGGGCGCTCAGGTAATGGTCGATGAGCATTATGTGCCTGTTTTTAAAGTCTCAAAAGAGATGAAACAAGTTGTCAACGAGAAGCTGAAAAAGAAGGGTTGATATGCCGGCAGTGGAACCGAAAATATTATGCGGCAGCTGCGGAAAAGAAATCCTCTTTCTTGCTTTGCGGTGTACGGCTTGCGGCGCCGATGTCCAGTGGCCGCCTGAATTTTCTTCAAAGCGGCAGATGCCTCAGGCGCGGCAGGGAGTTTCCAAACAGGTCCGGATTGTAGTTCTTTTAGCCGTTGCTGCGGCCGGTATTTTCCTTTATGAAATATTGATGGAGAAACCGGCGGGATCGACACAGCAGAGCGCCGCTGCGAGCAACCCGGGAGCGGGGACGCAAGACAGAGAAGGAATCAATTCGCTTGAGCGAGCAATCGCTGCAAATCCGAACGACAGCGAAAGCATACTGCATCTGGCGAATATGTTTCATGACGATCAAATGTTCGACAAAGCTGTCGATTACTATTTGCGGTATCTTGCACAAAAACCGGAAGATGCCGATGCGCGCGTGGATTTGGGAGTTTGTTACAAAGAAACCGGCAATCTTGAAAAAGCCCGTAAAGAAATGTCTGAGGCATTACATTACAATCCAAAGCATCAGCTCGCGCATTTCAATCTCGGAATTGTCGCTCTCTCAGAAAACAATTTACAGGAATCGAATGAATGGTTTAGGAAAACTATTGCTCTTGGACCCGGCACGGAAATAGGACAAAGAGCCGTGCAGATTTTAAATCAACATAATCAACAATCACTTCAAAAGAACTAAAGAAAGGAAGCACCGTATGCCGTGTGGTCGGAAACGTAAGCGCCACAAAATGGCGACGCACAAGCGTAAAAAACGCCTGCGAAAGATGCGTCATAAGAAGAAGATCCGTTAGGTACGGTTTTGAACATCGTTGAGCCTGTCGCTTCTCAAAGCGGCAGGCCTCGACAGCGCACAGAATCGTACTGGAAAAAATAGTGTAAATGATTCTTTCTAAAAATTGATTCATGTATTGAATTAAATTGGAGGTTTTATGGCACAGGAAAATGACGGCATGGCGAAAGGCTTGATCGTAGGATTCATTGCCGGAAGTATCATCGGTGCGGCGATGGCGCTGCTGTATGCGCCGAAAGCCGGCAAGGAATTGCGGGCAGATCTGCGCGAAAAAGCAGGAGATATCGTCGAGGATGCACAGGAATACATTTCGCGTGCAAAATCCAAAGCTGTTGACATTATCAACGAAGGCAAGGCAAAGGCCTCCACGCTGGTTGACGATGCCCGCAGGCGCGCAGATTCTCTCCTGGGAGATGCCGAACGCATTATGAACGACGCCCGCAGCAAGGGTGAGCGAAATGCATAGTTATCGTTTCCTCATCAATCACAACTCATTGAGAAGGGAATCTGAGTGGAAACATTAGTCGAGTTATCAAAAATAGCAGCTCTGCTGAGTGCTTCGGCACTTTGCATATATCTCATTGTCGTCCTGATACGTCTGAAAGCGGTTCTTGAAACATTTCAGCATGAAATCGTGGAATTGAACAAATATCTGAAACCTTTACTGGAAAATCTTACGATTGTTTCCGATAAAATGCGCGCTATTGCTTCGAAAATTGACGATCAAGTCAATATGGTGAATGGTGTGTTTACTGCATTCCGGCGCATTACGGACAATGTCGTCCGCTTTGAGGAAAACATTCAGGATCTTCTGGAAAAACCGTTCTCTCAGATCGGTTCGGTGTTGAGTAATTTGTTCGGCCGCTTCGGATCTTTCTTTGGCTCGAGAGGCTAGCGAAGATTCTCAGTTGTACCGGAGACGCATTCATTTAACAGGTTTTTTTCATAGGAGAGAGACCGTTGTCAAAAACTATAGCAAAAGAATATACTATCGACAAAATTCGCAACATTGCGCTTATCGGTCATGGAGGATCGGGGAAGACGACGCTGACCGAATCGTTATTGTTTGTTTCCGGGACCGCAGCCCGGATGGGACGCGTTGAAGACGGTTCAACGATATCGGATTATCATGCGGATGAAATTGAAAGAAAAATTTCCATCAATGCGGCATTGCTGCATGCGGATTGGCAGGGAACGAAAATCAATATTCTTGACACCCCGGGATATTCCGATTTTACAGGAGAAGTCGTTTCCTCGCTCTATGTTGCCGATCTCGCCGTCGTCCTGCTCAAGGCGGTTGAAGGAGTAGAGGTCGGATCGGAAATCGTATGGAATCATGCCAGGAACCTGAATGTTCCGGCGATGATCGTTATCAATAAACTCGATAATGAAAACGCCGATTTTGACCGGGTCGTTGAAACTGCAAAAGAACGTTTCGGCCACGATGTGGTGGCTGCTCAATTTCCCGTCAATCAGGGAACGGAATTCGACAGCGTGATTGATCTCATCAGGATGAAGCTGTTGAAATTTGATAAAGACGGCATCGGCAAGTTCACCGAAAACGAAATTCCGGGCGATTTAAAGCAAAAAGCCGATCAACTCCACGAAGAACTGATCGAAAAAATTGCAGAAACAGATGAATCTTTGATGAATAAATTCTTTGAAGCGGGAACGCTGGATGAGAACGATCTCGGAAACGGCTTACGATCGGCGCTTCTTCAAAGAAAAATTTTTCCAATTGTCTGCATTACATCGACCACCGGAATGGGAGTTGCACCGTTGCTGAACTTCATTGTCACGCATGCGCCGTCGCCGAAAGATCGCGGCCCGGTGCAGGCTTTAAGCGGGCTGGAGAAAAAGGCAATTACTCTGGAACCCACCGCTTCAAAAGAGCCGTCGCTGTTTGTCTTTAAAACGGTTTCGGAAGAACATGTCGGCGAACTTTCTTTTTTTCGCGTCTACTCAGGCGTTATTACACCCGGACTCGATCTGCAAAATCAAGCAAATGGAAAAGCAGAACGCCTTGGTCAAATCTTTGTGATGAACGGTAAAGAACGTCAGGAAGTTGCCAGACTCGTTGCGGGAGATATCGGTGCAGTCGTTAAATTGAAAGACACGCATACGAACAATACGCTCGCCGGGCGTTCGCTGGCCATAGATTTTCTGCCTATAAAATTTCCGGAGCCGGTTATTCGGATGGCCATCAAATCGAAGGTCAAAGGAGAGGAAGATAGAATCGCCAACGGTCTGCATTCTCTGCATGAAGAAGACCCGACATTCCTTGTCATCGTCGATGGAAAACTCAGCCAGACGATTATTGCAGGTCAGGGCGAATTGCATTTATTGATCGTAACAAAAAGGTTGAAACAGAAATACGGCGTTGAAGTCGATCTTCTGGAGCCGAAAATTCCTTACAAAGAAGCTATTCGCGCCGTTGTCCCTGACGCCGAGTATAAACATAAGAAACAAACCGGAGGCCGCGGCCAGTACGGTCATGTACACTTGAAAATCGAACCCCTGCCTCGCGGCGGCGGATTTGAATTCGAAGATGCGGTCGTCGGCGGCGTTGTGCCCGGCAGATTTATCCCGGCTGTAGAAAAAGGCGTTATTGAAACCATGCAAAGGGGTGTCATTGCCGGTTATGAAGTTGTGGATGTAAAGGTTACTATTTTCGACGGTACTTATCACGCCGTTGATTCCGATGAACATTCGTTTAAAATGGCCGGAACGATGGCTTTTAAGAAAGGCATTCTGGATGCGAGGCCTATTCTGCTGGAACCGATCAACGAAATCGAGGTGACTGTTCCGGAAGAATATATGGGCGATGTCATGGGCGATCTTTCGGGTCGCCGCGGAAAAATCCAGGGAATGGAAGCCGAAGGTTATTTCCAAAAAATCAAAGCGCTCGTTCCCATGTCGGAAATCCATAAATACTCGACCATCCTGCGCTCCATGACGCAGGGACGCGGTGTCTTTAAAACGAAATTTTCGCATTACGATGAAATGCCGAAAGAAACGGCGGAAAAGGTAATCGAAGCCCATGGGAAGCTCAAAGAAGTAGAAGAATAAAATCTTCCGTTCTTGATGACCAACAACGCCCTGCACCTGCGGGGCGTTGTTCTTATGCGACTCACAGACGGCGCAGAACATCATCTGCCGGAGAATAACGGATTCAGGGGTTCAGTATAAAATTAAGGGATAGAATGATCCGCCGAAACAGTTTTCCAGAAGACGATCCCCGGAAAGCTTTTTATTCCTCATCGTTTGGACAAATGTAAATTCTTCGATATATTTCCTCAAATTATTTTCTTCTCATTGATAGAGATGCGCTATGGAAAAAACGTACATACAGGATTTACACCGGCACGCAGGTGAAGAAGTCCAGCTGCAGGGATGGGTCTCGAATATACGATCGAGCGGCAAAGTAAAGTTTATTGTTCTTCGGGATGGTACCGGTCTCGTGCAGGGTGTTATGGTCAAGGGGCAGGTTCCCGATTCCCTCATCGAAAAATTCGAGACGCTCACGCAGGAATCTTCGCTTTCGATAAAAGGAAAAGTCCGTAAAGACGATCGCGCTCCCGGCGGCTTTGAGCTGGATCTTACGGATATTCCGCATATCTACAATATTGCCCATGAATATCCGATTACTCACAAAGAGCATGGGATCGAGTTTCTTGCAGATCGCCGGCATTTGTGGCTCCGGTCTTCACGCCAGCATGCCATTATGCGCGTTCGCCACCGAATTATTAAGACGATTCGGGACTTCTTCGATAACCGCGGATTTACGCTCATCGACTCTCCTATTCTGACTCCTGCGGCGTGCGAAGGAACTTCGACGCTCTTCGAAACCGATTACTTCGATCTCGGAAAAGCGTATCTTTCACAGTCCGGGCAGCTTTACGGCGAAGCTTCTGCGATGGCATTCGGAAAAATTTATTGCTTCGGTCCGACATTCCGGGCGGAAAAATCGAAGACCAGACGTCACCTGACGGAGTTCTGGATGGTGGAGCCGGAAGTAGCATTTAACGATCTTGAAGACGATATGGATCTTGCAGAAGAATTCTTGGAATGTATCGTTCAAACGGTGCTCCAGAACTGCGGTCCGGAACTGAAGGTGCTGGAACGGGATACCACAAAATTACAGAATGTAAAAAAGCCGTTTCCGCGCATTACGTACGATGAGGCGGCTAAAATTCTTCATGACAAAGGTTTGCCGTTCGAGTGGGGCAGCGATCTCGGCGGAACGGATGAAACTGTTGTGTCGGAACAATTCGACCGTCCGGTGATGGTGCATCGATATCCATCCGAAGTCAAAGCATTTTATATGAAGCGCGATCCGCAAAATCCGAAGTTAGCTCTTGCCGTCGATGTTCTCGCTCCGGAAGGATACGGAGAAATTATCGGCGGAAGTCAAAGGGAAGATGATCTTGACGCGCTTCTGACCCGCATTAAAGAACAGCATCTGCCGGAGTCGGCGTTCGAGTGGTATCTTGATCTCCGCCGGTTCGGATCCGTTCCGCATGCCGGATTTGGACTCGGCGTCGAGCGGACAGTTTCCTGGATCTGCGGCCTCGAACACGTTCGAGAGACCATACCGTTCCCGCGTATGATCTATCGTTTGACGCCGTAGTGCAAAAAATGCAGGGGATGAAATTTATCAATAGGTAACGAATGCTCAAGGTCGAAAATCTTCGAAAGGAATTCGATACTGTCGTTGCAGTCGACGGCATTTCACTGGAAGTGCAGAGGGGCGAATTGTTCGGACTCCTGGGTCCGAACGGCGCAGGCAAGACAACAACTATCCGCACGATCCTCAATATCATCAAGCCTGACGGTGGAAGTATTACTTTCGACGGAAAGCCGTTCGTTAAAGAAATGTGGAACAACATCGGCTACCTGCCTGAGGAACGGGGGTTGTACCGGAAGAATAAAATTATCAATACGATACTTTACTTCTCTTCACTCAAGGGTGTTCCTTCTGCAGCAGCGAAAAGGCAGGCATGGTATTGGCTGGAACGATTCGGTCTGAAAAATGACGGATATCGAAAAATAGAAGAACTGTCCAAAGGGAACCAGCAGAAGATTCAGCTCATTATCGCCCTGCAGCATCAGCCGCAGCTTCTTATCCTGGACGAACCGTTCACGGGACTCGACCCTGTCAATCAGGTTTTACTGAAGGACGTTCTGCTCGAGCTTCGCCGCACTGACGCTGCAATTATTTTTTCTACACATCAAATGGAGCAGGTGGAAAAGCTGTGCGATCACATCTGCCTTATCAATAAAGGAAAACAAGTGCTGGGAGGAGCCCTGGCAGATATTAAGCAGCAGTACGGTTCGAATACTATCCGTCTTGAATATGACGGGAACGGCGAATTTTTGAAATCACTGCCGCTTGTCAGGACAGCCGATGTATATCAGAATTATGCCGAGCTTGAATTGGTCGATATCGGCAGAAGTTCTGAATTTTTTGCCGAAGTCAACGACCGTCTTCAGGTTCGTAAATTTGAAATTGTCGAGCCTTCCTTAAATTCCATATTTATCAATGTCGTCGGCGGGACCGGAAAAATGACGGAAGCGGCGGAAAAACCGATTCCGGCCGCTGCTGGAAGGAATACCCGGATTATAAATGATGTACGCGTACGGAAAAAAATGATTTTTATAATACTCACCTCTCTGCTCTTTGTCTTTTATGTTGCTGCACAGTTGACCGGAATAACGAAATGGCTGTGGAGCGTTGATGCGGTTCTTTTCGGCGCATCGGCTGTTTCTGCTGTTCAGTTTTATCGGCTCAGGCGGCATGCTGAACGTGAAATGAGATCCGGCGGAATGG